>Ga0302326_10020123_pt1 | contig 13751 bp, 13 predicted proteins | sample Palsa_T0_3_FD_202264 | JGI IMG/M metagenome (GOLD analysis project Ga0302326, IMG submission 202264) | Peat permafrost microbial communities from Stordalen Mire near Abisko, Sweden - Palsa_T0_3 | ecosystem: Environmental > Terrestrial > Soil > Palsa > Peat permafrost | place: Sweden: Abisko... | reverse complement strand
GTCATGTAGGCTTTCTTGCAAAAGGCCTGTCGAGAGCGCGGTTCCACTACTCTTCTCTCGCTCCAGAGTCCACAACCGTCAAGCTGAAAGGAAGCAGAATATGGCAAACCCGTTCGTGCACCTCGAACTCAACACCCCCGATCTGGTCAAGGCAAAAGAATTCTATGGCGCCCTCTTCGGCTGGCAGTTCCAGGACAATGACATGGGACCGATGGGCATCTACAGCACCTTCAAGCCCGACACCGGGCCCGGCGGCGGCATGACCGCAATGCCCGGTGGAAATCCCGGCTGGCTCTCCTATGTCGGCGTCGACGACATTCAGGCTGCGACGGAGAAGGCGCGCTCACTCGGCGCAACCATTCACATGGGTCCGCAAGAGATCCCCGACGTCGGGTGGATGACGATCATGGCCGATCCAACCGGCTGCACCATCGCCATCTTTCAGCCGAAGTAAATCACGCGCCGCCCCGGGTGGGGTCAGCGTCCCCAAAAATGGGCCCGGGTTAGACATCTTCTTTCTTTCCCAGCAACCTTGGGGCGGATTCCACAAATTGGATACCCCAAGTTTCGTTCCTGAGACCTGGGGTTCTCGCAACCACTCAGGCCCTACCGCGAAATCCCCTCCAGCGGCGAACTCGCGGTGGCATAGAGCTTTCTTGGCATGCGGCCGGCGACGTATGCCTGGCGACCAGCGAGCACGGCGTGCATCATGGCCTCGGCCATCAGGACGGGCTCGCGGGCGGCGGCGATGCCGGTGTTCATGAGGACCGCATCGGCGCCGAGTTCCATGGCGATAGCTGCATCGGAGGCGGTACCTACTCCGGCGTCGATGATGAGTGGGACTTCGGTGATGCGTTCGCGGAGAATCTGGAGATTGGCGGTGTTCTGGATGCCTAAGCCGCTGCCGATGGGCGCGCCGAGTGGCATGACGGCGGCGGCGCCGGCGTCGATGAGTCTTCTAGCAAAGACAATGTCATCCGAAGTGTACGGCAGTACGGTGAAGCCTTCCTTGACCAGGACGCGGGTGGCTTCAAGTGTTGCTTGAATGTCGGGATAGAGGGTCGCCTGGTCGCCGATGACTTCAATCTTGACCCAATCGGAGAGGCCGACCTCGCGGCCGAGGCGAGCGGCGCGGATGGCTTCGTCGGCGGTGTAGCAGCCAGCGGTGTTGGGGAGGAGAAAATAGCGTTGCGGATCGATGAAGTCGAGCAGCGATTCCCTGGAGCGATCAAGATTGATGCGACGCACGGCGACGGTGACCATCTCCGCACCGGAGGCTTCGATGGCGGCCTGGGTTTCGTGGCCGTCCTTGTATTTGCCGGTGCCGACGATCAGGCGCGATTGAAATGCTTTTCCTGCGATGACCAAAGGTTCCATGGAAATATTGTAAGTCCGACTTGCAATTATGCTTCCTCTGGTATCCGTTGGTAGAATAGCTTTCTTTGGAAAGATCGGCACCTTTCGAAGCGCCCCAGGAATTCAACTGGATAAAGCGGCCCGTCGCCCCGCGACGAAACCGCCTGCCGCGCCGCCCAGAATCTTCAGAACATGGGCCACTACATAGGCAAACGGCTCAGGCTGGGCCCGAGTCAGGCCGACATACAGCAGCGCAGCCACAACTCCAACCAGCACTCCATGCAAAACGAAACGGGAACTAACCCCGCGCCCAACCCAGAGCGCGAGCAGAAAGCACGCCACCAGGGATGCCACAGGCGCCGAATAAAGCAGGGACTGCTGCCCAAGCGCCAAAGAGATGGGAACGACGACCGCAAAAACGGCCACCTCCGCCAACAATCCGCCGATCAAAGCCCGCGCCCAATGAATCCCACCCAAGGTGCCCATACACACTCTCCTTCTACCAGGATGAGGAAGCCATAGGCTGCTTTCCTGTGTAAGGAGAACAGCAAGGCGCCGCCACAGGCAGAAACTCCATGAACTCTACCCTGGTTCCATCCGGATCGGTCAAATCGAGCTGCATCTTTCCATCGACGCCCAGGACCTGTGGATTCTTTCCCGGAGCCGGTTTCCAGCCGCGCGCTTCCAATTGTTTTTGCAGCTCCGCTACGCTCACGACTCCCGGCGCCATATGGTTTGCGCTGCCGAGCTGGGCGAGGGAAGGATTGGCGGGTAGATACAGCATGTACTCGATCCAGTCGGTGCCATCCGGGACCTGCATCATCACCCAGTCAACCTGGTCTGCAGGATTCCCGCCCTGCCAGTAAAGGTGGAAGCCGAGCAGGTCTTTGTAAAAGTGGTCGAGCGCCGCGCGATTCCGCACCACATAGCCCGCATGCATGATGTGCGAACTCAGCCTTAGGGACGGATTCTTCGGCATCGCTGGGGGATGATTGCTTGCCTGCGTGAACCCGACCTTGTTTCCCTCGGGATCGCGAACTTCAAAGCTCCGGTCGCCGTTGCTCTCAACGGTAACAGCATTAGGCACTTTCACCCCGTGGGTGCCGAGATACTTGCGTAGCGCCTCCGCGTCGCCAGTAGAAAACGCTACGCTGTCCAGCCGGTCGGCCAGCCCCGGCTTGGGCGGGCTTAGCAATTCGACATATTGCAGATGGTTCGCATAAAAGCGGACACCTGAGTCAGCGCCGGTCGCCGGGATTCGCTCCCAACCGAGCAGCGATCCGTAGAAGGTCTCCGATTTGGGAATGTCGTCCGCGAACAAGGTGAGGTGCGAAATGCCCGTTATCGCCGGACGCGAGGGTGATGGCTGCGCCCGCACGAAAGTTGGCAGAACAAGAGCTAGACTGAAGACGAAAAGCTTATACATGCAGGGCTACTCCGTTGGAATGGCAATTATTTCGAGGCTTCAACAAAAGAGAAGAATACGCCGATTCGCCGACGACAACGTAGTGATGCTGCTCCAGAGTCGCCTATAATCGATGAACTCGCAACCTGTCTCCGATTCGCAATTCTTTTCAATCCACGCTCGGGACGCCTCGAATGACGAACCGCACAGTCCACGTTTCTCCCCAGGTGTACGCGCGAACTGCCGGCGTGCTGTACTTGATCAACATCGCTTGCGGCATCTTCGGTGAGATCTTCGTTCGGGGCCATCTGATCGTCGCAGGAGATGCTGCGGCGACAGCCCATAACATCATTTCGTCCGAGTTCCTATTTCGAAGCGGTACCGTCGGCGATTTGATTATGCATATCACCGATGTCCCGATGACGCTGATTTTCTATGTGCTACTGAGGCCGGTGAGCCGTGATCTTTCGTTGCTCAGCGCATTGTTCAGCATGCTGCAGACCGCCATTCTTTGCGCTAACAAGCTGAATTTGGTTACCGTGCTGCTTCTGCTGGAAGGCTCGACCACTCTCAAGGCATTGGATCCAGCCCAGCTGCAGGCGCTCGCATCGCTCTCGCTGGCGATGCACGAAAACGGTTTTGGCATTGGTTTGATTTTCTTTGGGGTGAGTTGCTTGATTGTCGGGTATCTGATGTTCAGGTCGGGATATTTTCCCAAAGCTCTGGGTATTCTGCAGGCGATTGCCGGTTTGAGCTACCTGATCAACAGCTTTGCTCTGCTGCTGATTCCCTCACTCGCGACCAAGATGTTCCCGGCCATTGTGCTACCGGCGTTCATTGGAGAGTTATCCACCTGCGTTTGGCTCATCGTGAAAGGGGTGAACATGTCGAAATGGGATGAGCGGCTGCGCATGGGGCCAGTGTTTGAGAGTCCGGACCGCGGATAGCGACAAGGGTCTTCAGCCGAACAGTATTGAAACTAAGCGAAAGTGAAAAAGCCCGACGCCAGTTTCGGCATCGGGCTTTTTCAGCGGTGAGCTGTTGAGTTTGACCTGAGGCATCCTCGCTATGGAAATTCAGCCAAGAAGCTGAATATTCGTAGTGGGCCTCGGCGATTCGATCGTAGGTTCGCCAGGTCTAGAGCGAGGACGCTCTAAGCCTCAGTCACCTCACGTATTGAACTGCCACAACTATTACTGTCGGAACTTATCATAGGCTGGATCATCCTCCTTTCCCGTGTAACGACAGATTATGAGGAGCGGGGTCTCACGTCAAGGGCGGCTCGGCGTCGAGATCGCTACGGGATCAAAATGGGCTCCGGTTCCGAATTGAACAGTCACCATGAGTGGAAGTATCCGTGACGCATGGTGAGTTCGAGATCGACGCCAAACAATTCGCTGAGCATCTCGCGCGTAATCAGCTCTTCTTTGGCTCCGTCGGCGAAGATCTTGCCGTTCTTCATCATGATGACGCGACTGATCTCCGGCAGAATGTCGGCCAGGTGATGGGTAACCATGAGCAAGCCAGTTCCCTGCCGGGCGACCTGCCGCAGCGACTCGCGGAGTTCGCGCTGGGCGGCGAGGTCGAGTGCGTTGGAGGGCTCATCGAGGAGCAGCATTTGCGGATGGTGCACCAGCGCACGGGCGATCATGATGCGGCGCTGTTCGCCGGCGGACATGTGGCCGACGAGTTTGCCGGCGAGATGTTCGGCTTGGAGGAGTGCCATGGCTTCGGCGGCGCTCTCGCGCATTTCGTCCGTTACATGAAGGTTTGGCCATAAGGTTGAGGAGGAAAAGAATCCAGAGACCACGACATCACGGCCGAGGGTCACTGGGGTGCGTTCGCCGGGAAGATCGGGGGAGACAACGCCGAGCCTGCGACGCAGCTGTGAAACATCCCAGCGCGCGCGGCCAAAGAGCTGAACGCTGGTTTGGGCCTTGGCAATTGGATAGCACTCACAAGTGAGCGTCTTGATCAGGGTGGATTTGCCGCAGCCATTCGGCCCGAGAATCGCAACGTGCTCGCCGAGTTGAATCTCGAGACTAACGTCGTGGAGCACGATATTTTCGCCGCGGGCGACGTTTGCGTGGCGCATGGTGAGGAAGGTCTCGATCGCGGACTCTTCCGGCTTGACTCTTGCTGCTTTCGCCTTCAACTTTTCTTCCTTTGCGCCTTGGCCTTCGATGCTGGCATCCGCCTATTGATACAGTAAAGGTCGGCAATGATTTCTTCTCATCTACCCGACTTTCTGCTCCCCTTCGGATTTCAGTTCGCCGCCGTGAAGGCGGGCCTCAAGCCGAGCGGCAAAATCGACTTTGCCGTGGCGGTGGCCGACCATGGCGCGTCCGCCGCGGCGATGTTCACCAGCAACCGAGTGGTCGCCGCTCCGCTCATTGTAGGCCGCGAACATTTGCGGGCATCGGGCGGCCAGGTCAAAGTTGTCGCCGTTAACGCAGGCAATGCCAACTGCGCTACCGGAGAAGCCGGAATCTCCACTTGCCGCGATGTTTGCAGGCAGGTCGCGGCCACGTTTGGATGCGAGGAGGCGCAGGTCTTCCCTTCCTCGACCGGCATCATCGGCGTGCCGCTTCCGGCAGAAAAGCTGATTGCGGCGTTGCCCGACGCACGCGCGGCGCTGGGCCGAACGAGCGCCCATTTCGACCAGTTCGCCCATGCGATCCTGACGACCGATACGCGGCGCAAAGTAAGCGCACGCGACTTTTCAACGGCTGAGGGCAAACACGTCAAGATTGTTGGGACATGCAAGGGTGCGGGGATGATTCATCCCCAGCTTGTTCCTCATGCGACCATGTTGGCCTATATCTTTACCGATGCCGCGATCGCGCCGTCCGAGTTAAAGGCATTATTGAACGACGCAGTGGAGTTGAGCTTCAACCGTATCTCGATCGATGGCGATACGTCGACAAACGACACCGTGCTGCTGTTGGCTTCGGGCGCCAGCGGCGTGGCGATCGATGCCGGAGACATCGATTTTCGGGAGGCGCTGGAAGCCGTATGCACCGACCTGGCTAAGCAGATCGTTGCCGACGGCGAAGGCATCACCCATGTCGTCGAACTGCAAATTGAAGGCGCGCCCAACGACTCGAATGCACTGCGCATTGCGAAGGCGATTGCCCATTCACCTCTGGTGAAGACGGCCTGGGCGGGGAATGATCCGAACTGGGGGCGCATTCTTGCAGCCATTGGCTATTCGGGTGTCGCGATCGATCCTGCTCAGGTGAATATCTGGTTTGGCGACCACGAGATTTGCCGGAATGGTGGCCGCTCTCCTGAGTTCGACAAACAGACAGCCCATCGTTATGTCAGCCATCCCGAGTTCCTGGTCCGTGTCGACCTGGGAATTGGAGCCGGTACTTGCCGTTTCTGGACGTGCGATCTCACCAAAGACTATGTGGCGATCAATGCGGATTATTCGACTTAGCTTTGCGCAACCGGGCCAGAATGCAAGTCGCATCGGAAACGGTGCAGAGTGTTGAAGGCGTTGCCAGGCTTGCATTTTGTAACTTTCTTACCGCGAATTGCACAGGCTTTTTCACAATTCTGTTGAAATCTTAATCGCGGTCCACAGACCTATGCGCGGCGGGATGGCGATTCGGCTGATTTACAATTGCGCTTTCCGAGGACAGAGGATACATGGCAGGCAACGTGAAGGAACGCGGTGCGGCAACAGCGCCCAGCAAGGCTTTTTCTCTGATCAGTGACGCCAAATTGAAAGAGTTGTACTCGACGATGTTCAAATGCCGCGCCATTCGCGAACAGGCTGCGGGCCTCTCTAAGCAAAACGAGGCGAGAGATAAAGACAGCCGTTTCGGACTGCCAGAAGCGACGGTTGCGGGGACGACGATCGATCTTCGCCTTGGAGATTGGGTCGCTCCGTGCGAGGGCGACCTTACCGCCGCCTTCGTGAAAGGTATTTCCCTGAATTCGATTCTCGATGCAGTCAGCGGCGATGCGCCTGCAGGAGCTCTTTTGCATGCTACTCGCAATGTTCTGCGACCTACCCTCTCCGCCTCAGCGAAGATGAACATCGCGATTGGGATCGGTCTCGCCAATCGGGCGAGCAAGGCAGGCAATGTGGCGCTGGTTTTCTCGCACGCGAAAGCGACCTCCGGGAAGCATTGGCGGGAAGCTGCCAGTTTCGCGAGCAAGAATGCTTTGCCTATCCTGTTCGTGGTGTACGAGAAGGACGCTGACGATTCCAAAGGCGGCAAGAAACACAAGAAACAAAGGAAGCGCGATCCGCAGGACGACAGCTATGGCTTTCCGGTGATCCCAGTCGACGCGAACGATGTGGTCGCGATGTATCGCGTGGCTCATGAATCGATCCAGAAAGCCCGCCAGGGGCGCGGCCCGACGCTGATTGAGGCTAGGGCATTTCGCTCGGGGAAGAGGCATCGCAAGAGGGACGCGGACGGTGGGAAGTCCGACGATGCGATTGTGAAGATGGAGGAGTATTTGACCGGCAAAGGGCTGTTCATGGCGGCGTGGAAGCAGAAATTCGCGGAACAATTCCAGAGAGATCTCGATGTAGCAATTGAAGCTGCAAAATGAACCACGAAGAGGCACTCAAGATCCAGAGCGCATCGCCTCAGGCCATGCGATGACGAAACATGTGTCCCGGCGACGAGAGTTTACGGAGTTGATCGATCGCGAACAATTTCGCCGCTTGATCTTCGAGATACTTTTCACCCCGGACGCGGAGCGCGATCTGGCGCGGAACCGGCGGGCCTACTGGAGCGACAAACACTTGACTATCGTCATCACCGATTCCTAAGAGCGACTGCGGCGGCACCGCCTTCAGGCCAATCAATGGAAAGGGAATATTTCCTGCTTGGCCTACAATAAAGAAATGGAAACAGTGCTCCAGCCTGGCGGCCTCTCGCTCGAATTCAGCCGAGAGGATCTCGGCCACCTTAACAACGCCTTGAACGAGGTGTGCAATGGCTTCGAGGTGGCGAACTTCGAGGCTGCTATCGGTTTGCCTTATGAGCAAGCGGCCGCATTGCTTCAGCGAGTTCACGGATCCGGCTCCTTACAAAAATTGAACCTGTCTTTGCCGGAACTCGACGCGTTGAGAAATGCGCTTACTGCGGTGCTGGCAGAGTTGGATCCTTGGGAGTATGCGACTCGCATGGGCTTCGAAGTAGCCGAAAGCGAAGCATTCCGCAAGCGGCTGGATGCACTTGCGAGCGAAACGCGATATGGGCATATCCGGCAAACCGCATGAAGTTGTCATCATCGCAAATCATGTCTTGTCGCCACGCGCCGGGCTGTTTTCAGGCATGGGCATCCGTCGCCAAGGTATTAGACTGTACTTTCGGATGCGAAACTCCGGTATTTGTTTGAGTTGAGCGGAGTTGTATGGCTCTATACCGCATTCGTGGATTGTCCCAATTCCGAGGTTCCTTTGAGCATTCGCATTTCGCTCTCTCTTTTTGCCGCGACTGGCCTCCTCTGGCTTGCCCCCGGCATCGCGAACTCCCAAATATCGGCATCAATTTCACCCACGACTTCAAGGATCGACGATCTCGCGGTTACCGCCTCCGCTCCGGTGTCGGACCTGACGCCGGAAGTGCCCGACTCGACGGCCGATCCGCAAGCGTCGCCTGCGTATATTCCTGCCGCCCCCGTCCGCTATCTGACCAGTGCCGGCTCGACATACATCCCGGTAGATAGCTGGATGTATCCGGCGCTGTTGCGACTCTACTCGGAGGGATTCATCGATTCGGCCTTCCTGGGGTTGCGGCCGTGGACCCGGCTCAGCGTTCAGCATATGCTGGAACTTTCCGCCGACAAGATCAACGATAGTAACAATGAGGAAGCGATTGAAATATTCCAGGCGATACAGAACGAGCTAAGTCCGGACACGGAGCATATCGGGGGGACGACCCACGGTCACGCTCAATTCGAGTCGATCTATAGCCGGCCGCTGGGCATTGCCGGCACTCCCCTGCGTGACAGCTTTCATGTCGGTCAGACGATCATCAACGATTATGGACGCCCCTACGAGGGCGGCTTCAACGACATCACCGGGTTCAGCAGCCGGGCGTCGGCGGGGCGGTTTTCCTTCTATTTTCGCGGCGAATATCAGCACGCGCCGTCGGCAACGGGATATTCGATTCCGGTCGCCGAAACTCTTTCCTTGGTGGACCTTGTGCCCTATGGCGCGAACCAGGCCACGATTCCGCAGGGGCCGATTGCCTCGACCAATGTCTTTCGCATCGTCGAAGCGGACTTGGCATACCACTTGTGGGGCAACGAAGTCTCTTTTGGCAAGACTGACGCGTGGCTCGGACCGGGCGTCGGTGGCGCCTTTGCCTGGAGCAACAATGCGGAGAATATTTACACATTTCGCATCGACCGCGTCGAGCCATTTCGCATCCCGTTGTTATCGCGGGTGCTCGGCCCGTTCCGCTACGATTTTTTTGTCGGCAGCCTAAAGGGACACACCGACCCGAACGACCCCTGGGTACATGTGGAGAAGGTTTCCTTCAAGCCTACGAAGGACCTGGAGTTTGGCTTTTCACGCACCGTGATATGGGGCGGCAAAGGGCATGTGCCGATCACAATTCACAGTTTTCTGAAGAGTTTCTTCAGTGTGCAAAACGTAAGCGAAGCAGAGAAGTTTAGTCGCAACGATCCTGGCGCGCGCTTCAGCACTTTCGATTTCAGCTGGCGGTTGCCGTATCTGCGCGACTGGCTGACCTTGTATACCGACTCCGAGGCGCATGACGACGTGAACCCGATCAGCGCGCCGCGCCGCGCCGCCGTCCGGCCAGGTTTATATCTCAGCCATTTTCCCGGAGGACCCAAACTGGACTTGCGTGTGGAGGGTGTGACCAGCAACCCCTCGCACAACGACGGCGGCCAGAGCGCCGGCAGATTTATGTATTGGGAGACGGTCCAGGTCCAGGGCTATACCAACAAGGGCAATATCATGGGCGATTGGATCGGACGCGAATCCACCGGCGGCCAGGCGTGGCTCACCTATCATCTGAGCAGCAACGAATGGGTGTATCTCAATTACCGCAATGCCAAAGCCGGAAAAGACTTCATTCCCGGAGCGCCACTCCCGAAACCACGCCCAGGCGGCACCACTCAGAATATGTTCAGCGTTGATGTGGACAAGCGTCTCGGCGAGAATCTCGAACTCAACGCCTGGGTCCAATACGAGCGCTATAATGTTCCGTTGCTCAAGCCCGGTCAGCAAAGCGACACTACGGCTGCGGCGCAGTTCACCTGGTATCCGCATAAGTGGCAGAAGGACTTCTAACCGCTCTACTTGAATTGAGTCATATCGATGTCCATCTTATAGACTTCACCGTGTTGTAGCTGCTCGTCCCAGCTGACTTCATGGCCTAATTGCCCGGCCATTCTGCCTAACATACAGCTGAGAGCACTTTGTACGCCATCCTCCACTTGATTGTGAAACTTGCCGGTGGTTATGCTTTCGATAAAGGCACGGTCTTTTTCGCGGTCGGCGAAGGCGAGGTTGTCGCTGAATGCGCCATTTGCAGCAAACGCGGCCGTGGGCCCTCCTGGCTTGGCTGGAGTGTCTTCAGTCCATGTCCAGGCATTCTCGCCGATGATACGCACGGGACCCGAATATGGCGCCTCGGCGAGGCCCTTCGAGCCAAAGATGCTTTCGGAAACATCGAACCATCCATTGGCGCCAAACTGGGTCGACGAGAAACTTAAATGTACGTCGTCCGGATAAGTGTAGATAACCTGGTAGTTATCCCAACAGTCACCAGCGTGGGTGATTACATTGCGTCCGCCGGTGGCGAAGGCTTTGATCGGATGACTTTGTAGTATCCAGTTGCAGATATCGATGACGTGGATATTTTGTTCGAGCAGAATGTCCCCGGAAAGTACCCGATCCCAGAGCCAGTTACGAAGGCGAACTTCGTCGGCTGACATGTTTGGCCGGTCGGGATAGGTCGAGGCCGGGGCGTTGTAGTGTGCAGAAATCGCGGCTATCTTCCCCAATGCTCCGGCGTGAATCCTGCGGACAACTTCGGCGATGGGTGGCGCTTTGCGGACTTGAAATCCGACATCGAGGCTTACCCGACCCTCGGCCCGCTTGCCAATTTCAAGTGCATGGCGGGTCTGGGCGACATCGACGCCGAGGGGTTTTTCGCAATAGGCGTGTTTGCCGGCGGCGACGACTGCTTCGAGATGCTGCACATGAAACCATGGCGGCGTGGATATCTGGATGGCGTCGACATCCGGCGAAGCGGCCAACTCCTCGAATGCCTTGTAGCCGTGGAACATTAGCTTTGGGTCGATGGCCGGCACTCCGAGAGAGGCGTTGACTTCGTCGAAGTGGGCCTTGGCCGTCGTGAGCTTGTCGGGGAAGATGTCCGCCAGGGCGACCAGCCGGGCCGAGGTATTTTTCGCGAACGACGTGGCGACGGAGGTGCCACGATTGCCGCATCCAAGCAGGCCCAGGCGAACGGCTGAGTTGGCCTCGGAGCCGAAGGCGGTCCGCGACTTGAGCAGCAATAGGCCTGAAGCAGTGGAGGCTCCAGCGATAAATTTTCTGCGATCGATAAGCATGCGATCCATTTGTACTTGTCCTCAGGCCGTTTGAATTTTTGACAGGATGCGCTGGAGATAGACCTTCTCGGCTTTGACGTCTTCAATCTGCTGCGGCCCTGACGTTTCTCGCTCGATGGTGACTGCTCCGGTGTAGCCGAGCGCGTGGAGTTTGGTGAAGACCTTGGTGAAATCAACATCACCGGAACCGATCAAGACCTCTTCGCCAAGCTTCATCGGGTTAGTCGGCCACTTACCATCCTTGGCATGCATGCTCTTGACATAGGGTCCGATGATATCGAGCGCATCGACTGGATTCGCCTTGCCGTAAAGGATGAGGTTTGCGGTATCGAGGCCGACTCCGAGATTGGGCTGGTCGACGTCCTTGATGGCGCGGAACATGGTCGTCGGCGTTTCCTGGCCGGTCTCCATGAGGAATTCCTGGCCATTAGCGGCGCAGTATTTGGCGACTTCGCGGATCGCCAGGACGGCTTCGCCGTAGAGCGGGTCTTTGGGATTTTCGGGAATGAATCCGCAGTGGGTCTGGATATGGCGAATGCCGAGCATCTTCGCAAAATCGGAGGTCTGTTTCAGCGCGTCGATCCGCGCCGCACGGCTGTCTCTGGGTACGAGTCCGATGGTCGAGGGGCCGTCTTCGAAATCCCAAACGAGGCGACCGGGACCGACGACTTCGGCGCTGGTCGCGGTGATTTGATACTTCTCTAGCAAGCCGCCGATCTGCCGCGCGAGGGCTGGCGTGAACTTACCAATGTAGCCATCCAACGAAAGAAAGCAGTTCGACAGGCCGATTTCTTTGACCCGCGAAAGAACGAGTTCCGGGCCGTTTGCAGGCTGGATCATCAAGCCGATCGCCATCGGTTTCAGCGGCGGTTGTTGCCCCAGGCCGTTCAAAGGCGCGCCGGCGGACGACCCGCGCAAGCTTGCCGTTGCGAGCGGGCTGGCCGCTTTTTCCGCAACGACCATGGCTGCGGCGGCGAGAAAACTTCTTCTATGCATGGATGACCTCTATATCAGTCGAACGGGAGCCGATGCTCCAGTGACGACTTCGGCTCCGATCATACAAGAGAGCGAAGTCAACGACCTATGGGGAATGCCGGCGACCGCGAGCTCGGCCTCAGTGCACGTCGATGGAATATCTCACGAGCACTCCGTTGACGAACTCGGCGTGGATGTACGAGTTGCCCTGGGCGTAGGTTTCGGAGTGGACCTGGATGCCGTCATGATCGGTATCGCCCACGCTGGTCGGGTTACCCAGCAGTGTCCGCACCTGGTCCTGATGCATGCCTTTCTCGAGGCCGTTAACGGAGCCGGGGGCGGCCGCTGACGGCGCGGTGGCGGCACCAGTCGAGCCGGGAACAGCAGCGGCAACGGGTTGTGCCCCTCCACCAAGTCCGGGAGGAAAGCTGACGTACGGGGCCAGCGCAGCCATTACATCCTGGGGAGTGATGTTCGGCGGGACCTTGCCGTCGTATTTCAGATTGAAGCGGGAGCCGCCTTTCATCCGGTCCTGGTCGACTTGTATCTTCTTGATTTGCGCGGCTTGCTCGGCGATTGCGCGGTTACGCTGATCGTCGCGTTCCCGCTGCCTTCTGAGATAGTCGAGTTCGCGTTGGATCTTGTCTTTCTGGTCCTGGTCGTCGGTATTGGCGAGCTGATTTTCGAGGTCTTTTTCGCGGTCGCTTTTCTCTGCCGGCTTGAAGTTTACGGCGGTGTTGGTGTCGTCACCAAATGTGCCGAAGCCCCCGCCGCCAAGCTGGAACTCGATCAGCTTGTCTTTGATTTTGACTTGGGTGACCATCACCGCATCGCCGTTTCGGAGTGCGACAGGAAAGCTCTTCATGCGTTTGCCATAGGCCTTGGCATCGAGCGAGTTTGGCTTTTGGGGAAAGATGTCGACGCCCTGCTGGCTACCTGGCATGTCTATCTTGACGACGACTTGTTTGCCTTCGAAGAACTGGCTGAGAGTGCTATTGGCGTCCTGCGCCATGGCTGACGCAGCAGCCAGAAAAAGCACGGAGAGAATCGCTGATTTCTTCATGGGTGCCCCTCAGGAATTCTCCCGTATTTTCGGGAATTTGCAAGCGAATAATGCGCAGATGGAGACATCTGTTGGCCGCGCATTCTCCGGTTCCAGGACGGTACTAGAAGTCGTATCGTAGCGAAAACTGCTGTTTGCGCGATTGCACCAACTGGTGGCTATAGACGCCAAAACCCTGGCCGCTGGTCACCACGTTGTTCAGACCGCCCAGGGCGCTGATCGCGCTGGTATCGAAGCGGGAGGAATTGGAGACGTTGAAGACCTCCCAGGCAAAGCGCACCGTATGTTCTTCGTGGATTTTCCAGGCCTTCGCGAGACTGGCGTCCTGCTCGAAGTAACCATCGCCCCGGAAAGCATTGCGTTGGCCGTTCT
>Ga0302326_10020121_pt1 | contig 13752 bp, 12 predicted proteins | sample Palsa_T0_3_FD_202264 | JGI IMG/M metagenome (GOLD analysis project Ga0302326, IMG submission 202264) | Peat permafrost microbial communities from Stordalen Mire near Abisko, Sweden - Palsa_T0_3 | ecosystem: Environmental > Terrestrial > Soil > Palsa > Peat permafrost | place: Sweden: Abisko... | reverse complement strand
AGCGATCTCGGTCCGCACGATGCGCTGGTGATGCGCAATCACGGCCTGCTCACCTGCGGGGCGACCATCCAGCAGGCGCTCAATACGATGTATCAGCTGGAGCTGTCCTGCCGCTCGCAGGTTGACGCCATGGCGGCGCGCACCGAGCTGACCATGCCGGGCGAAAATGTGTTGGCGCACACGGCGCATCTTTATCAGCCCGGTACGCGGCGGCCTTACGGTGTGTTGGAATGGCCGGCGATGCTGCGGCTGCTCGCGGCAACCGAAAAGATCTCAGGCTACCCGCCACATTGGCATTAGGCCCTAAAGTCGCTCCAGTGTCTTGATACCGGGTGCTGCGCCTTAGCACGGGCTATTGGGCCGAGCCATCAGGCCGAAATGCCCGTCGCCGCTATTGTCACAAATTGTCGAGCGCAAGGCAGCCAGGCCGTAACGCGAAAGTGTTCCCGCTTGCGAGCATCCGGCTTGCTAAGATTGCGAGCAGAATCGTGCCGGGAACCTGCGATGAAGTGGCAGGTTACCTAGGTGGCGGGTTATCTACGGAGTGGGTTTTTCTTCTGTGTGTGGTGTGGGGGCAGGCGCCTAAGGTTCTTGTCATCCAGTGCTTTTGTCTAATTTCATTGTCAACTTAGCGCTTTTGGAACGCCGATGGACGATCGGACCAAGCTTGCACTAAGCCTGAAAACCTTGGCTGCGCAGCCTCCGGGTGCTCATGAGTTCATCACCGGGGCGGTGACGCAGCCCATCCACATGTCGGCGACCTATCTTCGCGACCCCGATAACCGGTATCCGGCCGGCCGTGTCTATGGACGCAGCGACAATGTCTCGGTTCAGCAAGGCGAGGCGCTGATCGCGGCATTGGAAGGTGCGGACGAAGCGCTGCTGTTCGGCTCCGGCATGGCGGCGGCGAGCAGCGTCTTCCTCGCGCTTGACCGCCCGACCCACATCATCGCTTCGCAAGTCATGTATTGGGGATTTCGTTCCTGGCTGCGCGAGATCGGCCGCTACGGACATAGCGTATCGTTCGTGGAGACGTCCGACCTTGACGCCGTGCGCGCGGCGGTGCGGCCAGGTTCGACCGGATTGTTCTGGATCGAAACGCCGAGCAATCCGCTGTGGACGATAAGCGATATCGCAGCGATTGCCGAGATCGCGCATGCCGCCGGCGCGCTGGTGTGTGTCGATTCAACGGTGGCGACGCCGGTGTTCACGCGGCCGCTGTCACTCGGTGCGGACATTGTGATGCACTCGGCGACCAAATACCTCAACGGGCATTCCGACATCGTGGCCGGCGCGCTGGCGGCGGCGAGTGACGGGCCGCTCTGGTCACGCATCTGCAAGATGCGCGATCAGCTCGGCAACGCGTTGAGCGCGTTTGATGCCTGGCTTCTTATCCGCGGCATGCGGACGCTCGATGTCCGCGTGCGCAATCAGGCGCGCACGGCGGCGACGATCGCGGCTCGGCTGGTTGGGCATCCGGCGATCGCGCAGGTGCTGTATCCCGGATTGCCTGAGCATCCCGGTCACGAAACCGCGTTGCGGCAAATGAAGGGCGGCTTTGGCGGTCTGTTCTCCATCCGCATCGCGAAAGGTGAGAAAGCAGCGATCGCCGTGGCAGCTGCCGTCAGTCTTTGGAAGCGCGCGACTTCGTTCGGCGGCATTGAAAGTCTGATCGAGCATCGCGCCTCCATCGAAGGCGCGGACTCGCCATGTCCCGCAGATCTGTTGCGATTTTCGGTCGGGCTTGAAGATGTCGACGAACTCTATGTGGATCTGATGCGGGCGCTTGCAGTGGCGGCGCGATGATGGCGCACGGACTGTCTACTATCCACCGTACTTGAGCCGATAATCCATATCTGGCAGCAGCGGAATACCGCAATCGGCGCGCGATGGAGTGATACCCTGCGGCGATCGATGAGGATGGGCCAATGGCTGATCGCCGCCGCGCTATTTTCGTTGTTTCTGCCGGATTGATTGCTGCCTGGTTGCTTCAACCTACCACGGGCTTTGCCGATCAGGCGTTCCAGCGTTTCCTGCCGCTCTTTGTCGATCTCGACGGCTGGCAGGGCAAGAAGCCCGACGGCATGACGATGGAAACTCCTGGCAACGCCATGACGACGGCGACCCGCGACTACACGCACGGCAGGTCGCAATTGCACGCCGCCGTGGTCACTGGAGCGGCTGCGGCCGGAGCGATGGCGCCGATGCAGGCCGGGATGACTTATGAAACCACCGAAGGCCATATGATCACCGCAACGGTGAGCGGCTTTCCGGTCATGAAGACCTACAATACAGCGCAGAAGTCCGGCGCGTTGCTGATCGAGCTCAGTCCGACCGCGCTGCTGACGATTTCGTATAACGGAATGACGGAAGACGAAGCGCTGCCGCTTGCGCAAAAATTCGATTGGAAAGCTTTTCAGGCGGCCGCGCAGCAAAAATGAAGCGTGCGCGCGGTGAAACGCGCACGCCTTGGGACTTGTAGTCTTAGAGCTCTTTCCCCAAAAAGCGATCGACCGAGTAGGGCCCTCCTCCCCGCATTGCGATGGCGAAACAGGCCGCGCCGATCAGCAGCACATATTCGTAACCGCCGCCGCCGATCGCGTAACCCTTTTGGAAATGAACGAAGATAAGAGCCACCAGCATCTCGATCGCCAGCGCGGCTGCAAAGAAACGCGTGAACAGGCCAACAACCAGGCAGGCCCCGCCAACCGTCTCAAGGAACATGACGACGTAAACCAGCAGCAGCGCGGGCTCGACGCCATTCTTCGAGAAAATATTCGCGGCAATGGCGTCGGCGCCGGCTTTGTACTTTGCCGAAACGTGCATGAGAAACATGATGCCGACGACAACGCGCACCAGCGTTGCGGCGATCGGCAGCATCTTCTGATAAAACCCGGCGAGTCCCGGATAGACTAATTTTGCTTCAGCTTGAGCCATGGCCTGCTCCCCTTTGTTTATTGTTCCAGCGGCATGCCGGCCTCGCGCCGACACGCCCCATAATAACCCCGCACAGGGCAGGGCATGCTCGCCCCACCCCAACCTTATCACATCGATCTTTGCCGTTAAGGCGTGTAGCCGGACAAATCCGTCTCGTTCGCCGTTTCCGATGAGCGAATGTCCGTTCAGGTCGGCTGGATGCCGGCGAGCTTTGCGGCGTCACGCATTTGATCGTAGTCGGTTCGGATGAAGTCGGCGAAGCCTTTTGCCGTCATCTGTTCCGATGTTGCGATCTCGGAGCCGAGCGCGACGAGCTTTTCAGCGGCCGGCGAGCCATCAGCCAGGCCCTTCTGCACCGCGCCCTGGATCAGGGCCATGATCGCATCCGGCGTTTTCGCCGGCGCCAGGATGCCGATGAAGCTTTGCGCGGTGAAACCTTTTACACCGCTCTCGTCGAAGGTCGGAATATCGGGCGCAAGCTTCGAGCGGTGCAGCGATGCAATCGCCACGATATGCGCCTTCTTGTCGTTATGGAGCGGCAGCGCCGTGGAAAATTCGGTCATCGCGCCGTTGATGCTGCCGCCGAGCAGATCCGGCGTCAGAGCGCCGCCGCCTTTATACGGAACGTGGGTGATGTCCGCGCCGGTGGCCGCCTTGAAGCGTTCGAGCGTCATATGCGTTGCACTGCCGACGCCGCTGGTCGCGATCGTCATCGGCGTCTTTTTGCTCGCGGCGACGAAATCAGAAACGGTCTTGACTTCCACATCGCTGCTCAGGATCAGGGCGTGCGGCACGTAGCTCGTCAGTGCGATGGCGGCAAAGTCCTTCAGCGGGTCATAGCCAAGCTGAAGGTGGATAAACGGGTTGACCGTCAAGGGGCCGTTCGAGCCGACCAGCAGCGTGTAGCCGTCGGGATTCGCCTTGGCGACATATTCGGCGCCAATGCCACCACCGGCGCCGCCGCGGTTCTCGACCACAACGGTCCCATTGAGGCCTTTGGCAATCCGGTCGCCGGCGATGCGGCCGACAATGTCGGCGTTGCCGCCTGCAGCAAACGGTACCACGAGCTGAATCGGCCGCGCCGGATAATCGGCCGCAAACAAGCGCTGCGGGACCAGCGTGCCGGTACACGCGGCTGCGAGACCGCCAACGACCATGCGGCGTGAAATCGTCATCGTGGTCCTCCCTCGATCGTTTTTCAGCACAGCAATTTCTAGTCAGACTTGATGTTGTTTTCTTTCACCACCGGTCCCCACAGCGCCATCTGCTCGGCGAGGAACTTTGCTTCGTTCTGAGCATCGCCAAGGATGAGTGAGACCTGAAGGCTTTCAGTCAGGGTTTTACTCACAACCAGATCGCGCAAGCTATCGCCGAGCGCCGCGGCAAAACGCTCCACGATCGGTTTAGGCGTCTCGGCCGGCGCGAATACACCCCACCAGGCGTAGGACTCAAAGCCTGCAAAACCGGCTTCGATGGCGGTCTGGGTGTCAGGTAAATTCGGCATCCGGGTTTTGCCGGTCTGCAATACCGGCACAATGGTTTTGGCATTGACCTGCGGCGCAACCAATGCCGCGCTGCCTATGATGAGATCGACGTGGCCGGCAATGGCATCGTTCATCGCCGGGCCGCCGCCGCGATAGGGGACGTGAACGAGGTTGCAGCCGGCGCGCTCGCTCAAGAGCGTCATGGTGAGATGGCCGACGCTGCCGCTGCCGATCGAGGCATAAGTGATGGTGTCCGGCTTTTGCTTCGCGGCCGCGACCACGTCGGCGAAGGTTTTGTAAGGACGCGACGGATGGGTCGCCAGCACGTTCGGCGCGGTGCCGATCAGCATGACTGGCTCGAGATCCTTCACCGTGTCGAAGTTCAGATCGAACAAAAATAGATTCACCGCGTGTGAATCGAACACGAACACCCAGGTGTTGCCGTCCGGCGGCGATTTCGCGACGATTTCGGTGCCGAGTGCTCCGGACGATCCAGGCCGGTTTTCGATGACGATCGAGGCGCCAAGCTTCTGTTGCATGCCGGCCTGCGCCATGCGCGCGATCGGATCGACGCTGCCGCCCGGCGGAAACGGCACGATGACCTTGATGATCCCGGACGGCCAAGAATTCGATAGCAATGGCTGGGCGGGGGCAGATAATGCCAACGCCAATGGCGACCCAAGTGCTCCGGCCACGACCGATCGTCGTGTGAAATCCATTTTCCTCTCCTTGGGTGTTATCGTTTTTCGTTCGCTGGCGGCGCGACCGGCGCGGTCTGGCCGGAACGCTTCAAGGCATCGGCGACGAAGCCGTTGGCTTTCATCTCTTCAACAAACTGCCGCAGGTAACCGAGGCCGGCCGGTCTGCCTTTCGGTGTGCCGATCGCCTGCTGGATTTCCTCAAACGCATCCGGCATGACCCGCGTATCGGGGTGGCCCTTGGCATAAACGTCGAGCGGTTCGCGTACACCTGCTGCTGCATCAAGATGCTGGTCGAGGAACGGTTCGATGCCGCCCGCGGCGCCGCCCTTCGGATTGCGGATCAGGACCGCGTTTTTCAGCGTGCGGGTCAGATAAAGATCATAGACCGAGCCGAGGCCGACGCCGATCTTGCGGCCCGGAGCATCGACGTCGGCGACGCTCTTGAACGGTGCATCCTGTCGTACGAGGTACGTACCCTGGATGAGCAGATAGGGTGCAGTGAAATCCACGTCCGTAGCTCGCGCCGGTTCGATGGCAATGAAACCGATGTCCCAGGCGTTTTGCACCGCGCCATCGAAGGTTTTTCCAGCCGACGAATAGATCACGAATTCGACCGGAACGCCGAGGCGTTTGGCGAGCGCTGCGGCAAGCTCGGGCGTGACGCCGACCGGCTCGCCGTTCGCGCCTTTCTGCACCAGCACCGGATTGCCGAAATTCATCGCAGCACGCAGCTTGCCGGTCGGTGCCAGATCCTTAAGTACGTCTGGCGAAGGCGCAGGCTGCGCAATCGCGATGCCAGATGACACAAGCATGGCGCACAGGGCGGTTATAATTTTGAGCATGGGGTTCTTCCCGGGATCGCAAGGCCGGTTTATCGCGGCGTTTTTTGTCAGTATGAGTTAGCCCTTAGCTTCGTCAAAGACACGAACGGAAGGAACGATGCAATGAAAATCGACGGCTCATGCGCCTGCGGCACCATCCGAATTGAAGGCGAGGCCGATCCAGAACGAACGCAAATGTGCCATTGCACCGATTGCCAGTCCGGCACCGGTACCGCGTTCCGTGTCTCGATTCCGGTTCCCGGCGCATCATTCAAGATGACCGGGACGCCGACGATCTTCCTCAAGACGACGGCGGACAGCGGCAAGCCCCGCGCGCAGGCGTTTTGTCCGACCTGCGGCTCGCCGATCTACTCGACGACGCCGGGCGATGGCGTGCAACCGTCCTATACCGTGCGCGTCGGCATCCTGCGGCAGCGCGACCAACTCATCCCGCGGCGGCAGAACTGGTATCGCTCGGCGCGGCCGTGGGTGGCCGGCATCGATTCGATTCCGAAGAACCAGAAGCAGGGCTGATGCCGCCTGAGGCTTCAAACACCAAACGGGTTCGAGCGTTCTTGTTGAGCGATCGAATAGATGTTTCCAATTTCGAGCACGATGGCGTCGTCTCGACGGCGCCTCTGACCTACAAATTCGGCGACAGCGGCTTTGTCACGCTGTTTCGTTACGGCGTCGTGGTGATGTCGTGTCTCTCGCCCGAGGCGGAAGAGCAGGTGATCGGTTCGCTCCGGCCGCGGCTTCTGCGCCCGATCAGCCCGCCCGAGGAAGAGACGCTGCTGATCGAGCTGAGTGCCGACAAGGACGAACTGATTGCACCCGGCGGACCTTTGACGTTGAAAGCGCTTAAGCCCGAGCAATTGATCGTCATCGCCGATGCCCTTTCAAAGAGCGTGGTGCTCGCCCGCGACGAACGGGAGGTGGCAAAGGTATTCGATATCGTGGAGCCGTTCGCCCGCCAGCTTGCAGAGAAAGGATGGATCGGCGTCGGACGCCGGGTCATTTTAAGGCACGTCGGCAACGCGCTTCTGGTGCAGCAACGGCTGTCTGGCCGCGTGGCGGTGACCGAGAAACCCGACGTGGTCTGGGATCGCCCCGATCTGGACAGGCTCTACGCGCGTCTGGAGGACGAATACGAACTGAAGGAACGCGCCGACGCTCTTTCCCGCAAACTCTCGGTCATTGCCGATACGGCCGAGGTTCTGACCGACATCATCGATACCAAGCGATCCCTGCGGCTTGAAATTATCGTCGTCGTTTTGATCGCGGTCGAAATAGCGGTCGCTGCCTACCAGGTTCTGCATTAGCTCGCTTGTTCTTTCGCCGAGGCGCGATCAAGAAATCGGTTCAGGCTATCCGCAGCGCACGTTATAGCCTGATTGTGCTAACCGCGCCGGGCTCCGGCGGGCGCCGCATCGATCTTCTCAACCACGCTGCCGGCGCTGACCTTTTCCATGCAGGCGTGGTTGTTCGGACATTGGCTCAGCCGGCGCAGATAGCAAGGCGAGCAGGGCACGCCCGCGCGTACGACTGAGCCAGTATGTCGATAGGGCCCGGCCCAGACCGGATCGGTAGGACCGAATACGCCGACGACAGGGCGGCCCAACGCAACGGCGAGATGCATCGGGCCGGAGTCGTTGGTGACGCAGATCGCGGCGCGCGCAATCAGCGCGGCCAGTTCGCTCAAAGATGTTTCGCCGGCAAAATTGATCGCACCGGGCGCAAGCTTTGCGACTTCGGCGCATAGGCCGCGCTCGCGATCGGAACCGATCAACGCAACCGCAAGTCCTTTTTGCAGGAAATGCCGCGCGACCTCGGCAAAGCCGCCCGGTCGCCATTGCTTGGTTTCCCAATTGGTGCCGGGCGCGATCGCCGCAAGTTTTACTTTGCCGATATCGTAGTAATCGAGCAGCGCATCGATGCGCGTGTTGGCCTCTGGCGGAATCGGAAACGAAAAATCGGCGGGGCCGTCGTCAAGGCCGAGCATTGCCCCGATGTGGAGATAGCGTTCGACCGGATGCATATCGAGCGTCGGCAGGTCGATAGTGTGAGTGTAGGCGAGCCACGCGCCTTCGCGGGCGCCGCGCCAGGCGTGCTTGCGCGCTTCCTGCGGGATGATGCGTGCCAGGCTGGTGAAAGCATCGGCGCGCGGCTTGTCGAAACCGATCCGCACCGGCGCGCCGCTTAAGAACGCAAATACGGCGCTCCGCATCTGCCCTTGCAAGTCGATCACCAGATCGTATTCGGCGGCGCGCAATGTGGCGATCAGCCGGGCACTGCTGACGAACGGGGTCAGAGTCCAGGGGGCCGACCAGTCGTCGCGGGAAAATTCGATGACGTTGCTGATCGCCGGATTGTGCTGCAGCAGTTCAGCGATGCCGGGCGTCACCAGCCAGTCGATCCGCGCATTCGGATAACGCCGCTGCAGCTTGTTCAGGACCGGGATCGTGTGAATGACGTCGCCAATCGCCGACAGCTTGATCAGCAGGATGTTCTTGAAGTCGCGGTTCTTGAGGTCGGCGGCTTGCACGCTCGGCATGGCTCCCTGCGCGTGAACGAATAGCACCTAGCTGGCAGTCCGTGCGTTCTGAATGGCGCGCCACACGCGCTCGGGTGTCGCCGGCATTTCGACATGGCGGACGCCGAACTCGGAGAGGGCATCGACGACGGCGTTGATGACCACGCCAAGCGCCGGCACGGTGCCGCCTTCGCCGGCCGGGCGGATGCCGAGCGGATGGGAGGTGGCGGGCACTTCGCTGAGCTCGGTGATGTAGTTCACCATGTCGGAGGCGCGGGGCATCGCATAGTCCATCAGCGAGCCCGCCAGCATCTGGCCGCTTTCGGGATCGTAGTACGCGTGCTCCAGCAACGCCTGGCCGACTCCTTGCGCGATGCCGCCATGAACCTGGCCGTGAATAATGAGCGGGTTCACGGCCACGCCGACGTCGTCGACCGCAACATAAGTAATAAGTGTGGTCTTGCCGGTGTCGGGATCCACCTCGACCTCGCAAACGTGCGCGCCGTACGGATAGCTCGCTTCCTTCACGGTCTCGTCGCAGGCGCCGTAAAGCGGGCCCTGTAAATCCTCGGGCAAATCTTTTCGTTCGGCGGCCGCCCGTGCGACTTCAAAAATGCCGACGGCGTGATTGGTTCCCTTCACGGCGAACCTGCCGTGCTTGAACTCGATGTCGGCTGCGGCGGTTTCGAGCAGGACCTCGGCGATCCGCATGCCCTTCTCGATGATGACGTCGGTCGATTTCTTGATCACGATCGAGCCGAGCCGCATGCCGCGACCGGAATGGGCGCCGCCGCCGAACGTGACGCGGTCGGTATCGCCGGTAACGAAGCGCACGCAGTCGATCGGCACGCCGAGCCACTCGGTGACAAGCTGGGCGAAGCTGGTCTCGTGGCCCTGGCCCTGCGATGTGACGCCGATGATCAACTCGACGAAGCCGTTAGGCGCCACGGTGATCTCGGCCTTCTCGCGCGGCACGCCGGTTGAAATATCGACGTAGGTGGCGACGCCGATACCGCGGCGCTTGCCGCGCTTTTTTGCTTCCTTGGCGCGGGCCTTGAATCCCTTCCAGTCGCCGAGCTTGAGCGCGATATCCATGACGCCGATATAATCGCCGTTGTCGTATTCGGCGCCGAACGGATTCCTATACGGCAGTTCTTTTTCGGTCACGAGATTCTTGCGGCGGAGCGTGACGCGGTCATAGCCGCATTCGCGCGCAGCAAGATCGATCAGCCGCTCCATCACGTAAATGACTTCGGGGCGGCCGGCGCTGCGATAAGGCCGCGTCGGCGAGGTGTGACTGAGCGTAGCGCGGGCGCGGAAATACGCCGCCGGAACGCGGTAGATGCTCGACATCATCTGCACACCCTTTTGCACCATCGCGAAATTCGTGGTGTGGGCGCCGAGATTGCCGAGATTGGAGCCGCGCATCGCGATGAACTTGCCCTTGTCATCGAGAGCAAGCTCGGCTTCGACCGCGAGGTCGCGCGCCTGATAGTCACTTAACAACGCTTCGTGGCGTTCGATGATCCATTTCACCGGGCGGCCGACTTGTCTGGCTGCCCAGGCGGTCAGGCCAAACTCCGCATAGATCATGCCGCGCGTGCCGAAGTTGCCGCCGACGTCCTGCATCAGCACGCGAACCTGCTCTGGCGGGACGTCCAGCATTTTGGCGAGATCGTTCTTCAGCCGAAACGCGCCGCCGTTGCCGGCATAGACGGTGAAGCGGCCGGTTGCCTTGTCGAACTCGGCGAGCGCTGCGCGCGGCTCCATCGTCACGCCGGTGACGCGCTGCACCCAGGTCTCGAACCGGGTCACGTGCGCCGCGCGGGCGAACGCGGCTTCAGTCGCATCGAAATTTCCGACATCGCTGTCGAAGCAGACATTCGAGCGGTGACTTTCGTGCACGCGCGGCGCATCCTGCCGCGCCGCCGGTACGGTATCGACCACGGCCTGAAGGATTTCGTAATCGACATCGACGGCTTCGGCGCCGTTCTTTGCTGCATAGACGGTGTCAGCGACAACCATCACCACCGCTTCGCCAACGAAGCGGGCTTTATCGGTCGGCAGCGCATAATGGGGCGCCTCGAACGGCGCCTCGCCATTCTTGAGCCGCGGCATGACTTCAGCCTGATGCGGCGACCACGGTATGTGCGGGATCGGCTTTAGACCGCCGGTGAGACAATCGGCGCCGGTGAAAACGCCGATCACACCGGGAACGGCTTTGGCTTTGTCGGTCGTGATTGAGCGGATACGCGCGTGTGCATGGGGCGATCGGACCATCACCGCATAGACCTGGCCCGGCAGGTTTTCATCCGCCGTGTAACGGCCATTGCCGCGCACCAGGCGCAGGTCCTCGTGCCGCCTTACGGGCTGGCCGATACCGGAGCCGGTTGCAGGTGGATCCATCGAGTCCTCTTAGACAAAAATAGGCATCAATTAACCCGCGCGAAGCGGCTGCGATCGTGGGGCGCACGGTAGTCGATGGTGGGACCAATCGGGATGATCCCGTTGGCGTGGACCGGGCCGGCTTTACCAAATACGCCACGCTTCATGCCGGCGATGTCGCAAACCTCGGCAATGCCCGGTGCTTGGTAGAGATCGCGGAGGTAGTTGGACAGATTGTGGTACTCGCTGAGACGGCGCAGGTTACATTTATATCCGACATAGTAGCAGGGATCGAAGCGCACCAGGCTCGGAAACAGCCGCCAGTCGGCTTCGGTCTCGGCGTCGCCGCACAAATAGCGCCGCAGCGATAGCCGCTGCTCGATGCCGTCGAGCGTCTCGAACAAGATCTTGACGGAACTGTCGTAAGCTTCCTGTGAGATCGAGTAGCCGCAGCCGTTGACGGCATTGTTCACGCCTTTGAGCACAAGAGCATTGGTCGCGTCGATGCTGGAATGCAGCGGTTCCGGGTAGTAGTCCGGCGTCGGCTCCGCGATACCTGAAAACGCTGTGTTGAAAATGCGGAGGATGTCGGAGGACTCGTTGTTGACGACGGACCTCGTCTTCGCGTCCCATAGCGTCGGTACAGTCACGCGCGTGGTGCAGCCGGGCTCGGCGAGCGTGTAGAGCTCATGCAACCAGCGTACGCGGCGGTCGGTTCCGGGCACGATGTGGCCGTCCTCGCCGAACGACCAGCCCTGACCGTCGACCTCCTGAAAGGCGTTGGTCAGCGTCACGAACGGCTCAAGCTTCTTGAGCGTGCGCATCAATGTCGCACGATGCGCCCACGGGCAGGCGACCGCGCAGTAAAGATGATAGCGGCCGGGCTCTGCGGGAAACGCGGCTCCGGGTTCACTGCTGATGCGGTCACGGAAGATAGAGGGGCGCTTGTAGTAGAGACCCGTGTCGTCGTGGTTGGTGAGGATGTTCTCGGTGCGCCACCGGCCGTCAACGAGCTGTCCCATGCGTCCTCCCGAACGGCCGGCGTTACTGCTGCTGTCCTATCTTATTTTACCGGATTGTGTAGAAAATAGAGGCTGGATTTGCGGTTGGAGCATGATCTTTTCGGAAAACCGGAAGTCCACTTTTCCGGATCATGCTCTAGGAGAAACGCCGTTGCTCGCACGCGATGAGCAGATGTCGCGCATTGATTGGGCTGCGCGGGCCGCTGCGCTGACCCCAATGATCGCCGCTGCCGCCGACCGGATCGAGGCCGAGCGGCGTATCGTGCCCGAAGTTGTTTCCGCACTGCACGAGGCCGGGCTGTTTCGCATGCTGCTGCCGGTGTCGCTCGGCGGCTATTCCGCCGACATTATCTCCTTCAATCAGGTGATTGAGGCCATCGCGACGGCGGATGCCAGCGCCGCGTGGTGCCTGGCGCAGCAGGTGGCAAGCACGCAGGCCGCAAGTTTCCTCGATCCGAAAGTCGCGCGTGAAATTTTTGCGGCACCGGACGGCTGCATTGCTTGGGGACCGCCGTCAGGAGCGAAAGCCGTGGTCGTCGATGGCGGCTATATCGTCAACGGCCGCTGGCGGTTCGCGAGTGGCAGCGAGCATTGCCCCTGGCTCGGCGGCCATTCCGCCGTGATCGAGAAGGATGGCAAGCCGCGGCTCGACCGGGAAGGGCGCCAAGTGATACGCACACTTTTGTTCCGCAAGGACAAGGCGCAGATGTTCGATATCTGGCACGTGCTCGGCCTGCGCGGTACTGGCAGCAATGCCTACGAGGTGCAGGAGCTGTTCGTGCCGGATGCCTATTCGACCTGGCGCGACAGTGAGCCCGACCGCCGCGGCGATGAGCCGCTCGCCGATATTCCGTTGCTCACGCTTTATGGCATTGGCTTTTCCGGCGTGGCGCTCGGCGTTGCGCGCGCCTGCCTTGATGCCTTCATGAAGCTTGCCGAGACTAAGAAGCCGTCGGCGACCTATGGCGCGCCGATTCTGTTGCGTGACAATCCGGTCGTGCAAGCGCGGGTCGCGGAAGCCACCGGCCAGCTGAACTCGGCGAGGGCTTATCTGCACGAGATGTTGCATCTGTTCTGGGATGCCGCGACAGCGCGTCGTCCGGTGACGTTGGAGCAGCGCGCGCAATTGCGCATCGCTATCACCGGCGCGATGGAACAAGCCTGCCGCGTGGTGGATTTTAGCTTTCGTGCCGCCGGCGCGGACGGCATCTTCAGCGGCAGCGCGTTCGAACGGCGCTTCCGCGACATGCATACACTGACCGCGCAGGGCCAGGCGCATCTGTCGAATTTCGAAGGCGCGGGCCAGGCGCTGTTCGGCATCGAGCCGGTTCAAAGGCTATGATGGCTACGCTTGCGCCTGATTCACTCTCCCGGCGGGGAGAGGGAAGGGCGCGCTTCGCTCGCAATGACGTAAATGACGTATGAGAGCATGAGCGGCAAACAACAAAAGACCCTCCGCAAGGAGGATCCGGCCCTGCTGTCCGGGCGCGGGCGCTATGCCGACGATCTGCCGGTGCCGGTCGGTACTCTGCATGCCCACGTCATCCGCTCGCCGCACGCGCACGCCGAAATCAGGAGCATCGATGCGGCGAAGGCGCTGGATCATCCCGGGGTCTGGGCGGTCATCACAGGCGAGGAGGTGCGCAAGCTCTCCGATCCGTTCCTCGCTGCGGTGAAGACGCCGGTAAAGCAATGGTCACTTGCGGTCGAGCGGGTGCGCTATGTCGGCGAGCCGGTGGCGCTGGTGGTGGCCGAGAGCCGCTATATCGCCGAAGACGCGGCCGAACTGGTCGAGATCGGCTATGAGCCGCTCGAAGCGGTGCTCGATCTGGTTGCGGCGTGCGATAATGCCGGGCCGCTGTTGCATCC
>Ga0302326_10020120_pt1 | contig 13753 bp, 12 predicted proteins | sample Palsa_T0_3_FD_202264 | JGI IMG/M metagenome (GOLD analysis project Ga0302326, IMG submission 202264) | Peat permafrost microbial communities from Stordalen Mire near Abisko, Sweden - Palsa_T0_3 | ecosystem: Environmental > Terrestrial > Soil > Palsa > Peat permafrost | place: Sweden: Abisko... | reverse complement strand
GTTTAGGCACGTCTTCATGGTATCAATCGTCAAATGGGCCTGTGCGCCTATTAGGGTTTTGTACCAATCGGACGATCTGAAGATTGAATTGATGCTCTCAGGATATTGTGGTTACGTGGAACGACCGATACAATCGGGGAAAGCGCCTGTTTCGGATTGGGCAGGTTCTGGAACGTCTGGCACTCGGCATGCATCAATGGGAGTGACTGGGACTAACGCTGAAAGGGGCCCGAAATGGACGATAGCTTAAAGCAGTTGATGCACGATTTGGGAAACGCCATCAACGACTCACTCTCGGAGTCGGATAGGATCGCGGAAGCTATCGGCGAAATCCGGAAGAACGGATTCGACGTGTTTCTGGTTCTGGAAGCCACGATCGGCTTCAACCGCCGCGAGGACGGCGAGGGAACTGGCGATGGGGATGAACAAAGCACCTTGGTGTCGGCCGGCAAGGTGAAGTTCACCGCGCAGGATGAACGTTTTCTGAAGGCTCTAAAGATCACCGCCGCTACCGAGTAGCTCTCGATAGACGCCCCAGGTGTCGGCTGCGGCACGCGGCCAGGTGAATTCTTTTGCTCTATTTATCCCCTCGGTGATTAGCGAGGTCCGGGCGGTTCCGTCTTTCGCCAGTCTGCGCAGACCTGCTGCAATCTCCTCTTCGCTCAGTGGATCTACTAGAAGGGCGGCTTGGCCTGCAACTTCTTTGACGGCCGATGCGTTTGCCGCGACTACCGGAATGCCAGCAGCCATGGCTTCCAAAACCGGCATTCCAAAACCCTCGTCCAGAGATGGAAACGCGAAAATCATGGCCCGGGAGTAGAGGCTGGTGAGTTCTCGGTTGCTCACATAACCGGTGGTGATGATCCGTTCCCGGCATTTCGATCGCTCGATGGCCGTGAAGACTTCCTCCGCGCCATAACCCGCTGAACCCGCGAGCACCAGCCTCCAATCTTCCGGCATGGAAGCGAAGGCCCGAACCAGCCGGACCAGGTTCTTGCGTTTCTGGATAGCGCCGACGTGGAGCACCAACTTCTCCCGTGGAGCGCTGACGAGCGGCAGGGCGCGAACGCCGTGTGGAATCACAGTCACAGTGGAGCGATTGACACCCAAGAGAGCAACCACTTGCTCCGCTGTAAAGGCTGAGACCGTGATGATGCGGTCGGCTTCCTGCGCGGCGTGCTTTGCCTGCTGGGTGAAACGGCGGCGGAATTTCGGGGTGCTGTATTCTCCGGTCATCACGAAGAGGTCGTGAAAGGTCGCCGCCTGCAAGGGGAACCGTTTGGCAGGAAGCCGCTGATTCAAGCCATGAAACAGACGGGCCGACCGCCAGAGCGTCCGATCGAGCAGCGCCCCGCGACGTACGTTCCCCGGTGCATCCTCCGCCCGGCCGCGCGTGATGCGGTGCGGGCGAAACAGCCATTTCCAAACCGTCTCGGGATGTTGAACCGCCAGTTCGCGCAGCAATTCGCGCGAGTATACGCCGACGCCGGAAAGGTCTCGCCCCACGCTGTAGGACGCATCAATCGCGATGGTCAATTCTCATCGACAGATGGGAGCTGATATTCCTTCAGCTTGCGATAAAGTGTGGTTCGTCCGATTCCCAGCATCATGGCCGCTACCCCCCGATCGCCCTTTGTCGTCTCCAGAGCTTCGATTATGGCGCGCTTCTCAACTTCATGCAGCGTGAGGATGACTTTCGGCTCCTCGTTTCGAGAGAGCACCGCACCGTTTCGCAGGCCCGCGATGGCTGCCGCAGCCTGCAGAGCGGGATACTCGGAGCCGTGCTGAAAGACCGTTGAAGGCAGGTCGTCGGGCAGCAGCAGGGGCGTCTGCGTCATGGCCACTAATCGCTCCACTGCGTTGTGAAGCTCGCGGACATTGCCCGGCCAGTCATGTTTCATCATCAGATCCATGGCTTCGGGCGTGATGGTGTACCGGCCACCTTTCTTGGCTAGAAAGCGATCTACCAGCAGCGGGATATCGTCCTTATGATCGCGCAGCGCGGGCATGCGGATGGTCATCACGTTGAGGCGGTAATAGAGATCCTGGCGAAAAGTCCCGCGATCTACCTCGCGGGCCAGGTCGCGGTGCGTGGCGGCGATCACGCGGATTTCCACCTTCTGCCTCAGCAAAGAACCCACCGCGCGATACTCCCGCTCCTGCAGCAGCCGCAGCAATTTCACCTGCATTTCGAGCGGCAGATCGCCGATCTCGTCGAAGAAAGCCGTGCCACCGTTGGCAAGTTCGATGAGGCCCTTTTTGTTTTCGGTGGCGCCCGTGAAAGAGCCGCGGGTATGGCCGAAGAGTTCGCTTTCCATCAGCGGACCCACCAGCGACCCGCAATCGATGGGGATGAACGCGCCACGCCCGCAGGATGTATGGAGAGCGCGCGCCACCACTTCCTTGCCCGTGCCACTCTCGCCGAGCAGCAGTACGGGGGTTTGCGAACCCTCCAGCTTTTCGATTTGTCTGCGGATCTGGCGGATCTGCGGTGATTGGCCCACTATTCCGTAGGGGGAATCCACGGCTACGTATTGCATTATTTCGGTCTGTTCTACGGAGTGCGTTCGAGCGGGGAAAGTTCTCAACGCCCGTTAAGATGGGGAATTCCGATGAAACGCCCGCTGAAGCTGGTCGGAGTCTTACTCCTCGCGGCCGGATTCCTGTTCTTCGCCTTTCGATTCGAGACGCAGAAGACGGGGAGGCGGCTGCAGGCCATGGCGGATCGAGCGCAGGCGGGCGTGCTCTCCTGGAAACGGCAGGGCCGCGATCCGAGCGCGGTTTTGCTGGTGATGGGCCAGGTCAAACCCGAGATCGACGCCGGGAATCCCCAAATGGCGGAGGCTCTGCTGGCACGTGCTTTGACGATGTTGAGCTCCGAGCCGCGCGGTGATCCGCAATCGCCGCTGCCGGTGTATGCCGGACCGGAGTTGGAGAGCGATCTTTACGTGAACCCCGCGCGGGTTTCGATTGACGGTTACACGGGCAGCGCGATGGAGCCGTTCCTTTCGCCGGATGGCCATACGCTGTTTTTCAATAATGAGAATGACGCGGGTGTGAAGACCGGCTTGCGCTTCGCCGCCCGGACCGGCAAGCTCGCCTTTCGCTACCTTGGCGAGCTGCCGGGGGTGACTTCGAAGGCACTGGACGCTGTTCCAAGCCTGGACACGCATGGGCATTTCTACTTCACGACGCTCCGGGATTACGAGAAAACCAGGAACTCACTTTATACGGGAGAATTTGACGGTCCACGGGTGAGGAATGTCCGTCCGGTGCCCGGGAATATCAGCCCGAGTGAACTGGGGACGATCAACATGGACGCCTGCATCAGTCCCGACGGGCAGGCGCTGTTCCTTTCGAGGGCGGTCATTTATCCTGGTGCGCCGGCGCCGAAGAAGTCTGAACTGATGATGGCGCGTTTAAAGAACGGCAGATTCGTTATCGACCCAGACGGTGATCGGATTCTGAGGAAAGTCAACGCGCATGGGCTGGTGTACGCCGCAGCCATCTCGGCGGATGGACTTGAAATCTATTTCACGCGAGCCAGCCAGCCGCGGGTGGGTTCCGATGTTTCCGGAGCGCGCGTGCGCATCATGGTATCGACGCGGAACTCGTCGCGCGAACCATTTGGCGAACCACGTACGCTTGCGGCGCTTACCGGTTTCGTCGAGGCTCCTTCGCTTTCGCTGGATGGTAAGGAGATGTTCTTCCACAAGAAAGTGGGCGGGAAGTTTGAGATCTACCGGGCGGTGCGCAACGCGAACCGATAAATCGTGGTGCGGGACGGTTTGATAACATCTGCTCAAATGCAAATCGCAACTCCAATGCGCGCCCTGGTAGCCGTCGCGTCGGCCGGCTTCCTTTTGAGCGCCGGCGACAACTGGAAAACGAAAGACTTCCAGGAGTGGACGGAAGCCGACGCACAAAGAGTTCTTGAGAATTCGCCGTGGTCGGCCAAAATAGGCACGTCGGATAGCCAGGGAGGGCGAAAACCGGGAGATCTGATTCCGACTCCGCGCGGCGGGTACGGCGGAGGCGGTGGCGGTGGACCGATGGGCGGCGGCGGTGGCGGGGGTGGTTACGGCGGTGGGCGCCAAAATACGGGCGATGAACAACAGCAGTCGAGATCTCGCGGCCCGGAAGTCAACGTGAGGTGGGAGAGCGCGCTTCCGGTGATGCAAGCGCACGCGAAGCTGAAGCAGGGCGATGCGGCGAAGCTGGATGAGGCACCCAAGGATTACGTGATTGCGGTGGTGTGGCCCAGCCAGCCCGGCGGTGTTCAGGACGCGCAGAACGATCTGAAAGCGGCCTCACGCCTAGAGGTGAAAGGAAAAGACCCGGTACCGGCGGAGGACACGCTGGTGAAATCGGATGCTTCCGGGCGCACCATGCTTTTCCTGTTTCCCCGCACGACGCCGATCACGCTGGAAGACAAGGAAGTCGACTTCGTGACGCAAGTGGGGCGGCTGAAGATCGAGCACAAATTCAAATTGAAGGACATGGTTTACCACAACCAACTGTCCCTCTAACAGGAGCCAGCTCGAGATGAATCCCTGGCTTTCGACGCTCCAGAATTTCCGGTACGCGATTCGCCAGCTGATCAAGAGTCCGTGGTTCGCGCTCACCGCGCTACTCTCGCTCGGCTTGGGGATCGGCGCGACTACGGCAGTTTTCAGCGTGGTGTACGGAGTTCTGATCGATCCCTACCCTTACAAGGATCCCGAGCGCATGGCGCACCTCGTTCTCATAGACAAGGCCGGGCATGAACTTTGGCCGGGGCTGACGGGCGCACAGATCGAGCAATTACGGATGACGCCGGGCATCGAACGCGCGATCGGACAAGACGATTGGAGTCTCACCACGACGGGAGTAGACCTTCCGGACGACGTGGCGGGGGTTTATCTCACTCCGAACGCCTTTGACTACTTTGGCGTGCCTGCGCTGCTGGGCCGCGGATTCGGCGCAGTCGACGCTCCGCAGCCGGTGGTGGTGCTGAGTTACAGATTCTGGCAGCGGCATTTCGGGGGCGACCGAAACGTCGTGGGACGAAATCTACAACTGGATCATAAGACATATGAAGTGATGGGGGTGATGCCGCCGCGGTTCACGTGGGGCGGCGGCGATGGTGCCGATGTTTACCTGCCCCTGAAGCTGACCTCCGATTTAAACGCGGCGCTTACCTGCGAGATCCGGTTGAAACCCGGGCTCTCGCATGCCGCCATCAACGCGGCGCTGCAACCGCTTCTGGAACAGTTTGCGCGGCAGCAGCCGGCCCAGTTTCCCGACCACTTCAAAGTGTCGGTGCAAGGCTTAAGCGAGCAGTTCGTAGATCGCGTGGGTAAGACGCTCTGGCTGCTACTGGGCGCGGTCGCGCTGCTGCTGCTGATTGGCTGCGCGAACGTCTCGATCCTGCTGCTGGCGCGTGGTACAGCTCGCACCCATGAATTCTCGGTGCGCGCAGCGATTGGCGCCGGAAGAGCGCGGTTGGTTTCGCAACTACTGGTTGAATCGCTGGTGTTATCGCTGGGCGGGGCACTGCTGGGCGTCGCACTTGCCTACCGAACAGTGGCGCTGATGGCGGCGTGGCTACCGCAGGGCTCGTTTCCAAACGAAGCCGCAATCGCGCTCAATCTGCCGGTGCTCTTCTTCAGTATCGGGCTAGCCGTGCTGACCAGTATCGTTTTCGGACTCTCGCCCGCGCTTTCCCTGTCACGGGCGGATATCGCGCACTTGATTCGCGCAAACACGCGGAAGGCTTCCCCCGGAATCAGCGGTAAACGCATGAACTCCGTGTTAGTGGCCGGCCAGATTGCACTGACCGTGGTGTTACTCACTACAGCCGGCGCGGCGATTGAAGGATTTCTGCGGCTGATGCACACGGACCTGGGATATGACCCGCACAACGTGATGGCGGTGGGGATACCGATTCATAACAACACTTACTTGAGCTGGGAGCAGCGATCGCGTTACTTCGAACAATTACGTGCGCGCATCTCCACTCTTCCGGAAGTGGTCTCGGCGGGGATTTCCTCCAATGCCACGCCGCCCAATAATGGATGGGTCATCGGATTTCAGATTCTGGGACGGCGATCGAACGAGGCGCAGGAGCTGCTGGCGAACTTAGTTAGTTCGGAATACTTCGACGTGTTGCACATACCGCTCGAGCAAGGGCGCTTGTGGGACCGGATGGCGGCAACGCGGGGAGATCATGTTGCGGTAATCAACGAAACGATGGCGCATCGCTACTGGCCGAAGGGCGATGCCCTCGGCCACCAGATTCGGATACCCAAAATGAAGGGCGACTCGGTCTACTCGTCGGCGATTCCGGATAGCGATGGCTGGTTCCAAGTGGTGGGCGTGGTGGCGGACGCGCGCGACGACGGGCTGCGCAATCGGATCCGGCCGGCGGCTTATTTTCCTTATACCGTGTACATGCGGATGTACACACAGATTCTGGTTCGAACGACGACACCTCCGGTGCAGGTGCTGCGCAGCGTTCGCGCGCAGGTGCAGGCGGTGAATGGCGACCAGCAGGTGTCGAATAACGTGCGCAATCTGGACCAATGGATCACCATGCAGCCGGAGTGGGCGCAACAGCGGCTCATCGCAGTTCTTTTTGGCGGTTTTGCCTCACTGGCGCTGGTTCTGGCGGCGGTTGGATTGTATAGCGTGGTTTCCTACACGGTGGCGCAGCGGACCAGCGAAATCGGGATCCGCATGTCCCTGGGCGCACGCCAGAGAGATATTCTGAAGCTGGTGTTTGCATCGACGGCGAAGAGCGTAGGAATCGGACTGACGTTAGGCGCAGGGTTCATCCTGCTGTTCCACCGGGTTCTCCAGGGATGGGTGGAAGGCGATGCGCAAGACCCGACGATTCTGTTGGGGGTGGGTTTCTTACTAGGGGCGAGCGCCGCGGCGGCGAGTTTCTTCCCGGCACGGCGGGCGTCGTCCATTGATCCGATGACCGCGGTTCGGGATCAATAAGTTCGGCATTCGGAGCGCGTGAAACGATCGACGCTGGTCGGTCACTACCTTCCTGGAACGCGAACAGGCGTTCTTTAAGGAGCAGACAAATGTCCGGCACCCGTCAAAAAGCTGACCTTAACGGAACGTACAGTTCTCCGGTGCGTCGGGGCGATTTCGATCCGAGAACGGCGTGGCCCGGCAGATGTCACCAAACATGGCTTAGTCTGGCGGCGTACTTCACGCAAGGAGCCTGCGGCCCTTGGTGCTGCATGGGAGAAGTTTCCATCAGAAATGAACCAGCATTGCGCACTTCGAAACGAAAATTGGCATAACGCATCGCGCCCGGAAAAAGGGAGGGGTCTTGCGAATCCGCAGAGCGGCGACCCGGGGTATGAATCACCGTTGCCACCACCAACTCCTATGACCGCGGTTCGGGATCAATGAGTTCGGAAGTTGCGAAGCTATCTAACGCTCAAAGCAATTGAAACGATCGACAGTAGCTTGTCACTACCTTGCTGGAACGCGAACACGCGGTTCTTTAAAGGAGCAGACAAATGCCTGGCACTGGTCAAAAAGAAGCTACGGAACGATTTCATATCGACGAAACCTTCCGCAAGAAATTACCTTTCAAACTGATCGCAACCAATCTACACGGAGCTTATAGCTCTCCGGCGCCTCCGGACGATTTCGATCCCAGGACGGCGTCCCCCGCAGATCTAATTAAACATGGCTTACTCTGGCGGCGTCCTTCGGCCAAAGATCCGAAGGCCCTGAGCACCGCCTGGGAGAAGGTTTTCAACAAGAAATGGATGGCGAAAGACCGCATTATTCCGCAATTCGAAACCAAAGTCGGCGTCACGCATCTGGCCGGCAAAAGGCATAAGGCCGAAGATGGAAGTTACGTCGGTGCAGCATGGTCCGGAGCTACCGTGGCGGGGGACTGGACGGGGGTCATTGGATTCTGGAACATTCCCAAAGTCAGCGAACCGAGAGAGCCGCAGGGCCTCGAAGGCGGCTGGAATTCTTCATCGTGGATTGGGATTGATGGCGCCTACACCTCGAATGACGTGCTGCAGGCAGGCATTGAGCAGAAGGTGGATGCCCGCGGCAATGCCACCTACGTGGCCTGGTATGAATGGTACGCGCCGGCGCAGAATAACTCTCCGGGGTACATTTACCAGACCAACATCACGAATTTCCCGGTAAGCCCGGGGGACCAGGTGTACTGCTCGGCGCAATACGTGAACAGCGACACCGCCGGGTACCTGTACTTCGCCAACGAGACCACGGGACAGAACTTCCCGATCACGCTGGCGCCGCCACCGGGAGCCACGTTTGACGGCGAGAGCGTTGAATGGATTATGGAAGCTCCCGACTACGGAGAGCCGAACTCGGCCCTTCCCGCGTTTACGCCGGTGGTGTTCACCTCGGCGATCGGGTGCGGTCCGAACGATACGTTTGCGAATCCGCAGAACGGCGATTCCTGGAATGTCGAGACCGACACGGGGAAGGTAATTACCTCCGTGACGCTGGGCGACTACACGGTTACGATTGATTTCGTCGGTTAGCCGTTACACGGCGACGGCGCGTGTTTCCGTCACCACCAGCTCTCTCGCATCCTGGTGGTGATGGAAAAAGCGAAGCAGGTGACTGGCGATCAATTCCGGTTGATTGAGGGGCAGAAAGTGCCCCGTGTCGATCATAACGACCTCGGACCGCGGAATCAGCGCAGACGCCCGCGCTGCGAAGGCAGGCGGAACGGCGGGGTCAGCGGAGCCATGGAAGATCAGCGCCGGCGCCGTGAGAAAGGGCAACATCGAAGGAATCGACGCCAGGATTTCCTGAGGTTCGCCCCATCGGAGCACCTTGATCATGCGCCATGCGCCTCGGAACCCGGTGAAGGGTGCATGAAAGTCGCGCCGGCAGGCACTTACCTCCACGCCCGATCCGAGAGCCATGCGCATGGCGACACGCCAGAAGAGAAAGCTCACCAGCGGCGCCAGCACTTCACCTACGACGCGCGTCCGCAGGAATTCGAAGAGCAAGAAGGGCCGGAGGTCAGGGAAGATGGACGCCGACAGCAGCGCGAGGCAGCCAACATTCCCGGGATAAAGGTTGGCGTATTGGATGGCGATGGCGCAGCCCGCGTCGTGTCCCACGATATGCCATATTTCGATTCCGGCATCGATCCGAATCTGGTCGAGGGTGGATGCGAGGCCGCTAAGGTCGCGAAAACTGTGCGGCATCGCGGAAGATTTTCCAAGACCTGGAAGGTCTACGGCGATGCACGTGAACTGGCCCAGAAGGCGTTCGATGACGAAGTCCCAAAGGCGGCAGCTGGTTGGGATCCCATGGAGAAAGAGAACCGGGTAACCATCGCCTCTGCGGACCCAATACACTAAGCGGCGGCCTCGCAAGCGGCGGAGCGCCGTCTGGAAAACGCCGCATAGATTTCACAACTGGCCCTGAGAGCGCGGAGTACAAAGCCGAAGAGGAACGTGCCGACCACGCCCCTGGGGCGAAAGCGGGTGTACAGGTGATTCAGACTCCACGCCGGCACGGTGTAGACATCGCCCGCGGCCAGCGGACCGATGCGGCTTCGGATGGGCCACTCATAGATGACGTTCTCAATTCCGCTATTGAAAAATCGCCCGAGGTCGCGGACCCGGCGGCAGTACATGGCGGACGCCACGCGGGGGAGCTGTTCGCGGTGGCGGGAGCGCACGAGGAGTTCGGCGGCTTCTTCGGCATGTCTTAACGCGGCGGTGACCCCGTTGGATGTCATGGGGTCTACCATCGACGCCGATTCTCCGATCACCAGCCAGTTCGGTCCGGCAACGCCGCGATGGACGCGGCACTGAAACGAGGTCACAAAAGGCGAGATCACGCTGTGGGTTTCGAGGAATTCCTGAAATCTTGGAAACAAAGCCAGCTGCGAGCGGAAGATGCTCTCGTTGGAGCGCCCTCGCTGCCGCTGCGCTTTGATGGTGTCGCCGGTCGCGACATATCCCACGCTGATGGCGTCGGGACGGATGGGAATTTCCCAGGTCCAGTTCAAGTAGGGAGGGTTTGCGCCATCCGCATAGAGGGTGGTTCCCTCACTTGATTCGGGAACGGCGAAGTGGGTCCACATGGCCACTTTGCGTGGTCCGTATTCATCGACGGGCAATTGGAACAGCCGGGGCAGCACCGTTCCCGAGCCCGAGGCGTCGACGAACCATTGAGAGGTAAAGCGGCGACCCCCGGCTGTGTTTGCGGCCAGTACTCTGCGGCCGTCCGCCTCAACCTGGGTCACCTTATCCTGATAAAGCTTCACGCCGTGTTCCAGCACTTTGCGGCGGAGTTCTTCGTCAAGGCGTACGCGATCCACATGGAGCGTTTTCAGCTCGACGTTAAAGGGGGGACGCCCGAGCCAGTCCGAAGGAACATAGTTTCGATCACAACCTGTGCCTAACTTCAAAGTCACGTGTTTTTTATAAGTGGCGGCTCGTTCGCCGATCAGGTGGTCCATTGTAAGACCGACGGCGCGTAAGAGATCGGGCGCCGACCAGTCAAGCGATTCGCCCACGACTTTTGTGAGGTCGGCGTCGGGCTCGATACAGGCGACCAAAAACCCGGCTTTGGCGAGATGCAGCGACACTCCCAACCCGGCGAGGCCTCCGCCGATAACGGTAACTTCCGATTGAACTGAGTCTTCTCCCATCCGAGGTAGGCAAAGCATATCATCACGCTCCTTCATCCAACAATAATGCAAGTTGATTAGTGCCGACGAACCAACATCCCTGATAGACTGATCTCCTCGTGAAAACAAAGCTGATTGCAACCCTGTTTTTTCTGGGCCTGATAGCCGCGCTCTCCCTACACCGCGGCGACGGGGCGGGTGCAGCGGGGGATCGGTGGTGGAGTTATGTGCGCGTGCTGGCGGACGATAACATGGACGGCCGAAACACAGGCAGCCCGGGTTATCGCCGAGCCGCAGACTACGTGGCGCAGCAATTCCGGGCGGATGGCCTGCAGCCGGTTGCCTCCCATGAGTTTTTTCAATCGGTGCCGTTCGAGGTGGTCACGTTTGATGAGAGTGCGACGCATGCCGCCTTAATCAGAAACAATGCGGCGGACCCATTAGTGTACGGCGAACAGGTATTGGTCAGTTCACAAGATAGCTTCCCGCAGCCGGTGGAAGCTCCTATGGTGTTTATCGGGTACGGACTTAGCGCCAAAGAAGCGGCTTACGACGACTTCGCGGGAGTTGACCTGCGCGGAAAATTCGCGGTTTATCTTTCCGGCGCGAAACCAGCTTCGGTGCCTGGCAATGTGAATGCGCATTTTTCTTCGGGCGCGGTTCGAAGGCGCGCCCTCAAAGCGGCGGGCGCAGTGGGCCTGGTGCGTTTGATCGACCCGGCTTTTATGGATGTGCCGTGGCCTCGCATCAGGAATAACGCGCACAGCCCAACCATGTACCTGGATGACCCTGCCGAGAAAGAGGCTGCCGGGCACTTGATCAATCTGACCGTGAACCCGGCATTCGCCGAAAAATGGTTTACGGGTTCAGGGCATACCTGGGAACAGATTCTCAGCAGGGCCAAGGATGGCAAGCCGCTGCCCCATTTTGCCTTGACCGGTGCGTTGCGCGCGCAATCCGTTGTTACAAAGTCGAAGGTGGATTCCCAGAACATCATCGGCGTTTTGCCTGGTTCCGATGCTCAATTGAAGGACGAGTACGTGGTGCTGTCGGCCCACTTGGACCATCTCGGGATTGGAAGCCCGATCAACGGCGATTCCATTTTCAACGGGGCGATGGACAATGCTTCGGGCGTTGCGACGCTTCTGGAAATCGCGAAAGAATTGAAAGACTCCGGTGAGCGAACCCGCCGCTCGCTGCTGTTCATCGCGCTGACAGGTGAGGAGAAGGGATTACTCGGGTCGAAGTACTTTACGGACCATCCTACGGTTCCGGAGAAGAGCATGATTGCCGATCTGAATCTCGATATGTTTCTTCCGATCCATCCCATGCACGTCATGACGGTTTTCGGGTTGGAGGAATCTTCGCTCGGGGATACCGTCCGGGCGGCAGCGGGCAAGCAGGGTCTGAAAACACAGGACGACCCGTACCCGCAGCGGAATATCTTTATCAGAAGTGACCAGTACAATTTCGTGCTCCACGGAATTCCGTCGGCCATGTGCATGGACGGGTCCGAGAAAGGTTCGAAGGATGAGGAGATTGAGCGGGCCTGGCTATCGAATCGTTATCACGCACCGAGTGACGATTTACAGCAGCCGGTGGATATTGAAGCGGCCGCCCAGTTCAATACGATTATGAAGGCAGTGATGGTGGAAGTGGCGGATGCGCCGGGTCGGCCTAAGTGGAACGCGAGCAGTTTCTTCCGGAGATTTTCCGCCGGAAACTAGGCGCATCATCTGGCTGCTTCGGATTTGGCGAGGACCTGCCGCACCTTGTCGCGGAATTGCTGCGCGGTAAACGGTTTGGGGAATGCATCGAAGCCGTCCTCTTCCATCCAGTGCTGAATGACGTCGCTATCGGGGAGGCCGGACACCATGAGCACCGGCACATCCGGACAGATACTTTTGAACATCTTCATCGCGTCATGCCCCGTCATGCCCAGGAGAGACACATTGGTGATGATTAGCTCAGGAGGATCGGTTTTCAGAATCTCCGCAGCTATCTTCGGGTCACCGAGCGGCGTCACTTTGTAGCCGTCTCCTTCGAGAACGCCTTGCAGAACGCTCCGCACAACAGGTTCTGGATCTACAATTACGATGGTTTTGGTTCTAGACATGGTTTCACCGACCGAGAAGTTGTAAGCACGCAACGGGCCGGATTACCGAGGGCCATGGGATTTGCTAGACTTTTGAAAGATGGCGCTATCGTCTAACGGTTAGGACAGAGCCCTCTCAAGGCTTAAATAGGGGTTCGATTCCCCTTAGCGCTACCAACCCCTCCCAATTAGCAAATAGTTCGTTGATCGCCTCGGCGCACGGTCATTCGCTCACGATCGCAGTATTCCAACAGCGGAACCGCATACTTGCGGGAAACTCCCGTCCATGATTTGAAATCAGACACGGTAAATGCGCTGGCGCGGTTCGCGGAAAGGATTTCTCTCATCTTCGAAACCGCTGCCGCGTGAAGAATGAACGTCTCGTTGATTCTGACCAGAAGCCGTTCTTTTAAAAGCATCTGGAGGATGGTGCGTGCTCTCCCGAGGTCCACGCCGGATTCGGTCAAGACTTCGGTCACCGAAGGCGCGGTCAATCCGCTCGATTCGAACTGCTTGAGGATGGCGGCCCGGGCGTCCGCTTCTTCGGTGCTCAGCGCCACGCGGTGGGTTTGAGCACGTACGCGCTCCGCCTCGACAGCGATGTCCGGGGACGCCTTCAGTACCGCTTCGAAGACCGCGGCGGGCGACTCCGGGAGAACTCTGGATTTCAGATCCGCCTTCGAGATCCCAGGCTCCAGGGGCGAGGCGGAATGGAATTGGCGAACCACTCGTACCAGTTCCGCGCGCCTCTTCAGCATCCAATCGTTGGCAACCACCCACGCTCCCGGCTCGACCACGTGCGCGCCACCGAGCCGCGCCGCCTTGACCGCTTCTTCCGGGCGGATCCCCAGGAGCGCGCCTAGTTCCCGTGTATTGACCGGCCGTTCGAACTGCTCGGCGATCAACACGACCTTAGCCGCGATGTCCCTGCCAGCCAGCACCTCGATTCGTTTCTGGGCGCGCTCCACATTGCGAATGCGCGGGGGCGCAATGTCCACCACCGTGCCGCC
>Ga0302326_10020119_pt1 | contig 13753 bp, 12 predicted proteins | sample Palsa_T0_3_FD_202264 | JGI IMG/M metagenome (GOLD analysis project Ga0302326, IMG submission 202264) | Peat permafrost microbial communities from Stordalen Mire near Abisko, Sweden - Palsa_T0_3 | ecosystem: Environmental > Terrestrial > Soil > Palsa > Peat permafrost | place: Sweden: Abisko... | reverse complement strand
CGATCTGCGGCCCCTTGTTTCCGAGGAAATGTCCGGGTTGAGGGTGGCGATGGAGAGCCGGGGCGAGGGGGACGAAACACGGGGAATCTCCTTCCTGAAAAGCCCGGCCGAGCAGCGGGTGATCGCCCACGTCCGGGCGATCCTCTCGGAATTCCAGGAGGACGAACGGGAGGCTTTGCGCGCCCAATCCGACGCGCTCGCCAAGACGGCCAGGACGGCGACGGTAATGATCGCCAGCGGGCTGGCATTGACGCTTGTGTTTCTCGTGGCCGCGGCTGTCTTCATCCTGAGGGACATCTCTTCCCGGCTCCAGGCGGAGGATGCGCTGGAACAGGAGCACAACCTTCTGAGCAACCTCATCGATGCGATGCCCAGCATTATTTTCGTGAAGGATCTCGCGGGGCGCTACGTCCTGAGCAACCTGGCGTACCGCAAATTTCTCAATGTCCAATCGCCGCGCGAAGTCGAGGGAAAGACGTCGATGGATTTCTTTCCGGCCGAGGTGGCTGAACAGTACCAGGCCGACGACGCGATGGTCCTGCGTTCCGGCGCCCCGATGTTGAACCAAGTGGAACCGACTATCGACCTGAATGGAGACTTTATGTGGCGTTCCAACTCGAAATTCCCGCTGAGGGACCGGGATGGGCGGATTTCCGGACTGGTCTGCATCAGCCTCGACGTCACGGAACGGACCCAAGGGGAAGAAAAGCTGCGTCTCTTCGCGGCGCAGCTCCAGAACAGCAACGACCAGTTGCAAGAGTTCGCCTCGGTCGTCTCGCACGATCTACAGGAACCGCTCCGCAAGGTGCTGGCCTTCGGCGACCGGCTGAAGACGAAATGCGCCGATTCGTTGAGCGAACAGGGACGGGAGTATCTGGGGAGCATCCAGGGCGCGGCGCGAAGGATGCAGACGCTCATCCGGGATCTGCTGACGCTTTCGCGCGTCACGAGCCAGGGGCAGGCTTTTTTGCCGGTCGATCTGGGTGACATCGTTCGGGAAGTCGTCTCGGATCTCGAGATACGCATCGAGCAGTCCTCCGCGCGCGTCGAGATCGGATCTCTCCCCGTTATCGAGGCCGATCCCTCGCAGATGCGGCAACTTTTCCAAAATCTCCTGGGAAATGCGCTCAAGTTCCACCGCGACGACAATCCGCCCGAAGTGGTCGTCTCGAGTAAAATCCTCGAAGTGCGGGAAAACAATCCCCCCGGGACGCTGCCGGGAGACCAGATCTGCCAGATCGTCGTCCGAGATAACGGGATCGGGTTCGACAACCAATACGCGGAACGTATTTTCGGGCCCTTCCAGCGGCTCCATGGCCGGGGCGTTTACGAAGGCACTGGCATCGGGCTGGCGGTATGCCGAAAAATTACTGATCGCCACGGAGGAAATATTGTGGCAAAGAGCACTGAGGGTGAGGGCGCAGCATTCATTGTGACCTTGCCCGTCAGAGAACTCATGAGAGGACCCCTATGAAAAAAGCAGGCAACCCGATTACCATCGTAATGGCCGATGACGATGCCGAGGACCGGCGAATGACGAAAGAAGCCCTGGAAGAAAGCCGCCTCGCGAATGATCTCCGCTTCGTGGAGAACGGAGAGGAGTTGCTGCGGTACCTTCGCCGCGAAGGAAAATATTCCAGCGAAGCGGATTCCCCCCGGCCCGGTCTTATCCTGCTCGACCTCAACATGCCCCGCATGGACGGGCGGACGGCTCTCTCGGAAATCAAAAGCGCCCCGGAACTTCGGCAGATTCCCGTCGTGATCCTTACCAGTTCGAAGGAGGATGAAGATGTTTACCGCAGCTACGACCTGGGAGTGAATTCTTACATCGTGAAACCGGTGACATTCGAGGCTCTCGTCGATATCCTCCAAACGCTGGAGAAATACTGGTTCGAGATCGTCGAACTACCCCCCGAAGCGTAGAGGCTCTCTCTTGGTCTTGACCGGCGGTTTCGGCGGGGTTTTCGGCTTAAAAAAGACTCCGTGAAAACTTTTTTGAAAAAAGCAGCAACAAATTGAACGCCGCAAAAGGAGCGCTGTCTGAGTTACTGGTTTAAGTGATTCGGGTTAGCGCATGTTTGTCTCCTTGGTCGTGCGCTACCCGAATCCCTTTTTTTGTACACGCTGACTTGCGATGGATCCTGACACTCCCTTGCTGGGCATCCGCGGACACCTCATCGATTCCCCGGAGTCCGGCAAGCTGCGCGAGCGCAAGGACGCGGCCATCCTCGTCGAGAATGGCCGCATCGTCGAGGTCGGGGCCTACAACCTCCTACACAAAAAGACCCCGCGGAAGGTTCGCTGGCTGCACAACGCCCGCGTAGCCGTCTTTCCGGGCCTCATCGATCTTCATTCGCATCTGCCCCAGTATCCCGCGGTCGCCAAGGGGCAGTCGGAACTGCTCCCCTGGTTGCGGCAATACATTTTCCCGCTGGAGCGCGAGTTCTCCGTGCAGAAGGCGAAAAAGGAGTCGGCAGCCTTTTTCCATGAACTGGCCCGCCACGGGACGACCACCGCCATGCTCTACGCCTCCATCCACGAGCAAAGCTGCGACGCCGCGTTCCAGGCCGCCGAGAAGAGCGGCCTGCGCATCATCATGGGCAAGCTCATGATGGACATCGGTTCCTACGGGCAGTTGCAGCCAAAGAAGATTCTTTCAATATCCCTCCTGGAAAGCGAGACACTTTGCGAAAAATGGCACGGCGCCGGCGACGGGCTGCTCGAGTACGCGTTCAGCCCGAGGTTTGCCGTCAGTTGCAGCCAGAAACTGATGAAGGGCGCGGCGGAACTGGCCGTCCGGCATTCGGCTTACATTCAGACGCATCTGGCGGAAAACTTCGAGGAGATCGAGAAGGTCCGCAACCAATTCTCCTGGGCGGCTGACTACACGGACGTTTACGACCAGTGCGGCCTCCTGACGCCGCGGACAGTCCTTGGGCACTGCATCCACCTTTCGGAACGGGAGATGGATGTCCTGGCCGGATCGGGCTCGAGGGTCGCCCATTGCCCGACCGCCAATCTTTTCCTGGCCAGCGGCATCATGCCGCTCGAAAAGCTTTATGACCGCGGCATTCCCGTCGGCCTCGGCACCGACGTTGCCGCCGGAAGCGAACTCAACCTCTGGCAGGTGATGCGCTCGGCCATCGAGTCGCAAAAAGCCCGCTCCTTTTATGAGAAGAATGTCCGCGTCCCCTCGCCCGCCGAGGTCTTTTATATGGCCACCCAAGGCGCGGCGGAGATCCTGGGAAAGGGGGACCGCATCGCCTCGCTCGATCCCGGGAAGGAAGCGGATTTCACCGTGGTTGACTACAACTCCCTGGTTCCCTACCGAAAGAACGGCAAGCAGCACCGGGATGACCTCAGCGCGGATGATATCCTGAGCCTTTGCATCTACCGGGGCGGGCCGCACGCCACGCTCGAGACATTCGTCCGCGGAAACTCCGTTTACCGCGCCGCCGAGCCGGAACTGTTCTGAGATTTCCACAGTCTCCAAATGCAGGAATCCACCCCCCACGATCCCATCGCGATCGCCCTGGCCGAAGACATCGGAACAGGCGATCTTACCGCCGCTTATTTCGTCCCGGCGGGAGAGGTGGGCTGCGCGCGCATCGTTGCAAGGCAGCGAGCAGTCGCAGCCGGGGTTGAGACAGCCGCCGAGACCTTTAAAAGGGTGGATGGGCAACTGGAGACCTCGGTTCTGCTTCCCTCGGGCAGCCGGATCCAGGAAGGCAGCGCGGTCCTCGAGGTTCGGGGACCGGTGCGCTCGATCCTCGGCGGAGAACGCGTGGCGTTGAACTTCCTCCAGCATCTTTCGGGCATCGCGACGCTTACCGATCAATTCGTCGCCGCCGTCCGGGGTTCCAAGGCCCGCATCCTCGACACCAGAAAGACCACCCCCGGCTTGCGGGCCCTCGAGAAAGCGGCCGTGAAGGCGGGCGGCGGAGAGAATCATCGCTTCGGGCTCTTCGACATGATCCTGGTGAAGGACAATCACCTCGCGGCGAAGAGTGATCCTCCCTTTTTGCGGGAAGCGATCCGGCGGGCCGCCGCCGAGCGTCCCGGCATCCGTATCGAACTCGAGGCCGACCGGCTCGAACAGGTCAAAGCGTTTCTGGAGATGGATGGCATCGACGTCATTCTTCTCGATAATATGACCGAAGCGGAAATGAGGGAGGCCGTCCGCATGGGAGAGGGAAAAGTCCTCTTCGAAGCGAGCGGGGGGATAACATTGGACAATGTGGCGCGCGTCGCGGCCACGGGAGTCGATTTCATTTCGGTGGGAGCGCTGACTCACTCCGCGCGTTCGGTTGATTTTTCCCTGGAATTGCTGCCATTCGATGCCGACGCCTTCCATTGACGCGCGGCTCTTGAGAGCCTTGCGCGGGAGGCCCCTGCCTTGCGGCGAGCTTGCCGGGATGCTCGGAGTCATGCCGGACGTCGTGCGATCCCGCGTCGGCATTCTCCGCGCGGCCGGATACGAGATCGAAGAGCAACCGCATCTCGGCTACCGGCTGGTCGCCGCGCCCGACCGGCTTATCGCCGATGACATCCTGTCGCGGCTGGACCGGGCTTCCCTGGTCAATGAAATCGTGGTGTTCGAGGAAACCGGCTCGACGAACGATGTCGTGGCCCAGCTTGGACGCGGAGGAGCCCGGGAGGGCCTGGTGGTCTTCGCCGAGAAGCAGAAGTCCGGCCGGGGCCGGCTCGGCCGGCGCTGGGAGGCTTCAGCCGGTCGCGGCCTCTGGTTTTCTCTCCTGTTGCGCCCGGCATTCCCGTTGCGAAGCTGGGCGCGGCTGACGACGTGGGCCGCCGTCGCGGTCGCTCAAGGGATCGAGGATGCCGCATCCTGCCGCGCCTCGATCAAATGGCCGAACGACATCTACCTGGGCGGCCTGAAGATGGCGGGCATTCTGATCGAGACCCAGGTCGACGGGAGCGGAAGCCATTTCGCTGTCGCGGGAATCGGGGTGAACGTCAACCAGGAAGAGAATGATTTCCCCGAGGCTCTTCGCGGCAAGGCCGGCTCGCTCCGCCTGGCCGGCGGGCATTTGCTGGATCGCCAGGGAGTTGCGGCGGCGATACTTCAACGGCTGGACAGCGCCTATTCGCGCATCGGGCCGGCTTTCCCGGAAATGGTCGCCGTGGCCCGGGAGAAAAGTTGCCTGGTGGGTAGCTGGGTTGAAATCTCCGGGGGCGCGACGCGGGAAGAGGGCACGGTCGAGGGTTTGGACGAAGAGGGCGCTCTGCTTCTCCGGCAAGCCGGCGGGAAGCTCGTTGCGATCCGCGCGGGCGAGGTTTCCGTTACCGGCTGGCGTGGGAAAGAGGGGGGGATGAGTACGGTTCCTGCTTAAAAGGAAATCACAGGACCGGAATGCACATCGAACAATCTGAGTTTCAAGATCAACTCCTTAGGGGGCTTGCTCATAAGATGAATAACATCCTGGGCCTGTTTCACGGTTATCTCGGTCTCCTTCTGGATGATAAAGAACTCAACGCCGCCACTCTCAGCGGCCTTGCCCGCATCAAGGAAGGCGCGGGCGCCGCTTCCGAGCTGATGGACCGGATGAGCTCCCTCGCGAGGCCCTCTTCCCTTATCTGGCGGGAAATCAATCTCGGCGACTTCCTGCACACACTGAAACCTTCCATGGAATCCTATCTGCGGCAGAATTCGACCCTGGAAATCCTATGTCCTGACAATGTCCCCTGCATCTGGGCGGATACTTCGCACCTGCGGGTCGCCACGCAGGAAATCGTGCGCAATGCCTGCGAGGCCAGCCCCGCGAGAGGAGTCATCACCGTGGCGGCGGCGGCCGAATCCCCCGCGCCCCACCGCTTGAGCAATGCCGCCCAGCCGATCACGTGGATTTCGCTCACCGTGACCGACCACGGCGCCGGCATCCCGCCGCACCTGGTGGAACGGGTCTTTAACCCGTTCTTCACGACCAAGCAGCAGCATAATGCGGCGGGGCTGGGGTTGACCGTCGCCTTGGGCCTGGTTCAGCGGATGGGTGGCGTCATACGGATTGACAGCAAGCCGGGAAACACGGCCGTCCGCCTTCTCCTGCCATCCCGCTCCGAAACCATGTAGCGGCGGGCTATCCCCCTGCGAGCTCTCCTCGCCTTTCAGTCTTCAACGAAATCCGCCCGAAACAAACCAAGTCTCACCCGTAATCCACGCCGCATCCTCGGAGGCGAGGAAAACGGCGACGGTGGCGATATCCCGCGGCTGTCCGATACGGCCCAACGGAGTTTGCGACTCCATTTGTTGACGCATCGCACTCTCGGGGGCCGTGACTCCGCTTGTCTGCGTCCCTTCGGTCTCGACCATGCCAGGAGCCACCGCGTTGACACGGATTTTGCGTCCGCCGAGTTCCTTTGCCAGGCTTTTGGTGATGGCATCGACGGACGCCTTGGTGGCGCTGTAAACGGAGCTGCCCGGAGGGGCATACGTGCTGACGATCGAACCAAGATTGATGACGCTGCCACCCGCGTCGTCGAAGTATTTGACCGCCTCCTGCGTGGTCAGCAGCAACCCGAGCACATTCAGATCAAACTGCCGGTGGAAATGCTCTTCCGTGATTTCCTCGAGGGGCAGGAATTCGTAAATGCCCGCGTTATTGACAAGAATGTCGAGCCTGCCGAAGGCTTTCTTCGTCTCCGAAAAAAGATGCGCGATATCCGCCTTTTTTGCCACGTTGGCTTGCACGGCAATGGCTTTGCCGCCCTTGCCCGTGATTTCGGCGACGGCGCGTTCGGCTCCTTCCTTGCTGGAGGAGTAGTTGACGACAACGGCGGCTCCCTCCGCCGCGAGATGTTTGGCGATGGAGGCCCCGATTCCCTTCGAGGCTCCGGTGACGACGGCGACTTTTCCTTCGAGTTTTTTCATGGTTATGGTTAATCGCTTTTGAAGGCGGGCACAATAGCTGAGGTTGGCTGTAGCGCAGGCTATCTGGATTCCAATCGGCGAGCAATTCACACGAATGGAACCAACATCTTCGTCCTCTCCTTGTATGCCGGATATTCGTTCGGGAACTGTTGCATCATCAGCTTCTCTTCCGTCTTTGCGCTATAGACGAAATAAACGCAGAAAATAACAAAAGGAATGAACCACGCCGCGCCCACTGTAAGCGCCGACCCCAGCATGGCGAGAAGGATTCCGGTATAGATCGGGTGACGCACCCGCGCATACGGCCCCGTGGTCACAAGCTCGTGGCCTTCCTGAAGCGACATCGGCATGCCCCAGTTTCTGCCCAGGTAGCGGCGCGCCCTGATCGCAAAAGCAATGCCCGCGGCGCAAAGAACGATGCCGACGACGCCGATCGTGGGATTCGAAGAGGCAACTCCAACGCCTAAATTTCGAGAGAACTCTTGGAACACCGGAAGACGCTGAAGCTGGAACGCACCAATAACAAGGGCCAGGCGAACCCAGCGGCCTGCCCACCATGGACTCCCTCGAGCCCTCCTCTTCGCTCCCATGGCCGAGATCAGCCAATACGCGATGAAGACAAGCCATAAGACGGCGATGACCCGAGGAAAAATTGTCACAAGGGCATGGAATGGATCATACGCGAAATCATCGTTTTCCGAGAATCCGGCTCTTGACCTCCTCCCAAGGCGATCCGTCTTCGGGATGCTCGCGGTAATGCTCCAGCCGGCGATCCAACTCATCGCGTTGCGCCTCCGTGAGCGGCAGCGGCTGCGGGATGGCAGCGATGCTGTCCCAGATGTCCTCTACGAGTTGAATACGCTCAGGCAGGCTGAGTTCCAGAACGTCTGCCAAGGAAACTTTGCTCATTGTGCAAAAACGGTAGCACCCGATACGAGAAACGACAAGATCGAGGCGAAAGCGAGTGACGCCTCGGCATCCCGTGATCCTCCTCGAAAAGCCAAACGCGAAAGGGTGGGAATGTTGAGAAAGAGGGCCGCGAACGGAATGCCGACGGTTGCACCGACTCGAAGGGCCGTGCTACACTTCGCGTAATGAGCACGCTTGCAGAAATCGAAACCGCTGCCGACTCCCTTTCCAGCGAGGAAAAGGAACAGTTGCTCCGCTTTCTCGCCATGCGGCTGCGCAAGGAACGCGCCCTCCCCAAACCGCGCATCTACTCCGAGGAAGAACTGGCTGCCATGATCGCCGAGGACGAAGCAGACGGAGAGCGTTTCCGGCAGGGACGTTGAACATCTTTCTCGATAGCAGCGTCGCGGTTGCCGCGAGCATGTCGGAAACCGGCGCATCGCGCGAAATTTTCGACCGTGCCGCCCGCCACGACTGGCGTTTGCTCGTTTCGCCGTGGGTCTTGCGCGAAGTCCGGGACAACCTCGCCAACAAACCACCCAAGTCGATTCGCGCATGGATCGCGCTACGGTCAAAAGCTGCGGTTGAGGATGACGAACTCGCCTTCGACTGGCCGATCCTCTTCGAGGCATCGAAGAACAAGCCAGTGCTCTTCAGCGCGCTCGCGTGCGCCGACGTGCTTCTCACACTCGACCGTCGGGACTTCCGCGGCCTCCTTGGGCAAACGGTCTATGGCTTGCGTGTGCTTACGCCCGGTGAATTCTTGCGCGCCGAACGCCAAGCGGGGCGGTTGCCATGACTTCCCACGCGCCTATGGCCTACCGACCCTATTCGCCTACCTACGGCCCTACTCCAGTTTGCAGAGTTAACCCCAAACTACTGACATTTTCTCGCTTTGAAACCGGCAGACTGAGCTTTGTCCCAGATACTTCCCGTCCCTCAAATGGCAACTTAGACGTCTTCACGTCAAGAAGCGGACCCAACTCGTAAACATTCGTGTAGCCATAAGTGGTAAGGGTGACAAATGTCGGAATATTGAGTGAAGCACCAGGGACCTTTGATGGAAAAGCCGCCGGGCTGCCCACGAAATTGTTATTGCAATAGATCAGCACTTTGGCGTCTTTGGTTGGAATAATTTTGCCTAGTTCGGCGGCGGTGAAGTCGGGGAGACTGAGATTTACGGCTCCTTTCAGATGCAGCAAATCGAACTTCGCGGCACTCCGGGCATCAAGGACAACGACACCCGGCTCTGACATCATCTGCAAAAACCGGTCTTCCGTAAGACGGCGCGCCTCCCGGATGGTCTTGACCTGCTGCACGTTATCCAAAAATGCCGAGTAGTCGATCAAGCGATTCGGTATTTGGGCCTTGGCATTGCCGCTCTGCGCAAGAAGGCAGACCAAGGCGCCGATTGCCAGGGTTGTATTCATAGGATGTGTGACCTTAAGGCCTTTATGCATTTTAATGCAACCTCCCGACCAAGTCGTAAACCTGGCTGCCGATTATCTCGACTTCGACGAACTCGCCCACCGGACCGGGGCGCGTAAGAATGACCTGGCCATCCACTTCGGGAGCGTCAAATTCACTCCGCGCGATGAGCGGCTGCTCGACGAGGACTTTCATCCGCCGCCCCGCCATTTTCTCGCAATTCTCCCCGGCGATTCTCTGTTGCAACTTCATCGCCCTCCCATGGCGGAGTCCTTTGGTTCGCGCGGGAACCTGGCCGGGCATCTTTCCCGCCCGCGAGCCTTCTTCCCGGGAATAGGGGAAAACGCCGAGCCTCTCGAAGCGCGTCCGTTCGATGAACTCCAGGAGCGCATCGAAATGTTCCTCCGTCTCGCCGGGAAATCCGACGATGAACGTGGTCCGCAGCGCGATCCCCGGAATGGCCGCCCGCAGCCGGCCGATCAAGCTTTCGATATGCTCGCGCGTTGTCTCCCTGCGCATCGTTTCCAGCATCCGCGGGTGGATGTGCTGGAGGGGCATGTCGATGTAGCGGGCCACCTTGCGGCTCCGGGCGATCGCTCCGATGAGTTCGTCGCTCCAGTGCGCGGGATGCGTGTAGAGGAGCCGGACCCAGAACTCGCCCTCGATCTGCTCGATCTCCTCCAGGAGCCGGGTCAGCGTCGGCCCGCGCGAGGAATCGACGGGCTGGGCGGGATGGGCGCGCTGCTCCCATAGATCCATGCCAAAATAGGTCGTGTCCTGGCTGATGAGGTTGATCTCCCTTACCCCCTCTCCCACCAGGTTCCTGATCTCTCTGACCACCGACTCCATCGTCCGGCTCCGGTGCCGGCCCCGCATTTGCGGAATGACGCAAAAACTGCACGGGTGGTTGCACCCCTCGGCGATTTTCACATAAGCGGTGTGCGCCGGCGTGAGCCGGAACCGCGGCGTGTCATAATCCGGAATGTAAGCCGGACGCCGCGTGACGAGGTTCAGCGGCTCCCACTCCTCATCGGTCAACTCAGAGCCCCGGTTCAAGACCCTGTCCACGATTTCCCCCGCCCCGGCGACCTGATCCAGGCCGATGAACGCATCGACTTCCGGCATTTCAACGGCCAATTCCTTGGAAAAACGCTGGGCCATGCACCCGGCGACGATCAGTTTCTGGCCCGGCTTGACTCGAAGACCGCGCCGCTGGTGCGCCTCGAGGATCGCTTCCACGGATTCCTCCTTGGCCGAGTCGATGAACGCGCAGGTATTGACGATGAGCACGTCGGCCTCTCCCGCTTCGGAGGTGATCTCCATCCCCCGCCCCAGGACGCTCCCGAGCATGATCTCCGCATCGACGAGATTCTTCGCGCAGCCAAGACTGACCATTCCAACTTTTGCGGGCATTGCTCTTTTCTATTCGATTGCCACCGAGGTGTCGTAATTGACCGGGACGCCATTTTTCTTGATCTCCACGGCGCCCTTTTCTCCCACGCTTATCCAGAATTTACCACCGTGAAGAACAAGGCCCTTCGCGTCGGGATAAAGCCAATCCTCGAACACAGGCGGCGAATCCGCGCTCCCGCTGCGCACCGTCACCCAGGTCTTCTTCAACGGCTGCAAGACGACTTCGTTCGTCCTAAGCGGCGGCACAAGGGTCGGGTTATCCCCCGGGCTCGTGTCAGGAAGCGGGTTATTCGCCAAAGCGCGTCGAACTTCGATGACCGGGCTGGCCGCGGCCCCCGGCGGCGAAGCCTCCGCCCGCGGCAAAGCCGGAGTCGCCAGCGCCACGGGAGCGGGCGTCGCCTGCGGAAGGAACGGCTTTATGAGTGGGAGGGGTGGCGTCGCAAAGACGAGGGCGGGCGTTGCCCGGGGCACGAGAGGAGTTCGCTGCGCAACCGCCGCCGGGCTGGGGGCGGGAGCCGCGAAAATATTAGCCGCTTTCGTTCCGGACTGCTCGATAAAGCCGAGACGCTGGGCGCTCACGATCAGGTACATAATAAAGGCGGCGCCTGCCAGCAGTATTCCCGCCACCGCCGCCAGGATGAGCATCGGCTTGACCGCCGGCCCCTCGCGACGCCGCACTGCCGGACGCACCTCCGGCGCGTTCGCCAGGTACTGGTAATCATTGCGTCCCACGGGGCTCGAAATTCCGAAAGATTCGGTGAAATCCGACACATCCACGCCGAGGTATTTCGCGTAGATGATGAGAAAGCCCTTGGCGTATGCGAGGTTCGGAAAATTCGCATACGTGTCGTTTTCAAGGTCAACGATGCGGTCGGCGCGCACTTTTGTGGCACGCGCCGCTTCATCGACTGAAAGCTGCTTTTTCAGTCGCGCCTGCTGGAGTCTTTTCCCGACTGCTTTCACCTCGGAATATTCCGTGCCATCCGCCGTTTGGGGTTCATTATTTTCACGGAAGCGCCTCATCCAGATCCTTCAATATCTCGCGCGGCTTGGCGCCTTCGCCAGCCGCCACGTATCCCCGCTGCTCGAGGATGTCAACCACGCGCGCCGCCCGGGTATAACCAAGCCGCAGCCTCCTTTGAAAGAGCGATGTCGAAGCCTTCTTCTCCTGGCGCATGATCTCGATGCATTTTTCCACCAGCTCTTCGTCTTCCTCGCTCACTTCCTCGGGCGTTTCTCCCTTCGTCTGCAATTTATCATGGATTTCCCGTTCATAAACCGGCGGGCTCTGCTCGGCGGCAAAACCGACGAGCCGCCTGATCTCTTCGTCGGTTACCAGCACGCCCTGTGCCCGGATCACGCGCGAGGTGCCCGGCGGCACGTAAAGCATATCCCCCTGCCCGAGCAGGCGTTCCGCGCCGTTTTCGTCCAGGATGACACGGCTGTCGATCTTCGTGGCCACCTGGAAAGCGATCCGGCTGGGAATATTCGCCTTGATGACACCCGTGACGATGTCCGCCCGGGGCGTTTGCGTCGCAACGACCATGTGGATGCCGGCCGCGCGCGCCATCTGGGTTATCCGCGCGATGGCGCTCTCGACATCGGCCGGCGCGGTCTGCATCAAGTCCGCCAATTCGTCGATGATGACCACGATATAATACATCTGGTCGGGAATGATGAGATCGTCATCGCGCGGCACCCGGATCTCCTCCTCGAACAATTCGCCCTTTTCCGCGCGCTCTTCGTCGAGTTCCCTTTGCGACTTCGGCTTGGGCCGCGCGTTGAACCCGGTGATGTTGCGCACACCGCATTTCGCGAAGATCTTGTAGCGGTCCTCCATCTGGTCGATGACGTACCTTAGCGTCAACAGCACCTTCTTCGGATCGGTGACCACGGGCGTGATGAGGTGGGGAAGTCCGTTGTAGATTTGCATCTCGACCACCTTGGGATCGATCATGATCAGGCGCAGTTGATTCGGCGTAAACCGGTAAAGCAGGCTTGCGATCAGCGCGTTGATGCAGACGCTCTTCCCGCTTCCGGTCGTCCCCGCCACCAGGCAGTGCGGCATCTGCGCGAGATCGGCGAGGATCGTCTTCCCATACACGTCTTTGCCCAGCGCCAGCGGAATTTTGGCCTGGCTTTGCAGCCATTCCTCGGACTCGAGCAATTCCCGCAGCGTCACCTTCTGTTTCCTCGAATTCGCAATCTCGATCCCCACCGTGTCCTTCCCCGGGATGGGCGCGAGAATGTTGATGCGTTCCGCGCGCGTGGAACGGGCTATATCCCGTTCGAGGCTCACGATCTTGTCCACCCGCACCCCTTTGGCGGGATAAACCTCGTAACGGGTGATGGTCGGCCCTTTGGTGATATCCCCCGGCGCAACGCTTATTCCGAATTGGGCGAGCGTTTCGATGACTATCGCCTGGATTCGACGCAACTCCTCCGGATCGGCCGCGTTGCGCCCGTCGAGGTCCGCCGGCTCGAGCAAGGCGAGACTGGGCAGCGTGTAATTGTCCATCGGCGCCGGCTCCCGCGGCACCAGCTTGCTCTCCTTTGCCGTCTTCGGCTGCGGGACGGAGGTGTCGATGACCTTCGGCTCGGGACGCGGCGGGCCCTCCGCCTCGCTGGGAAACTCCTCTTCCCCGGGCAACGGGACACCCTTTTTGCTGAGCACCTTCTCGAGCTTCTTCGTTTCGCGAGCCAGCCGCTTTTCTTCGAGGACGAGCCGCTCCCGCTGGTCCGCGCCCGCCATCCGGTTGCGGCGATGGCGTTCCAGCCAGCGCGAAGGCATCGCCAGGATGCCGCGCAGGGTCGCAATCGGCTGGATGCCCGTCATCAGAATGACAGTCATTATATAAACACAGACCAAAAGGATTCCCGCCCCTCCCCTGCCGAGCGAATCGCGCAACAAGCGTTTCCCGGCCCAATAGCCGATCCAGCCCCCGGCTCCGCCGCCGTGGCTGCTGCGGATGTTCATCGCCGCCGGCCAATTGTGGAGAAACCACGGCTGGAGATCGAGCAGGCACGCTCCGGAAAGGATGAACGCGAACACCCACAGCGAGCGCGCCGTGAGCCGGTAGGAGGAGGAAAGGAGCTTGACGCCGCCCAGCCCCAGCA
>Ga0302326_10020118_pt1 | contig 13753 bp, 10 predicted proteins | sample Palsa_T0_3_FD_202264 | JGI IMG/M metagenome (GOLD analysis project Ga0302326, IMG submission 202264) | Peat permafrost microbial communities from Stordalen Mire near Abisko, Sweden - Palsa_T0_3 | ecosystem: Environmental > Terrestrial > Soil > Palsa > Peat permafrost | place: Sweden: Abisko... | reverse complement strand
TCGGTGTAGTGGCCATCCTTGGGTTGGCGATAGGAATCAATCTGCTTTTCGGGGCCAAGGATGAGCCAGCATTCCTTCACGCCGGCAGCGGCGTAAGCGCGCAGTTTCGAGCGGTCGTAATCCTCCCTGGTAATGCAGACTTCAATGACCAACTCGGCGGTGCGAGGATGGTCAAGCCGAAAGTCCTCCTTGCGACCGCTGACTACCGCAAGGTCCGGTTCCGGCTCTGAATCACCACATGCGATGGGCTGCTCGGTGCGTAGAAGCCGGTCGGTCGGCAGAACTCGGGCCAGAGCCTCGTGCAGGAATTGCAGTAGGAAACTATGAAAGGGTGATTTGGACATTTTCGTATAAAGGAACCCGTAGAGAAATTCAGTGTTCTTGGGAATCAAGCCCAATTCGCCCAACGCACGATACCCTGCCACAGACAGAGGCCATAGTTGCGCCCCGCGCAAGGGAACCGGAGGAGACTCAACCGCGTTCATCATGGAGTTGAATATAACCCTGACAATAGTGTCTGCAAGAGCGAATGGCACCGGCCCTCGCGCCCCTTGACTGGCCACGTCGGTTGGCCGCATGATCTAATCTGGGCGGAAGCCCCATATTATATGAATCTAGATGAATTCTATTCAAAGCTGACGATCAAAACAAAAGCTAAACTGGCGCTTGTCGTCATCGACGGCTTGGGCGACCTGGCCACCAAAGAACAAGGCTTTCTCACGCCGTTGGAAGCCGCCTCAACCCCGAACCTGGACGCCCTGGCCAGAGTCGGCGCCCAAGGCCGCATGATTCCCGTCGCCCCTGGCGTTACTCCCGGCAGCGGACCGGGCCACCTGGGATTGTTCGGCTACGACCCAATCGAATTTCAGGTCGGACGCGGCGTGATCGAAGCCCTCGGTTTGGGGGTGGAACTTCAGGCGGGTGACATTGCGGCGCGCGCCAATTTCTGCACCCTTGACGCCAAAGGCATCGTCACCGATCGCCGCGCCGGACGCATCGCCACCGAGGCGACCGAGGAACTGTGCGGGTTGCTTTCACGCAAAGTCAAAAAGCTGGAGGATGCCGAGGTGATCATTCAGCCGGGCAAAGGTCACCGCTTCGTGGTCATCTTTCGCGGCAAGGGATTGGAAGGTCCGCTGACCGACGCCGACCCAAATCGGGAGGGATTGCCCATTCCCACCGTCGCCCCGACCAATCCGAAATCCGTCAAGCAAAAGAAAGCGGCCAAGTTGGTGGCGGAATTTTACGACCAGGCGCTGCCCATCATCGCCCGCAAACATCCGGCAAACGGATTCCTGCTGCGCGGCATCGCGCATCAACCAGCCATCGCAACGATTGAGGAACGCTACGGCCTGCGCGCGGCCTGTCTGGCCGTCTATCCGATGTACAAGGGCCTGGCGCAACTGGTCGGCATGAAAAAAATCGAAGGCCCGCAAACGATTGCCGAACAATTCCGCCGCTATTTGGCAGAATACGACAACTTCGATTATTTCTTCATTCACTACAAATACACCGATATGTTTGGCGAGGATGGCAATTTCGAGGCGAAGAAGAAAGCCATTGAGGATTTCGACGCCGCGCTGCCGATTCTGCTGGAAAAGCGCCCCGATGTGCTGGCTATCACGGGCGATCATTCCACGCCCTGCGCCATCAAAGGTCATTCGTGGCATCCGCAGCCCGTGCTGCTGGTGTCGGATTACAGCGGTTGGGACAAACTGGAACGCTTCACCGAAACCGGGGCCAACCTCGGTTCGCTGGGCGTATTCGAGTCAAAGTACCTGATCCGCCTCATGCAGGCCAACGCCCGTATGTTCGACAAGTTTGGGGCTTAAGGCACCCAGTGGAGCTTGCCATGTGCGATTGCGGAGCGTAGGTTATCGCATGTTTTATCTCCGCAATTTTAAGAATTTTACTGAGGCGGAATTGGATTTTGACCAGCCGGTGAATCTTATCATCGGCCCCAATGGTTCTGGAAAAAGCAACTTGATCGAAGCCGTGGAATTGCTCTCGTTCCTGGCAAGTGGTCATAAACTGCACGAAGTGACCGATATCGGACGAGAGGGCCAAATGGAAATTCGTGGCGGTTTGGAGGCAGGCGCAAAGATCGGGTACGACGAATTTACGCTTGGGTATAAGGGCGGGCTCGAAAGCCTCGGCTTTAAAGGCGTGATTTACGAACTCACTGTAAGAGTGCGTCCTGAGCCACGCATCACAGGTGAATCTCTCAAAGTTGAAGGGCGTCGCATTCCAATTTTTGAAATCTTGCCGCAGGAAAACCCCACGGCGTCGGCCGACAACCAAGTTCGATATGACAACTACTCCAAAGGCCCTAATAAACCCATCAAGCCGATTGCAGCAGACCGATCTGCACTTTCTCAGTATGCACGATTCGCGCATGGGAATAAGGGTCTGTCCGAAATTTTGTTGGTAATTGAAAGTGTCGAGGAGGCTCTTGCGTCGCCGAATGTGTTTGATCCTGTTCCGAGGCTTATGCGCCGATACGAGCGCAGAACAGAAACTCAGTTGGCTCGCAATGGCTACAATATTTCACCGGTTTTGTTCAATCGCCGCGGAGGCGCCCTTCTAATTCAGAAGCAGCCAATTGGCCCACCGAAAATGTTTCCCGATAACCACCGAGAAGTATTGGATCGCATTCTTGCGCGCATTGCTCAATTGCCTGATGAAGCCTTTGCTGATTTTGATTTTATACAAGTGCCGAAGGTTGGGGACGTAATGTTCGGATTCAAATTAGCGGACCGCAAAGAGACAATCGATGCTCGGCTTCTATCCGACGGAACTCTGCGAGCGTTGGCCATCCTGACCGCGCTGGAGACATCCGAGCGCGGTAGCCGGCTGATATTGGAGGAATTTGACAATGGCGTGCATCCCAGCCGCGTCCCCGTGATGGCATCAGCTCTATTTGATTGCGCGTCGCGTAATAAACTCAATGTAATTGCGACCACACATAATCCTGCCACGATGAACGCGCTGACTAATGAACAAGTGAACTCGGTTTTGCTGGTTGTTTCGGATCAGGAAAAGAACTCCGCGCGGCTCGTTCGGCTTCTTGAGTTGCCGGGTTGCATTGAACTCATTGAAAGCGGGCGGTTGGGTGATCTGGTAACGCGCCGTATTTACGAGCAGCATTTGCGTCCAAACTACGAAACAGAGCGCCGGAAGAGGATAGAGGAATGGGTTGATAGTTTGCCATGAGCATCGCTGTTTACGTGATTGACACGAGTTATCTCGTGGAACTTTTCGGCTGCGGGCGATTCTCGAATAAAACGGCTTCTGATATTGTTCGCAAGCGCTTCAAGGAAGCGGATAGAGCAGGCGGACGTTTTTTCGTCCCATTGCCATGCCCTTTTGAGCTGGGTGATCACATTGCTGATGTAAAGCACGAAGAATTGCGGCAAAAACTTGCCGACAATCTTTTGAAGACTGTGCTAGATTCGCTGAAGACGAGCGATCCGTGGACAATTACTCCCACAGGACCTCCGGAGGAAATTCTTCCGCCTCTTTTGGCCCGATTTGTTCCTTTGGCGACTCGACAAGGAATCGGACTTGTTGATACCTTTACAATGCTTGAGGCATTTCGACTCAAGGAAAAACACAAAGAATTAAAGTCGCGAGTACACATCTGGACAAATGATCGGGCGTTGAAACGACAGGAACCGGATCCAGAACCGGAGCCTTACTTTTGGTGACCGACCTTTTTCAATCCAAACCGCAGGCCATCCTCGCGCGGGCCAAAACTCTGCGAGCCAACACGCGCGCCTTGCCCGCGCTTTCCTCCAAGACAGAATTCACAAACGGCAGGTTGGCCGCCAACTCGGCTCGCTTGGCGCGCGCGGCGGCGAAGTAATTCCAATAATGCTCAAAGAGCGCCTTTTTCAAAGCGCCGTAGCCCAAACCACCGGCGCGCAAATGGTCTTCGTAACTTTTCGCCTCGCCCGGCGGCGCGACCAGACGCAGCAATTGGATCGCGATGTTTTTCTCCGCGTCGGGTTTTGGTTCCTGCGGTGTGCGGCTATCCATGACCAGACCCATGACTTTTTTGCGCAACGCCTTTTCATCGCCGAAAATCTCAATCGTGTTGCCGTAGCTCTTGCTCATCTTCTGGCCGTCGGAGCCGGGCACCGTCGCCGTCTCGTCGCGGATGCGCGGTTCCGGCAGGATGAAAGTCTGGCCGTAGGTCTCGTTGAATTTGATGGCGATGTCGCGCGTGACTTCGACGTGCTGCTTTTGATCGCGCCCGACGGGGACGATGTTTGAATCGTAAATCAAAATGTCCGCCGCCATCAGAACCGGGTAGGCGAACACGCCGTGGTTGGGGGAAATGCCGTGGGCGATTTTGTCTTTGTAACTGGTGCAGCGCTCCAGCAATCCCATCGGCGTGAGGCTGGTCAGCATCCACGCCAATTCCGTGACTTCCGGCACGTCGGATTGGCGGAACAAAAGCGCCTTCTGCGGGTCCAAACCGCAAGCCAGGAAATCGAGCGCCACGTCCAGCGTATAGCGGCGGCGCTCGGCGGGATCGAAAAGAGTGGTCATGGAATGGTAATTGGCGATGAAGTAAAGCGCCTCGCCTTGCTGTTGCAATTCGATGGCGGGCTTCATCATGCCGAAATAATTCCCCAGGTGCAGCGCGCCGGAGGGTTGAATGCCGGATAAAATTCGCATGGGCGCAGATTAAACAATTTCGCCGCTCCCGGCGCAAGCCAACGCTTTGGCCAAGGCGTGCGAGAATTGATTTTTCTGGTCATGCGGAGCGGCGGGGTTAAACTTCCCATTCACTGAGATTGAAAATCCATCAATCAGACAAGAACGGACATGATCGAATCAAATAAGCAAATCCAGCGGCTTGCCGGCACCAGGGACGTGTTGCCGGATGAGTACGAACTCCGGCAAAGGGTTTGGAAGGCCATTTCACACACGTTCGAGAAATATGGCTATCGCGGGATCGAAGTGCCGACCATCGAGTACATGGAGCTTCATTTGCGCAAGTCGGGGGAATCCATCCGGCAAAACATGTACCTTTTCAAGGACCTTGGTCAGAACGATATTTGCCTTCGGCCGGAGCTTACGGCCTCGGTCGCGCGCATGTTCACGGCGGGGCTGCAAAATGAGCCATTGCCCCTGAAATTGTATTACCTTGGCTCCGCCTTTCGCCATGATAAACCGCAGACTGGCCGTTACCGCGAGTTCACCCAGGCGGGAGTCGAATTGCTGGGCGGCAAAAGTCCGGAGTTCGATGCCGAAGTCATTGCCCTTGCGTGCAGCGTCATGGATGATTTGGGGATCACCAACTACAAGGTCGTCATCGGCAATATCGGAATTGTGTTGGAGTTGCTTTCGCAGAAGAGGATTGAGGAAAGAGCCAAAGTCCATATTATCGAGAGACTTGAGGCATTTAGCAAAATAGACGCGGCGAGCAAGGATGAAGCCGTCAAGACTTGGATCAAGGAAGTGACCAACAGTTTCGAGACGATTGGCATTTCGCTCTCCGAACCTTCGCAGGAGAAACTGGATCTGCTCGGCATTGTCAAACAGTTGCCCGAAGAGCATATCACCAAGGTAGTCGGCTGGGTCCTGGAAACCATTTACGGCGTCACGGATTCGAGGCGGGCTTCGGGTGAAATCGCGCGGAATCTGATCGCCAAAATAAGAAGAGACGAACAGGCCAAACAAATTACCGAGACGCTCGAATTCATAAGCAGATTGATGGCCATCAACGAGGACCGCCCCGAAGAAGTGTTGAAGCAGGCGGATGCTCTCATACAGGAATACAAGTTGGACCCGAAGCCAATCGAGGAAATGCGGGCAATGGCAAAATATCTTGATTGCCTGGGCGTGGATTGGAACAGAGTCAAGTTTGATTTTGGTTTCGGCCGCGGCTTGCAATATTACACAGGGATGATTTTCGAGATGTACGTGGAATCGGAAAAACTCGGGCTTTCACAAAAGCAAGTCTGTGGCGGCGGCCGTTATGATTCATTGATTTCGGACTTAGGGGCGGCGAGGCCGGTTCCGGCCCTGGGATTTTCGTTCGGGTTGGAGCGTCTCACGCTCTGCCTGCCTGAAAGCTCGGAAGAATTTTGGCGCCTGGATGCCTTCATTGCGCCCATCGGCCAGGAAGAAGAGTTCCAACACGCGCTGCAAACAGCAAAGATTTTTCGCTCGCGCAACTTGCGCGTGGACGTGGGTCAGAAAGGAATGGCGCCGCGAGATTCCACCGGCATGTCCAAGCGGCTGCGGGCGCGTTATACGGTGTACATCGGACAAGACGAATTGAAAAGCAATTTTGTTTCATTAAGAGACATGAAAAGTTTCAAACAAGAAAAATGCAGCGTGGAGAAGGCGGCGGAGATTATTGCAAACGGAGTGATTTCATGAAGAACACAACATTGACCATCGCCCTTCCCAATAAAGGACGCCTGTTTGAGGAAACGCTGAGATTTCTTGACCGGTGCGCCCTGCGCGTCCGCAGGGAAAATGAACGGCAGTATCAAGCGAAAATGGACGGCATCGCGGGCGGGGTGGAAGTGGTCTTCCAGCGGGCCAGGGACATACCCAAGGTCGTGGGCGAGGGCAGGATTGATCTGGGCATAACCGGGTTCGATGTGCTTTGGGAATCAGGCGGGGAGCGCGATTGTGTTTCCATCTTCCCTGATGAACGCGCGCCCGGCGAGAGGACCATACCGTCCCTTCCGTATGGGAATTGTTCTCTTGTCATCGCCGTGCCGGACCACTGGGTGGATGTCGCCACTGTCAGCGATCTGGCCGAGTTGGCCATTGTGCGAAAGAAGGAAAACCAAATGCTCAAGGTCGCGACGGAATTTCCCAACCTGACTCGGAGCTATTTGTTTAAGATCGGCGTTTCCTATTTTGAAATCGTGGAAGTGACCGGCGCAGCTGAAAGCGCTCCTCGCACTGGCTCCGCAGACCTCGTTTGCGACTTGATGTCCTCCGGTGTCACCCTGGCCGAGAACCGGCTCAAAGCCATCAAAGGCGGGACAGTCATCAGTTCGGGGGCGTGCCTGATCGCATCGACTTCTCTTGCGGAAGATCCTGACTCTCCGAAGCTGAAGGTGGCCAAGAGTTTTATTGATCGCATCGAAGCCCACACAAATGCCGACGCTTATGTGTTGGTGACCGCAAACCTCGTGGTGCCTTTGCCAAACGCGACTGAGAATGATCTTTGCTCGCTTTTAACCGAAGGTTTGACAGAGAACGAATTGAAGGTGCTGGGCCGGGAAGGACCGACAGTGGCAAGAGTCATTAATTTGATGGACGGCAAGGTTCAACGACAACAGACGCACTTTTCCGTAAGCATTCAAGTCACGCGCGACAAGCTCGATCAAGCCATCGCAATACTGCGTGGTAAGACAGGCCGGGACATTCTCGTGTCAACCCTAAACTTTGTCTTCGATGAAAAGCCAAGAGCTTATTCCCGGCTGATGCAAAAGCTTGGCAACCCAAAGCAAAGACAATTGGCGTGAGGACGCTGGAAACCGTTCTATGCCAGTCACTGACAGTTCGTTTACATTGCAAGATCTGGCCCGAATCATCGAGGATCGAAAGTCAGCGCCGTCAGAAGCTTCTTACACTTCGATGCTCTTGAAAAGGGGCGAGGTGGCGATACGCAACAAGCTGCTGGAGGAAGTCGCGGAACTTATTATAGAATCCCGGCAAGGAGACAGGCCGCGTATCGCTGAGGAATTGGCGGATGTGTTTTACCTGACATTAGTGCTTGCGTCGCACCACGGCGTTCGCCTGGAGGATGTCGAAAGATGTCTGGCTGCTCGGCACTCCAAAGGGAAAGTTGCATCCGAAACAGGTTCTTTGGAAGCCACCGTGCTTCGGCGGCTCGCGCCATTTCGAGCGCGGCCAGGAAAGTTTTCGTTCTCACGACTGTCCAAAACGACCCGCTTTGAACCATCGCAAGGGGCCGATATTGTGCTCTTCAGCCCTTTTTTAAAAGTAGCCAACGAGTTCCCGCAGGAAAGCAAGACTCTCAAGACTCTTCTGGAAAAACATGGACTCAAGGTCAAGTGGGGCATCCGGCCTGGCGAGATCGCGCGATTTATCACGCGCCGACCAAGCAGCTTGTGGTCAGCCATTATTTTCATAGCCAAGCCCGTAGTATTGACGCTCACAGTAAAATTGCTGGTGGATTACCTGAAGGAATTGATTGACAATCGCGAGAGCAAACTAGGCATCCGTTTCATTGTCGCGGCCGATGGCTCGACCCAGGAACAAACCTTTGTCATGGAGGGAACGCCGGATCGCGTTCGAGGCGATTTGGACAAAGTCCTATCGGGCTGAATTGACGGCCACTAAGGCAGGGCGAAAGAATAACTTGAGCAACTCTGGCTGGTTCTTTTGGTCGCTGGCGGCGTTGCTCCTTCGTTGCAGATCGCTTTGGATATGCGCCTCACGAGCGCCTTGCCAGCGGCCAAAATCCCTGCGCCATAGTTGCTCAACTTATTCTTTCGCCCTGCCTAAGGAGCCGGGAAGACGATCTTTTGCAATTCGCGATGGTTGATTTTGCCCGTGCCAAGTTTGGGAATCTCCCTCACATATTTCACTTCCCTGGGCACGCACAGGTTGCTCAATCCCTTGGACTTGATGGCGGTGCGGATTTCCTCCAGAGTCAGTTTCGCCTCGTTGGAAACGGCAATCAATGCTTCGCCCCGTTCCGCATCGGGTCGAGTTAGAATGGCTGCTTGAAAGCGCAGGCCATATTGCGGAAAGGCCCCGGCCAACGCCTCTTCGACGGCGGTCAGGCTGACCATTTCTCCGCTGACTTTGGCGAATCGTTTTAGCCGGCCCAAAATATACAAAAACCCCTCCTCGTCCACCCGGGCGATGTCGCCGGTGTCGTACCAACCGCCTTGCGCCTGGAATTTGGCGTTTGGCTCCGCGTTCAAATAGCCGCGCATGATGTTGGGGCCGCGCACCCATAATCGCCCGCCTTCGGGCACGCCATCCACCGGCTCGAATTTATATTCCATACCTGGAACGAACCTCCCCGTCGAGCCGTAGCGCGGATTGAGCCAGGTGTTGATGGTGATGATCGGGCTGCATTCGGTCGCCCCGTAACCTTCCAGAATCCGCGTCCCAAATTGCCGCGCCCATGCATTGGCCGTGGCTTCCTGCACCTTTTCCCCTCCCGACACCAACATGCGCAGAGTGCGGAAATCATAAGGATGCGCCTTGCGCGCGTAACCGTTGAGAAAGGTGTTGGTGCCGATGAATATCGTGCAATCCAAATCGTAGAGCAGCGTTGGGATGACCCGGTAATGCAGCGGAGACGGGTAGAGAAAAACATACATCCCGCGCGCCAGCGGCAGGAGCAAGGCCATCAAACCGAAACTGTGAAAAAGCGGCAGGGCGTTGAAGACTCGGTCGCCATCCGTAAAATCGTTGACCGCCAGCATCTGGCGCATGTTGGCCAGCAGGTTGCCGTGCGTCAGTTCGACTCCCTTGGGCGGCCCTTCGGAACCACTGGTGAAAAGTATCACGGCTGGAGTTTCCCGCTGTTGCTGCCCGGCGACGGATTGGGGATCAAAGATGACTCGCGCCAGCGCGCGCCAACGGTGCTCGCGCGAAATCCCAGCGCGCACGTCCTCCAAATAAATGAACTCCAGCCCCGCGTCCTTCATCGGCTGCACGTTCAATCTCGCGCGCTCCAGAAAAAGCCGGGAGGTAATGATATGTTTGACTTCCGCGAGTTGGGCGCAGGCCAGCATGGTAGGCACGCCGGTGGAGAAATTGAGGATGGCCGGCGACATGTTCGCGGCCCACAGGCTCATGAGCGTGACGGGCACGGCGTTGGAATTGGGCAGCAACACCCCCACGCGCGTCCCGCCGCCTGCCGGCAGCAGGTCCTTCCACCGCGCCGCCAGTGCCGCCGTCCCGGCTAGCATACGCCGGTAACTCAATGCCGTGTGGGTCACGTCTTCCAACGCCAGCGCCGACGGGCAACTCCGCGCTGTTTCGACGATGGCGGCCAAAATGTTGTCGGGGGACGCGGCCATCTCCAAATCAAACTGCTGGCTCGCCATCTTATCGTAGAGCCAGCGCGTCAGTTTTTGGCGGGCGCGCATCGCGCTGATCCCCTCAAATTTCGGCGCGGTTAGGACATCGCTAAAGTGGGCGGAAATACGAGGGAACAATTGTTTGCGGTTAGGGTTGGGCGAAAAGGGCAGGCGGGAGATGCCGCGCAAATAGCAAAGAATGACCTTGGCGTTGGTTTTCAGGAGCAAAAAGCCGGTGCCGTCGAACAACTTCATCAACGAGCCAGTGCGGGAAAGGCGGCCTTCGGGAAAAAGGACCAATTTGCCGCCGCCCTGCAAATATTCTGCGATGCGTTTGACAGCGTAAGGCGAATCAGTTTCCACCGGGAAGGTGAAACGATTGATCATCACGAACCGATGCACCCAACTGACCCGCGCGCCTTCCTTCGAGGTCACTACGCGCCATCGGGGGTCGATGCACGCGATGATAAACACCCAATCGATCCAAGACGCGTGGTTGGGCAGCAGCATGACCGGCCCGGGTGTTTGCAGAACCGCCGTGTTCTCGGCGCGAAACCGAAACAGCAGGCGCAGGATAAATTGCAGAATCGCTCTCATGACTCCGGGTGGGGGCGCGGCGTCCACCAGGCATCCACCATCATAAAGACGAGGAGTATGACCGACAGGGCCAAACCAAGCTGCGCCACCAGACGGTCGAACGGGATGCGGCCTGGCCTGGCTAATTCCATTTGGGTGGATAGCATCTCGTCCTGTCCTGGAAAAGGAGCGGTTGCCATCATCCGGCCCTCCCGGCTCACCGATTGCGAAATGCCGGAACTGCACAACCTGAAAATCGGAACCGAATACTCCGCCGCGCGCATCGGCGCGATCAGCCCATGCAACTGATGCTCCGCCTTGCCCCATTCCGCGCTGTCCATGGTGGGAACGATCAAGGCTTGCGCGCCGTGCCGGATCAATTCATCCATCACGCGGGTATAGCTGGCATCGTAACAAATGGCGAAACCCACCAGGCCCCACGGCGAGTTCCAAACATTTTGTTCGCTGGCGGGCAAGCCATCGTCCATAAATTGCACCGGCACGGATTTGCCCTGTCGAAAGACGATGGAGCCGTCCCACCCCACCACGAACACCGTATTGCAATAATGGTTTGTGGACACCGGGTCCTCGCCGCCGGCGGCCAGCCACTTGCCGTGCTGCTTGCACCAATCCAGAACATCTTGTGGAATGGGTCCTAGAAACGCATATTCACTCAGCACGAAGAGATCGGTTTGCGGATATTTTTTCAGCGCCGCGCCCAGGGCGGATTTCACCTGGCCGGACGAGGAGCCTTCCAATTGGATGCCCGTCACGTTCATTGTTTTGACATCGGTAATTTCGGGGTTCGGCAGCCAAAGCGGGAGCGTCGAAAGCGCCGCCAGCGTGACCATGAAGGCGATGCGCATTCCGTTGGACAACTCCGCCACCACACCCGTAAAGGCCGCCCATGCCATGAGCAGAAAACCGATTCCGTACACTCCGAATCCCGCCATGAAAGGCAGAACTGGGGAATTGGAAAATGCATAACCGACATTCAGCCACGAGAAACGCAGGTAATAAAGCTCACTGCGGAAATACTCCAATCCGGTCCACAAAAACGGCGCCGCGATAGCCCAGACGGCGGGGCCGAATCGAATCAAACAGGCTCTCCCCACCAAAAGAAACAGCGATAGCCACAAAGGAAGAATGCACCAAAGCGCGACCGCACCCTGGCCGAACAGTGACCAGAAGAAAATCAAGTGAGGCGCATACACCGCCAGCCCAATGACCATTCCAAAATAGAAGGTTTGCCGGGCGGTTGGCAGATTGGCCAGACGGAACAGGCAATAAAGAAAAACAACCATCAACCCTTGGCACATGGGCACGCCATAGGCCAGATGAAACGATACCACGGCCACGAGCGCAAATAAACAGGCTCGCCTTATTTCCAGGGGTTTTTTTTGAAATAAAACGCGTGGGATCATGCAGTGACTTTTTCGGGAATTTTCAACCAAATGACCACGACGCCGACAAACGCCGCCAAAACCAGAAAAAGTTCCGAGGGATTGAATCCGTTCTTCACGTCCAGGTAGGCAATCAAACTGCCGCACAACATGGCCAGATTTTCAAACCCATTCTGCAAGGCGATGGTTTTGCCTAGCGAGTCCTTGTGCGACTCCGCCTGCAATGCGGCGTTGAGCGGAATCAAAAAGAGTCCTGCCATAAGCCCCGCTAAAATCAAGAGCGAGATGGCCAGAGTCATCGGATAGTCAAACCCCTTCTTTAGGAGCAGCCCGATGCTACCCAAGGCGGCGATGCCGGCGGCCAACAGCCAGCCGTAGCGCCGTGTCGCGCCCAAGTCGCCGACTCGATAGAGTTGCCCCGCCAGCACACTGCCCGCCATGACCCCCAGCGCCAGCCATAAACCAAGGAGACTGATTTCCGTCATATTCTTCAGGTCTAACACTTGTTGACCCCACGGTTGAAAGTTCATTTTGAGCACCGCGCCGCACACCCAAAAGAGAGCCGTTCCCATCAGCACGCGCGCCAGTCGCTTTTGCGAAAAGAGCGTGACAAGATTGCGGAAAAACGATTGCGCGCTGTCGTTCCATTTCACTTCCGGGTAGAACGGCGTGCGCGACATGAGCAGGTTCATGCCGAGGGAGAACGCATAAACGGCCATGGTGATCCAATAGCAGACCTTCAGGGGGAGTTTGTCGAAGGCGACCGCGCCGGCGATATTGCCCGTCAAAATAGCGACCAAAGTGAGCAGTTCCATGGTGCCATTGGCCTTTACCAGGCGTTCTCTGGGCAAAATCTCGGGCAGAATACCGTACTTGGCCGGTGAATAAAAAGCGGCGCCGATGCCGACAATGAAATACCCCACCGCCAGCCATTCCTTCCCGGAAACGATGCTCATGGCGGCGCCGGCCGCGCCGATGAGTTTGATAAAATTGGCCCCGAACAGCCAGCGGTTCTTGGAATAACGATCATTCAAATAGCCCGTCAACGGCGCGAGCAGCACGTAAGGGACCATGAGGAGGCTGGTGTAGTAGATATTGGCCACGCTTTGCTGCATGTCCGTGATCTTGCCATTTTTAAGCTCGATCAACAACGGCCCCACAATCAGCATCAGGATGAAGTTATCCGCAAACGCGCTCAAAAACTGGCTGGCCAGCAGCAATGGATAATTGCGGCGGGCAGAGACGCTCGTGTTTTGGCCATTCATCCGAATTGCTTACCGGGCCGGACCGCATCTGGCGACACAAAAATGCATTCGCGACTGCTGCTCAGGGCAACTCACACTTCAGGACACAATTGTTTCCAACGATCCAGCCTTGGGTGCCCCAGAACCTGATTCGGTGAAAAGTCTCCCGGATCCGTTTTCCTTGCTCATCTAAACATGGATATTCCACCCATGATTCTCCATCGTCCGTGCTCCTTAGGATAGTGCCGTGGTTTCCAACCACCCAAACATTGTTCTGGAAGTCATAACATGCCGACTGCAAGTGTTCCTCGGTATTTGACCGCAATTTCTTCCAGAAAACGTTGGTGCCCTGTCGCAATCCGCTCAGAATCAACCCGAAATCGCCGGTCACAAGGAAATTGTCGGGGTGTCGAGGTACAATCACGATATCAGAGATATGCTGTCCTGGCCTTAGCGTAATGCCCTGCAAAGGAACCAGGTCCCAATT
>Ga0302326_10020116_pt1 | contig 13753 bp, 10 predicted proteins | sample Palsa_T0_3_FD_202264 | JGI IMG/M metagenome (GOLD analysis project Ga0302326, IMG submission 202264) | Peat permafrost microbial communities from Stordalen Mire near Abisko, Sweden - Palsa_T0_3 | ecosystem: Environmental > Terrestrial > Soil > Palsa > Peat permafrost | place: Sweden: Abisko... | reverse complement strand
GTAGCGCCGCGCTCCATCGACGTTGCCGGCTTCGGCCACAACCTCGAACCCGGGCTCGTTGTCGAGCAGTAGGCGAAGCCCGCGGCGAACTACCGCATGGTCGTCGGCTAGGACGATGTAAACGGTCCCAGCATCACCCGGCGCCACGAGCGATGTTCCGGCAGTGTCGGCATCTACGTCGGCCATCGTGGGCAAGGTAGCGCAGGACAACTGACCATCCGTCCGTAGTTCTCCGCACCTAGACCAGGGCGTTATCCGGCTGTCGGCGCCACCGGCGCGGCGTAGGTTCCAGGGTATGTCGACGAGTGCTCGTGAGTCGTTTAACGTTCTCATCGTTGGTGGTGGGGTCGCGGCACTCGAGGGCGCGTTCGCGTTACGAGCGTTTGGTGGTGACCGGGTCGATGTGACGTTGCTCGCGCCTGATCGGGAGTTCGTGTACCGGCCGATGAGAGTTCGTGAGCCGTTCGGGCTCGCACGGGCGCGACGCTATCCGCTAGCGCGGATCGCCGGGGATGTGGGTGCGGAGCTGCTTACTGATCGATTCAAGTGGCTCGATCCGGACGGGCGGGTTGTTCACACCGATGCAGGGGCCGAAATCCCTTATGACGCGTTGTTGCTGGCGCTCGGCGCTCGGCTCTACGCGCGTTATCCGAATGCGGTCACGATCGACGACAAGCGGATGGACGAGCAGCTGCATGGGCTGATCCAGGACATCGAGGACGGGTTTGTGCACTCACTCGTGTTCGTGATTCCGTCGGGGCATGCCTGGGCCTTGCCGGCGTACGAGCTGGCACTGATGACGGCGGCGCGCGCTTATGACGTCAGCGCAGAGTTGGCGATCACGATCGTCACTCCCGAGGACTCGCCGTTGGCGATCTTTGGTCAGGGCGCGAGCGAGGGGATCGCGCGGCTACTCGAGGAGAATGCGATCACGACGATCACTTCCGCCCATTGCGAGGTTCCTCAGCGCGGCCGGATTGTGATCAGCCCGGGTGAACGTCATCTCGAGGCCGATCGCGTCGTCGCGCTGCCGGAGCTTCACGGGCCGTCGGTCGCGGGTGTCCCGACGGGCGCGCACGGCGGGTTCATCCCGGTCGACACCCATTGCAGGGTTCGCGGCTTGGAGCGGGTGTACGCCGCCGGAGACGCGACCGATTTCGCGATCAAGCACGGTGGGATCGCCTCTCAGCAGGCGGATGTCGCCGCCCAGGCGATTGCCGCGCTCGCCGGTCTCGCGAGCGAGCCCGCGCCGTTCCATCCCGTGATTCACGCGACGCTGCTAACCGGCGGCAAACCGCGCTACCTCTCGGCGCACGTTACCGGCGGACACGGATCGAGCTCATACATCACGGACGCGCCGGACGCAGGCACACCAGCCAAGATCGCCGCCGAGCACCTCGCGCCATATCTGGACCAGCTTGAGCGCGCCGCCGTGAGTAACGCGTGATCGCCGCGATCTTCAACCTCAATCATCCCGCGCATGCCGTGCACTGGCACTTCTTCTTCATGTCCGTGTCGAACGTCGTCGTGATCATCTTGCTGCTGATCGTGTTTGCCTTGGCGATCCTCGCGCCATTCCCCGGCCATGGCCGACCCAAGCAAACGCAGCGATGAGCAGCGGCCGCAAGTCATGGACCGGTGCAGTGCGCGACCGCGCCGTCGCAGTGCTGCCGCCGGAGAAGCTGCTCCCCGACAGTCAGCCCGCCTACATGTCCTCGTGGATCTACGTCTTCGGCGTGCTCTCACTCGTGTCCCTTGTCCTGATTATCGGGTCGGGCATGATCCTGCTCCTGCAGGGACCGGACTGGTGGCACACCTCCAGCATCGGCCACTTCTTCAACAGCATCCACATGTGGTCGGTGGAACTGTTCTTCTTCTTCATGGTCATTCATCTGTGGGGTAAGTACTGGATGGCGGCCTGGCGGGGTGGGCGCAGGCGAGTGTGGATCACTGGTGCAGTCGCCTTTGTCGTCGCGGTCCCGTGCGCGCTGACCGGCTACGTCTCACAGCAGAACTTCGACTCGCAGTGGATCTCGACCCAGGCCAAGGACGCGATGAACGCGGCCGGGATCGGCTCGTTCTTCAACCTGATGAACTTCGGTCAGATGTACAGCTACCACGTCCTGCTGCTGCCGCTCGCGGTCGTCGCGCTCGTGGCGGCCCACATCATCCTGGTCCGCAAGCACGGCATCGTGCCGCCGTTCAATCTGTCCAAGTCCGTTGCCCCGGCGACGAACGGGACCCCGAGCAACGGCTCACCAGTGGGGCCCCGTGCTACGCCAGGCCCGGCTGCCAGGCCCGGGCCGCGGTTCGTGCCTGTGCCGGCCCAGCGCCCTGACCCCGTCCCCGTCCCTGAGGTCCCTGCCGGCCGCGAGGTCCCTGCCGTCCCCGAGGTTCCCGCGGGCCGCGACGTCCCTGCCGGCCGCGAGGTCCCCGCGGAGCCGGTTCTATGAGTCGCGAGAGCCGCCGGCGCGAGGACGAGTCCTACCGCGAATGGAAGGGCGCCTATAGCCCCTACGACATTCTCAGAGAGGCGACGATCGCGTTTGGCGTCGTGCTCGCACTCGTGCTGCTGCTGACGGTCCTCTTCTCCTCGCCCGACCTTCCGCCGAGCACGATCAGGTCGTGGTCGCGGACCGATCCGGTCGACTTCGTCACTACCGCTGCGACAGAGCTCGACGGCTCGAGCACGACCGGAGGCTATGGACCACCGTATAACGACGTCACTGCCAACACACAGCACATCGGGCCCTTCTACCCAGCCAGGTGGTTCGGTGTAAGCCAGCCGATCAACAGTGCACAGGACTTCGTGCTCGCGCCCCTGCGCTCGCTGACCGGTCAGCCCGCGCTCCAGGCGGCGATCTCCACCTATGAGGCGGCTCCCGCGAAGACTAAGGCGGCGTGGACGGCGGCGTTCGAGAGTGCACTCGGCAAAGCCAGGGTCACATCGAGCGACTCGATCACGGTAAAGCCGGGGAACTACGGGCCGGTGCCGGCGATGCTGGGCTCACTGCTCAGATTCGCTCAATTTGGTGGTCTCGACGGCGCTCTGCTGACGAGCGACCAGTTCTACCAGACCAACTACACCGAGCCGCTCATGTTCATGGCCGACGGCGGCGTGCTGACGGACCGCGCCCAGCAGCAGCGTCTGCTCGGCCCGCAGTGGGGGATGATGAACGAGACCGGCCAATACCCCGGGCAGGTCTGGCTCTGGCTCTACACCTTCTGGTACCAGATCAAGCCGTTCTCGACCTCGGCCAATGGCGACATCCTGGTGATGGGAATAATGGGGGTGCTGAGCCTCGCGTTCATCCTGGTTCCGCTCATCCCCGGTCTCCGCGACATCCCGCGCCGGATCCCGATCTACAAGCTCATCTGGCGCGATCACTATCGGGCACAGCGAGCGGGCGGCTAGCGGCAGGTGGGGGAGGAGAGCTGGCAAGCTCTGCCTCGGGGGAATCACGCTCAGCGGAGGAGACGTTACGTTCACCCAGGAAAGCTCGGTGGATCTGGGCAGCGGTCATCAACTCGTGACAACCAACCGTTGCCGGGCACGGCTTACACGACTGACTCCCTGCTTTTACTTCGCGCGCGATCGAGCCCCCATCCGGGCATTCCCGCAGCGAGGGCCGGGTTCTTCCGACACTGCCGTGAGGGTCCTCCCCGTCGTCGCGCCCGCCGCGGGCTGCCATGCTCGGCGTGGAACGAAGAGAGATGACACCACTTGAGCACGTCCCGGTCGGAGCGATGGACCCGCATCGGTTCGAGTCGGTGATCCCACCCGCTGAGTATCAAGCGCTGCTCGACCTGATGGGACAAGCCGCGCGCGGGCTCCACGGCCGCGTGGTCTGGAATGTGAACTCGACCGCCACCGGAGGGGGAGTGGTCGAGCTGCTACGGCCGCTGCTCGGCTATTCGCGCGGGAGTGGCGTTGACGCGCGCTGGGTCGTGATCTCCGGTCCCCCGGAGTTCTTCCAGATCACGAAGCGCTTGCACAATCACCTTCACGGCGCCGACGGTGACGGTGGCGTTTTGGGCGCGGCCGAGCGAGCCACGTATGAGCTCGCACTCGCCGGCAACGCTGCAGAGCTCGTCGACCTCGTTCAACCTGGCGACATCGTGCTCCTCCACGATCCGCAGACGGCCGGGCTCGTCGACGCTGCCAGGAGCGCTGGGGCGATCGTGATCTGGCGCTGTCATGTGGGCCTCGATCAGGCCAACCCCTGTGCACGCGAGGCATGGAGCTTCCTGCGGCCGTACGTGCTCGATGCTGATGCGTGCGTGTTCTCGCGCGCGGCGTACGCCTGGGATGGCCTGGAAATGGCCAAGATCTCGGTGATCCAGCCGTCGATCGATGTCTTTTCCCCGAAGAACGCAGAGCAGAGTCGTGAGCAGAGCCTTTCGATCCTGTCGCGTGCCGGCGTCGTGACATATCAGACGACGCTTGCACCGACGTTCATCCGTTCCGATGGAACCGTCGGCCGCGTCGATCTCTGCCGTGCCGATATGTGCGAGGTCTCTCGGCTCTCCCCTGCTGACAGGGTGGTTGCCCAGGTCTCGCGCTGGGATCGGCTCAAGGACCCGGTTGGGGTGTTGCGCGGATTTGCGGAGCACATGGCCACGCGGTTCGACGTCCATCTTGTGCTCGCCGGGCCGGCAACCGATTCGGTGGCGGACGATCCTGAAGGGGCGAGCGTTTACGCCGCTGTCGTCGACGCATGGCAGGCGCTGCCGCTCGAGGTTCGCCGGTGCGTTCATCTGGCCTCACTCTCGATGGTCGACGTCGAGCAGAACGCGGCCGTCGTCAATGCCTTGCAGAGCCACGCCGAGGTGGTCGTTCAGAAGAGCCTCGCCGAAGGCTTCGGCCTTACCGTCGCCGAAGCGATGTGGAAGCGGCGGCCGGTCGTCGCCAGTCGCGTCGGCGGCATCCAGGACCAGATCGTCGACGGCGAGTCGGGCGTGCTGATCTCGGACCCACGCGACCTGCGGGAGTTCGGATCCGCCGTTGCCCGGGTGCTCTCCGATCCGGACCGCTCGCGCCGGATCGGTATGGCGGCCAGAGAACGGGTGCGAGACCACTTCCTCGGACCGCGCCATCTCCACCAGTATTTCGAGCTGATCGAGAGCTTGGTGCTGCAGGACGACGGCGCAGCCCGAGCGTGACCGACGGCGCCGCCCGAGCGTGACCGACGGCGGCGCCCGAGCGTGACCGACGGCGGCGCCCGAGCGTGACCGCGGCTGCCCCTGGGCGAGAATGCCGCGCGACATGCCATCGTGTACAGAATGGGCTCACATATATGCCAGCGCGTTGGGCACGGCGGTGCGAGCGCCCTCGTGCGCGCCAACACGCTCGCCTCGTTCGACGCCGCGCTCGAGATCGGCGTGGACATGGTGGAGTTCGATCTCCGGGGCTGGCGCAATGAGCTCGTTCTCGCTCACACCACGCTGCATGCCGGCGTGTGTCAGCGCGTGCGTCTGCAGGAGGCGCTCGCCTACCTCTCAGGCCCGCGTTTCGCCGGTATCGAGCTGAATGTCGACGTCAAGCAGCGTCGCCTCGAGCCGGCGCTGCTCAGCGCATTGCACAGCGCCGGATTGCTCGACCGGACGCTGATCTCCTCGCAGCTGCCGGCCGTGCTTGACCAGGTACGGGCGCTCGAGCCGCGGGCGCGTACCGGCATCTCGGTGGGCGGCCGGGTCGCGCGCGCGGGCGGGCGCCGGCGCGACTGGCGGGCTCTGGCGCTGGCCGGGTTCGTCAGCCGCCGCTGGGATGCGTTGATGGCGCAGCACGGGCTGATCGATGCAGGCTTGCTCGAGGACGTCGTCTGCCGAAGCGGTCTCCTGTACGCGTGGACGGTCAACGAACGCAGCGCCATCGAGAGGCTTCGAACCCTCGGCGTACACGGCATCACCACCGCTGATCCGCGGTTGTTCGTCTGAGCGCCGCCGCCCCGACGGGCGCCGCCGCCCCGACGGGCGCCGCCGCCCCGACGGGCGCCGCCGCCCCGACGAGCGCCGCCGCCCCGACGGGGCTTCTTCCCAACGCCCGCAGCTCCTCGAGCTCTGGGCTGAGCGCATCGACTATCTGCCGTGGCTCGGGCACGAGCGCGGCGTCCACCATCAGCCCGATCGTTACCTCGCCTCGGTAGGAGAAGATGCTGACGCTCATCCCTACGCTGCCCGACGTCGGCGCCCAGACGAGCACCGTGCGGACGGGGACGCCGGCCAGGTAGACCGGCTCGCGCGGACCGGGGATGTTGGTCATCACGGCAGTCCCCTTCGCCGAGAACAGGTCGACGAGCTGCTTCTCGACCGGCACGGGGGTCAACCCGATCGCGCCGAGGATCGCATAGACGAGCGGACCTTCCGGCGAGTCCTTGATCTCGTCCATCCTGCGCTTGAGCTCCGACAGGCGCTCGCGTGGGCTCGCGATGTCGACCGGCAGCGCCAGGAACACGAGCCCGAAGCGATTGCCAAGGCTGCGCGGGATCGGCTTGTCGAGCGGTCGCAGGTTGAACGGCACGATCGCGTGGATCTCCACGACGGGACTATCGCGGTCGAGCATGTAGCGCCGAAGCGCGCCGCTGACCGCGGCGAGCAGGACGTCGTTCACCGTCGCGCCCTGGGTATGTGCGATCGCCTTGATCTCGTCTAGCTCCAGGGGCTCTGACCAGGCGACGCGCCGGAGCCCGCTGAGCTCGCCGCGAACCGCTGTTTCCTGGTCACTCGGCGCGAACACGAGCTTCGTCAGCGTCTGCGCCTCGCGTGCGAGCGAGGCGACCGTGCGGCGCGGATGCAGAACCGATTCCATCCCCTCGTGGATCAGTCCGCTACCGAGCGAGAGGGCATCCGCCAGCGGACCGGCGGATGAGGGGTTGTCGTCGAATCCCGGGCTTGTCTCCGTCCCGTCGGCGCCCGCGTCGGTCAGCGTCAGCATCACCCGTGCAAGTGCGATCCCGTCGGCGATGCAGTGGTGCATCCGCGTGAACAGCGCGCAGCCGGAGCCGTAGCCGTCGATCAGGTACACATCCCACAGCGGCTTCGAGCGATCGAGCGGCGTCGCCATCAGGTCCCCCACCACCTGCTGGAGCGCCTCCGTCCCCCCGGGCGCGGGGAGCCCGATGTGGTGCAGGTGCCGGTTGAGGTCAAAATGCGCGTCATCCACCCAAGACGGTCCCTGCAGTGGGAGGAAGCTGTCTTGGACTCGCTGGCTGAACCGCGGGTAACGCGCAATCAGGCGTGCCTGGAAGACCTCGGCAAGCTGTTCGAGCGAGATCGGTTCGTCGAACAGCATCACCGAGTTGACGATCATCAGGTTCGTCGGCCTGTCCATGTGCAGCCAGGCGGCGTCGGCGTTACGAACACGCTGCTTAGCCAACGTGGGCCTCCCCGTAGATACCGGCGAAGAAGTCGGCGTACTTGCCATAAACGACGTTGCGCTTGACCTTCAACGTAGGTGTTACTTCCCCGCCGGCCTCGGTGAGGTCGTGGTCGAGGATTCGGAAGCGCTTGATCTGCTCGATCCGCGCGAAGTGCTTGTTGACCTCGTCGACATCGGTCTGGAGGGCGCCGTTGACGCGCTGGTCGAGCGCCATCGTGGCGATGTTGGGGGAGATTCCGAGCTGGGTCGCGAGCTTCGCTGACTCGTCGCGGTCGAGTGTGACCAGGGCCACCAGGTAAGGATGGTCGTCACCATAGACGACCGCCTCCGAGATCCAGCGCGTTCCGCGCAACGCACTCTCGATGTTCGAGGGCGTGATGTTCTTCCCGCTCGAGGTGATGATCAGGTCCTTCTTGCGGCCCGTGATCTTGAGGTAACCGTCGGCGGTAAGCGTGCCGAGGTCGCCGCTGTGGAGCCAACCGTCCTCGTCCAGGGTCGCGGCGGTCGCCTCCTCGTCACCGTAATAGCCGCGGAAGACATGCGGTCCGCGCAGCAGGATCTCGCCGTCGGGCGCGATCCGGACCTGGCTCTCGGACAGTGGCCGTCCGACGGTACCGGAATGCGGTGCTGCGGCCGGATTGAGCGTCGCGGTCGAACAGGTTTCGGTCATCCCGTAGCCCTCGAGCAGCAGCACGCCGCAGGCGTCGAAGAACTCGACCAGGCTGGGGGCGATCGGCGCCGCGCCGACGATGGCCATCACCAGTCGGTCTCCGAACACGCCCCGGACCTTGGCGAGCACGAGCCGGTCCGCCAGCCAGTACCGGGCGCTTGCGATCGGGTCCAGCTGCCTGCCGGCGCGCGTGGCGGCGCGGGCCTGTGCGCCCTGGGCGAGCGCCCAGCGCAGCAGCACCCCGCCGAACCTCGGCACCTGTCGCTCGACGCCATCGACGACCGCCGTGTGAATCTTCTCGTAGATTCGCGGTACGGCGGGGAGGTGCGTCGGCTCGACCGCTGCCAGCTCCTCGACGATTCGGCTCGGGTCCCCGCCCCAGTACGCGATCGTCCCGCCGACGTCGAGTACCACGGCCTGGGTTATGCGCGCCAGCACGTGGGCGAGGGGCAGGAACATGTAGACGACCGGCTGGATGTCGATCTCGTCGAGCAGAAGCTGGTCCTGATACATCCGCGCCGCCGCGAGGAAGTTCGCGTGCGTCAGCATGCAGCCCTTCGCGGGACCCGTCGTGCCCGACGTGTACACGAGCGTGGCGAGGTCATCGGGCTCGATCATCTCGATGCGGTCATCGACCGCGGACGCGTCGACATCCTCGCCGCGGCGTCGCAGCTCCGATAGTGTCATCGCATCCGGAACCTCGCCGTCGTCGATGATCACGACGTACTCGAGATCGGGGCAGGTATCGCGGATCTGAGCGATCTTGGCGGCCTGCGCGGCGTCCTCGCAGAACACGAGCCGGGCACGCGAGTCGCCGAGCACGTGCTCGCATTCGCCGGGGGAGTTGGTGTGGTAGATCGGCGCCACGACAGCTCCTGCGCACAGCGCGCCGAGATCGCAGAGGGTCCACTGTGCGGAGGTCGAGCCGAGGATTGACACGCGGTCGCCCGCTTCGATGCCGAGCGCGATCAGGCCACGCGCGATCACCCGCGCGCGCTCCGCCAGCTCGCCATAGCTCACTTCGGCGTAGCCGCGCTCGTCCGGATACCTGAGCGCGACCGCGTCAGCGCGCGCGCCGGCCCGCATCACCATCTCCCCAAGCGTGCCCGCCCCGGTCGCGCGCTCGGCCACAGGGCGTAGACGCCTGGTCACTGTAAGCGGGTTCATCACACTCTCCTCAGCATCGGCTCAACTACAACCTACGTCCGCCAACGCCGGCCGGCATCGGCAATCGTGGGTAGCCTTCGTCAGTAGTCCGCCACCTACATCGTCACTTCGGCGTCGACCGGCTCTTGGCCGACCGCCCGCAACGCGTGCTCCACCCCCGCGATCACGAGCTCCAGCACCTGCACGCGGGCGTAGGGCTTCGACTCGGCGGCGACCACGTGCCATGGCGCAGCCGTGTGGTCGGTCTCACGAAGCATGTCCTCGACTGCCAGCTCATACTCGGCGCGGTGAGAGAGGTTGCGCCAATCCTCGCCGGTCAGCTTCCAGCGCTTGAGCGGGTCGCGCTCGCGGGCGCGGAATCGGCGCAGCTGCTCGTCCTCGGAGATGTGGAGCCAGATCTTGACGAGCACCTGGCCCTCGACGGCCAGCATGCGCTCGAAGCCGACGATCTGCGGATAGGCGCGACGCCACTCCTGCTCGGTAGCGAACCCCTCGACGCGTTCCACGAGCACTCGCCCGTACCACGAGCGATCGAGCACCGCCATCCCGCCCCAGCCCGGCAGCGCGGGCGCGAAGCGGTGCAGGAAATGGTGGCGGCGCTCGTCCTCGCTCGGTGCGGCGACCTGCGAGACACGAACGTGGCGAGGGTCTAGCGGGCTCACCAGCCGCCTGATCGCGCCGCCCTTGCCGGCAGCATCCCAACCCTCGAACAGCACGCACAAGGGCGGGCCGAGCTTTCCCTCACCGATCAGACCGCCAAGCTGTAGCCGCAGCGAAAGCAGCCGCTTCTGCGCAGCCCCGACTCGCAGCAGGCTCTCGGACGCTCCCATCTTCTGCTTCAGGCTTACATCCGCGAGCGAGGCCACGATCTGAGACTAGTGCACCGAGAACGGCGCACTAAACTCGCGCCGGCGGATGATGGACCGTCCCTCCATGCGATCGGACCGAGGCCTCTCCGGCCTCGTCATCTCGCTGTTCATCGTCGTCGCGGGGCTGGTCGCGGTCGTGTTCGTCGTCCTGCTGATCTCGGTCGTCAAGCTCCGGGCGGACACCGAATCGGGTAAGCGCTCCACCAACCTGCTGACGGCGGCGACCGCAGCCGAGATTTCCGTGCTCGACGTGGAGACGGGGCTGCGCGGCTACCTGCTCACGCGAGAGGCCAGGACGCTCGAGCCCTACGTGCAGGCGAACGCGATGATCGCCGGACAGCTGGCGGCGATGCGGAAGTACGGCGCCAGCCCGAACGAGAAGCGCCGGGTGGCGACGCTGGCTCGCGACATCGAGAGCTATCTCGCCGGCTACGCGCGCCCGGTGGTCGCCGCCGCGCCCCACATGTCACACCGGCAGGAGGTGGGCGTAGTCACGAGCGGCAAGCAGCTGGTCGACGCAATTCGTCACCAGTTCAACGCGCTGACCACGACCGAGCTTTCCGAGCGGCAGCGACGCCGAAACGCCCTCGCGACCGAGACATCGCGGACGATCGTGATCGCCGCCGTCGGATTGGCCGGGTCGATCATGCTGCTGGTTGCGCTCTGTGTGTACATGCTCAGGAGCATCCTGCGCCCGACACGCCTCGTTGCGGAGGCCGCCGGGCGGCTGGCGGGAGGGGACTTGACGGTCCGGGTGCCCGAGGAGGGGCGTGGCGAGGTGATTCGGCTCGGGCGTTCCTTCAACTCGATGGCGGGGGCGCTCGAGAGCAGGGACGCAGAGCTCTCGGAAGCCAACCGGCGGCTGGGGCACGCGGTGGAAGTCGCTGAGGAGGCTTCCCGGATGAAGTCGAACTTCCTCGCGAACATGAGCCACGAGATCCGCACCCCACTGAACGGCGTCATCGGCATGGTCAACCTCCTGTCAGGGACGAAGCTGTCACCCGAGCAGCGAGAGTACGTCGACACCGCGCGCGCATCGAGCGAGACCCTGATGACCGTCGTCAGTGACATCCTCGATGTTTCGAAGATCGAGGCGGGGCGTCTGGAGCTCGAGCAGCGCGACTTCGACCTGCACGAGCTGATCGAAACCAGCTGCAGCATGCTCGCCGCCGAGGCGAGCGCGAAGGGCGTGGGGTTTGCGGTGTTGGTGCACGACGGCGTGCCGCACGCGGTACGAGGCGATCGCTTGCGAATCGGCCAAGTCCTGACGAACCTGGTGTCGAACGCGATCAAGTTCACAGCCGAGGGAGAGGTCACGGTCAAGGTCGAGGTGGCCGCGCTCCACGTCGAGGTCACGGACGTGCGGTTCGCGGTGAGCGATACCGGCATCGGCATCTCGCGAGAGCGCCGTGCGAGCCTGTTCGAACCGTTCACGCAAGCGGACGCGAGCACCACTCGAAGGTTCGGCGGTACCGGCCTCGGGCTGGCGATCAGCCGCGACCTCGTGCGCCTGATGGGTGGCACGATCGAAGCCGATAGTGAGCTCGGCTTGGGCAGCACGTTCCGGTTCACGGTCCCGCTCGCCCCGGCGCTCGACGAGCTGACCGCGGCCGCGATGCCGGTCGAGCTGCGCGGGCTGCGGGTCCTCGTGACGGACGACAACGCGGCGAATCGCCGGATCGTGGAAGCGTATGTCGCCTCCTGGGGCATGCGGCCAAGCTCCGCTGTCGACGCCGCCGCTGCGATCGATCAGCTGGAGCGAGCCGCGGCGGCCGGCGAGCCGTTCGACGTCGCTCTCCTCGACTTCAACATGCCGGGCGAGAACGGTCTCGAGCTGGCCCAGCGGATCGCGGACTCGCCACGACTCCGCGGCACCCGCCTGATCATGATCGCCTCCTCCGACACGCCGGAAGGGGCGCTGCCGGCGAACGGAATCCGTCAACGCCTGACCAAGCCGGTACGCCAGTCGCAGCTGCTCGAGGCGATCACGCTTTCGATGCACGACGGGCTGTCGGCTCAGGGTGAGGTGCCGTCGTCGTCGGATTCGAGCTCGAGCGTCCCGCCCACCGGAGGTGCGTCACCACACACGGGCTACCGCGTCCTGGTCGCGGAGGACAACGCGACGAACCGCCTCTACGTCGACCGGCTACTCAGCAGAGGTGGACACGACGTGGCGCTCGCCGCCGACGGTCGCGAGGTCCTGGGCATGTATGAGACGGGGCGGTACGACCTGATCCTGATGGATTGCCAGATGCCGGAGGTCGATGGCTACGATGCGACTCGCGAGATCCGTCGCAAGGAGGGCGAGCGGGCGGGCGCCCGCGTGCCGATCGTCGCGATGACAGCCGGCGCTCTCGAGGGAGCTCGAGAGCAGTGCCTGGCCGCGGGAATGGACGACTACCTGGCGAAGCCGTTCAGCGAGCGCGACCTTCAGCGCGTGATCGCCCGTTGGCTACCTCAGACAGAAGCCGTGCTCGATCTCGTGCGCGTAGCCGAGCTGCGAGACCTGTTTCCAGGCGAGGACGGCGTCGAGATACTGCGGGAGGTCGTGGTCACGATCACTGTCGACCTGGAACACGTCATCAACGGCCTCACCGAGGACGACGCTCCTATGATCGCCTTGGCCGCGCACCGTATCCGAGGGAGCGCTCAGGTGATCGGAGCGACGGCGCTGTTCGACGCCGCGACGGAGCTCGAGCACCATGCGCGTGATTGCGCGTCGGGAGCGGGGCAGATCGACGCGGCGCTGGTCGACATCCTTCGCCGGCGCTCGGGCACCGCGCTTGGAGCGATCGACGCGGAGATCGCGCGCGCCGAGCAGCCGGATGGCCGGCGAGCATGACGACCGCGGGTCACGCGATCACGACCGAGCGGCTCACGAAGCGCTACGGCGACACGCTCGCGCTCGATCAACTCGATCTCGACATCGCGGAGGGCGAGGTATACGGCTACCTCGGGCCGAACGGCGCCGGCAAGACGACCACGATCCGGCTGCTGCTCGGCCTACACCGACCGAGTGGGGGGCGCGCGACCCTGTTCGGCGTTGACGCATGGGGCGATCCGGTCACGGCACACCGGCGGGTCGCCTACGTGGCGGGCGAGCCGTTCCTTTGGCCGTCGATGACGAGCGCCGAGACGTTCGAGTTCCTTGCCCGTCTTCACGGCGGGATCGATGTCGCCTATCGCGACCAGCTCGTCGAGCGTTTCCAGCTCGACACGCGCAAGAAGATCCGCGCGCTGTCGAAGGGCAACCGCCAGAAGGTCCAGCTGATCGCGGCTCTCGCAACGCGCGCGGACCTGCTGCTGCTCGACGAGCCGACCAGTGGCCTCGACCCGCTGATGGAGATGACGTTTCGGGAGTGCATCAAGGAGGCCAAGGAGCGTGGCCAGAGCGTTTTCCTCTCCTCTCATATCCTCAGCGAGGTCGAGGCGGTCTGTGACCGGGTTGGGATCCTGAGGGGGGGCAAGCTGGTCGACCAGGGGACGCTTGCGGAGCTACGTCACCTCGGTGTCCAGACGGTCGAAGTCACGTTCACAGGCCCTGCTCCGCAGCTCCCGCAGCTCGCGGGGGTGCAGGTCGAAAGTGCCGGGCCGAACGCGCTGCGCTTCGAGGTCTCGGGCAGCATCGGCCCGCTGATCGCCGCGCTCTCCGGGCATCCGGTCGCGACG
>Ga0302326_10020114_pt1 | contig 13755 bp, 5 predicted proteins | sample Palsa_T0_3_FD_202264 | JGI IMG/M metagenome (GOLD analysis project Ga0302326, IMG submission 202264) | Peat permafrost microbial communities from Stordalen Mire near Abisko, Sweden - Palsa_T0_3 | ecosystem: Environmental > Terrestrial > Soil > Palsa > Peat permafrost | place: Sweden: Abisko... | reverse complement strand
GGCGCGGCTGCCCGCAGTATGAGCAACCCGCCGCGGCCGTCCTGCGCATGCCGAGCGCACTCGCCCAGTCTTCCCGAGCCTGGCGCGAGGAGCCGCTCTCAGGGCACATGCGTGAGCCTGTATTTGCGTTGACAAGCTCGATCCACCTGTCCGCTCCTTCCTTATTTTCTATGCAACGACTGCAGCCGCGGCTCGTCGGCGCGTAGCGTGCCGATTCCCCACGAACTGTAGCCAGGGCCTGCGCCCTGTTCACCGAAACCCGCCCGAATTAGGACGAGCGAACGTCGACGCCGGTAAGGGTGGCCAGGAGGCGCCGTGCGCGGAACATCGCGATCGCCAAGTTCAGCGGGAGACCCAGGGCGCGGGTGAGTGCGCGTGTGATGATCTGCGCCTCGACCGTGTCGCACTCCGGCGCGGAGAGATAGTAGCTGCACATCGCCGTGACGATCACCCGATGGGCTTGGGGACTGGGCAGGCAGGCGATCGAGTCCCTGGCACCGGTCGCGAGATCAGCCAGACGGGTCGCCTCGTGCGTTGGGGACTGGTAGTAGCTCAGCAGGGACGGGCGGCCGCTCTCGCGGTCCTCGTGGCGGTCGACGAGGCTGTCCAGCAGCGTGTGCAGCGCGCCGATCCAGGGGAAGTACGCGCGGTCAATCTCGCGGGCGTCCCACCCGTCGATGTGCGGGTCGCTCGCGGCGGCGGCGATCAGCGCGTGCACCGTCAGCGAGCTGCCCGCCCCCGCAGCGGTCTCCCACCAAGTAAGGCCGCCCGCGGCGGGCGTCACTTCCCTCGCCCAGCGCTCGAGCGCGTGATGGCCACCCTGGTCCTCGTTGCGGTTCAGGGCCTGGAAGTCGACGATCCGCGCGGCAGCCTCCAGCATCCTCGGTGCGAGCAGCGGGTAGGACGGTAGGCCCGCGACGGCTTGCCTGCAGGCATCGACTATCGCCGTCAGATACCCCCCGTCGTCACGATCGGGGTTATACGCGTAGTAGTCCGGGTGCTCGGCGCCCGGCTGCAGCGCGACGCGCAGCGCCTGGTGCAGTCGCTCCCCGTTCGCGACCGGATCCTCACTGGGGAGCTCTGACAGCGTGTCCAGATAGTTGTACGCCGTCTGGAACGCGACCAGCGCACGGACCGTCCTGCGCCGGCTAACGGCGGGGGCGAGCGTCGCGAACAGCGCGGCGCCCTCGATGTTGCCGCGCTTGCCGAGCGCCCGCGATGCCGTGCGCCGCAGTTCGACGTTGGGGATCTCGCCGGCACGCATCCGCCAATGCGCGAGCTCCCGACGCGCCGAGGGCAAGACCGCCAGCAGGTAACGCCCCACGATGGCGGCAAACGCGCAGGCGAGCTCCAGGCGCGTCGCGCGGACACCCATCGAGGCGTGCCCATTGCTCGTGCGTGTCGCGGTGCTCATGCCTCGTGGGGCTCAGCCCGCGACCCGCGTCAAGTGGAGATCCTGCCACTGACGCGCACCGTGATGGCGTCGTTGGAGCGCTGAACCGTGCCGGTGAAGCTCAGGCATCTGCGCCAACGAACACGCCCAGGAGCGCGACAGTCAGCACGGCGGCAGCCAACGCCAGCCAGCCGGGACGCAAGCGTCCAAGTCCAATCCCGGCTCGCAGCCGCTTCACCCCGTTATGAAGCAGATATTCCCTGTACATCCCCAACTCCTCTCATCAGCGTGGACGGGTCGTTCGCTCGACCTCTGCGCCCAGCATGGTCAAATGCCAAGCGTTCGCGGCTCCGTGCTGCTGCCCTTGGCCGCGGTTCTCGACTAACTCCAGACCCGCCAGGCGATTCAAGAGCTTGGAGATCTGGCCTTGGTCTGTGACCCCCGAGCCGTCAGCGACCTTCCGGTTGCTCGCTCCAGGATGCTCGGCGATGACCATCAGTACGCGCACCGTGCGGTAGGTCACGCGCATGTTCAATCCATGAAGAGGATCGTTTGTGGGCGCGTGTGCAACCCGTCCACGGGAGGCTTGCGGGGTTGGCCGCCCCAGCTCGCGCTTAGCCGCGCTCGGGCCGTGATACGGGAGCACGATGATGCTCATCAGCGGGCCGAGCAGATCAGTGAGAGGCCGCTCGTCCCGCCGGACCAGACGGTTGTGGAGCACGGTCACGATTGCGCCAGCTACGCCTTCGGCCGTCACGTCGGGCGGTTCGCGGCTGGGGTTCCCGGGCACGCGGCCTCGGTCGATGACCCGCGCGAGCTCAACCAGCGCCTGCGTCCGGCGCGCCTGTACCCTGTCGCCGCCAGCCAGCGCGTCCACCAGGCAGAGTCTGGCCAGGCCGGGCTCGTCGTCCATGAACTGGAGTAGCCGCGCCAACCCCAAGCGCATGCCGTTGCGCCAGGAGCGCGCCTGCGCGTACGCCTCGCGTGCGAGGAGGCTGGCTTGCGCGATGATCTGCTCGAACAGCGCGAGGAAGCAATCCTCGCGATCAGAGAACAGCTCATAGAAGGTCTTGCGCGAGATCCTCGCCCGGCTGACGATCTCCGAGACGGTGATCTCTGAGCAGTCGAGCTCTTGGCTTAGCTCGGCCGCGGCTGCGAGTATGCGGCCACGGTGGATCTCAGGGACTCGGTGACGCGACGGGCCGTTCGCGAAGCCGAAGTCGCCGAGCGGCTGCCACGCGGCATCGATCCTCTCCATACAACATTCCTTCCTCTAACAAGCGACGTCACAAACTGTAACTGGGCCTGCACCCAACTCAGCAAAACCACCCGAATTAGGACGAGTGAACCTCCGATACGCCCGGGCGGCGCTTCTTCTTGTGTCGCTTAGGTCCTTTGCAGCCTTCCACGGCCACCTTGACGGTGGGTTTAACCCGTGCCCCGTTCTGCGCGGTGATCGCGGTGAACATCGTCAGGGGCTTCTTCGTACACAGACCGGAGCTCGCAGCGAAGATCGAGCTGCTGCCCTCGGAGAGGATCAGGTCCAGGCGCCGGATCGGGACGTCGGGGAGCGAGCGAAACGCGACCGAGGTGATGTTCTTCGCGCTCACGAACAGCGCGCCCGTCAGGTCGATTCTCACACCCTGGCCCTGCAGCACCAGGACCAGGTCGGGGAACGCCGCTTCTTCCTTTTCCGCGGCCGACTCGCCGGCGGTCGATGTGCTCGCCCTGTCCTTGGATACCAGATACGCCGGGCCCGCCAGCGTCGTGCTCAGTATCGGGGTGTGCACCACCGCCGAGCCGACCAAGGAAGCTTGCGGACACGCCGCCGAGTTTGCATCGAACACCGATTCAGGGCACGCCTTCTGGATCGTCTCCAGCCTCGCCGGCAGCCTTTGCGGCAGATCCACCTTCAGCGCGCGCATGTTCGCTTGGCCCGCGGTGGTTTCGATCACGATGTGCAGGCTCGCACCGTGCCCTGCGAATTCGCCGTTTGCACGTGTTAGGGCCGTGAGCTTTGGGGTGAACTTCAGGCCCGCGCAGTTCGCGGTCTGGAATGGCACCACGTCGCTCGAGGATGCGCCTTCGGCGCTCGAGATCGTGGCTGTGATCGACGTTGGATCGCAGCTCGTCGGGCTGAAGATGAACCCTTGACGGTCGATCGTGATGTTGAGGTCCTTTATCTGGAGGGGGATGCCATCGATAATCGATGGGATCGCACCCGCGGCGATCGTCAGCTGCGCGGTCTGCGGGTCGACTTCGATCTTCGCCCTGATCACGAGGCAATCGCACGGCGGGTGGCTTTCGGGGGCGTCCTCGAGGTCCAGCGGGCCGGCCTTCACGGGGGTGATAATCGCCAATCCAAATGGGGCGCCTTCGTAGCCGTCGGTGAGGTAGAGCTTCCCGCCGGCGAGCGTGTGCGGCTCACCGCCCGCGCCTGCGGAGACGGTCGTTTCGCCGATCTGGCTGGCAGGACCGCAGATCCCGGCGCTAGCCTGGGCTTCCGAGCAGAGAGGCACGGTTGAGAGCAGCCCCTCCAGGCCCGGGGGCAGGTGCAGCTCGAAGCCCCGCAAGGGCTGCTGGCCGTCTGCGCGTGAGATCGTCGCCTCAAGCGGGGTGAACGAGCCGGCGTTGTTGTCCGTCGTGCCGGCCGCGAGCGACGGGGTGAACGGGAGCGGATCCTGACAGGGGGAGCCGTTGGGGCCGGAGGTGATGTCGAACGTCGCCGCGGATGCTTGCGGCGGGCCGCCCGACCACGGCGTGAACGTGGCGTTCGTCGTGTATGACCCACACGACGCGGGGGTGGCGAGCAGGGCGCGTTCGCCGGCGAAGAAGTCCAGCTCGATCTGTTCGATCGGCAGTTGCGGGATGTTCGCCAACGTCACCGTGATCTGCCCCGTTTCCTGGTTGAGCGTGACCTCGCCCGCGAGCTTGACGAGCGTGCGCGACACCGGTTCTTCGGCGACCGCGTAGATCGCGATCAGCGAGGACAACGGGTTGGCGTTCTGTGCCGCCAGATACACCGCGCCTTCGAGCGGGCTCGCCAGCAGCGGCGTGGAGATCTCCACGGTCCCGATCTTCGCCGCGTTCGGGCAGAACGGTTCCGGCAGGGTCGGCGTGAACAGCTCTACGCCACTGAAGGGGCCCGGTCCCTCGGTCCCGCCCGCCTGCGCGACGCCGGTGAACCCGACCTCAGACTCCGAGCACGCCTGCAGCCCGTCAGCGGCGGCGGGGTCGATCGCGACGCCCGTGGGCAGCGCGACGGATATGTCCCTGACGGCTGGGGTAACCGTGCTTTCCGGGCTGGGTTCCTCAGCCGTCGAGGCGCCGGTCTGGGCGACGTGCACTTCGACGTTCAGCCCGGTAGGCCTGCTCGCTTCGGACTCATCCGGTGAGACATCGATCTGCGGTTTGAACGCCAGCTGGTTACAGCCGTCCACCGCGGGCATCACATAGGCCGCGAGCGGTTCGAGCTCGCGAGGCAGCGGCTGCGCCCACGAAGCGCCCACGACGGTGCTCAGCAACGGTTCCCCGCACGATGTCGGCAGAGACAGGAAAGGCGGTGGGGTCGCTTCCGCCGAGGGCGGGCACGTACCGAAGCCTTCCAAACATTCCCAGCCGCGTTGATTATCGTGTGACTGGTCGCCGGGCACACCCCAGAACGCCAGCTTCATGCTCAACAATGACGCCGCCTCGGTGATGGGGTTCACGACGAGCGTCACACCGTAGTCGCTGCCGGAGCGGATCGAGGCTTCCAAGAACACGGGCAGTTTTCCCAGCAGGTCGATCCCGAAGCGCACGAGTTCACCCGGGTACGGCGTCACGTTGAAGATCGGCGCCGCGACCGTGTCAAAGCCCGCAGCGCCGGACCCGTCGAACGTCACCGTCGCCACCCCGACTGCGGTGTCCGCTGGGCATCCGTTGAATTCGTGTCCTCTGATCGCAAGTTCTCGGGCGAACTGCGCCCCTGTACATCGCGGGATCAACGTCGGGTCGGCGATCAGTCCCGCCGGCAGTTCAGAGACGACGTCCCGCGGCAACGCGACTAGTCGCGGACGGCCATCCGGTTCGGGCGTTCTCGTGTTCAACGTGACGACGCTCGTCAACTGGAAGGGGTGCGAGCCGGCCTGGGTATCGACCGAGCCGCCCGCGTTTTCCGCGATCAACTGGAAGTCTTCAACCCCGAATTTTTCAGCGCCGTTCACTTCGATCGTGTGGCTCGCGCTCGTCGGGGTCGCGGCGGCGCCGCCGGAAACGGTCGTGGTGTTCTGTTCGCCACTGGACGCGCCCGCCTGCACCGCGACCGAGATGTCGACTTCGATCTCTTCATACGGCTGCAGCGACCCCGAGAACGTGCAGGTGAGCGTTTCCAGCACACAGCTCACCGGACCGCTGGCACCCCCCGTTTTACCGGCAACGCCCTCGATCCCGGTCGCCTCGAGGTTCGCGGGCAAACGATCAACGAGCGTGACCTCGCCGCTCGTGCTCGCATCGCCACGATTCTCGGCGGTCACGACGATCCGGCCCGGTTCGCCGTTCGTCAGGTTCGTCGGCTGAGAGCCCGAGGCCAGCGCCCACCAGGGCGACAGGGCTTCCCCAGATGCCACCGGCACGCCAGCCACCGAGACGAGCCCAACAGCCGCGACCATACTAATGACAACCCTCTCGAGCAGACCTCCCACGGCAAACAGCCTACCCTGCTCTCCCCCCTCCAGCGCCACTCACCGCGACCAGTCTTCGGCCGTCGCGCTCACAGCTTTTCGATCAAGCGCGTCCTATTTCTTCTTCCCGCCCTTCTTCGTCTTGGCCTTCTTGCTCTTCTTTGCCGGCTTGGCCTTCGGGCACCCCGTCACGCTGATGTCCGTGGTCTGCTTGATCACAGCTCCGTTCTGCCCGACGAATTCGTTGGGCATCTGAAGCGTGGTCGCGACCGTCTCCTTGACCTTGCGCGTCTCGGTCTTCTTGTGGCCCTTGACCGTGACCGTGACCTTCTTGGAGACCGTCTTCGTCGTGGTTGGGGCACACAGGTTTCCATTCGCGGCCAACGCTGAATATGGCCCCTCCGGCAACACCAGTTCAAATGATGAGAACGGCTGGTCGGGGACCGTCTTGAACGTCGTGCTGGTGATCCCCGCTTTGCTGATGAACGTCGCTCCGACGAGGACGATCTTCACGCCGTAGCCCTGGAGCACGATCTCGAGGCTCGGGAACGCTTCGCCGCCATGGGAGACGAAGATCGCCGGGCCTTCCAGCGGGACCGGGATCAGCGGCGTATGCACGACCGCGTGACCGATGAACGACCCGCTCGGACACGCGGCGGGGTTTGCTTCGAACTGCGCGTTGAGGCAAGCCTTCTGCAGCGTCGTCAGGCGCGAGGGGAGCTGGATCGGGAGTTCGACTTTGACCTTCGTGATATCCGCCTGGCTGCCCTCCGGTTCGTTGGGCTCGGTCACCTTAGAGATCAGGTCTGCGCCGTCGGCTTTGCTCGTTTTCCCGCTGGTGGAGACCGTGAATTTGGGTGTGAACTTCAAGGCTGCGCAGTTCGTCACCTGGAAGGGATCTTCAACCGGGACGCTCGCTCCTTCGGCGCTTTTGATTTCGCCCGTGAGCTTTGTGGGGGTGCAGTTCGTCGGGTTGATCGTGAACCCGGGACGATTGACGAGCACGTTGACGTGTTGGATCTGCAATGGGAAGCCTTCGATGATCGTCGGGATCGCGTGGGGGCCAGCCGGGTCGGTCGTGACGGTCAACGCCCCGGTCGCAGGATCGACTTCGACCTTGGCCCTGACGACGACCGGCCTGCCTTCCTGCAGATCGAACGGGCCGGCCTTCGCCGGGTTCACGATCGACAATCCGAACGGGGCGCAACCCGCTTCGCCCGGGGTACAGGAGCCGGTTCCGTTATAGGGGCCGGTAATGTACGTCTTGCCGCCGGTGACCGTGAACGGCTCACCGCCGACGCCGACCGAGACGATCGTTTCCCCAATCTGACTGTTCGGGCCGCACGTTCCCGCGTTGGCCTGCGCTTCGGGGCACAGTTCGACGCCGGAGAGCAGGCCCGTGAGACCCGCCGGGTAGTGCAGCGTCACCGACTGGATGTCCTGGTTGCCGCTCGGGCGGGACATGGTGGTCGTCAGTTCGCTGAACGACCCCGCGTTGTTGTTCGTGCTACCCGACGCGAGCGATGGATCGAACGGCAGTGACGAGCCCGGGCACGCGCTATCGTTCGGGCCCGTATTGATGTCGAACTGGCCTTCGGCAAGCGTCGGTTCGTTACCCGACCACGGCGTGTACGTGGCACCCGCCGTGTACGTCCCACAATGCTCAGGCGTCGCCAGCGGCGCGCGTTCGCCACCGAAGAATTCCAGTTCGGCATCTTCGAACGGCAACTGCGGCTGATCGGCGAACGTCGAACGGATCTGCCCCGGTTGCAGGCCCGTGACGCCCGGTTCTCCCCCGAGTTCTACGCTGCCGGCGAGCTTTATGAGTGTCCCCGAGACAGGGTCGTACGCGACGAGATACTGCACTACGTGTTTTGAGAACGGGTTCTGCGGCAGCCCCGCGAAGTTCTGCGGCTCGGCCAGGTACACAAAGCCCTTCAGCGGGTTCGGCAACAACGGCGTGCGAATCGTCACGTTGGCGATCTTCGACGCGTTCGGGCAATTCACCGGCTGGGGCGTTTCCAGGTTGATACCGACGACTTCTTCTTTGCTTTCTCTCGCTTCTTTTTCGGGTTCTTTGCCCGTCAGCAGCGGGCAGGCCGCCAGACCGTCTGCCGCCGATGGGTTCAAGATCAGGCCTTCGGGCAGCGTGACCACGATGTTCTTCACATCCGACGCGGACAGCCCTTCGGAGTCGAGATCCACGCTCTGCGGGACGTGGACGTCGACCTTCAACCCACTCGGCTTGCTCGCTTCCTGGACGTCGGGCGTGGCGCTGACCGAGGGGGTGAACGGCAGGTCGTTACAGCCGTCGAGCGCGGGCAGGGGGTCGCTGGGACTCTGCGGGACGGTGTGGAACACGCCCTCTTCCCTCCACGAGTCCGCTTCCATGGTGGTCTGCAGCGGCCCGGTGCATGACGTCGGCAGCACCAGGAACGGGGAAGGATTTTCCTGGTTGACGGAGGCGCATGCAGGCAGCGATGTCCCGCTGAGGACAGATCGGAAGTATTCGTCGCCGACGCAGCTCCAGCCGCGCGAGTTGTCGTGGCGGGGGTCGCCGGGGGTACCCCAAAACGTGACCTGACTGGAGATGAACGTGATGTTCTGGGGGATGTTGTCGACGCTGACCGTCACGCCGTAATCCCCACCCGTGCGCACGAATGTGTCCAGGTACGTCGGGGTTTTCTGGACGTAGAACCCAAACCGCGCCGGCTCTCCCACCTTGGGCGTGAGGTTGAACAGCGGCACGGTTTCGACCAAGGTCTGCGTACCGATGAACAAGGCGGTCAAAACGAACCTCACCGTGACGACGCCCATCGCGGCATCGGCTGGACAAGAGTCGATGATGTCGTTTTCCTGGAGGAACTTCTCTTCCGGGCACTGCGGGAACACGGTCGGGTTGCCGACTAGGCCCGGCGGGAGGATGAAGTTCAGGTCCTTCGCGAGCGCGGGCGGCTTCGTCTCCTCAGCGGTCTGGTTCAAATCTAGCGTCGTCGTCAGCTGGAACGGGTGCGAGCCCGCCTGCGTGTCCACCGCCCCGCCTTCTTCTTCGGGGACCATTTCATAGTTTTCGACACCGAACTTGGGTTCCGCTTCGCCGATCGTCAGCGGGCGCGTCATCGAGGCGTCCGGCAGTGGCTTCCCCGATAGCTGCTTTTCAAAAAAGCCCTTGCCTTCCGCGCTGCAGACGCTGTTCGTGTACTTGCCCTGTTCGCGTCCGACCTCATTGCACGCATATGCTTCCCCACCGGAGATGCCGACCCGGTTTACCTCACCAGAAGAGGCGCCTTCTTCCACTTCGACCGTGATGAAGATCCTGATCTGCTGATACGGCGGCAGGACACCCTTGAAGCTACACACGAGCGCGGCGCCACCTTTCAGTTCTTTGCTCGAGGGACACGTCACCAGACGACCAGAGCTGTTTTCTTCCTCACCACCACCGCTCGCATCACCCCCCATCGCGATCGCCTTCAGTCCCGCCGGAAGCGTGTCAGTGACCGTGATCGGTGTCGTCGTGCCGCTCGCATCAGAGTCCCCAAGGTTGGCCGCCGTCACCAGAATCTGACCTCTGCCTTCCGGCGGAAGGTTCGCCGGAGCCGACGTCGACGTCAAATGCCACCAGGCAGAGTTGGCGAGCGCGGGGGTCGCACCAAAGACGAGGATAGCGAGGACAAGCGTAAATGCAAGTACCAGGCGTTGCTTTGTGGGCTTGGTGATTCGCATTACTTAGCCCTCCCGTGGTCGCTCGCTCGCTTTGCTTTCTTGGCCTTGGCGCCATACTGTTTGTGAGCAGTCTTTTCGCATTTGGCGCGCGGCTTGCCTTTTTTCTTGTGGCACGCCTTGAGAGCCGCTGAGAGCTTTTGGGCACGTGTTACGGATTTGGGTTTGGGTTTCACGGCCGGTTTTGGTTCCGCTGGTGGTGCTAGATTGCCAGGGCCGGAGAAGGTGGCGCTGGAGGGGAGACCGTAGATTGAGGGCTGCGGTTCCGGGGCCGATTTGCACGAGGCTTCGGTCGTGCACGCCGGGGGCTGTGCAACCGAGGTGGTACAGGGCACACCTTCGGCGCCGCAGACGTGAGCGTCGTAGACATCGTAGTCGTTGTCGATATCCTGTAGGGACAGGCGCGAGGTCGTCAGGAAGAACACGTCATCGCCGTTTTCCGAGGCATCGAGGAAGCCCGCTTCTTCGGCCGATTCACCCGAGGAGATCAGGCCGACACAGCCATCCGAGCGCACGCTGAACGTCGCGGTTTCGGTTGTGCAGTTGCCGATCCTCGGCGGCTCGTACTCATACACATCCCACTGGCCATTGACATCTTGGGGCACGAGCGCTTCGTGACTGTTGAAGAACAGCCGGCCACTGTTTGACAGGTAACGCGACTGGTAAAGAGCTATCGTCGGGCCATCGTATGTGGTATAGCCCGGAACATTGGCCGCAAGCCACGTTCCTGCCGACCACATATTGTCGTCGACGACCCCCGCTTCAGTTGTTTCGGCGCCGACCGGCCGCGCCCCGGTCGGGTTGCACGACGCGCACACAAGCCTGTGTTCGACCGCGTCATACAGGTACACCTCCTCGTCAGCGTGTTTGCCGGTCGCTTCGTTCACATCGGTGTTGTCATACCCCGTCAGCGAACGCTGCGACATGAACGCGAGGTAGTGACCACTAGGCGAGACCTCCGAGGTACGCCGCATCGGTTCGCCATAGAGCCAGTCATAGCGGTCCTCGGCCGCGAGGGTGGCGATAAATACCGGTGCTTCCCACTGCCTGGCTTCGCCGTTGTAATGATCGACGTAGAGATTATCCGCATCTGACACGGCCTTTTCGCCCTGAGCGTTCGCTCCACCCGTGAGCACACCTGCGGCTACGAAATACACGTACGAGCCGTCTTCGCTTGCGCCGAGCACCGCGCCCTGCACTTCCGCGCCTTCGGTCAGGCGCGTGACCCTATCCGCGAGCGGTTCGCCCGCGCCACTCGTCACTTCGAACACGTAGAGGTCTCCATGGTTCCCAATCGAGTCAGCTTCTCCTCCCTGCGTGAAGAACACCTTGGAATCGTCGCTGTTGGCGTCCGTGAAGATCACCGTGGCCCCGGCTTCACCGATCCGCACCACTTCGGTCTTGCCGCCGGCCGTGTCGCTCATGTACAGACCGTTATTTGTGAGGCTTGTCCAGATGACACGCGAACCATCGCTCGCGATCGCGTTCCTCGCGTCAAGCTCGTCACTGCCCGGGCCGCCCAATTGCGCAAGCACACCGGCTCCGCCTTCGCTCGCGGGCAGCACGCTCACCAGCTGCAGCCGGCCACCCGACCACTCATAGAGCGCCCCACTCCCACTGGCGCTTAGGGATCCGGCGGGAGCTCCTTCGATCAGAGGCACCGCAGACCTGAGCACAACGTGGCTGAGGTCGGGCGTGGCATCGATAAACCGCACGGCACTCGGTGTGGCTGGGTCTTCTTCTTCTTCGGCGCCAATCTTGGTTTCGGGCGGGGTATTCGCTTCGGTGACAAGTGGCGTATAGCACGTCGTCGGCGTCGCCTGGCAGGTGAAGTCACTGCGCACGTACTCCCCGCGTTCCGTGGCCCTGGGCGAGACTTCTTCGGAGACGCCATCGTGCTCCAGCGGCGTGAACAGGCCCCCTGGTTCGACGAGCGCCAACGACAGATCGGGGGAGAAGAACTTGTACTCATACCCGTTGTCGAGCGAAATACCGCTTTCGTAATTGTGCGGCGTATCGATGTCCTGGTCGGACCAGCCGCCCGAGGTACGTCGCGCGAGCACCTGATCATCCCGATAGGGATACCCCTGCGGCGAGGCTTCGATCGGGGCATTCGTCTCATACGTCACGGCGGCGCCGTTCGCGGCAGCCTCGATCACACCCTCATACTCGTTGATCGGATAGATCAACGCGCCGTGCTTATCCGGCGGAGAGACCAGTTCCCACGCCCGATCATCCGGCAGCGTCAGCGTGGTGCCCGGAGCCTGGGTCGTGAAGGTGTGAACGAGTTCTTCGCCTTTTTCGTTATGTTCGCCTTCGACGGTGCCGAGCGCGTTCGTCGCGATCACGCGGTAGTAGTAAACGGTGCTCGGCACCAGACCCTGCAAATGCACGCTCAATGACTGGTAGCCTTCCGCGGAGCCGACATCGACCTCGGGTGTATCGGCGCACGACGAGCGACTGATCGCACAGTTCGCCGTGCCGTACTGGAAGTAGGCGTGCGTGTCGGTGCCAAGGGAGTCGACCTGCGCGTTGAACGTCGTGCTCGTCTCCGTCACTTTGGACACCGACGTCCCTTCGATGAGGACCGCCGCGACCGTCGTAAACGTCTGATCCGGCCCGTATTCGGTGCCGAATTCGTTTTCGGCAAGCACCCTGTAGTGATAGGTCGTGCCAACCGTCAAACCGGACAATGCCGCTTCGACCGACACCGGCACCTCCCCCGAGCCGATATCGCCGGGAGAAACAGGAATACTCGTACCATAGTGTTCCGTCTCGCCATATTCGAACTGGTATGTCGTTTCATGTTCTGCGAGGGAGTCAGGCGTGATCTGCGCCTTTAGCGTCGCGTGTGTCTGCCCTGCCTTTTCGGTCGATTTGACTTCCGTGGACTCGCTATCGATCCGCGGGACCCCGGGCGTCGTGAAGACCTCATCGTTAGTGCCCGCTTCATAGGCATTCCCACCGTCCACGTTGGCGGCGTTCAGACGGTAATGGTAGGTCGTGTCTGGCTGCAGCCCGCTCGGTTTCGCCGTTACCGCGACCGCGCTCGTGCCACTGCCTGCCGTCTGTTCGCACGGCACGCTCTCGCCGTAGGAGGTGCTGGTGCCATATTCAAACTCGCATGACATCACTTCGGAACCGGCCGGGTTGACGCTTCCATTGAGCACCGCGGTCGTCGGCTCCACGCCGGACGGCGCCTGAACGCTCGTGCCAGGCACGAGCACCCCCGCGCCGAAGAGGTACACGGCGCCGCGGGAGTCTAGGACACCAGAGGAGCTGCGGTCGGCGACGAGGAGCTCCCCGCCTGGGTTGGCCGCGACGCTCTCAGGTTTACTGAAAGGCCCACTCGGGGTGCCCCGCGTTTCCCCCTCCAATTCCCCCGCGGGGTTATACTGATCGACAGGGGTAGGATGTCCATGCGGTTCTTGGCTGGTTTCGTAGAAGGACCCTTCATGAGTGACGTATACGTTCCCTGCAGAGTCGACCGCGACACTGGAGGATCCAGCAGAATCTTCACTCACGGTGATCTCGGCGATCTGACTTCCAGACGAGTTGAACTCATAGACCTCGCCTCGGCTGTAGTCATAAATATCACCGCCGGAGTTCGTTGCCAACCACTCAGGCTCATCAGGTGCGCTGAACTGGGACTCGTATTCGTTCGCCGAATTGAAGCGGTCGACGAGTTCATATTTGCTGCTGGCGATATAGACTTCGCCGCTTGACTGGTTGACAGCCACGTTCCCCACGTAGGAGCCTGCACCGAATCCCCCCTGGGGCGTACCACCTTCTTTGGGCGTGCCCGCACCGTTCATCGTCTTGATCCAATCGCCCAAATCATTGAACACGATGACATCTTCAGTACTACCGCCATTTTCGCTGCTACCCGCAAAATACACGTCACCGGTCACATCGCTGACCGCGACCGAACAGGGAGCTTGGATAAATGCATTGCCGAAGGAACCGAAAGGGATGCTCACA
>Ga0302326_10020112_pt1 | contig 13756 bp, 9 predicted proteins | sample Palsa_T0_3_FD_202264 | JGI IMG/M metagenome (GOLD analysis project Ga0302326, IMG submission 202264) | Peat permafrost microbial communities from Stordalen Mire near Abisko, Sweden - Palsa_T0_3 | ecosystem: Environmental > Terrestrial > Soil > Palsa > Peat permafrost | place: Sweden: Abisko... | reverse complement strand
CGCCAGCGTGAATCTCCGCCAGACTGTTACGCATGCAACGGAGGTGGACCTCGCCGTCCTGCTGGATGAGTTGAAGATTGTCATGGTGCCGTCGCTGCAGGAGGAAGAGATCGTAACGCGGTGGAAGGTCGACAGCACATTGCCCATCGTCTGGGCCGACCGGCCAAGTTTAATGCAGGTGTTTCTGAATCTGATCACCAACAGCGCGCGCGCACTTTCCAAGAGAGGCGTCCGGGAACTTTCGATTACGGCATGGAGCGACAACACCAAGGTTGTCGTAGAGTTTTCCGATACAGGCGGAGGCGTTGCCCACCCCGAACATCTCTTTCGTCCCTTCCAGGCCGGAGCCGAAGCGACCGGCCTGGGCCTCTATCTTTCTCGCGCATTCCTTCGCTCCTTTGGAGGAGAACTGCGTTACCAACCCATTCCAGATGGCGCATGCTTTATTGTGGAATTGACGCCAGCAACGATCGCTGGCCAGGATGAACAATGCGACCCATCCGCGTAATGATGGTGGATGACCATGCTCTCTTCCGCGAGGGCCTGGGCAGACTTCTCGATTCATCCGCTGATATTCGCGTCGTCGGTCAGTGCGCCACGGCAGCAGATACCATCGCAGTACTATCCCGGACACCGGCCGACGTGATGCTGCTCGACTACGATTTGGGTGAGGAGCAAGGCTCAAGTCTGCTCTCGGAGATCAAGCGTCTTCATCCAGACCTGAAGGTCTTAATGGTTACGGCTGGAATGACGGACGAGGCGACTCTGCGTGTCATCGAAGCGGGCGCCTCGGGAATCTTCATGAAACACAGCAATCCCGACGAACTCGTCTCGGCCATTCATCGGGTGGCTAGAAACGAGATGTGGCTGGATACGGGCGCGGTCCGGTCGCTCGTTGCGGCCCGAAGTGTGCAGACAGAGCGCATGGAACACTCACGGGCTCTGACCACCCGTCAGATCGAAGTTCTTCGGGGCATCCTCGACGGGCTAACCAACAAAGAGATTGCCTGGAACCTCAAGTCTTCCGAGAGCTCGATAAAGGCCGTTATCCAGGAACTATTCCATAAGACGGGAGTGCGAACCCGCAGCCAGCTCGTGAGAATCGCAATTGAACGCCACTCCTCTGATTGGCTAAAGACCAAGTGAGGTCGAGGACGCCGGCTTCCGGGAACAGCGTGGTCATACAAAGCCTTTGGTGAGCAGAGACCTATATGCGGCTTCAGACCGACACTGGGACGGCTTCTCGTGTAGCTGCCATGACCATTTCGCGAATCGAGTCGATCACCAGATCAGGCTCGTCGAGATGAATCCAATGCGCGCTGGCGGGGGCGATTACTTGCTGTACGTTGTCGCCAATCTCCCCGAGACGCCGTTCGCAGAGAGGCGATGCGCTCCCCGGCGTCAGCAGAGTGACCGGAATGCCCACAATCGGATCTGCGGCCACCATTTCCCTGACCGTATCCGGCACTGATTCGACATGGTTGCACATACCAACGTAGTAGCTGGGACGAGACCAGTGCGCAGCCACGATAGGCCATACCTCCTGGGGCATCTTGCCAACTTCGTCCTTGATCCGACCGAGCACATGCCGGCCGCCGTTTCCAGCAGCGCCGGCAAGAAAACTCGAGATCTGGCCCGACCGGCAGAGCAGCGAGGTTACCGCGAGCCTTGCAAGTCCCAGATGAGCAATCGGGACGGCGTAGCCCGTGAGTTTTGTGCCCCGATCCAGCTGTGCCTGTTTGCTTGGGTCGAGCGGTGGCCATTCCTCGCAGCGCATCGGATCCACTAAGACAATCCCGGCCACATCTTCGGGATAAAGGAGAGCATAGCGGCGCATGACCAGGCCGCCAAAGGAATGTCCAACGAGGACATAGGGCGGCTTGATCCCTGCGCTTTCGAGCATGGCGTGCAGCTCGACAGCGATATTGCCAGGCGTGCGTGCGGAATTGGCCGGGCTGCTCCAGCCGAGACCACCCCGATCATACGAGGCCGTGTGGGTAAACCGGGAGACCGTTTCTTGAATGTGGCACCAGTTCAAATTTGTCGCCGCGATGCCGGATTCAAACAGTACGGTCGGACCGCCCGACCCTTTTTCGAGCATATAGAGTTTGCATCCTTGACCGATGCTGATCCAGCGTCCGGACCCCGCATAGCGGCGACGGTCCAGATGTGCGCCCAGGCGTTGATACAGGAATCCCGCAGCGATGAGTGCTGCAATAGAACCGAAGATCGTGGCAAAGATGTACATGACTTATCCTAGAAACGTGTGAGTTGCTCAGGGCTAAAATCCCTGAGGTCGAGTTTTGCCTTTGTGCTTCCGCGGTCGATGATCAGCAGAGTCGAACCAGCCTGGCCGCGAATCTTTTCCTCCACCTGGCTTGCGTACCAAACGCCGCCATTCTGGCGCAGTCCGTAGTAAGTGAACTCCTTGATCGTTCCTGATGCCTTGAGTGATTTCTCTACATATACCGGATAGCCGATGCTTCGGTCTAGCCAAGTGCGAACTTCGGCATAATGTGTGCGGTCCGAGGGGCCAGGCGTGCTCTTCAAGAGATCGCAATCGCGAGCGCCGAACTTTGTCTCGGCGAGCAATGTCTGTCCGGGCCAGAAATATTGTGATTCAAAAAAATCCTCGAAGCTGAATCCCGCCCCAAATGGACCGTCGCTCCATTTTTCAAACGGCAACGTAACGGGAGCTTTGTCATTGGGGTGTGCGACGCGGATCGAATTCTGACCGTCGGGTCGCATTTCCAGCAAAATGTGGATGCGCGCTTCCCCGGCGCCTCCAATCTCACACAAGACGCGCAGAACCCCCGGAAACCAATGCACCCTGAGGCTGACCGGGTAGCTGGTGCGCGCACCTGCCGCGTCAATGCGAACGAGGTGGCCGGTAGCGCGGTAGTCCGCGGTCTGCAAACGCTGTTGCGGACGAGCCAACACCGCGTGAATATCAGCCGGAGGGACGGCGCGGGCGAGCGTCGAGGACGCGAACAGAAGAGAAGCAGCAAGTGCAGCCAGCGAGAATTTCAAGGCTCGACCCTCCCGTCGCGGATGCGAATGTGGCGTGGAGCGGCATTGGCGATCTCGTTCTCATGCGTGACAACGATCAGCGTCATACCCCTGGATTCCTGTATCCCGATAAGCATCTCCATGATGCGCGCGGAGTTTACGCTGTCGAGATTGCCGGTTGGTTCATCCGCCAGCAATATGGAGGGATTATTGGCCAGTGCCCGGGCAATGGCTACGCGCTGGCGTTCTCCACCGGAGAGTTCGTTCGGGTACTGGCGCATGCGGCTTTCCAGGCCCATTTCGATCAAAAGGGACTCGGCTCTTGCAGCGCGCTCCTTGGCCTCGCTCTTGACTGCAAGCATGGGCACCTGGACGTTTTCGATGGCGCGCAGGGTCGGCATCAAATAAAAGCCCTGAAAGATAAATCCGACATGACGGGATCGATAGGTGTCGAGATCCACATTGGCTCCAAGCAGAGCGTCCTGAAAAAGAACCTCGCCGCTCGTCGGGGAGTCGAGTCCCCCGATCAATTGCAGCAAAGTGGATTTGCCGCTGCCGCTCGGTCCGCTAATGGCTACGAACTCACCGGCTTGGATGGACAGGTCGACCCCGCGTAAGGCCTCAATGCGACCGTCATCATAGCTCTTGCAGAGGGCCCGTGCGGCGAGGATCGGTGCTTGCTTCGATGAGTTGTTAGTCATGCCTTAGCGCCTCGACGGGAGAGAGATGGGCGCCACGCCAAGCCGGAAAAGCCCCGGCCAGCAATCCAGCAAGAACGGCAACTCCGAGCGCCTCAATCAGCAGGACGGGAGGGAATGCTGCCGATACGATGCTGGCGGTTTGAGGCAATTTCGACAGAATTCGCAGACCGCCCCACCCGAAGAAAATGCCGAAGACACCACCCGCGAAGCCCAAAGCCGCGGCCTCGGTCTGAATGAGCAGGAGAACCTTCCAGCGCCTCCAGCCTAGCGCCCGCAGAATACCGATCTCCCGAGTGCGCTCGAAGACTGACATCGCCATGGTATTGGCGATTCCCAGGATGCCTATCAGAAGCGCGATCCCAGATGTGCCCCACGCAGCGGCATGCGCCATCAGCACCAGTTGGTTATTGCTGGCGCGTTCCGCCGCCGGCACGGCGCTCAGATCGGGTAGTGCGGACTGGATCTGCGCCTGCGCGCTCTCGAGAAAATGCTGCGGCGTTTCGCCGGCCGGGACCGGACGAAGGCGCACATGGAACGCGGACACCTTCCCCTGCAGGTCTGCGATCTGTTGCAACTGATCCAGCGGCAGAATGAGTGCGCTTGCTTCGAGTGCCGATGCGCCGTGATAAACGCCGGTGACAGTGAATTTGGACCCTTGAATTGCGAGCGAATCGCCAGCCGTCTTGTTGAGATTGGCGGCAAGCAGATCCCCGAGAATCACTTCCGCCTGACCATCGCGAAAACGCCGCCCCGATTTGAATGTGAGCGAATCGAGTTCATAGGAATCGGCTTTCCAGCCATAAGTCAGCGCGGTGATCTCGGGCGTGATCTCCATCATATTTAGAATCATGGGTGTAGCCCGCGCGATATCGGGAAGGGCTCTCAGCTTCGCCCCGACCGACTCATCGACCGAGGTATTGAAAAAGGTCTTCTGGATCACAGCAATGTCGGTGCCGCCGCTTTCGTACACCTCCAGCCACTCGTGCTCAAAAGAGCGGGAAAAGCCGACCAGAGCGACGAACGCGCCGATCGCCATACCGATTCCGCATAGCGTCAGGAGCGTCCGGAGACGTCTACGCCATAGATTTCTCCATGCGAACCACGCAAAGGATAGTTGGGGGGCCATATTTCGGAAAGAATCCTTAGGGGTTCCGCATCGCGATCAATGTACGGGATAGCTAAGTTTATCGGGCGGTGCCCGGTGTGTCCATGCAAAGATTTTAGGTTCAGGCGCTCCATGGCCCGCTATAGAACCAAAGGGCTTGCTCTCTTCCCACGCAGCGGCGCCAGACTGCGATTAAGCATTCAGTCGCCTCGCATTCGTCCAGCAATCTACCAATGGATATCAGCTCCCTCTCAATTCTAGCCTGTTTGCCGGAAAACCCGAACTCCATGTCTTCCTTTGCCGCGTCTTCTCAGCCGATCTATTGCACTTTGACCGACTTCACCAGTAGTTCCACCGAAGGCGCAACCATAACGAGCAGAACAGCCTGCGGCTTTTCCGCGACGGTCAAAGTCTCAAGACCCTGCTTCTGAGTTTCCGCCGTCAAAGCCTGTCCGTTGTGCAGACTATCGAGAGCCTGCAGACCGATTTCTGCCACCCGATGCAGAGATTTGGAAACCGGAACCAATTCCGCCGTAATATCCGAATTCGCAAGCAACGGCTCAAGCTTCGCGTCGTTGTCCCGCCACAAAACCAGCCAGTCATGCGCCTGCTGCCAATCCTGCGAAGTAGCGTTACCGGCCGCAATGCGCTTGCAGATACCCCGAAAGACGCGGGCCGTATCGCTCTCCGGCGGAATCGCGTCCACCAGATGATTCAGCGGACTGAGACTGGTGTATTCACGGAGTTCTTCGCGGGCATAACCCTTCGGCGGCACAACGACCGAGGCGAGAACACGCAGCGCCTCAGGGTCAGACTCGCCGCTCATCCGCTCCAGCATCTTCTCGAACGCAGCCTGATTTTCGATGCCGTAAGACTGCAGCTTCTCCGAAATGACAGCGAGGCGGTTGTACATCGAATCCACATTCCGAACCTGCTGCGGAGACCAGAATCGTTCGGCTATCGCCGCTGTCCGGGGCCAGATGCGGCTGTCGATATTCTCGGCAGTAACATACTCCGACCACATCGTCGCTTCTCCGCCCAGTATGCTGGCGGTTTGCTCTGGAGTAAGTTTGTCGGCAATCCCCTCAAGAGGATCCACAAGATAGTGCTCTGCCGCAGGCTGATTCAGGTCAATGTAGTAGCCATTGGAAAGCAGCCCGCGATAACCCCGTTTGGCCGCGTCCAGCAGCGAATCGCGCCCACGCCACGACTGTATGACAACGTCTTTCGGAGTATCGGGCTGCAGCACTTCGTCCCAGCCCTCCATGATCTTGTGGCGGCTGGCCACGATCTTCTGTACGCGTGCGCTAAACCACGCCTGCAGCGCCGCGTTGTCCTTCAGATTATGCGACCGCTTGAACTCCTGTATCGCCGGGTTGGCATCCCACTCCTTGCCATTGCATTCGTCGCCACCGATGTGGAAATACGCGTCCGGAAAGAGCGCCGTCATCTCTCCGATAAACAGATTCAGGAACTGGTACGTGCTCTCGCGTGTAGGGTCCATCGCCGGATCGAGCACACCCCACTGGCGCGATATTTGATACGGCCCCTTACCACTGGCCAGTTGCGGATAGCCCACGAACCAAGCCGTCGCATGCGCGGGCATATCAAACTCCGGCACTACGCGGATGCCGCGATCTCGCGCATATTCAATAACGTGGCGCACCTGATCCTGCGTGTAATACAGGCCATCGGAACCCTTCTGCTGCAGCAGAGGAAAAACCTTGCTCTCGACACGAAAACCCTGGTCTTCGGAAAGATGCCAATGGAAGACGTTCATCTTGACCGCCTCCATTGCATCCAGGTTGCGCTCGATCACCGGAATCGGAGTGAAATGACGTCCTGAGTCGATCATCAGGCCGCGCCACCGAAAACGCGGCTTATCGTCAATCGTGACAGCAGGAACGGTGAAACCGCGCGGCGTGATCCGAACCAACTGCAGAAAAGTCTGCAACCCATGCATTACGCCAAGAGGGTTGGGTGCAGTAAGCCGAACACCATCCTGAGAAATGGCCAGTTGATACGACTCATCTTCCCCAAGCTGCTGAATCACCGCGCTTGGACCCGCAGTATGTATCTGGAAGCGCGCTGGCCCCGACGCTCCAGAAGTTGCCTCGCGGAGGAACGGTATGCCCGTCTCACTGAAAAGCGTGGTCAGAAATCGCTCGCGAACACGAAAAAGACGAGGCTCCGTGAACCCCTCGAATGCAACGCGAAATTGCCCGTCTACGAGGAACTCTCCCTGCCCCGGCGTGACGCTCGCCGGCAAAGGCATGATCGGCAAAGGCGCCGGAGCTGAACTTTGAGCCTGGGAGAAAACCGAAACTGCGCCGGAAAACAGAACCAGCGACAGCAGAAGATGCGACCAGCGGGCAGGTGTCAAGACAGACTTCTCCACGCGACAAGGATGTTCAGGTCAGAGCCTGGGATTGAGCTTTCACGATTCTGTCATCCCCACCACCGAATAAGCAATTAAGACTTGCTGAGTCAACTGCTACCGGAGGGGTTTTCCTTAAACCCGCGATCCCTTGTACCATCCTAATCAGGAGCAGTCCGATGACCACGCAGCCCACTACCACCCCTGAGGTCAAGGCCCAGGGCAACCCGGCGGTTAAGGAAACCAAAGCGCAGCGCGCTGAACGCCTGAAGCGCGAGAAAAACCCCTGGGCGGCTTTTGAGGAAATTCGCCAGTTTGCTCGCGAAGGCCGTGCCAGCGTCCTGCCTGAGTGGGCCGAATTCTATTTCAAGTGGTGGGGAATCTACACCCAGGGCGACGGCGCAGGCGTAACCGGCGGCACAGGCGGCACCGGAAAAGCCACCGAATACTTCATGATGCGCATCGCGATCCCCGGCGGCATCGCGACCGCGGCGCAGCTTCGTGTTATCGGCACCCTCGCCCGGGATCACGCCCGGAACCTGGCCGACATAACTACCCGACAGGCCATCCAGCTGCACTGGCTGACGGTTGATTCTTTGCCCCTGGCAGTCGAGGCCCTGGAATCCGTCGGTCTCTCACCCCGCGGAGCCTGCGGAGACGTAGCGCGCAACGTCACCGGTTGCCCAGTCGCCGGTCTGGACGGTCACGAACTGATCGACGCATCGCCCCTCGCGCAGGCGGTTGCGCGAACCGTAAACGGAAACTCCGAGTTCTACAACCTGCCTCGCAAGTTCAAAATCACGGTCACCGGCTGCCCCGTCTGGTGCTCCTATCCCGAAATCAATGACATCGCTCTGACGGCCGTCCGAAATGGCGACGAGATCGGCTATTCCGTCCGCGTAGGCGGCGGCCTCTCCGCCGATCCGCATCTGGCAGTTAAATTGGACGCCTTCGTTCGCGAAGATCAGGCCGTCGCTGTCGTCCGAGGCATCACCGAAATCTTCCGCGAGCAGCAGGGTCTCCGCGAGAGTCGCGATCGCGCCCGCCTGAAGCATCTCTTCCTGCGCGAAGGCTGGACAGCAGAGCGCTTTCTCGAAGAACTGCACGCAAAACTTGACTTCAAGCTAGCACCGGGCGTCGACGACGCAGTGCCCGACGATGTCTTCCGCGACCACGTTGGAATTCGCCCGCAAAAGCAGCCTGGGCTCTACTCCGTGGGCGCGACCGTACTCAACGGTCGCATGAGCGGCGAGCAATTGCTGGCAATCGCTGATCTTTCAGAAAAATACGCTGGCTCCGAGTTCCGCACGACCGTAATGCAGAACTTCATCCTCCCGCACGTCCCTCAGGCGAATCTCGAAACCGTGCTGGCCGGGCTTGCCGGACTGGGCCTGACCGTCGAAGCCACCAACTTCTGGCGCGGCACCGTAGCCTGCACCGGAACCGAGTTCTGCAAGCTGGCCATCACTGAAACCAAAGGCTTTGCGCGCTGGCTGGTAGAAGAGCTGGAAGGCCGCCTTCCCGGCTTCGATCAGCAGATCAAACTGAACGTAACCGGCTGCCCCAACAGTTGCGGACAGCACTGGATCGCCGACGTAGGCCTCGAAGGCAAAAAGATCAAGGCCGACGGCAAGCTTGCGGACGCCTGGTCCTTTGCCCTGGGCGGCGCGCTCGGTGAACACGCCGGCGTAGCCCGCCTCGTCAACTACCGCTGCCTCTCATCCGACGTGCCCGATGCTCTGGAGCGCCTTTTCCGCAGCTATCTCTCCTCCCGAAATGAAGAACAGAATCTGCGCTCATGGTTCGCAAGCCGATCGAATGAGGAGTTGCGCGGCATTCTCGAAGCCGGCGTACCCGCCTTAGTCTAAGGCGGGTCGATCCGCAGCCACATTCCTCAAGAATGCTCTTGTCCATCGACCGCTGCAGGGTGCAGAATGGACAGTTACCGGAAATGTAATCCTTTTCATTCCTCCGTTGGGTTCTCCTGATAGGAAGAGTTGAAAGAGTTGGACCGGTGTGCTCCGTCTCATGCACACCGAAATCCATGGAGCGCATTACCGCCCAACAGGAGCTTAAAGTTAAATGCAAAGACGCGATTTTCTCAAAACTACCGGCGCACTCATTGCCGGTGCGACCGTAGCACGTCCCGGCCTTGCCTCGGAAGGGAATTCTCCCCGCTCTCAGGGCCGGACCATTCTCCCCATCAACCGCAATTGGAGATACAGCCGCACCTTCACCGATGCCGCCATCGCGCCCGGATTCGACGATTCTTCCTTCGATCGCATCGTAATCCCCCACACCAACATCAAGCTGCCGTGGCACAGCTTCGACGAGAAGTCCTACGAGTTCCTCTCCGTCTATCGACGCCGCTTCAAACTGCCCGCCTCCGCGCACGGCCAACGCGTCTTCGTAGACTTTGAAGGCGTGATGACCGCCTCGACCGTCTGGCTCAACGGGACCCTGCTGGGAGAATACAAAGGCGGATTCACTCCCTTCCACTTTGAAATCACCGATCACGTGAACTGGAATGCGGAAAATCTTCTGGCAGTAAAGGTCGACTCCACTGAACGCGCCGACATTCCCCCCTTCGGCTATGAAGTCGACTACCTCACCTTCGGCGGCATCTATCGCGAAGTCTCCCTGCGAATCGTCCCGCACACTTTTATTGAAAACATATTCGCCCAGCCCAAAAACGTCCTCTCCGATTCACCAACCGTCGATGTGCAGTGTTTCCTCCAGCACGCCGGCGCGACCGAGGACGATCTTTCTGTTGAGGTCACACTCAAAAATGGCGAAAGCGTTGTCGGAAAGGCCACAAAGCGCATAGAGCGCCAGGATTCAACCGGCAACCCGTCATCGACGACCGTCACCCTCAGCAACTTCGGCAAAGTCGATCTCTGGGATCTTACCCACCCGCACTTATACGCCGTTCAAGTGAAGTTACTGCGCGGCGCTCACACTGAGGACGAAGACAGCCGCACCATCGGCTTCCGCGAAGCGCAGTTCACCGATCATGGCTTCGAACTAAACGGCAAAGTGATCAAGCTCCGCGGGCTAGACCGTCACCAGACCTTTCCCTTTGTCGGTCAGGCCATGCCCGCCCGAGCGCAGCGTCGCGACGCCGTCATCCTGCGGCAGAAGCTCAAGTGCAATATCGTCCGTACCTCGCACTATCCCCAATCACGGCACTTCCTCGACGCCTGCGACGAAATCGGACTCCTGGTTCTCGAAGAGATTCCCGGCTGGCAGCATATCGGCGACGTACCCTGGCAGGATATCTCCGTAGACAACGTCAGCCGCATGATCCGACGCGACTGGAACCATCCCTCGATCATTCTCTGGGGAGTCCGGATCAACGAATCCCGCGATAATCACGACTTCTACACCCGAACGAACGCGATGGCCCACAGTCTCGACACCTCGCGCCAGACCGGCGGTATCCGATACTTCCAGGAGTCCGAGTTCCTCGAAGACGTCTTCACCATGAACGACTTCGGCTTCCCGCTCAAAGCACCGAACCACCCCCGCTATCTGAACACGGAGTTCGTGGGTCACACCTATCCCACCAAGACAATCGACAGCGTCGAGCGTCTCACCGAACACACCCTGCGCCACGCACGCGTCCATGACCAACTGGCCTCGAATCCGCAATACGCCGGAGGCATTGGCTGGTGCGCCTTCGACTACAACACGCACGACAACTTCGGATCAGGCGATCGCATCTGCTATCACGGCGTAACGGATATCTTCCGCGAACCAAAGCCTGCCGCAGGCTTCTATAAGTCGCAATGCGACCCAGAAGAAGAAGTAGTGCTCGAACCGGCCTTCCACTGGGCCAAAGGCGACCAGTCCGTCGGCTTCTCAAAGGCAGTTGTCTGCTCGAACTGCGATCACCTCAAGTTCTATGTGGGGGAAGAGCTCATCGCGGAAGTAGACCCGGATCGCGTTCAATTCCCGCATCTTCGTTACGCTCCTTTCGTCACCGAGATCGGCGAGCACACCCGACACTGGGGCGATTTGCGCATCGACGGCTTCATCCAGGGCAAGCAGGTCATCTCTAAGAAGTATTCCGGCAAGGGAGTTGACCAGAAGTTCTCCCTGGTTGCGGATGATCTTTCCCTCGTCGGAGACGGCGCCGACACAACAAGAGTCGTACTCGCAGTAACGGACGAATACGGCGCGATCCGTCCCTTTGCCAATGACGCCATCACGCTGGAACTCGATGGACCCGGCGAGATACTGGGAGACAATCCATTTGCGTTGATCGGCGGCACCGGCGCAATCTGGATTCGTACCAAAGAGCAGGCAGGAGTCATACACTTGCGGGGCCACCACCCTGTGTTGGGCAAGCAGGAGATTCAAATCACAGTTTCGCCCAGCACTCCGGAATCCGCATAATGCATAGTTTCTCTAATCCTTGAGGTCTTTGTGCGCATCTCTGTCAGCAATTGTGGACAGAGATGCGCACAACGACCAGGAAGGCAAGGTTTGCGCGAATGAACCGGCAGGAGATGTTGCATCGAGTATCCCAGCGCGAAACTCCCTGGGATATGGTCATCATCGGCGGTGGCGCCACCGGCGTCGGTGTCGCAATCGACGCCGCCTCGCGCGGCTTCGACGTCCTCCTGCTCGAAGCTCAGGATTTCGGCAAAGGAACCTCAAGCCGCAGCACCAAGCTCATCCACGGCGGAGTACGCTACCTCGAACAGGGAAACATCTCCCTCGTCATGGAAGCACTCAAAGAGCGCGGTCTGCTGCGCCAGAACGCCCCGCATCTCGTGCATGACCTCGCATTCATCGTCCCCAACTACTCCTGGTGGGAAGCGCCCTTCTACGGCATCGGCATGAAGGTCTACGACCTGCTCGCGGGCAAATACGGCTTCGGCAGATCGCGCATCCTCTCCGCAGAAGAAACCATTGAGCAGCTCCCCAATCTGCAGACCGACGGCCTTCGCGGCGGAGTCATCTACTATGACGGCCAATTCGACGACACTCGACTGCTGATCCACATGGCAGCCACCGCCGCAGATCACGGAGCGACCCTGCTGAACTATGCTCCCGTCCTTGAAATCACCAAGGGCGAAGACGGCTTTGCCGATGGCGTGATTCTCAAAGATGAAGAAAGCGGCCAGCAGTTCCAGGCCGCCGCGCGCGTAGTCATCAACGCCACCGGCATCTTCGCGGATCAGGTGCGGCGCATGACCGATCCAGACGCGAAGAAGATGATCGCTCCCAGCCAGGGAATTCATCTGGTCTTCGAGCGTTCCTTTCTACGCGCCGATGCAGCCATCATGGTCCCGAAGACCAGCGACGGACGCGTGCTCTTCGCGATTCCGTGGCATAACCACACGGTCGTAGGCACTACCGACACGCCAATCCAGGAGCCCAGTTACGAACCACTTCCCTTCGAAGAAGAGATAGAATTCATCCTCGACACCGCGGCGCAATTCCTGAGCCGTCCTCCCACTCGCGAAGACATTCTAAGCGTCTACGTTGGCATTCGCCCCCTCGTAAAGTCCGAGGTAAACGGCAACGAAAAGACATCCGCGCTATCCCGCGATCATACAATTCATATTGACTCCGCCGGACTGATCACCATCGTAGGCGGCAAGTGGACAACCTACCGGAACATGGCGGAGGATTGCGTCAACCACGCGATCACTCTAGGCAGGCTCGAAGATATCCCCTGCATCACGCGATCCTTGAAAATCCATGGCTATCATGAAGCCTCGGATGAACTGGGCGACCTCTGGGTCTACGGCTCCGATGCCGAACTTGTCCGAGCCATCGCATCCGACGATCCAAAGCTACTGGAACCCATGCATCCCGATCTCACCTATTGCACAGCAGAAGTCATCTGGGCAGTTCGCCATGAAATGGCCCGCACCGTGGAAGATATACTCTCCCGAAGAACCCGCGCGCTCTTGTTAAATGCCAGAGCCGCAATCTCGCTTGCGCCAAATGTAGCCGCAATCATGGCCAGCGAACTGGGCGAGAACGCCGCATGGGCTGCGGATCAGGTAACTGCGTTTCGCGCCCTCGCCCAAAACTACCTCGTCCAATAACTCTACTTCGTCAGCGCGTCGAGATCGAGATTAAGTTCAAGCACATTCACCCTCGGCTCACCCAGAACGCCCAGCGTGCGTTGCGTAACATGCGCTGCAACCAGCTTGTTGACAGCATCGTCGCTCAAATGACGGGCCTGCGCAACGCGATTGACCTGATAATAAGCCGAATCGGGAGTAATATCCGGATCAAGTCCCGAGCCGGAAGTAGTGACCAGATCTATCGGCACAGGCTTGCCAGGATTCTGCGCGGAGAGCTTGTCGATATCGCCCTGAATGCGCTGAACCAGCTTCTGGCTCGACTGTGCAAGGTTCGAACCACCCGAACTGGTGGCGTCATAACCATTGCCCGCAGCCGAAGGGCGAGGATGAAAATAGCGATCGCTGGTAAAGCTCTGAGCCAGCAACGATGAGCCGATCACATGGCTATCCTTGAGGATCAGGCTACCCCCAGCCTGGTGCGGAAATAGCGCGCCCGCGATAGCCGTGAGAACCAGTG
>Ga0302326_10020111_pt1 | contig 13756 bp, 7 predicted proteins | sample Palsa_T0_3_FD_202264 | JGI IMG/M metagenome (GOLD analysis project Ga0302326, IMG submission 202264) | Peat permafrost microbial communities from Stordalen Mire near Abisko, Sweden - Palsa_T0_3 | ecosystem: Environmental > Terrestrial > Soil > Palsa > Peat permafrost | place: Sweden: Abisko... | reverse complement strand
GGGCCGTAAGAACTGTTCCAAATATCAAGGGTCGTGCCGGAATCAACCGTGAGCGTGCTGGCAGGATTGCCCAGGCTATGGCCAAGCCCTTTGAGACCCCAACTGCCTTGGGCCAACTCAAGATTGCCCACATTGGTGGCGATTTGCACCGTGTCCCATTCGCCGTAACCGCCGCCGGGAAAACTGATGGTCACCTTGTGCGGCCCCGTCAAAGTGGAACCGTGCCCCAAATCCCAGCGGCTATTGCCGCCGCTGGCGGCCCCAAAAGTTGTGTCGCCGGCCAATGTGATATCCAACGTCTGATCATACTGGCCGCCGCCGCTGTTATAGAGCGCGCCTTCGCCGTTGACGCCTGTGCCCGAGACGGTGATGGGCAAGTTGCCGCTCAACGCGCCGCCTGCAAAATCCAAGGTGGCGTTGTTGGTAATCGTAACGGAAGAGACCGACGCGAAAGAGGAATCACCGGCATAGACCGCGCCACCGCCGATGGTGGCCGCCCCAGTGAAATTGGCCGGACTGTTGATGGTCAAAGTGCTTGAACCTTCCTTGAGCAGGCTGCCCGCGCCGGTGATCGCTCCCGAACCGCCGAACGTGAAATAATTGGTGCTGGAATTGACGATGATGACGCTCGGCGAAACGACACCGCTCATAGTCACGTTGGTCGGGACGCCGACTGTGTCATCGAACAAAACTTGATCGCCGGGGTTGAACACGGTCTGCAGGCTGTTCGACAGGTTGATCCAATTCGTCGAATAGGCCGTGTCCCAGACTCCGTCATTATTGTTGGCGCTCCATTTCAGAGAGTTGCCGGATGGCAGATTGTTGGTGCCATACCTGCCGAAGAGGTAATGTTTCAGGACTTGAGCCGCGGTCAAACCGTGATGATAAATAGCCACCTCGCTGATATTGCCGCTAAAATAGCGGCTATTGCCGCCACTGCTGCCATTTCCAATGACCCAATCATCGGAGAAGTTAACGGATCCATTGACGTCCGAACTTTGCGAAGCCAAACATGGATATATAACAAAGGATTGTTTTCATGGTGTAGAAGCGTTCTGGGACGCGACGAGTTGAGCTTTGCATCATCATATTTTTTGGGCCAGACGCTACGCCGTCACTAGACGGTTTCCGTCGTCGGAGACGACGCGGAACCTACGGCAATGTCGAAGCTGGGCATGGTCGAACGGTAGTTTCTTTCAGTTCGAGGCGGTATCCCTATTTCGAGGGGGGGGTCGTGAACGCAGGCTTTATGCCCGATCTTGGCTCTCACTGAAAGTCGGCCCATGTCATGCCTGACCAGTCTTCCGCATCGTCGGCTTCCAATAATAGAGGATCAATGAGCCATTTGTGCCAGTTCAAGTACGCCGCCCGCCCGTCCACAAACAGCACGGTGAATGAACTTGGGCCATGGCCTTGCGGCCAGTCATTGGTCACACTCGCGCTGAGGGACACACTCGAGAGCACGTCGTTTTTATCTTTCATGGCGCAGCAGAGGATCATCGCCTTTTGTGAAGGGCGCGTCACCTCCCGCCTTCGCCGGACCTCCATTTGAAGGCTGGTGAGGTGAGGTGGGTCGGTATAAGTAAACCCAGGAATGTAATAATAAGAACTGGCCAGCACGTTGGTAGGCTCGCCCGATGATTTCAACCAGGCGATGTTGGCGGGGCCTCCCACATCGGCGCGGCAGACGCAGAATGAGCGGTTGGTGGTCTGGTACGGTTGCAGCGCCTGCCAAACGTCCACCAGACCCAACATGCGGTGATCGGTGTCGTTGGTGAAGAAAAAGCTGTCCTTGAAATCGTCGCAGTAGAGGGACATAGCGACGCCGATCTGGCGCTGATTCGACAAACAATTGGCCGTGTTCGCCTGGGCCTTGGCCCGGGCCAGGCTTGGCAGGAGCAGCGCCGCCAAGAGGGCGATGATCGCAACGACGACCAGGAGTTCGATTAGAGTGAAAGCTGTGTTTCGGGGGCCGGGTTTGATTTTGGGTTTCGCAGTCCGCATAGATGACTTTTGTCAATATTCTGGATACGAAAAATGCAGAACCCTTCACCCAAAATCAAGCTTTTTGAACGCGCCCGTATCATTCGCTAATTCGCGGCCGATTCGCTCGTGGCGCTGGCGGCGGGAGGTTCCAAGGGAAGGGAAATGCGGACCAGGCCCGGCACGCCGCTGCGCGGGGGCGGAATCTCCATCTTGCCGGCATGGGTCTGGATGATCTTGCTGGTCACGGCCAAGCCCAATCCCAAACCCACCTTGCGCGTGGTGAAAAAGGGCTCGGCGGCCTTGCCCGCCGCCTCGGCGCTGAATCCCATCCCGCTGTCCTGAACCTCGATCTGCGCCCATCGCGAACCGCTCGAATCGGTGTCCGTCCGCGTCCGCACCTGCACCTGAGAAGTGGCCTGGCTGGCTTGCAGGGCGTTGAGGATGATCTCGGCGAAGGCGTGCTGAAGTCCTTGCCGGTCGCAGGTGATGCTCAAGGGTTCGCCCGAGGATTCGTACTGCAACAAAGCCGAGGGGTTGGGATGATAGGTCCGGGCTTCGCGGAATGCTTCCTCAATCAGTTGTTTGACAGGCACCGATTCCACTTTGCTCATGTGTTCGCGGGCCAGGAAACGCATTTGATCGACCAGCCGGCTGACGCGTTTGACGCCTTGCTCCATCGCGGTCGCCAGGGAAACCTGGAAATCCGGGTCCGAACCCCGTTCGTGGAGGAGCTGTTGGTGAGTCGAGATGGGCACGACCGCGTTGCCGATTTCGTGCGCCAGCCGCTCGGCCATCTGCTGGACCAGGCGCAGGTTGGCCGTCTCGATTTCCAATCGGCGCAGGCGGTCGGTGGCGGTGCAATCTTCCACGACCAACAAGGCGGCCGTGGGCGCCGCGGAGTTCTCCTTGCGGAAGGGCGTGATGGAAATTTGGAAACTTTGGCCCATCGCCGAGACGGAATGGAATTTGTAATCCAGCACCGGCTGGCCGGTTTTGAGCACGGTAAAAACTTTGCCGCCGAGGACCCGGGGCAGATCATTGAAATCGAAGGCGTCGGAGCGGCGGTTGGGCCGGGGAAAAAAAGCCCGCGCGGTTTCATTGGCATGGAGGACGTTCAACTCCGGCCCGACCACGATGCAGCCCGCCTTGATGTGGTGGAGTATGTCGAACATCATGTCGTGCCGGGCCGAAACCTGTTCGTGCCGCCAGATGTTCTTGATGGCCAGGCCCAATTGTTCGAGCAGGTGGAAAATCAGCGCCAGCTCGTCATTGGTCATCGGCTCGCCGGTGATCCGTTCATCCAGCATGGCCACGCCGATAAGCGATTCCCGGTCCAGCACCGGGATGGCCACGCGCACACCGAGCAGATCAAATTCGCGCGCCATGCGCGAGTCGGCCTGGACCTCCGCGTTCTCGCGCCGCAGCACGTGGCCCGAACGGAAAAGATATCTGCCAATGCCGGCGTCCAAGGACAGGTCAAAATGTTCCAGCACCCCGGGGGAAAGGCCCATGGCGCAGGCGGAAATCAGACGTTGCGAACTCCCCGCCGCCTCCGCCGCGGCCGCCGCGTGGGGCGGGGCGCGCAGAAAAATCGCCATTCGGTTGACACCGAGAATTTCGCGCAACAGGAGCAGAAATTCCTTCAGCAGAGATTCCGTGTCGAGGCTGTGGCAAAGCATGGCGGAGGAATTGCGCAGCAATTGCAGCATGCGCGCCGGCATGGAGGGCGCGTCCACGGCGGGCTTGTCCGCCTGCCGGTTCCTGGGCGCCGGGGCCAATGCGAATTTCTCCTCCTCCGTCGTTTTGGCGGCGAAGAGACGATCCAGCAAGGAGTTGAGCAGCCGCCCGCGGACCGGTTTGCTCAAGACTTGGCTGACTCCCAGCAAATAAGCCTCTTCTTCCCAACTGGAATGCGGATCGGACGCGTACAGAATGACTGGACATCGCGGCAGCAACCGCCGCAACCGCTCAATGTCCCGGATCGGTTCCACCGTCGTCAAGTCTGTGTCAAAGACACAAAGATCGAAGGAGGCGCCCGTCAACCTCAGTTCGTCCTCGCGAATGTCGTCATGTTCGATGACTCTATAGCGGGTGGAATCAAGCGACGCGCGGATGGCGGCAGCCAGGCCGGTGCTGGGGGCGATAATAAGCAAGGTTCTCATGCCGGGACCATATTCGGACGCTGGACGCCGGACGGTTGGGAGTCGGCCTGGTCTTGGTTCAATCGGTTGGGCAAATCAACCTGCAGGGTCGTGCCTTCTTTCTCTTTGCTGGTGATGCTCAGATTGCCTCCGTGCAGATGAACTATTTTGCGGGCGATGGCCAGACCGAGTCCAAAACCGCGCTTGCCATCCCCGGTGTTCTTGGTCGTGAAATAAGGCGTAAAGACGCGTTGCAGGTTTTCCGCGCTGATGCCCTCGCCGTGGTCGATGATGCGCAGCCGATGCCACTCCCGGTTGGGTTCGGACTTGGGCAAAGGCGCCAGACGCACTTCAATTTCGGAGCCCTCCGGCGAGGCGTCAATCGCGTTGGAAAGCAGATTACTGATGAGGCGCTTGATGAGCACGGAGTCCATTTCAGTCGGCACCTCGAGCGGACCAGTGAAAGAGACGCGGATGTTTTTGGATTCCGCCGCTGGCTGCAGGAGGCAGACGGCTTCGCGCACCATTTGATCCAGCAGGCCGAGTTGGCCATGCAATTTGGCGGAGCGGGAGAAGAACAAAGCCTCATTGACGTAGGAACGGACGGTTTCCAGGTTGCGCAGAGACATCGGCAGCAATTCGTCAATGGTTTCCTGGTTGAGGTGGGATTCGCGGCACAACTGCAGCAGCGTTTGCACAGGTGTCAATAAATTGTTCAAATCATGCGCCAGTCCGCGCGACATGCGGCCCAGTAGGTCCTGTTCATAGACTACTTGCAATTGCTGGCGCAGCCGGAATTGGTTCAAGACCAAACCCAGGCTGGAAGACAATTCGCCCAGCAGCCGCAGGTCATGCGGGGTATAAAGTTCGTCGCTGGCCTTTGGCCCCAAGCATAGCAGGCCGATGAGGTCATGGCCCACCACGAAGGGAAAGCAAAACTCCGCCTCGAACGGTTTCAACTGCTGGCGCGCCTCCCGCAGCATGATCGTTTCATGGTTGCTCTCGTAATCCACATTGCAGGACAGCCATTTGGCCCGGGTCTGCTGGAAAAAGCGGAAGACCGGCGAGTCCAATTGCAGTTCCGGCGCCGCCAATTCCGCCTGCGGCGGATGGCAGTGAAAGAACTTGAATTCGCGCGTCGTGTCATCCAACAGGATGATTTGGTAGCTGCGCAGTTTCATCGCGCCCGCCAGCAAGTCCTCCAATTCTTGCATCAGAAACTGCGGATCGGGGAAGGACCTCATCGTCTGGATCAGATTCTGCACCTGGGCGTGGTACTCGAAGCGGTCGCCCAAAATCTGCCGTTCCAGCTTGTCGTCGCTGCCCTTGCCGAAAAAGAGAGGGAAGAAAAACGACGCCACCAGCGCGCTGGCCAGCAGGACCAGCAGGGCGCCGGCAAACGAACGGGGGGTAAACATGTCCGGCGCGAATTCGGAAACAACCAGCAGCAACAGGAACCCCACCAACATCATGAACGTCAGCCGAACCATCTGGGCCGCAAGCCGGCTCAACGCCACGTGAATATCCAGCAGCCGGTGCTGCAAAACGCTGTAGCCGATGATCAGTACGTAAAACACCGCCGCCAGACTGCCCAGCGGGAAAAACCTGACGTGGATGATCGGATAAGTTTTAAGCCCCAGGATGGGCATCATATCGTTGGTCCCAAAGATCGCCAATCCGATGACCGCCGCCAGCAAAGCCCTTAGCCGCTTGCGCTGCATAGGGCGAGCCGTCCGTTGCCTGTAAAATAGGAAGACCAGCAGAAAAGCGCCGATCAGCGCATAGTCAACGCCGAAGACCGAAAAGAGCGGGCCGGGAACAGACCAATATCCCACATCCAGATGGTTGACGTTAATAATGAACTTATTGAAAAAGAGGCTGATGGCGAATCCGACGTGGAGCAGATACAGCGCCGGGACCAGCCAGCCCGTCCGAACCTCCGCGATGACCATGCACAATTGAAACATGATCACGGGAATGAAGATGATACCCAATTGCAGCACCTTGGCCCAAACGAAGGCCTCGCTCGGGCCGATGTCCCGGCTCAAATGGTACACTCCCAAATTCCACAAGGTCGCCGCGATGCCCCAGCCCATGTAAATCTGGTGCAGCTTGGATCGATAATCCCGCCGCAGCACCATCACGGTCAAAACCACGTTGACTAATATCGCCGTCAGCGCCGTGATCTGAATGACTTCCAAGCGGTTCATGGCAGCCTCAGAATTTCCTTAACGCCAGGCAAGCGTATCGCCCGCCGAATCCCGCGCTCAAATTTACGGCCACTTTTACGGGAAAGGACCGCGCCTGGCCGGGCACGTAATCCAGATCGCATCCTGGGTCGGGTTCATGCAGATTGATCGTGGGAGGTATCTCCTGGTGCCAGATCGAGAGTGCGCAAATCATGGTTTCAATCGCGCCCGACGCTCCCATCAAATGGCCGGTCACCGGTTTGGTGGCGCTGATGGCCAGATGCCGGGCGTGTCCTCCGAATACCCTTTTAATGGCCTTCGTTTCCACCGGATCATTGAGAGGCGTCGCGGATCCGTGGGCATTGATGTAGTCCACTTCGGAGGGAGCGATGCGCGCGTGGCGCAAGGCTTTCTCCAAGGCGCGCCCGTAGCCCAAACCTTCGGGATGCGGGTCGGTCGCATGATAGGCTTCGCAACTGCGCCCGTGCCCGGCCATTTCCGCGTAGATGCGCGCGCCGCGTCCCAGGGCATGGGACAGTTCTTCCAAGACGAAAAAGACGGATCCTTCCCCCAGCAGAAATCCATCGCGGCTTCGGTCAAACGGACGCATCGCCTGTCCCGGCGCGCCGGGATGCTCCGTCATGGCTCGCAACCTGCAAAAACCGACGTGCAACATCTCCATCGACTCCTCGGCCCCTCCTGCGACGGCCACGTCGATGTCGTCGCCTTGGATCTGGCGAATGGCGTAGCCAATGGCATCGGTGCTGGAAGCGCAGCCCGAGCAATACGTGACCGCGTGGCCTTGAATGCCCAGATGCAGGCTGATCGTGCTGCTGCCCTCCCCGCAGTAAGAAGCCACCAGGTTGTAGGGATGGAGGGCGCGGAAATTGCCGTCGCTGGCCACAAATGCGTCGCGCGTTTTGAGGATGCTCTCCGTCCCGCTGATGGTGGTGCCTTCAACGACTCCCACGCGGTCCACGTCCATGTTTTGTATATCCAGCCCGGAGTCCCGCACCGCCATGCTGGCCGCCGCCACGCCGAATTGAATGGTCCGATCGAACCGGCCCGGTTTGCGGCTCTTACTGTATAGAGAAATATCGAAATCCTTCACTTCCGCCGCGATCTTGACCGGCAGCCTGCTGGTGTCGAAGCGGCTGACCGTCGCCGCGGCGCTGATGCCGTCACGGACGTTGCGCCAGAGCGTTGCCGGGTCTTTGCCACTGGGCGATATTACACCCATTCCCGTCATCACGACTCGTCGCTGGGGAAAATCAATCATCATGGGTTTGAAAAGCTCGCGCCGCCAATTCCACGCACATCGCTTAGAGCGGACATGCTGGGGGCGCGACCCAGCCACAGGAATCTTGAATCCATCCATTGGTCCGCCGCCCTGATCTTGATTCCTGTAAGGTGAACCCCATGTTTTTGTGGACTGGCGGAAAAGTCCCAACTGGAGTCATCGTCATTCTTTATAAACCATAGCGAGCCAACTATCAATAATAATTGCGTCAATTGCGGCTATATTCTTGTTCCGAACGTTTGGCACTGTTCCTGCTAGACAAGGGCGGCGATCCTTTAAAGGGCGAAGATTTCGTTAAATCCTTTCAAAATACCGCTTCTTTTCCCAATCGGTCACGGCATTGTCGTAGGACTGAGCTTCGGCGCGGGCGGTGTGGACGTAAAATTCCACCACGGCGTCGCTCATCGCTTTGCGCGCCAGACCGCTTTTGTCGAGCAAATCCGCTGCGTCGCGCAACGAGCCGGGCAAGCTCGGAAGTTTTGGGTCGGTGTAGGCATTGCCCGTATAGACCTCGCCGCAATCCAGGTTTTCCTCCATCCCAGCCAGACCGGCGGCCAGCATGGCGGCGAAGGCCAGATATGGATTGGCGTCCGCTCCGGGCATGCGGTTCTCGATCCGAAATGAATTACCTTCGCCCACCACGCGAAAACCGACCGTCCGATTGTCGAAGGCCCAGGCCATTTTCGTCGGGGCCCAGCTTCCGGGCTGGTAACGTTTATAGGCGTTGATGGTGGGGGCGAAAAAATAGCATAGCTCCGGTCCATACTTCATCAGGCCCCCCAGAAACTGGCGGAACATTTTTGATCCCTGGCTTGTCTTCGCGTCCCAAAATTGGTTGCGTCCCCTGCCCCACAGGCTGATGTGTATATGACAACTGCTGCCCACTTCCCCGGCGTCGAATTTCGCCATGAAAGTAACGCATTTGCCGTTCTGCACGGCGATCTCGCGGGCGCCTTGTTTGAAAACGGCGTGCCGGTCGGCCATGGCCAGCGGCTCATCATAAATAAAATTCACCTCATGCTGGCCTTTGCCCCATTCGCCTTTGGACGATTCGATCGGCACCCCGGCCGCATCCATGTGGTTGCGCAAGGCCCGCATGATGGTTTCGTCCCGCGCCGGTTGGGAAACGTGGTAGTCGATCCGGTAGTCGCTGGAGGGCGTCAAGTCGAGGAAATGGCGGCTGACGGCTTCGTGATAAGTTTGGTTGAACAGAAAAAATTCCAATTCACTCGCGGCGAAACAAGTCATTCGGCCGGCGGCCAGTCGCTCCAATTGGCGGCGCAACACCTGGCGCGGAGCTTCCTCAACCGGCGCGCCCCCGGTGTGAAACAAGTCGCACGTCACCAGCGCCGACCCGGGCTGCCAGGGGATCAGCCGCAGCGTCAAGAGGTCCGGTTTGAGCGCGAAATCGCCGTAACCCGATTCCCAATTGGCCAGCTTGAACCCGGGCACCGGTTCCATTTCCATATCAACAGTGAGCGCGTAACTGCACACATGCGTCCCATGCGGCAGGATGGAATCGGCGAAGTTGCGCGCGGTGACTCGCTTGCCCATCAACCGGCCGGTGACGTCCGGGAAGACAACCTGGACGGTGTCGATTTCGCCGCGGCTTAGTTTAGCTTTGAGTTGGGCAAGGGTGAGCATGGGTGTATTTCTTTTCGTAATCGTAATCGTAATCGAACGCCCTACTCCCCTCGTGCAATCGATAATCCGAATTGGCTTTGATTAAACCCACGAGCATCGAAACAATTCTGCATAATTGTTCTTTTCCAGAAGTGACCACGGATGATTCGCAACGGCCATTGGCAGGTAGGACATCAAGAGCTGCCGCACACTCCAAAGCGGAACCCCGCGAAATGTCAAAAAAGCGACAACGATCAGAAGAGGTGAACTTTCCATTGCCCGCGGCCAGATTTAGAACAATCGAAGTGCTGGCTCGATCCAAGTGATCGCGTGCGGCGATCGTTTTAGGGAGGTTTTCCAACAGTGGTTCAAGCCACGCGATGAACGCCAGAGATACTCGATATAGGTCTAGTTTTTCGTGGTCGAAGAAATGGTTCATAAGGAATTCGATTTACGATTACGATTAAGACAGGAAATCAGTCGGAAATATAAACATTCTTCACTTCACTGTAATTCTCCATTGCGGCCATGCCCAAATCGCGCCCCAGGCCGCTTTGTTTGAACCCGCCGAAAGGCGCTTCCAGATGGACGCTCGAATGACTGTTGACGCTCAGCACGCCGCTCTCGACGCGCCGGACCACGCGAAGGGCGCGTTGCAAATCGCGGGTCCAGAGCGAGCCGCTCAAACCGTAGGGCGTGTCGTTGACTTCCGCCAGCATTTCTTCCTCGTTGGTGAAGGCCCGGATGCACACAACCGGGCCAAAAACTTCTTGACGCCATATTTCGTCGCTGGTTTCGCAGCCGAGCACCACTGCGGGGCTGAGATAGTACCCTTTCTTGAACAAGCGCTGGCCGCCGCACAGGATTTGACGACGCAATTTCCGGGCGCCGCCCAGAAAATCCTCCACCGATTCCCGCTGCGAACGCGAAACCAGCGGCCCGACTTGCGTCGCCGCCTGGGCCGGGTTTCCCACGACGATGGCCTTCGTTGCCTTCACAAAGGCCTCGACGAATTTCTTGAATATCCGGCGCTCGACGAAAACACGGCTGCGCGCGCAACAATCCTGTCCGGTGTTGGCAAAGACGCTCATGGGCGACGTGCGCGCGGCCTGTTCCCAATCGGCGTCGGCGAAAATAATGTTGGGCGATTTGCCGCCCAATTCGAGCGAGACTCGTTTCACCTCTTTGGACGCCATGGCCATGATGTTCGAGCCCACCGCCGTTGAGCCGGTGAATCCGATTTTGCGCACCAACGGATGGCGCACGAGCGTCTCCCCGATGTCCGCGCCGGAGCCGGCCACGACCTGCAACACGCCAGGCGGAAGACCCGCCGCCAGCGCCAATTCACCCAGGCGCAGCGCCGTCAAGGGCGACAGGCTGGCGGGCTTGAGCACCACGGCGTTGCCAGCCGCCAGCGCGGGCGCGACCTTCCAGCAGGCGATGGGGAAGGGAAAATTCCAGGGCACGATCGCCGCCACCACCCCCATCGGCTGGCGCAGCGTGAAATCAAGTCCGCCGCGTCCGACGGGAATGGTCTGCCCGCAAAATTTTCCCACCGCGCCGGCGTAGTATTCGAACGTGCGCGCTCCCAGCGCCATTTCGTCGCGCGCGTCGCCAATCGGCTTGCCGATGTTGAGCATTTCCAGTTGCGCCAATTCCTCGGCGCGCGCGCGGATTTCCTGGGCGACGCGAAAGAGAATTTCGGCCCGGCGCGAGGGCTTCATATCGCGCCACTCCTTTTCGTAAGCCTGCTGCGCGCCTTTGATGGCGTGTTCGACATCGCATGCCGAGGCGGAGGCGGTTTCGCACAGCGTTTCCTCCGTGGAAGGATTGATGACGGGCAGCGTTTTTTTGTCGGACGCGCGGCGTAATTGGCCGTTGAGCACGAGTTGAATCGGGAAGTCCATGGCGTCAATAAGCGGTTTCGTAAAGGTGGCGCAAGTCCTTCTTGGTGACAGGCACAGGATTGGTAAGGTGGCAGGAGTCTTCCAATGCCCGCGCCGCCAAGGCGGTGAATTGCGATGGCTTGACGCCGTAATGCCGCAGTCCAGGCCGCAGCCCGATGCCCTCCAGAAAGGCCTGGACAAAAGCAATCGTCCCGCGATCATCCGGCTCGTTCAGCCCCAGGGCCACGCCGACCCGGCGATAAAGCCCCGGTTTCCGTTCGGCGTTGAAGCTCATGCTGGCGGGCAAGGTCAGCGCGTTGGCCGTGCCGTGATGCAGTCCGCACACCGTCGAGAGCGGATGGGAAAGCGAATGCGCCACGCCGAGGTCTTTCTGGAAGGCGATGCCGCCCATCATGGCGGCGATTTGCATTTGTCCGCGCGCCTCCAGGTCGCTTCCATTCTTGACAGCGCGCGGGAGAGCGTCAGCGATCAAATGCAAACCCTCCAGCGCGATGCCGTCGCACAACGGATGGTACACGGTGGAGGTATAGGACTCGATGCAATGTGTCAAGGCGTCCGCTCCTGTGGCGGCGGTCAGGCGCGCGGGCAGATCGGTGGTCAAGGCGGGGTCCAGGATGACAAAGGCTGCCAAAAGCGCAGGGTGGAAAAGCACCCGCTTCCTTCCCTCCATCGTAATGACCGAACTGCGCCCGACCTCGCTGCCGGTTCCGGCGGTGGTGGGAATGGCGATGAACGGCGCCAGCCCGCTCCAATCCAGCGCGAAATCAAATTGCCCCAGGCTCAACCTGGGCCGTTTGATCCTCAGCCGGACGGCCTTGCCCGCATCCAGCGCGCTGCCCCCGCCGAAGGCCAGCACCGCATCGCATTTGCCTTTCCGGAAAGCCTGCGCGGCCCCTTCCACGTCTTCTGCCGTCGGATTAGGATGCACCTCAGAAAACACCGGCCATTGGGCTCCGGAGATTTCTTGCAGGCTCGCAAACGCGTTCGTCGCCAAAAGGCCGGGGTCAGTCACGATCAGCGGGCGGCGGATTTTCAATGCAGCGAGCATCGATGGCAGCGACGCCAGCGCCCCCGCGCCAAACAGAATTTTTGTGGGGAACGAAAAAGTGGAAAGCTGCGTTTTTGCCCTGGCGTGTTTCATTTTCATGCGCAACCTAAGCTAAAGGCCGAAGGCCAAAGGCTAAAGGCTAAAGTGAAAATAGAACACGGAAATTCTTCCTCACTTCAGCCTTCAGCCTTTGCCGCCGTAGGCTGCCTTGAACTCGGGTGTTTGCCGCAGGGGCGCAAGATTGGGGTCCTGAAGCATGTGCTCGCGCAAATTGACGGTTTTCGGGTTCTTGGCAACCTCCTTGACGTTGAGGTCCAGGGATTTCTTGAGCGAGGCCAAAGCTTCGGGGAATTTGCCGCGGACGGTCTGAATGGCGGCCAGATAGTACCAGGAGTCGGAATGATCGGGCAGCATTTCGGTCAGGCGCGTGATCGCTTGTTCGCTCTTTACCATGTCGTGCAGATGCAAGAAAGCGTCCGCCACGGCCAGCATGGTATTCGCGTCCGTGCCGCCAAAATTGAGCAACTGATCCAGGATTTGTTCGGCCTGGTTCGTTTGGCCTTGGGCTAATGCCTGCTGAACTCCGGCCATGGCTGCCTTGATTTGCTCGGCGACCGCAGCCGTGGGCTGTCCGCTCTTGCTGCGTTTCAATTGCTCAATCACGTCGGTGATTCCGCCGTTGTAGGGGTCCAGTTTGTGGCAGGTTTCCAAAATCAGAATGGCGTCGTCGATTCGCGGCGTCGGCTGGCCCAGGAGAAGGTTCATGAAATTGATGACCGCCTCCGGATTGAACGGACAAAAGGCAAAGGCTTGTTTTAAGGCAAATTCGGCTTCCTTGGTCACGCGCGGACGCTCCGTCGCGCTGCGCGAATTCTGCGGGCGGGAGCGCCATTCATAAATGCTGCTGGCAATGGAACTGCGCAACTTGCAAAAGGCCTTTTGCCCGTCATCATCGCGAATGAAACGTGGGTCGCCCGTAAAATGGCTCAAGTCGTGGCGCAAATACACGTCCTCAGCCCAGTCGCAAATTTGTTTGACGGTAGTGTCGTAGGTGATCCAGTTGCCGATGGTCCGCCGCGAGTACTCGCTCCAAAAAGCGTGGTCTTTGTCAATTGCCTCCTGCGAAAGCTCCTGGATTGGTTGCCGGCTGAGATGCATGATGACGCCAAAAGGCTCCAAATAAGGATACATCCAATCCAGCGGGAAGCTCTCCTCCACGTAGAACTCGTGGTGGGGATTCTTGTCAAAGATGACCTTGGTCAGCAGGCCGTTGATGGCCATGACGGAGACCTGCCCGCCCATCGTTATTCTGCCGGCCTCTTGATGCACTTCATTAGGCTTGATCTGGCGCGGCTCATTGGGATGTTCGGAGTCGTGCTGGAAGCGCCGTTGCGCGTCATACATATATTCGCTGTAACATTCCTGATAATCCTGGAGTGAGGGCGTGATAATCTCGGTGTCGGGATAGACGCCGCCCAAGCTCTTGACCATGGCGTCCGGATAAGCCTCCTCCAACATGCGGCGATTGAGGCGGATGATGTTGTTGGAAGTGAGCATCGTGC
>Ga0302326_10020109_pt1 | contig 13756 bp, 13 predicted proteins | sample Palsa_T0_3_FD_202264 | JGI IMG/M metagenome (GOLD analysis project Ga0302326, IMG submission 202264) | Peat permafrost microbial communities from Stordalen Mire near Abisko, Sweden - Palsa_T0_3 | ecosystem: Environmental > Terrestrial > Soil > Palsa > Peat permafrost | place: Sweden: Abisko... | reverse complement strand
TTAGCAGGTCGAGCAAAATGGCGTCGCCCAGCCCTTTCAAGAACAATTCGGTCAGCATGTCGCTCGACAGGTCGCGGACAAAGCGCGTCCCGGCCGGGAGGACACCGGCTTCCCTCATGAGCCCGGCGGAGAACTCGTAGGGGGCGGTGCCCCCGGCACCCGGGACCAGGACCGTGCGCCCAGTCATCCACGCCCACTCAAAGTCGGCGACCGGGGCCCGGGTAACGACCACCATCGGGAAACGGGCGTTCAACTGGCCGACGACGACCAGGTCTCTCGCCTTGCCGGCATACATGGCGGGGACCCACAAGCCGCCCAGCGCCACATCAGCGGCCCCGTCGGCGAGGTCGTCGAGGACCCCCGTCCACGGGTCACGGGGCCGGGCCGTGACCTCCAGGCCCAGCTGGCTGAACAAGCCGCTGGACGCGGCGTGGTACTCGGGGAGGTAGTTGAGGCCATGACCCGTGGCCGATATACCGAGGCGCTCCATCCCTCATTTGTATACGACCGAACGTTTCGGGCACGTTAACATTCTCCCGCTCCTGCAACAAGACCTCCAGCCGTCGCCGGTTACGTATACGATCAGTAGGAGAAGGGGGGGACCCGGCCCGCGATGTCGTCGCTGTCGGCCCTGTCCCGGTTCGAGTCACCGTACTTACGGCGGTAAAGGAGTTCGTCTTTGCTGATGTGTTCGTCCATTAGGAAGCCGGCCTGGGAGCTGGAGCCGCCGAGCACCGCCATGGCAATGACCGTGTGGTCCAGCCACGAGGACTCGACCCGCTCCCGCAAGTCGAGCAGGAAGGCCCATGAGATTCGCTGCAGGACGCGCGTGAGCATCTCCTCCAGTTGGCGGTTGCCAGACGCCTTGGCGATGAGCTCGTGGAACTCCATGATCAGGGCAGGCAACTCGTCGATCCGCTCCTCTCGGGCCGCTTTCTTCCCACGCTCGACAACGTCTACCAAAGCTGCCGCCTGCTCTCCGCCGCGGGCATCGGCTGCCAACCGCGTTGCCAGGACCTCCAGGCCCCGGCGCACCTGCATCAGCTCGATGCTGTCGCGCAACGACGTCTCGGAGACCCGAGCGCCGCTGAACTGCATAAGGGTGACGAAACCTTCGCTTTCCAGCCGCCGCAGGGCTTCGCGCACCGGGACACGAGAAACGTGGTGCTCCTTGGCTATCACTTCCTCCGGCAGCCGCTCTCCGGCTTTGAGCCGGCCGGACATGATGTCCTGGCGGATCGCATCGGCGATGCGGTCACGGCGCGGGATCCGGCTTCCGTCCGTCGTCACAGGTCTAACGATAGGTGGCGCCACAGCTGATGGCGGTGACCGGCGCATTGCAAAGACGGCCGCCGCGGCAACACTCCGGGCCCCCTTCCCGTGCTCGTACTGACCCGCTCGGAGATCGCAAGCGTCCTAGACATGGACCAGGTCATCGATGCCGTCGAGCGGGCTCATGGGGCACTCAGCTCTGGTGGGGCCGCTGACCTCGGTCCGGTGGTGCTCCCCGTCCCCCGCTCCTCGTCCCTTTTGGTCCCTATGGTTGCAACCGTCCCAGAGGGCGCCGGCGGTGTGAAGCTTCTGACCGACACCCCCGAGAACTCCCATCGCGGCCGGCCCATCCAGCAATCCACGATCGTGCTCGTGGACACGGCGACCGGGGAATGCGAAGCGTTCTTGGACGGGGCAGCCATCACCGCCTACAGGACGGCGGCGGCCTCAGCCGTGGCGACCAAACACCTCGCCCGAACTGGGCCGGCCATCTTGGGCTTCGTCGGGGCCGGAGCGTTGGCCCGGGCCCACCTACTGGCGGTCCGCTCTGTGCGCCCAGTTACCAGCGTCCTGGTCTGGAGCCGCAGCCCAGATACGGCAGCCGCCTTCGCCGCTTTTGCCACCGAGCAGGGAGCGCCCACAACGGTGGTCGGTTCTGCCCAAGGCGTCGTGGAGGGTGCGGACATCGTCTGCACGCTTACCCCCTCTCCCACCCCGGTGGTCAAAGGCGCGTGGTTCCGGCCCGGGCTGCACCTGAACGCAGTGGGTTCGCCGCCTCGACCCGACTACCGCGAGATCGACACCGAAGGCATCAGGCGCAGCCGTGTGGTCGTCGATAGCGTCAAGGTCGTCTCCCACAAGTCGGGCGACCTGCTCATCCCTCTGGCAGAAAAGGCGATAGACAGGGCCCACTTCCGCGACGAACTGGGCCAATTGGTCACCCACGAGCGCCCGGGCCGGGCCAACGACTACGAGATCACCCTTTACAAATCGGTCGGGATAGCGGTCCAAGACATCGCTACCGCCCGTCTGGTATTGGCGGCTGCCCGCCAAAAAGGGCTAGGCACTGACATCGCCCTTGCCCGCTGAACTTCGCACCGAACCTATCGTCTGAGGTGGACATATGACGCTCATGTTCCTCAACGGCACCGCCATGTCGGGCCAGAAAGATCACTCCGCCCATAGGGGCTCCACGTTCCTGGGCCCAGCCAGCACAGCAGGCCGGTACCGTTTTTTCGCGGTCCGGGACGAGTTCCCGGGGTTGTACCCGGTGGCAAGCGGCGGCCGGGTGATCGTAGGGGAGCTTTACGACATCCCCGACGACGTGCTCCATGACCACCTCCTGCCCTCCGAGCCGCCAGAGCTGATGTTCGGCCGCATCGAGCTGCTCGATGGAGAAAAAGTGAACGCCATGCTCCTCGTCCCGTCCCGGCTCGCCCCTGGTGAGCGCGTGGTCGACATCTCCGAGCTGGGCGGGTTCCGTGCCTATCTACGCTTCCTCGCCGCCAACGCCGTAATAGCCACCACCTTGACCGTCGACCCCGTCCCGTGAAACCCGCCGGCCGCTTGGGCCCTTCCGGCCCTGCGAACCCTGCCGGCGCCACCGTTGACGGCGCCCTCCTGCTCAACCAGCTCGACGAGCTGGCGGCCACGGCGCGCACGCCGGCTGGCGGGGTGACCCGGTTGGCCTGGTCGGCCGAGGACCGGGCGGCCCGCGCGCTCATCTCCAAGTGGGGGGCAAGCGCCGGGCTCACCACGCGTCCCGACGCCGTCGCCAACCTGATAGCCGACCTGCCTGGGACCGTGGCCGGACTGGCCCCACTTGTCATGGGTAGCCACCTCGACACCGTGGTGGACGGCGGGCCGCTCGACGGGGCCTATGGGACCGTGGCCGCCTTTGCGGTAGTGACCGCTCTGGCCGCCGCCGGCGAGCGGCTGCGCCACCCTGTCCGAGCCGTGGCCTGGGCCAACGAGGAGGGGGTAGTGGCGCCCCCGTTCAGCGGGTCTCGAGCGGCCGCAGGGTTGACCATCGACATGGGAGCACTGGGCCCCGATGGCCGGCGCCTGTCCGACCGCTTGGCCGAGGAAGGCGGTCGACTCGTCTCGATCGCGAGCGCCGCCTGGGGCCCGGTGGCCGGGTACTTGGAGCTCCACATAGAACAGGGACCGGTACTCGACCGCTCCGGGATCCCCGTCGGCGTGGTAAGCGGCATCACCGCGGCCAAACGGGGCTGGGCACGCTTCGAGGGCCACGCCAACCACGCCGGGACTACCCCGATGCACCTGCGGGCCGACGCCCTGGTGGCCGCCGCCCATACCGTCCTGGCCGTCCAGCGCCTCGCCACTTCCGGCCCGGTCGCGGTCGCCACCGCCGGGGCAATCGAAGCCCACCCCGGCATTACGAACGTGATCGCAGGGCGCTCGGCCGTCAGCGTCGACATACGCAGCCTGGACGGGTCGGCCCTAGCCACCGCCTGGGCCAGGCTCAACCAAGAGGTGGGCGACATCGCCGTCCAGACGGCCACGACGGGCACCCTTTCCGAGGTCTCCTGCACGGCCCCCGTGCCCACCGACGCCAGGCTGAGAGGCGCCATCGCGGACGCTGCCGGCCAGCTTGGCTTGGCGACCACCGAGCTGGCCAGCGGTGCGGGCCACGACGCCCAGTGCCTTGCCGCCCTCGGGCCCATCGGCATGATCTTTGTCCCCAGCATCGGTGGGTTGAGCCACCACCCGGCCGAGGCGACAGCCCCCGACGACCTGGTGGCTGGGGCTGAAGTCCTTCTCGGCGCTCTGCGCCTGGCTGACGAACGGCTCGACCGATGACGTCCGGGCTCGGCCCCTCGACCGGCTACCCCTCGTACCCACGGGACCTGGTGGGTTACGCCGGCTCGCCGCCCCACCCGCACTGGCCCGGGGAGGCCTCCATAGCCGTCCAGTTCGTCCTCAATTATGAAGAAGGGGGCGAGCGGAGCGTCCTGGACGGAGACGACAGCTCGGAGACCTTCCTTTCCGAGATGGTCGGCGCCCAGGCCTTCCCGGACCGCCACATGAGCATGGAGTCGCTTTATGAGTACGGCAGCCGCGCCGGCTTCTGGCGGGTGATGCGTGCCTTCGGGGCCCGAGGGCTGCCCCTCACCGTGTTCGCCGTGGCCACCGCGCTCGCCCGCAACCCGGCCGCCGCGTCCGCCATCAACCAAGCCGGCCACGAGGTGGCCGGTCATGGGTTGCGCTGGCTCAGCTACCAAGGGGTCGACGAAGCCATCGAGGCCGAGCACCTATCACGGGCCGTCGCCCTGCTCAGGGAGATAACGGGCTCGCCTCCCCTCGGCTGGTACACGGGCCGAGACTCGCCCAATACCCGCCGCCTGGTCGTCGAGCACGGGGGCTTCCTCTACGACGCTGACTCCTACGCCGACGACCTTCCCTACTGGGTAGTGGTTTCCGGCCGCTACCATCTCGTCGTCCCGTACACCATGGACACCAACGACATGCGCCTGGCGGTGCCGGGGGGGTTCGCCACCGCCAGCCAGTGGGAGAGCCACTGCCGCGACGCGTTCAACCTGCTGTGGCGGGAAGGAGAGGAAGGCAGCCCCAAGATGCTGTCCATCGGCCTGCACGGGCGCATCATCGGCCGGCCGGCGCGTGCCGCCGCCTTGGAGCGGCTCCTCGACCACATCCTCGCCCACGACCGGGTCTGGGTCTGCCGACGCGTCGACATCGCTCGCCACTGGGCCCTCACCCACCCAGCGTTCTGACCCATCAACGAAGGGAGCCGTTTTGCCTACTTCATCTGCCCCTAACCCGCTCAGGGCCCTGGTAACAGGGGCCGGGTCCGGGATTGGCCGCGCCGTCGTCGAGCGGCTGATGGCCGATGGTGGAAGGGTCGCGGCTCTCGACCGTACCGAGGACGCAGACCCGGCCACAGCCAGCATGTTCTTCAGCGTCGACGTCCGGGACGCGGAGCGCGTCCGGGTGGCGGTCGACGAGGCGGCGCGTCGTCTCGGAGGCCTTGACGGGGTCGTGTGCTGCGCCGGTATCGCCATCCGGGGGACCGTAGAGACGGCTTCCCTGGACGACTGGAAGGCGCAGTTCGACGTCAATGTGTTCGGCATCATGACGACGGTGCGCGCCGCGATCCCCTACCTCCGCGCCGCCGGCGGCGGCTCGGTGGTCACCATCGGCTCAAACCTTGGGGTGGTCGCTCAACCCGACCTCGCCGCCTACTGCTCAACCAAAGGGGCGGTCCTCTCCCTTACCCAGGCCATGGCGATCGACCTCGCCGCCGATGGGATCCGTGCCAACGCAGTGAGCCCGGGCCCGACACGCACGCCGATGCTGATGGAGACACTTGCGACGAGCGTCGACCCGGAAAAGGCACGGAGAGATGCGGTCGCGACGCAACTCCACGGACGGCTCGTTGAACCAGAGGAGGTCGCGGCCGCGGTCGCCTTCTTGCTCTCGCCCGCCGCCAGCTCCGTTATCGGGGCGAACTTCGCGGTCGATGGCGGGTACACGGTGAGATGAGCCCCCCGCTCTCACGAACCTGTACCGTCCAAAACGTCCCATAATTAAAGGGTTTCTCCTGTAGCAGACGTTCACAGTATTTCGCCAGTGCCGACACCTGTGCGGCGCGATGAGCTGACCAACCCAGCGCCAGCCGGAGGGCAAAGACCGGGCCCGTTCGTGCACGCAAAGTACCCCTTCCGCACAGGTCGACTGGCCCAAAGCACCCAAATTGGTCAGGCCGCTTTGTCCACAAGCAGTTCATGTTGGCAACACAGTGCCGAAACAACGTCGTCTTAGTTTTGAGCCACTTCCGTAGGACACCCGGCCTCCGCCGAACTCAACCCACAAAGGGGAGCACCCATGGCTCAAAGAAGCGTCAACGAACAGACCGGGGCTCACACCCCGTTCTCGCGGCCGCTCACGCGGCGGTCGCTGCTGCAAAGGACCGGTGCCTTGGCCGTCGGCGCGGTCGTCGCCCCCGACCTGTTCGGTGGCCTGGGCCGCTTCGCCGCGGCACCCGCCGACGCGGCGGCTCTTGCCGACGTCTCCATCCAGCTCTGCTATTTGGAAAACGTGCAGTTCGCAGGAACGATCATGGCCTTAGCGAACGGCTACTACAAGCAACAAGGTCTCAATGTCACCGTCCTGCCCGGCGGCCCCAACCTGGCCCCGGAGCCGGTGGTGGTTAGCGGCAAAGCCCTGGTGGGGGTTACCCACACCGACGAAGGCATCGAGGCGATCATAAATGGGGCGCCTCTTAAGGTCATTGGCGCCGCCTTCCAGAAAAGCCCGACCTGTATCGTTTCCAAGGCCAGCCACCCGATCCGTACGCCTCAGGAAATGATTGGTAAGACGATCGGGGTGTCAGACACGAACCTCCCGATCTGGACAGCCTTCCTCGAGGCTGAAAAGATCAAACCGAGCTTGATAAAAGTCAATACCGTCGAGTTCTCGACCCAACCGTTGGCCGATGGCCAGATCGACGGCCTTATGGGCAACTACACCAACGAACCCATCGCCCTCGATGTGCAGGGGGTCCCTACCTACGCCTTTTTGCTGGCCGACTTCGGGTACCCGATCGTCGACGACATTTACATAGCCAGGACCGCTGACCTGGCTGACCCGGTGAAAAAACAACAGATCGTGGGGCTAATGAAAGGAGAGGCGCTGGGATGGAAGGCAGCCCTGGCTTCCCCCCATACCGCCGCCACATTGGCTGTCGACGTCTACGGTAAATCGCTTGGGCTCATCTTCGAGCAGGAATACAAAGCGGTCATCACTGAGAGGCAACTGGTGACCACTCCGGGCACCGCAGCGCACGGCCTTTTCTGGATGTCGCCGGCGACTGTGGCCGCCAGCGTGCACTCGATGGTCCTGGGGGGCACCAAAGCCACCGCTTCTATGTTCACTAACGAGATCCTGACAGAGGTCTACAGCGACGGGCTCATCGTATGACCCAAGGCGGCAACAGGGGTGGGAATTAATTCGACGACTGCTCCAGAGCGAGACGAGATCGCCGGGCCGACCGTGGATATTGGAACTGAGGTAACCAGTACCGGCGCGCTTGTCCCGGCCGGCGCCGAGCCTCCCAGCACCTCCGGCATCCGGATCGACAACGTAAACAAGGTGTTCAAGGTAAAAAGACAGGATCTCGTCGCCCTAAAGGACGTTTCCCTGGATATCGCCCGCAGTTCGTTCTTGGTCCTGATCGGGCCGTCCGGTTGCGGGAAATCGACACTGCTGCGGATCCTCGGCGACCTGGAGTCGCCAACCTCTGGATCAGTGCTGGTCCATGGCGAGAGCCCGGAGGTGGCTCGTAAGCAACACCACATAGGTGTGGCCTTTCAGGACCCGGCCCTGCTCCCCTGGCGGTCCGTGTACGACAACATCCGCTTCCCGCTGCAGATCGCTGGACAAGGCCCCGATGACAAAGCCGTGAGCGAACTCATCGACCTGATAGGGCTGAAAGGATTCGAGGGCGCCAAGCCCGCTCAGCTCTCAGGGGGAATGAGACAGAGGGTGGCCATTGCCCGTTCCCTGGTCCTGCATCCCCGGGTCTTGTTGCTCGATGAGCCCTTCGGAGCTCTCGATGAAATGACACGCCAGCGCCTCAACATCGAGCTTCTTCGCATCTGGCAGGAGCAGAAGCCCACCACCGTGCTGGTTACGCACTCCATAGCGGAAGCGGTGTTCTTGGCCGACAACATCGCCGTGCTGGCCCCTCGGCCCGGCCGGGTGCTCGACTGCGTGCCGATCGAGCTTCCTCGGCCCCGGGACGCCGCTCTGCTGCACACGCCCCAGTTCCACGCACTGTGCGACCACGTGTCCAAGTTGCTGTTCTCCGAAGGAATGGGGCCTGGCGACGACCGAGGCGCGGCAGGGTGACAGTCGCCTTGGTACCGACGCGCCGCCCGGGGTTGGCCCTGCCCAAAGCTTGGGTGGAAGGCACCGGCGGAGCGCTGGCGCTCCTATTGATCTGGCAGCTCATGACATCGGTGGTGTTCCCGGGGCGCCACGTGGTCCCCGCCCCCAGCGCTGTCCTCACGACGATGGTCAACGACAACTTCTATTTCTCCAACCTGCTCACCACCCTGTGGGAGGCCGTGCGCGGGTGGCTCATCGGCAATGGTGCCGCCATCGTTCTCGCCGCTGTCGCCCTTTTCGTCCCTCAGGTCAGCCGGCCGCTACAGCAGCTGGGTGCCATTACCTATTGCGTGCCGACCGTTGCCGTCGGCCCACTAATCCTCATATTTATTAGCCCCGACGCCGCCAAGGTGTCCATCGCTGCTTTGTCGGTGTTCTTCGTGAGCCTGATCGCCTGGATGACCGGGCTCGGCGCTGCTGACCAAGCGTCATTAGATCTCGTGCGAGCCTGCGGCGGCGGACAGATGACAGAGCTGTTGCGGGTCCGCTTGCGGGCTGCGTTGCCCAGCGCCGGCGGCGGCTTGGCCTTATCCGCCCCGGCGGCAATCCTGGGCGCCATCATCGGCGAGTACCTCGGTGGCGTCAGCGGGCTGGGGGTAGCCATGGTCAGCGCTGAAGAATCGTTCCAAGTGACCCGCACGTGGGCAATCGGCATCGAGGCAACGATCGTCTCCGGCCTCGCTTACGCCTTGATCACACTGCTGGTCCGCCGGCTCAGCGGCCCACCTCCCACGGGAACGGCGATGGCCGCCGGCCCTGCTCCGAGGCGGTCCCGAGCAAAATGGGCACTGACGCTGTCCGAGCTGGCCGGCCCCGTACTCGCCCTGGTCATAGTGGTGGCGCTGTGGGGGATCGGGATCCGGGCCCTCGGCCTGTCCTCATACCTGGCCAAGTCTCCTGCGGCGGTATGGTCGTTCCTGGTCACCGGCCCAGGCGCGGCGACCAACCGCGGCACGATCCTGTCCGCGCTGGGCGTGACTCTCCGCGATGCCATGCTGGGCTGGGCACTGGGCACGTTGGCGGCTCTGGCCGGAGCGGCGGCCTTGGTGCAGCTGAGCAAGGCCCGTGCGGTCGTCATGCCGATGGTCATGGTCCTGCGGTCTGTGCCGCTTATCGCCATGACGCCGCTGATCGCCCTGGTCTTCGGGCAGGGCGTACTGGGCGTCATGGTTGTGGCCGCCATTGTCACTTTCGTCCCGTCCTTGGTCCTGGTGACCTCAGGCCTGGAGACCGCTCCACCACAATCAATTGAGCTCGCCCGGGCGTTCAACCTATCGGCAGCTGGGACCCTATGGCACATCCGGGCCCGCTACGCGTTACCGAGCATCTTCTCGGCGGCCAAGATCGCCATGCCGGGCGCCATTCTCGGGGCTGTCCTGGCCGAGTGGTTGCTTACCGGGACAGGCATCGGCCACCTCATGGCCGCCGCCCTCATCAGCTCAGACTTCCTAACCCTGTGGGCCAGTGTGGCGATAATAAGCATGGTTTCGCTGTTGTTTTACGAGGTCGTTGGGTCCCTGGAGTCGGCCCTGCGCCGACGGGCACTTTCATGAGCAAGATGGCGACCCAGCTCGGTGCCCGCTCCTACGGGAAACAGCAGGCTCGAGTGATTGCCTTTGCCGAAACAGCGGGCACTGACGAGGTGGCCGACCTCACCATCTCGACAATGGTCAGCGGCGGGATCGACGAGTGCTATGAGGCGGGGGACAACCGGCGCGTAATTACCAGCGACGCCCAGCGCAACCGGGCGCTATCGGTACTCGGGCGGAACTATCCCGCTCCCATCGAGGAACTGGCGGTCGCCGTGGTTAGTGACCTGCGGCAGGCCTACCCCTACTTCCCCGAGATAAAGGTCGAGGTTCTCGGGCACAGCTGGCAACGGGTCGGTCCCAGTTACGTGCGTTGCCCGCGCAGCACCGACCGAGCGTCGGCTACCGCGAACGGTGACGTTATCGAAACCCGCTCGGGCCTTGACGACTTGGAGGTACTGGTTAAAGGCGGGAGCCGTTTCACCGGCTTTGCCGTGGACGAGTACACGACGAACCAACCCGTACCCGACCGCCCACTCGCTGGGCGGCTCGATGCTCGTTGGTCTCTGGTTAGCGGAGCGCGCCCGAGCTGGCCCGAAGTGCGCGACGGGGTGCGCGCGACACTGCTCGTCGCTTTTGGCGAGGGGCGCAGCGAGTCGGTTCAGCACCTTCTAACTCTCATGGCGACCGCCGCTCTAGTCAGAGAACCCCTGATGACGGAGATCTCGCTGCACCTGGAGAGCACCGGCCTGGTCCGCGTGCCCATCTCCGCGCCGGGCCACCCGAGCCTGTTCACGGTGACCACCTCCCCGACGGCGGTCACCGAAGTCACCGTCCACCAAAGGACCGCTACCGGACCACCCTAACCCCGATGACCTCAGGGGACCTGACTTTTAGCCCCCCCCGGCCCAAAGTGGGCCGCGCAAGACGATGAGCCAATCAGAAAGAGGGACCGAGCAGTGAGTGCTCCGACCAAACGGATCGAAATATGTATAGGGGTGGATGTAGACGCCGTCGCCGGCTGGCTAGGGTCCTACGGCGGCCAGGACTCACCCAACGACATCCAGCGGGGCATGTTTGCCGGTGAGGTGGGCAGCCCCCGCCTTTTGAAGTTGTTCGAAAGCACCGGCATCGCCACCACCTGGTTCGTGCCCGGTCATTCCCTGGAAACGTTCGCTGATGAGATGGCGGCGGTGGCCCAGGCCGGGCACGAGATCGGTGCCCACGGCTACTCCCACGAAAACCCCATCTCTATGAGCGCGGCACAGGAGCGCGATGTGCTCCAACATTCGATCGCCCTCATCGAAAAGCTGACCGGGCGCTCGCCTCGCGGCTACGTGGCCCCGTGGTGGGAAATGTCCGAGCGCACCGCTGCCATGTTGGTCGAGCATGGGTTCCTGTACGACCACTCCCAGAACTACAACGACTTCGTCCCTTTCTACGCCCGCGTCGGAGATCGCTGGACAAATGTCGATTACAGCGTCGATGCCGCCGAGTGGATGAAGCCACTGGAGCGCGGCCCCGAGGTAGACCTTGTCGAGTTTTGTGGCAACTGGTACGTGGACGACCTCCCCCCGATGATGTTCATAAAGCAAGCGGCCAACAGTCACGGCTTTGTCAGCCCCCGCGAAATAGAGATGATGTGGCGGGACCAGTTCGACTGGGTCTACCAACATCTCGACTACGGCGTGTTCCCGGTGACGCTCCACCCTGATGTCAGCGGACGCCCCCAGGTGCTGCTCATGCTGGAACGGCTGATCAGCTACTGGCAAAGCCACTCTGATGCCTACTTCGTGACTTTCGAACAAGCGGCTGCCACTTTCCGCCAGCGCTACCCTTTTGCTGGCTCGCAGCGGGCCTCGTCGGTCGGGAAATGACCGCGGCCTCGGTGCGGATCGGGATGATCGTCCCATCGTCCAACACCGCCTTCGAGCCCACGGTCGCAGATATGCACCTACCCCGAAGTGATGTGACGGTCCACGTGAGCCGCGCTCGCGTCACTTCGGTCAGCCTGCGCCCGGAGTCGCAACGGCAGTTCAGTAGCGCCCCCATGTGCGCCGCCGCGTCGCTGTTGGCCGACGTCCGTCCCGATCTGTTGGTGTGGGCGGGGACCTCGGGCTTGTGGCTCGGCTTGGACCACGACCGGTCCCTATGCGAGGCATTGACGAAGGCCACGTCGGTACCCGCGACAACCACAGCTCTCGCTATGTTCGATGCGTGTGCGACGCTAGGTGTGCGGCGCAGCGCCCTGGTTACCCCTTACCTGGACGAGGTCGTGGACCGCATCGTCGCCACGTGCGCCGGTGCCGGGGTTTCGATTGTGGCCGAGCGCCACCTCGGCCTTAGCGACAACCACGCCTTCGGTTTGGTTAGCGAACAAGAAATCACAGCTTTGGCCCTCGCCTGCGCCAGCAGCGACCTCGACGGTTGCCTGATCGCGTGCACCAACCTACGCGTCGGGGACGTCGTTGCCCTCCAGCAACGGCTGCGGGCCCCCGTCCTCGACAGCATCGCCGTGACCGTGTGGCACGCCCTCAAGCTCGCCGGGCTAGCTGAGCCGGGGACACCCCAGCGACCCGGGGCGAGCACCCCCGGACGGGCGCCGGCTCAGATGGGAGCACCGTGAAGCTAGTCACCTTCTCCCCTCCCGAACAGGGTCGCCGCGTCGGGGCCCTCGTCGAGGGTCACGTAATCGACCTTCTGGCGGCCAGCGGGGACGACCCCGCCTTTGCCACCATGCTGGGTTTGGTGGCCGCCGGGCCATCGAGCCTGGGCTGGGCGGTCAACCTCTGCGCCGACTTGTCTGCTCGTCTAGGCACGGGTGTGGGCCGCGACGGCGCAGGCGAGGCGGGCCCTTGGTACCCACTCAGTTCGGTGCGATTGGCGGCGCCCATCCCGCGCCCGGCCAAAAACGTCTTTTGCGTCGGGTTGAACTATCGCTCACACGTGGAGCAAAACGCCAGAGCCCTGGGGCAGGCAATCGAAATCCCCACCATCCCCTTGTACTTTTCAAAGCCCGTCACGGCCGTCATCGGTCCCGGCGACGCCGTTGTTTATGATCCCCGCCTGACCAACAAGCTCGATTTTGAAGTGGAACTGGCAGTCGTTATCGGCAAACAGGGGACCTGGATCGCCCCCGAGGACGTCCACGAGCACATCTTTGGGTTCACGATCGTGAACGATGTCAGCGCCCGTGACCTTCAATGGCGGACCAGTCAGTTCTTTTACGGGAAGGGGCTGGACAGCTACTGCCCGATGGGCCCGGCCATCGTGACCAAAGACGAAATGCCATTGCTGGCCGAAGTGCTGCTGGAGCTCAGAGTCAACGGCGAACTGCGCCAATCAGAGCCGGCCGGCAACATGTTGTTCCCGCCCGAGGTAGCCATTGCCGAGCTATCGAAAGGCATCACCCTCGAGCCGGGCGACGTCATCAGCCTCGGGACCCCTGGGGGGTGCGGGTACCAGACCGCCCCGCCTCGCTTCCTGCGCCCGGGCGACGTCATAGAGTGCCGGGCCGGCCCCATTGGTGCCCTCCAAAACCACGTGGTCGACGTCACTGGCGACGGCCCCTCAAACAAGAGCGAGGTGCACCCGTGAAGGTCGGCGTTCACCGGATTTCGATGGACCACCCGGGTGATGTGAGCGGGCTGCGCCGTCTCATCGACGACGGTGACGTCTATGCAGAGGAGATCGTCGCCTGCATTGGCAAAACCGAGGGTAACGGAGGGGCCAATGACTTTACCCGGGCGCTTGCGACGGCCCAGGTCACAGGGCTGCTGAGCCAGCTCCTACAACTGCCCGGGCCAGAAATCCTGAAGCGGGTGGCCCTCGTTTGGTCCGGCGGTTGTGAAGGCGTGCTCTCCCCCCACATGACGGTCTTCACCCGGGGTACCACCAGATCCGAGACGGTCCCAACTGCAGCCCAGTCGGCCGGCACCGGCGCTGAACGCCTCGCCGTTTCCGTACAGCGCACCCGTTCGTTCCTCCCCGAAGAGGTCGGCCGCACCGCCGAGGTCCTCGAGGTG
>Ga0302326_10020108_pt1 | contig 13756 bp, 6 predicted proteins | sample Palsa_T0_3_FD_202264 | JGI IMG/M metagenome (GOLD analysis project Ga0302326, IMG submission 202264) | Peat permafrost microbial communities from Stordalen Mire near Abisko, Sweden - Palsa_T0_3 | ecosystem: Environmental > Terrestrial > Soil > Palsa > Peat permafrost | place: Sweden: Abisko... | reverse complement strand
ATTACTCAATTGAGCTTTGGAAGCAACAGATCGATATGATCATCAAGAGAAACGGATTGATCAGCTTTATCGTACATCCGGATTACGTAATTGAGGAAAAAGCTCGAAACGTCTATCTCGATTTGCTTGGACATTTGGCTCGAACGCGCGCGGACAAGAAAATATGGATGGCTTTACCGGGAGAGGTCGACCGCTGGTGGAGAAGTCGAAGTCAGATGAAGCTGGTCCGGGCAGGAGATCGCTGGTGCATCGAGGGCCCGGACAAGGAACGCGCGCGAGTTGCTTATGCCAGCCGCGAGGGTGACACTGTTGTCTATACAGTGGATGGAGCGTACTAGATTTTTCGAATTGCGATGGATACCAAGAATTGTTCGTTATGTGGATTTTTTAAAAGCCGAATTTAATCAGGCAATCTAACAAGAGATCACAGATTTGAACCCGCGAAGACATCTGTTCATGGCTACATTCCTTGCCGCCTCTTTGGCGATTTGTTGGCCGGCTATCAGCGCTCTGACTGTGTTTTCATTTCACCACGAATTCTCCTCTCACGTTCTTTTGATTCCAGTGCTGAGTCTTTACCTGCTCTACATCGAAAGGCGGGTTGTATTTCGAGAGGTTCAGTCATCCTTAGCGCTGGGTTCGGCATTGATTTTGACAGGAGCGGCACTCTACTGGTGGGCTATGGCTCATTCGTCGTCGCAAAGCCCTAGTGAATTTTTACCTGGATCCACCCTTGCGATGGTCGTGATCTGGATGGGAGGGTTTCTCGCTGCTTATGGATCTCGCGCTTGGAGGGCTGCAGCATTCCCCCTCTTCTTTCTCTTGCTTATGGTTCCTCTGCCTGAACCGGTGTTGGCGCGCACAATCTCTTTGCTCCAAGCAGGTTCAACGAGCCTATCCTTCTCGCTCTTCAAGCTGGTTGGTACGCCCGTTTTCCGGCAAGGCTTTTTGCTCTCAGTTCCCGGGCAAACGATCGAGGTGGCCAAGGAATGCAGTGGCATCCGTTCCAGCATTGCGCTATTTATCACCTGTCTTCTCGCGGCGCATTTGTTTTTGCGGACGCCTTGGAAAATACTGTTGTTCGTCGTTTTAGTCTTTCCAGTATCAATCGTTAAGAATGCGATTAGGATTGTGACGCTCACTCTTCTTAGTATTCACGTTGACCCGGGTTTTCTGCGTGGGAACCTGCATCACGACGGGGGTTTCGTCTTTTTCTTATTGGCGTTAGCAATACTTTTTCCCGTCCTCCTACTGCTGCAGAAATCCGAAGGTCGGCCCGCTCCTCGCATCACTGTCCCAGCAGGCCCCGCGAGCGATCTAGCGGGCGGCTGATGTTAAGCATGAGATGTTTCCGGCCTGACGAATTTCTTTTTAGAGAGAGCTTAAATCGCAATCTGTGCGATCGAAGAATTGCCGAACACTACAGTGGCAATTTGCGTGAGGAAAACAGATCTCGCGTAAGTCGTGGCGGATGGATTCCGGATTCTTGTCTTTTGGCAGCATATATCACATAAGGTTAGTAAGCTCGCCGGTTACATTAAATCTCTCAATTGCACCTTATGTGAATAAGCAAACCGTGACTGCGCAACCCGCCGAAAGGCCTTCTTGACAGTCGGCCCTCCCCATTGCAACCTAGGAAATATCACTGAGCCCCCAGCCCAGCGTTATTAAGAAAACAGGAGAAATTAGCGTCGCTTGTGACAGCTGACTTCCGTCCGGGTGTTGGCAGTTGAAGTTACAAGCCAGTCGCGGAGGCCGGGGCGAAATCAAGACTTCCCTCGCGGTACGGCTGTTATCCAAGAGATTAGGCCATACGCTGGCCTTTCGTCGCTGGAAGATTTCACAATGAGAGTCTGCATGGTCGCATATTCGTTCTACGAGGCCGACAACCGGGTCCGCCGCTATGCGGAGACCCTCGCGAGGCGAGGGGATCGGGTCGACGTCGTGTCGCTCAGGCAGAACGGACAGCCGGCTCGCGGGATCATTAATGGCGTCCACGTATTTCGTATTCAACGCCGAGTGGTCAATGAAAGGTCAAAGTTCAGCTATTTAGGCAGGCTACTGCTCTTTTTCATACGCTCGATGGCTTTTCTCAGCGTACAACAGATGAAAGAGCGCTACGACCTAGTCCACGTTCATTCAGTTCCGGATTTTGAAGTGTTCGCGGCGGTTGTGCCGAAACTGACCGGATCTAAGATCATTTTGGACATCCACGACTTGGTGCCTGAATTTTATCTGAGCAAATTCAGCGGCACCGAGCGCTCCTTGACCTTCCGCCTCCTCACTACAGTCGAGCGCATCTCCGCCCGCTTTTCCGACCACGTGATCGCGGCCAACCACATCTGGGAGAAACGGCTTCAGAATCGATCGGTGAAGGAATCCAAATGCACGACCATCTTGAATTTCCCAGACACCGAGATTTTTCAAGCTCGTGGCAGAACCCGAACGGACAATCGATTCGTTATTCTGTACCCGGGCACGCTTAATTACCATCAGGGTATCGACATAGCAATTCGAGCTCTAGCGCTCATTAAGGACCAGGTTCCTGAGGCAGAATTTCATATTTACGGCTCCGGCGAACAATTAAACCCGTTGAAAGCCCTGGTGAAAGAGCTCGAATTAGAAAAGCGAGTTTTTCTGATGGGAACAAAGCCGCTTCATGAAATTTCCTCGGTTATCGAAAACGCTGATCTCGGTGTTGTTCCGAAAAGGAGTAATTCGTTCGGGAATGAGGCCTTCAGCACGAAGATACTGGAGTTTATGTCTCTAGGCGTTCCCGTCGTCGTGCCGGATACGGCCATCGACAGCTACTATTTTAACAATTCTGTCGTGAAATTTTTTCGCGCGAACGATGAACAGAGTTTGGCTGATGCCATACTTTTGATGATCAAAAACCCCGAGCTTCGGCAAAAATTTACCCGCGATGCCTCAGAATTTGTGCGGAAGTATAGCTGGGATATGAATAAGGACACTTACTTGAATCTGGTGGATTCTCTGGTTCAATCCTCGAACGGCCGCGTTACCGTCGAAAAGACTTGATACCTCACTGTAGACTCCCTCGGTTTTCCGCGCTGACTCGCCTCCTCATTATTCCGGAACTCTTAGGCTCGCCAATCCCAGTGGAGTAACCGCCAGTCTTTGCCCTCTCCCACTACGGCCGCAGTGTACCCCGGCGCCGGTTGGAACGAATGCAGGTGCCATCTGGCGCCATCCGGGCTGTGCAGCTCCTCCGGTTGGCCAGGGGTGAGCGTCACGCTAAAACTGGCCAGGGGAATTTGCAAACCTTCGCCTCGTGCTTTGACGTAAGCTTCCTTTCGCGTCCAACAAAGGAAAAACGCTTCGGCCCGCAGCTGGGGAGGCAATCGATGCCACTCATTGAGTTCCTGCGATGAGAAGTGGCGTTCCGCAATGTTCTCGCCAGCAAATTCCGGCCGGATCGGTTCCAAATCGATTCCTAACTCTCTGTTGCGCGCGAAAGCATACACAGCCAGACCGCGGGAATGGGACAGATTGAAATGGATTGGCAACTTGCCCTCTGCCGCGCGAAGAGCGGGCTTTCCGCGAGGCCCATACTGAAATTCCAGTCGGGCAGGAGAGCAGTCCACATATTTTCCCAGTAATTCGCGCAAGACCCCTCTGGCAGCCGTGAACTGGTCTCGATCGCGTGGAAAAAGAAACCTGCTGGCGCGAATTGTTTCGTCCTGCGAGAGAATCGATGCGCATCGGCTGAGAGTTTCCTTCTCCAAATCGAGAGATGCGCGCCAAACGTGAATTTCGGATTCTGCGAGTTCCAGCTTCTTTGGAGGAAATGACCAGACGCAGGGATTATCCATGTTCAAAGACTTTTATGAATTTTCAGCGCACAATGGTCGCAGCAATTGGTTTTAAGGCGCGCGCTTCCGCTTTCTCCACTTGGACCATAATCTTTCGAACTAATTCGCCGACGTTGGGTTCCATGTAGATTGTGTAGTGATTCCCAGGAGATTCGCAAATCTCCAACTCGTTACCCAGAGTGTCCGCCCAGCCCAATCGGATATCTTCGGCAAAGCCGAAAGTTCGCTCAATACTTCTGAAAAGCACAACTGGTCCCCGGTATGGTTTGGGCTGGTAACTTTCCACCGCACCGTAGAGCGCTTCGACAGGGCTCTTGTCACTTCGAACCCCATCAGCTGCACTCGATGACCTGAGCCAGTTCCACATAGACCGCCTGATTCCGGAAGCTTTTCTCGATAGGCGTCCTGCAATGTATCTAAATTGCTGTGCTCGCGAAACCTGCCCAAGATATGCGTATTCGAATTGTAGAAGATGCCATTTTAGCTGTGCGGTAGAAATAAGCCGTTTCCATTGGGGATATTCCTTTCGTCGAATGGGATGCGTCACTTCGATCATCATCAGAAGAGCGATCTCTTCACCCTGTTCCCGAAACTGCTGTGCGATTTCAAGCGCGAGCAATCCGTGAGCGCACCAGCCTGCCAGCATATACGGTCCCTGCGGTTGGCGAGCGCGAATGGCGCGAACGAAATGTTCGGCGATGCCCTGCAAGGAGGACGGACCCCTCCCACCCCGGACAAAGGAAGCCTGCATCCCAAGGCTATTCAGTCCGTGTACAGCTCTAAGGCCCTGTGAAAGAGGCAAGAACGTAGCATCGCCACCCAGGAAAAAAAATGGAAGGCGCGCGGGAGACTCGTGACCACTATGAACCTCCTCGCGACCTGTCTGTTCTTGTCCGCCCGGGCCAAGAATGAGATCGGCCTGTTGTTCGATGGTCTGAGCTTCCAGTAGGGACGCCAGCGAAAGCTCTTTGCCGAACGATTGCTCGATACGAGACACCAGCCGTATGGCCAGCAATGAATGTCCACCCAACTCAAAAAAATTGTCTTTTATGCCGATTTTCTGAATGGCCAGCAGATCGGACCAGATGTCAGCAAGCCCTTTCTCAATTTCGTTCCGCGCCGCGACGTAGTCGTGAGTCTCCGGATGATTTTCAACCGAAGGCGCTGGAAGGGCTTTACGATCAACCTTTCCATTCGTGGAGAGAGGCATCGCCTGTAGAACAATCACGGCGGGAATCATGTAATCCGGAAGTTGGTTCTTCAGGAACCCTTGCAGCCCGGCGGTTTCAAATTCCCCGATTTGAGCGGGGACTACGTAAGCGACGAGACGCTTATCTCCTGGAGTATCTTCACGAGCGACGACGACGACCTCTCGGATGCCCGGGTACCGGCTTGTGACAACTTCGATCTCGCCAAGTTCGATACGGAAGCCACGGATCTTAACTTGGTGATCGAGCCGTCCGAGATATTCGACATCTCCGGAAGGAAGGAAACGGGCGAGATCGCCCGTCTTGTAAAGCCGCGCATTCGGATCATCGCTGAATGGATTACGAATAAATTTCTCCGCGGTCAGTTCTGGACGGTTCAAATAGCCGCGCGCCAAGCCAATTCCGCCGATGTGTAATTCTCCTTCGGTCCCGGCTGGAGTGGGCTGTAACTGTTCATCTAGAATGTAAATCTCGATATTGGAGATCGGACGGCCGATGGGCACAAAGGAGCGTTTGTCATCACGCCGGCAGGTCCAGTGAGTCACGTCAACAGCAGCCTCAGTGGGGCCGTACAGATTGTACAAATCCGCATCCATGCGTGCGAAAAACTGATGTTGCAAGTCTGCCGGCAGCGCTTCTCCGCTGCAAAAAATCTGCCGCACCGTGCTGCGCTTCGGAATTTCGACAGCTTCCAGAAAACTCCGCAACATCGAGGGTACAAAATGCAGCGTGGTGATTTTCTCGCGAGAAATTATCTCGGCCAAATATCGTGGGTCCCGATGGCCGCCAGGTCGCGCAATAACCAATCGGGCGCCCGTCATCAGGGGCCAGAAAAATTCCCACACAGAGACATCGAAGCTGTAGGGAGTTTTCTGTAACACGCGATCGTTGCTCGTCAACCGGTACGCATCCTGCATCCACAGCAGGCGATTCACAATGCCTTCATGGACGTTCACAACGCCTTTTGGTTTTCCGGTAGATCCCGATGTGTAGATCGCGTAGGCCGCATCGCTCGGACGGATCGCGATATTGGGATTCGAGGTGCTCTCGCTTGCGAGAGCCTTCCAGTCTTCGTCGAGACAGAACGTGGGTGTGCCGCTGCTGGAGAGATGACCAAGCAGCTTCCGCTGCGTCAATACGCCCGGCGTTTGAGAATCCTCAATCATCATGGCCAGCCGCTCTGAGGGGTATTCGGGGTCGAGGGGTACGTAAGCTCCGCCGGCTTTCAAGACGGCGAGCAGCGCGACGACCATCTCGATCGACCGTTCCATGCAAATTCCTACGAATACGTTCGGGCCTATTCCTTGCTTTCGCAGATAGTGTGCCAACTGGTTGGAACGTTCGTTGAGCTCACGATAACTGACATTCTCATTTTCAAAAACTAACGCCACTTGTTCCGGTGTGCGCAACACCTGCTCTTCGATCAAAAAGTGCAGGCTGCGGTTTCGTTCCGGATAGTCCACGGTCGTATTGTTAAGTTTGAGGTTCAACTGGGGACTGTCTATCATACTTTTCGGCTGTTACAAGCATTGCACGTGATCACCTCAAACAGGGGGAAATAATTCTCGCGGATGAGGGTTAGCAACTATAAAAGCTAGCAATCGAGTGTCCATGTTCTGCCCCCAAAAAGTCCGTCAAATCACGAAATTCTCCCATCTGTTTTCTTACACTTACAGACATTCGCTCCGCGCGGGCCGTACCTAGGGAGCAGCAGAGTCGATCGCAACCCCGCTTTTTTGCGCACAAATGTATAGCAAATAAGGGAATTGCTCAATATCAGCGCTAGAATGACTATAGCCTAGAGAATGGCAAAGAGTGGATAGCCCAGGACCCCTTTTGAGAAAACTATTTCCACTTTCTCTAAGGGATTCTTCGGCAGGATGTGCCAAAATATGTCCCTAAGTGCCTTATTTACAGTGGATTAACTTCCGTTGTAAGTGGCCGAACAGTTGCAGAATAAGAGCTAACCAGCCCCTTGCTCGGAAGCGGGTTTCGGCGCTGGGTAATATACGTTGTGTTTCATGGAATCGGCATAGGATCTTAGCAATGAAGAACGAAGTCTATTTCTTAAGACCAAATGTGATGATGGAGCCCCTCGTCGACGGATGGTACGCCTGGGCACATCTGATTCCCCCAGCCACTACGGCGCGAAATCTTACCGAGCGACATTTGCGGATTATGGATTCCTACATCGACTCACCGGAAACGCATGAATCGGCGGTCAAGAATCCGGCCTTGCTCGGCGGTCCCTTCATGGATTTCGATCGCAATAGAGTGGAAGACGTAAAGAAGCTTCGTGAGCGCACCGTAAGCCAACGAAGTCATTTGATCAACCTCTCTCGCGCAATAGAGCAGCTGGATGCCCTCTTACGCGAAAAGGCGGACGGTTACAGCTTGGAATCGCTCTACGCCGAGGTGCCCGCCTGCCTGCAAGGATACGTGGAGCTCGTTTACGATCTCAATAACCATCCATCTTTCAGGCTGATTGAGCCGCTGCTTTACAAGAGTCCGTTCTATGATTCATCGTTGCAAAGCGTGATGCTGTCAGAAATTTCCGGCGATGACCGGCCGTTTGTTCTGAGTACTCCGCGCGTTGACAAAGGTGATTCCCTCAATTTGCAGGTACCTTTTGCAAGCGAACAGCTCGACACGTTGTTTCGCATGAAAAACGAGCCTTCGTCTTTAGACGCCATCTGCGACGCACTGAACCTCGGGGATGGAGATATCCAACGTTTTCGCTCTTTTCTCACTACCGAAGCGCCGAAGCCGTATGCGAAATATGAAGGCGACGGCGCGCGCTGGCGATATTTTGGGCATGCCTGCATTCTGCTGGAGACGCGCGGAGTAAGCGTCCTGCTCGATCCAATGCTCAGCTATACCTACGACACACAAATTTCGCGCTACACCTACTCCGATCTGCCCGAAGTGATTGATTACGCACTCATCACGCACAATCACCAGGACCACATCTTATTTGAGACACTCCTGCAACTTCGCCACCGCATCCGAAATATTGTCGTGCCGCGAAACGGCGGGGGAGCGTTGCAAGATCCTTCGCTGAAACTGCTGCTGAAGCAGTGCGGATTTAAGAATGTGATCGAAATTTCGGAAATGGAACAGGTCCCATTTGAGCGCGGTTCGATCACCGCTATTCCATTCCTTGGCGAGCATGGCGATCTGAACGTCATGACCAAATCCGCATACTTGCTGCGAGTGGACGATCACAAACTGCTCTTCGCCGCGGACTCGTGCAACATTTCCCCTAAAATGTACGAGCACATCCAGCGTGAAATAGGTGACGTGGACGCATTTTTTGTGGGAATGGAATGCGACGGCGCTCCGGTTTCCTGGATTTATGGCCCGCTGCTCACACAGCGGCTGGACCGTCCCAAGGATCAGTCGCGGCGCTTGGCCGGATCAAATTTCGAGCGCGCCATGGCCATGGTGGAGCAATTCCATTGCAAAGAGGTTTACGTCTACGCCATGGGTCAAGAACCTTGGTTGAACTACATTTCCAGCATTAAGTACACTGAGAAATCAAACCCGATTGTTCAGTCCAATCGTTTAATTCAAACCTGCCGCGAGCGTGGTATCACCGCGGAACGATTGTTTGGAGAGAAGGAGATCCTTCTGCCGTAGCTCTTTCTATGTTCTTCTATTCGGCGAGACGCTTTGTATGAAATTCGAATCTCAAAAAATCGCGAGCGTAGCAAATGGAGAAACCGGGGCTGATAAACTCCCGGAGCCGTTTCAGACCTGGAACGCCACTCGCTCCGAATACCCAAGGAACAAGACCGTCGCTCAGCTCTTTGAACAGATCGTCTCAGTGCAACCTGACAGTGTCGCGGTGGTATTTGGGAAGCAGCGGCTCACCTATCATGAACTGAACGTCCGGGCAAACCGCTTGGCACATCAGCTCCGTCGCATGGGCGTTCGCGAAGAAATCATGGTTGGGTGCTGCATTGATCGCTCTCTCGAACTCATCGTTGCTCTGGTCGCCATACTGAAGGCCGGTGGTGCGTATGTCCCGCTCGATCCTTCATATCCCAAAGAGCGCTTTGATCTGATGCTCGAAGACACGAATCTCAAGGTAATACTCACGCAGAAGTCCTTCACATCGACAGTTTTTAAAGGAATCGGCACTTCTTTACTGTGTATTGACGGTCTCGATGACGCGTCATCTTCCGGTGATGACTCGAATCCGGTATCTATCGGCGGCCCGGAAAGCCTCGCTTACGTTATGTACACATCCGGGTCGACGGGCAGGCCGAAGGGCGTGATGATCGAAAACCGCGCTATTATTCGCCTCGTCCGGAACACGAACTACTGCAGGTTCGGCCCCGAGGAAGTTTTCATTCTGTTCGCTCCAGTTGCTTTCGACGCTTCCACGTTTGAAATTTGGGGCCCCTTATTGAACGGTGGGCGTTTGGTTGTGATGCCGCCGCGTGCCACTTCGCTCGACGAGCTGGGCCGCGTACTACGCGAAAACGGTGTCACGACTTTGTTTCTCACCACTGCGTTTTTCAATCTTATGGTGGATCAACGCCTCGAAGACCTTATACCTGTTCGTCAACTTTTCACTGGTGGTGAGTTTGTTTCCCCTCGCCATTTTCGATTGGTGCACGAACAACTGCCAAATTGCGCCCTCTATCACGTGTACGGACCGACTGAAAACACTACGTTCAGTACGTTCTACCAAGTACCCAAGGATCATGCGTCATTCATTTCGATTCCAATCGGCCGTCCAATCTCGAATGCGCGTGTCTACATTCTGGACGAAATGCTGCGCATCGTGCCGGTCGGAAAAGCCGGCGAAATCTACACTGCCGGCGATGGTGTCGCACGCGGGTATTTAAACAACGCGAGTGAGACCACAGAAAAATTCCTGCCGGATCCTTTCGCAGCCAATCCTAACGAACGAATGTATCGCACGGGAGATCTCGCTCGTTGGACCGAAGACGGCAATGTAGAGTTTCTCGGCCGAATCGATAACCAAGTAAAAATTCTGGGCCACCGCATCGAGCCAGGCGAAATCGAAACCGTTTTGACCATGCACCCGGGCGTGAAGCATGTCTCCGTCGTGGCTCAAACCGATGAAAACGGCACGAAGCGCCTGATTGCTTACTATGCTTGTTCGTCTGAGGGTGGACCAGCTCCGCGCGAACTTCGCCAATTTCTCCAGGGAAAGTTACCTCAGTACATGGTGCCTTCGCTTTTCGTTGCGTTAGAGTCCTTGCCTCTTTCAACCAACGGAAAAGTGGACCGCTCCGCTCTGCCGGCCCCGGTATTTGGTGCTGCGGATAGCTCCTCCGCCGAGGCCCCGGCGAATGAGATTGATCAGACGGTGTTGGATCTGTGGCGCAGGGTGCTGCGTGTGGAGCGTGTCGGGCTTGACGATAATTTCTTCGACATCGGCGGCGATTCATTACTGCTGGTTGCGGTTCACTCAAATCTGCAGAAGCTGCTGAACATTGAAATTCCGGTGACTGACTTGTTCGAATACACCACGGTTCGAACACTGGGCAAGCACCTGCGCGACGACACCACGGCGGAACACTCTTTTTCAGGCGTGCGCCAGCAGGCGCAGAAGCAGCGCGAGGCTTTTGCTCGAAAGCGCGAACGTCACGATGGCGGTGCCTCGTGAGCTCGCGCGATAATCAAAGCCCTCTCCTGGAGGGCGTCGCAATCATCGGTATGGCCGGCCGCTTTCCCGGTGCGCAAAGCGTCGCCGAGTTCTGGCGAAACCAGCTCAACGGCGTCGAAGCAATTTCTCATTTTCGAGTGGAGGAGCTGGAAGTTCCAAACGCAGCCGAATTGTCGAGAGATCCGAATTACGTTCGTGCCCGGTCGGTTCTCGAAGATGTCGGTCTCTTCGACGCGGAATTCTTCGGCATCCTTCCCCGTGACGCGGAATTGATGGACCCGCAACAACGCCTCTTCCTTGAATCCTGTTGGCAAGCTTTCGAAGATGCCGGTTACGACCCTTCGATATACCCGGGTCCCATCGGCGTCTTCGCAGGCAGCAGCCAGAGCACGTATTTCCTTACCCGCCTCTGCACCAACCCAGGCTTCATTGCTAAGTATTCCGGCGGCTACCAAGTGGGAAGCTATCCGGAGATGATGGGGAACAATCCCGATTTCCTCTGCACGCGCGTTTCCTACAAACTGAATCTCCGCGGCCCCAGTTTCACCATGGTGTCGGGCTGCTCCACCTCGCTGATGGCCGTCACGCAAGCTTGCCAGTCGCTGCTCACTTACCAGAGCGATATGGCGCTAGCCGGAGGCAGCTCGATCACGTTCCCCCAAAAGCGCGGCTCGTATTATCAGGACGGCGGCATGGTTTCGCCGGACGGCCACTGCCGCACATTCAGCGCAGACGCGCAAGGAACCGTTTTCGGAAGTGGAGTTGCCGTCGTGCTGCTGAAGCGGCTGGAAGATGCGGTTCGCGATGGCGATCAAATCTATGCCGTCATTCGCGGTTTTGCTGCGAACAACGACGGTTCGGCGAAAGTTGGTTACACGGCGCCCAGTGTGGAAGGACAGGCGCGCGTCATTGCGCTGGCCCACGAAGCGGCCGGGGTGAACCCCGAAACCATCGGTTACATTGAGGCGCACGGCACCGGCACGCCGCTTGGCGATCCCATCGAACTGGCTGCGCTCACGCAGGCGTTTCATGCGCACACGAAAAACCAAGAGTTCTGCGCCGTCGGCACCGCGAAGACAAATGTTGGGCACCTGGACATTGCTGCCGGCGTAACCGGTTTGATCCACGCAGCCCACATCGTGCGCCATGGAATCTTTCCGCCAACCCTTCACTTCAATGGACCGAATCCACAATTCGATCTGGAACACAGTCCTTTCTACGTCAATTCAAAGCGCAAGGAATGGAAATCGCAGAGCACGCCTCGGCGGGCCGGCGTCAGTGCATTCGGCGTCGGAGGAACCAACGCTCACGTCGTTATCGAACAAGCGCCCGAACGCCGTTCGCCTGCTTCCGCGCGTTCTGTGCAACTTCTTACCCTTTCGGCGCGTTCAGAAGCTTCACTGGATCGTGCCACTGAGAATCTTGCTGAATATTTTAAGACTCACTCGGACGTGAACTTCGCAGATGCCGCTTGGACGCTCCAAGCCGGCCGCCGCGCCTTTCCTTGCCGACGCACTGTAGTGGCACGCGATGTTACCGAGGCGATCGCTGCGCTAACGCAGAAGGACCGCAAGCGCATGCAAACGCGGCTTCGCCCCAGCGAAAAGCCCGAGGTTTATTTTCTGTTTCCGGGTCAAGGCTCGCAGCACCCGAACATGGCGCGCGAAATTTATGATACCGAGCCGGTTTTCCGCGAAGCCGTCGATCGCTGCTCGAAGATTCTTCTGCCGCATCTCGGCGCTGACCTGCGCACGTTGCTCTATCCGCCCGATGGAGCCACTGAGGAAGCCAAGCGCCGCGTGACCGAAACCATCGTCGCGCAGCCTGCTATTTTCACCATCGAGTACGCGCTGACCCAGCTCTGGATGAGCTGGGGAATTCGGCCGCAAGCCATGCTGGGACACAGCATCGGTGAATTTGTCGCGGCTTGTCTCGCCGGTATTTTCTCGCTGGAAGATGCGCTGAGCTTGGTAGCCGCGCGTGGCCGGATGATGCAGGAAGTGCCTGCGGGAGGAATGCTCTCCGTGCGCATGCCTGAGTCGGAAGTGCGCGCGCGGTTAACTGGCGAGCTTGCACTCGCCGCAGTGAATGCCCCAAGCCTTTGCGTCGTTGCCGGGCCATTCGACGCGTTGGAGAAATTCGAGCAAGAATTGGGCCGCCAGGGAATTGCCTGCCGGCGCCTCGTGACTTCGCACGCCTTTCATTCGGCCATGATGGATCCGCTCATCGAGCCGTTTACCGCGCGTGTTGCGCAAGTGCGTCTGCATGCGCCGAAGATTCCCTACGTTTCCGGCGTCACTGGCAAGTGGATCACACCGCAGGAAGCGACGGACCCGTCCTACTGGGCTCGCCATTTCCGGCAAGCGGTGCAGTTTTCTGCCGGTGTGTCGGAGCTGCGCAAGAATCCGAACGCGGTCCTGCTGGAAGTTGGCCCCGGGAATGTGCTGAGCACGCTCGCACGTCAGCACGCAGGACCCTCGGCCAAACCAAGCGGCGAGCAAGTGATTGTCTCTTCCCTTTCCGATGGCTATTCGGGTGAAGGTGACGCTCCGAATCTGATGAACGCACTCGGCTCGCTGTGGCTGGCTGGAGTGCGCCCGGATTGGCGGGCCGTGCACGCAGGAGAACAGCGGCAGCGCATCTCCTTACCGACTTATCCATTCGAACGAAAACTCTTCTGGCTGGATGCGCCAGCGGCTAATGCGTCTCTCCAGCAGGAACACACTGCAGCGCAAACGGATCAACCAAGTTTCGTCGGAATTCCTGCGACGGAGGAAAAAGCACCAGTGAACGCCAACACACAACCCCAGGCGGCTGCCGCAAATGCTCCAAGCCGCACTAACAGAATTCGCGCAATTCTTGCCGAACTCTTCGAAGAGCTCTCCGGCGTACAGATTTCGCAAGCCGATGCTTCAACTACGTTCCTCGAGATGGGTTTTGATTCGCTTTTCCTCACGCAGGTTACGCAAGGGCTGCAAAACAAATTTAACTTGAAGATTACGTTCCGGCAGCTACTCGGCGATCAATCCACATTGGACGCGTTGACGGCATATGTGGACGAAAAGCTCCCA
>Ga0302326_10020106_pt1 | contig 13758 bp, 16 predicted proteins | sample Palsa_T0_3_FD_202264 | JGI IMG/M metagenome (GOLD analysis project Ga0302326, IMG submission 202264) | Peat permafrost microbial communities from Stordalen Mire near Abisko, Sweden - Palsa_T0_3 | ecosystem: Environmental > Terrestrial > Soil > Palsa > Peat permafrost | place: Sweden: Abisko... | reverse complement strand
TTGGGATTGGGGCGCGCCGATGCGCTGCAGGGGGAGACTGCGAAGGCGAAGGTCGCTTACCAGGACTTCTTCGCGGTTTGGAGAGATGCGGATGCGGATGTTCCGGTGTTGAAGACGGCGAGGGCGGAGTACGAGAAGTTGAAGTAGTGCGCCGGGAATCGTGCGCGATGGAAATTCCTAGCGGAGCCGCCGGGCGACCCAAAGGTGAAAGGGATCCTTCGACTCCGAAACGTGTCCGCTTCGCGGGCACGCTTCTCCGCTCAGGATGACAGAGTGTCTCTCATCCCATCTGATATCGTTTAACTTTCCTCTGTTTCTCACTTCCATGTCCAGCGTTCGCCCAAGCCGGTTTGCGGTGATTCTTGCCTTCGGGCTGGTGTATTTGTTCTGGGGCTCGACTTATCTGGCGATCGATATTGCGGTGCAGAGCATTCCTCCGGCGCTGATGTGCGGGGTGAGGTTCTCGATTGCCGGGGTTGTGATGCTGGCGGTGTGCGCGGCGACGGGGCGCAGGATCTGGTATTCGGCGCGGCAGGTTGCGCTGGCGGCGGTGGTGGGGATTTTGTTGCTGATGGGCGGGAACCTGACGCTCTCATGGGCAGAGCTTTCGGTGCCGTCGGGACTAGCGGCCTTGATCATCGCCATCACGCCGTTGTGGTTTCTGGTGCTGGATTCGCTGCTGCTGGGACACCATCGCATTGCGTGGCGAGGCAAGGCTGGCCTGGGGCTGGGAATCGCAGGGTTGCTCGTATTGTTCTGGCCGGAGTTGCACTCGAGCACGGCGCTGGGACGGCGGGAGTTGTGGGCTTCGGTGGGGCTGCTGGGTGGATCGTTTTCGTGGGCGCTGGGATCGGTGCTATCGAAACGCTGGCAGTCGGGCATGGACGTGTTCAGCGCGATTGCCTGGCAGGTAACAGCGGCGGGTGCCGGGAACTTTTTGTTTGCGCTGGGCGCGGGGGATTTCTCGCGGGTTACCTGGACGAGGCGCGGGGTTAGCGCGGTGCTGTATCTGGTAGTGTGCGGGTCGTGGATCGGATACACCGCTTATATCTGGCTGCTGGAGCACGTGCCTACATCGAAGGTGTCGACGTATGCGTATGTGAATCCGGTGGTCGCGGTGTTTCTGGGCTGGCTGATTCTGCATGAGCGAGTGGACCGCTTCATCGTGATGGGAAGTGTGATTGTGGTGCTGGCGGTGATTCTGGTTACGAGCGCCAAGGTGAAGGAGAAAACGGTCGCGGAGGAGCTGCCGGCGGTGGAGGCGGTTTAGCAGTGGGCAGTGGCCAGTGGTCAGTGACTAGTGGTCGGTGACTAGTGGCCAGTGATGATCTCCTGTTCTCAACATCTCTAGTTCTCAGCATCTCCAGTTTTCGACATCTCAATTTTTTCGGAGTTCCGGCCCAGGGTAAGTTGGCCCAGGCTGAGTTGGCGCAGGCTAGGTAATGGTCAAGACGAGGGCGCTGCTGGTGCCGCCGCTAGTACAGCCCAAATTTCCCGAGTTCCCGCTCGGAGTGTTGACGGTTACGCTCGCTGTTCCGGCAGCGGAGATAACGGTAGTGGTGAGCGTGGCCTGCAGGTGGGTACTGCTTACGACCAGGGTGGTTAGCGGCATCCCGTTGATAACCACGACAGAAGCCGAAACAAACTCAGCACCATACACATCGAGAACAAAGCCGGGCTGGATATCAGCGAGCGTAAGCGTGGTGACGGACAGAGAGCCAATGATTGGGGCTGGCCGAGAGCTTCCGCACAGGGGGTTGAGTGAGTTGCAGGCTTGCAGGATCAGGCAGGCGAGCAGAAGCGCAGTGAGAGGCCGGAGGGAAGCGCTGATTCTTTTCCTATGGGACCGAGTTGGAGTGAGATCCCTGAGCATCATAGTTGCCGATTATGAGGCAATCCGCACCAATAAAGTGATCAATTTCGCACAGTGAGCTGGGATTGTTGGCGAGAAACGTCATTTCACTCGTTGACCTCAATCGAATGTCCAGCGCGTTGCGGTTTTCGGGAAGGTCTTTTCTATGAGGCCGAATACGCGGGTCGGGCGCACGCGGTAGAGGGGCTCGGAGCCGTCCCCGCCGCTGATTCCATATTTGCGCAGCGATGTTGGTTCTAACTTCTTCGCAATGGCTGGGTCTGTGATCAGTTCGGCGACGCCTTCCAGAATCACCGCTTGAGCGGCATTCTGGGTGCCCACAACACAGTTCGGATTTTTGGCCAAGTTGCGTGCCTTTTGGGTCTTGCTCCCCGTGCCGAACCAAAACGCACCGTCGAACCACAAGCCCCAGATGATCATGGCATGGGGGCGACCATCGGAACGCACGGTGACGATCCAGTACTCGCGAGAGTCGGTCAGAGTCTTCGCGGCCCATTTCCAAGGCAACATCCCGGTTTTGCTCTTGCTGATGCCGTAGCCGGGTATTTGCGGTCGCTCAGTTCGCGGCTCCGCCTTACGCTTTTTCGGGCTTGGCATGAGGACCTCCGATATTGGCTGGCGTGGCCTGCAATCGCGGGCAAACCGCTCCCGGATTGTATCGGATTCTCATGCCTGGGATAACTGTTGAAAAAACCCATTACGGTCATTGACACCCCGGCTATTTCGCGGCTTCCTCGTCGTCTTGTTCTTCGGTCAACCGATCGACGGCGTGGCCGCGAATCACGTAGGTTCGTTTCGTCGACGGATTTGCTTCGAAGGTTACGCGGGCGGGAGACCGCTGCCAGTCGGGTAGCTTGCAGGCTGAATCTGGAATCTGCCACTGCTGAGTTTCGATCGTGAATTTTGCCTCTCCCACCAGCCACTTCACCACCGGTTTGCGGCGATTGATCTGGGCGACCACGGCATAAATCTGTTTGTTGTCGTCGGAGATGCCGCAGTAGGCGGCATAGTCGCGGTACCAGGTGACGTCGGAGTAGACGAGATCGAACTCGGGAAGATTGATGGGGGAGATGCGGCCGGTCACGCGGTCGACGAGGAGCCATCCTCCGCGTTGCCATTCCCAGTGGGGGGGCGCGGCGGATTCCTGGGGAAGGCTGTCGTTGACGCGGAAGGCGCGGCGCACGACGAACAAACGGTCGGTTACGTCGTGAGGCGGACCGAGAGTGAATTCCTTCACGCGAGCATCCACGAGGAGCGGGCGGACTTTAAGGGTGAGCGGCTTGCCATCTGCAGCGCCGGGGCCGGCGTCGGGGAGCCACTGGACGGAAGTCCACTTACCGAAAGCGGTGATGTGAGGCTTGGAGACGGCGAGCGCGGCACCCGCTGGGATCACGACGAGCGCGAACGACAGAGCGATCCGGCAACGGGAGATGGATGTCAAATGGATCATGAACTGAGACTAAGCAGGAAACCGGCTGGCGGACAAGGACAGGCGTCACAATTGTTGGCGGACCGCGTTCCAAAGCGGGCGAACGAAACGCCGCAAGCCGCGACTTGCCGGGCAATCCCAGGACGCCCGCAACGGCAGGCTCGGGAATCCAGTAGAATTGAGAGGTCAGGCAGTCGATACGAATGAGTTCTTCTCAAGATTCCCGTCCGGCTTCGAGCGGTGCGAGCGGGACAACTTCCCGGCTAGCAGGGGCTTCTGATCAAGGTATGGGCGGACTGTGGATGCGGCGGCAGGCTCCGCGGATTCTGGTGGTGGATGACAATCCCGGCATTGCCCTGCTGATGAGCCAACTGTTGAGCATGCGGGGCTACGAAGTGGTGACGGCGGCCGATGCGCAGCAGGCCGAGGCAGAGGTGCGACGGCAAGCGCCGGACTTGATTCTTTCGGATGTACGAATGCCGGGGAAGTCGGGTTACGAGTTGTGCCGTGACTTGAAGAGCGATCCGTTGACGCGTCTGATTCCGTTCGTCCTGATCACGGGATTGACCGACAGCTCGGAGAAGCTGCGGGGAATTGAAGCGGGAGCGGACGACTTTCTGAACAAGCCGGTTCTGGCGGAAGAGCTGACGGCGCGGGTGAAATCGCTGCTGCGGGTAAAGGAATTCACTGACGAATTGGAAACGGCGGATTCGGTGCTGTGCACGCTGGGGCTGATTGTGGAGGGGCGCGACCCCTATACCGAGGGGCATTGCGAGCGGCTGGCCTCGCGGGCGGTGGATTTGGGACGCCATCTGGGGCTGGATGAAGATTCGGTTGTGGCCTTGCAGCGGGGTGGGTATTTGCACGACCTGGGCAAGATTGCGGTACCGGACGCAATCCTGAAGAAGGGCAGTGACTTGACGCTGCAGGAGTGGGAGATCATGAAGCTGCATCCGGTGACAGGGGAGAATATCTGCAAGCCGCTGAAATCGCTGCGGCTGGTGCTGCCGATTATCCGGCACCATCATGAGCATGCGGACGGATCGGGCTATCCCGATGGCATGTGGGCGAGGGAAATCCCTCTACTGCCGAGGGTTTTGCAGGTGGTCGACGTCTACGATGCGCTGCGCACGGCGCGGCCGTACAAGCCTGCGCTGACGCATGATGAGGCCGCGCAAACCATGCGCGAGGAAGCCCGCCAGGGCTTGTGGGACGCCGAACTGGTAAATGAATTCTTCAGCATGCTGGTGAAACAGCGCAGCGTGGCGTGAGGAGTTCTGGGCGGACGGCTCTTTACGGCGTACAATAACGCAGCAATTTTTGCGGCAACGGGTTTGAGGGAAGCGACATCTTATGCATTCCTGAGACGTCCGATAAGCTCGGCAGGGATCCAGCAGGCTCGGTTAAAGGAAATGATTTACAGCATTGTCATTCCGGCTTACAACGAAGGCAAACGCCTGGGCGCAACTCTGGAGAAAGTGCTCGCGTACGTGCGCCGGCAGGGATGGGATGCGGAAGTGATCGTGGTGAACGATGGCTCGCGCGACAATACGGCGGAGCTGGTGCGGGCGTTTGCGGCGAAGGATCCGGTGTTACGGCTGGTGGAGAATCCGGGCAACCGGGGCAAAGGCTATAGCGTACGCCATGGTATTTTAAGCGCGCGCGGCGATGTGGTTGTGTTCAGCGACGCGGATTTATCTTCTCCCATTGAAGAGATGCCGAAGCTGTTGGGGGCGCTGGCGGCAGGAGCAGACATAGCCATCGGTTCACGCTGGTTGCGCGCGGAATTGCAGACGCAGCGGCAGTCACCGCTCCGGCAAGTTTTTGGAAGGGTCTTCAATCTTCTGCTGCGGATTATTCTTGGCCTGAAGTTCAAAGACACGCAATGTGGCTTCAAGGCATTTACCCGGCGGGCGGCGCAAACGATTCTGCCGCTGCAGCGAATCGAGCGCTGGGGCTTCGATCCGGAGATTCTGTTTCTGGCGCGCAAGTTTGGGTTTCGCGTTGACGAAGTGCCCGTACTTTGGGGGCACAGCGGAGACACGCGGATTCATCCTTTCCTCGATGGAGCCCGGATGTTCCAGGAGATCGTGCGCGTCCGCTGGCATGACCTGACGGGTAAGTACGACGGCGGTTCCGGAGCGACGGTCCAGCCAGTGAAGACGCTTCCCGGACGACCTGCACCGAGAGTTTAACCCAAGCCAAATCCAATAAACGCTCCGTCTGTGTAGTTACATGTATGTAGCTATAATAATGGCATGGAATGCTACGCTTTGAGTGGGGCGATGCCAAGGCGCAAGCCAACCGACGCAAGCATGGGATCAGCTTCGAGATCGCACGTCACGTTTTCGAAGATCCTGACGCTCTCGTAAAACAGGATCGGATCGAAAGCGGCGAACTCCGCTGGCAAACGGTCCGGTTAGTTGAGGGCGCGCTGTTGTTGCTCTTAGCCCACACGGTTGCGCTCGCTGAGGGCGAAGCCGATGAGACGATTCGCATCATTTCCGCCCGGCGGGCGAGCCGAAAAGAGAGATGGCGTTATGAAAAAGAGCGTCAAAAGAACTAATCTTAGCCGATTGACAGCCAGGCAGCGGCGGCAGGTCGCGGCTTTGGCGTCCATGCCCGATGACAAGATTGATTATTCCGACATTCCTCCTCTCAAAGACCGCTTTTGGAAACACGCTGTACGCAATCCGTTTTACCGACCGGTGAAGCGGCAACTTACCGTTCGACTGGACGCCGATGTGGTGGCATGGTTGCGAGAGCAGGGCAAGGGGTATCAGACCAGAATCAATGCTTTGCTGCGGGCGGCGATGGTGAACGACGTCACTGGCTCGCCGCGCTCGACGAAATCAACGGCTTGAAGTCTGTCCGCTCCTCAGCTTTGTGACTACGTACCGTCCCATTTCTGCTGTTTCAATCGGCCTCTGGCCGGCCTCGACAAGATCGGCAGTGCGGTGACCGTCTTTAAGGACGGCAGCGACCGCATTCTCGATGCAAATGGCTTCCCTTCCCAGTTGAAAAGAATGGCGCAGCAGCAGGGCGACGGTGAGGATCGCGCCCAGGGGATTCGCAATTCCCTTCCCCGCGATGTCGGGGGCGGAGCCGTGGACGGGCTCGTACAGGCCGACCGGGCCTCCGATACTGGCTGAGGCGAGCAAGCCGAGCGAGCCGACGACTCCGCCGGCCTGGTCGGAGAGAATGTCGCCGAACATGTTTTCGGTGAGGATTACATCGAAATCTTTGGGACGCTGCACCAGCGACATGGCAGCGGAATCCACGTACATGTGAGAGAGGTGCACGCCGGGATAGTCTTTGGCGCAGCGGGTGACGACTTCACGCCAGAGGCGGGAACACTCGAGGACGTTGGCTTTGTCGACGGACAGAACTTTCTGGCGGCGCTTCGCGGCGAGTTCGAAGGCGACGCGGGCGATGCGCTCGATGGCGGGCTCGTCGTAGGTCATGGTGTTGATGGCGACACGGGAGCCGGGCTCGCCGGCGATGGAACGCGGCTCTCCGAAATAAAGACCGCCGAGGAGTTCGCGCACGATCATGATATCGGTGCCGCGGACGAGATCGGCACGCAGCGGGGAGCAATCTTCCAGCGCGGGAAAGCAGATGGCGGGACGCAGGTTGGCATAGGCGCCGAGTTCGCGGCGCAGGCGGAGGAGTCCGGCTTCGGGGCGAAGATGCTGGGGATAGTGATCGAAGGCGGGACCTCCTACGGCACCGAGCAGAACTGCTGAGGATGCGAGGCAGGCCTGGATCGTGTCGGGAGGGAGCGGATCGTTGGCGGCTGTCAATGCTGCGCCGCCGATGTTTTTATGTTGGAGCTGAAGCTGGTGGCCGAATGCATCGGCGACAGCTTGCAGAACTGCGACGGCTTGTTCGGTGACTTCGGGGCCGATGCCGTCGCCGGGGAGGATGGTCAGGTTTAAGAGCATGAGGCTGATTTTGTAATTGGGAAATTTTGTAATTTTGTAATTTTAGTCGCAAGCGTATCGCGGCAACGGCTGACTCGGGTTTCAAATTACCCAATTTATGAAATTACCAGATTACCCAATCCCCTACACGCCCCAGAGGTAGTCTTCTTGCTCGTGATGCTGATCGGCGGGAACTGGGGCGGGCAGGCTGAATGCGTTAGTCTGAGACGCCATGGGAAACGGAAGGGGGGACTCGGACGACGGGGCGCTGGCGGCCACCGCTGCGGCAAGCGGCTCAAATAACGGAGTAGCCGACCCGGCCGGCTTGTGCGTGTCGCGGATCAACTCCAGCAGGTGATGATCTTCGACGTGCTTGATTTTGTCGGCGAGACGGACGAAGCGGCGATAGATGTCATCAAGGGCGCGGCGATCGAACTGATAACCGAGTTGCTCGCAGCGGATAGCGAGCGCGTGACGGCCGGAGTGCTTGCCCAGCACAAGTTTGGAATCGGGCACGCCGACCGATTGCGGAGTCATGATTTCGTAGGTCAACGGATTCTTGAGTACGCCATCCTGGTGGATGCCGGCTTCGTGCGCGAAGGCGTTGCGTCCGGTGATGGCTTTGTTAGGCTGCACGGGTACGCCGGTGATCTCGCTGAGCAACTGGCTGGCGGGGAAAAGATGTTCGGCGGCGATGGCAGTCTCGTAGGGATAGCGATCGCGACGAACACGCATGGCCATAACGATCTCTTCCATCGAGGCGTTGCCGGCACGCTCCCCGATGCCGTTGACGGTGCACTCGACCTGGCGCGCTCCAGCGGCGATGGCAGCCATGGTATTGGCGACGGCCATGCCGAGATCGTTGTGGCAGTGGGCGGAGATGGTGACGTGCTCGATGCCCTTCACGCGGCGGCGAATGGTGGCGATGAGTTCGCCGAACTCGGCCGGCACGGTGTAGCCGACGGTGTCAGGAATGTTCAGCGTGGTGGCGCCGGCTTCGACCACAGCTTCGAGCACCTGACAGAGAAATTCAGGGTCAGTGCGCGTAGCGTCTTCGGGTGAAAATTCGACATCGGGGCAGAGCGATTTGGCGAAGGCGACGGCTTCACGGCCTTGCGCGAGGCATTGCTCGCGCGTGATGCGCAGCTTGTGCTTCAGGTGAATGTCGGAGGTCGCGAGGAATACGTGAATGCGAGGATGAGCAGCGTCTTTCAGAGCTTCCCAGGCGCGCTCGATGTCAGGGCGGCAGGCGCGAGCCAATCCGGCAATGATGGGGCGGCGGATGACTGCGGCGATAGCCTTTACGGCTTCAAAGTCACCCTCGGAGGCAATGGGAAATCCGGCCTCGATCACGTCGACACCGAGACGGTCGAGTTGGTGCGCGAGGCGCAACTTCTCCTGGTGGTTCATGCTGCAACCGGGTGATTGCTCCCCGTCGCGCAGGGTGGTGTCGAAAACGGTAATGCGGACGTGCTCCGTGTCCATGTGCCTTCCTTGAGGTTCTATGGAGTGCTGGATTTCGCGTTGCTTTATTCTCTATGGTACGAGGAGCGAAGGTTGAAGCAAAACTTATAATTCTTCAGTGATCATTAGCATTGCTTCTATGATAAGATTTTCTAATGGATAGTGAAGCTGCATAAGGGGATGGCAAATGGAGCTCTCACAGCTGGAAGTTTTCCTGGCCGTGGCTCGCGAGCACCGTTTCTCGCGGGCGGCGGAAAAGCTTTATCGTACGCAATCGGCGGTAAGCCAGACCATCCGCAAGCTGGAGGATGAACTGGGCGAGTCGTTGTTTGACCGTTCGTCACGGGAAGGTGTTCTCACCGACGCCGGGCAAGTGCTCTACGAATATGCCGAGAAGCTGCTGAACCTTCGCCGCGACGCGCACGAATCTCTGGGGTCGCTGCGAGAATTACAGAAGGGCAAGCTGGTGATTGCGGCGAATGAATTCACGGCGCTTTACCTGCTGCCGGTGCTGGCGGAATTCCGGCGGCTGCATCCCATGATCAAGATTACGGTGCAGCGGGCGCTGGGCAGCCGCATTCCGGATGACGTGTTGCAGCACAGCGCAGAGCTGGGCGTGCTGTCGTACAAGCCGGAGGAGCCCAGGCTGCGCTCGGTGGTGACTTATCTGGACGAACTGGTGCTGGTGGTGCCGCCGAAGCATCCGTTGGCCTCGGCGCGGGAGGTGAGCATCCGGCAATTAGGGGCGGAGTCGTTCGTCGCACATATTGTTTCGTCGCCCTACCGCGAGAAAGTTCTGCAGACATTTGAGCGCCACAAGACGCCGTTGCATATGGGTCTGGAACTGCCAACGCTGCAGGCGATCAAGCAGTTCGTGGCCATGGGAAACGGCGTGGCGTTCATGCCGGAGATCAGCGTGGAAGCCGAGCTGGCGCGGGGAGAACTGGTGCGCATTCCGGTGCGAGAATTACGGGTGCAACGCAAGCTGCGCCTGATCTACCGCAAGGAGGCGGGACAATCGCATGCAGCGCGCGCGTTCTTGAAAGTGGCAGAGGCGGTGGCGCTGGAACGAGCGGGGAATTATCGCTTCCAGAGGGAGAGTTAGGGCGCTTTAAGCCGAGCTTCGCCCGGCAGGACAGCCGAGGGCGGCTGTCCCCACATGATTCTGTCCCTACATAATTTCAGATCAGCAGTCGGCGCAGACTTCGCCGGGCTGGAAGGCCGCCAGCGCTTCGCACACGTTGGGGTGGATGTCGAGGACGGAATCGAGGTTGGTGAGATCCAGCAGCCGGCGCACGAAGGGGCTGGGGCTGGCACATTTGAGGTCAGCCTTTCGGGATTGTGCCCAGGTATGCAAGAAAGCCAGTTCGCCAATGCCAGCGCTGTCGATGGAGCTGACGCCCCCGAGATCGAGAATTACTTTGCTTCCATTCTCAAGAATCTCCCCGACCACACGCCCCAGGTCAGCGGCCTCGTCGCGGTAGACGATGCGGCCGTGGCAGTGAACGACGATTACATCGCCGCAATTTCGAGTTTCCAAACTCAGTTTCAACGTCGACTCCTTAAGTGATGTTGCAAGAGCAGCCCAATCCTGCGGCTGCGGCCGTGTTTGCCAATGTTCATTTGTAGACTGCATGTTATTAGATAGACGCTCGTGAAAGGGTTTCGGAATCATAAAAAAACGGTAATTTTTGCGGGGGCGTGCCAGTTCTGCACAGGCACAATTTTGGCCTGGAGGGGCATCCTGAGTCTCCACAAGGCTGCATCTAACGAATTTCACGCATTCAGGTAGAATTTGCTGCTGGCATATTTGCCAGGGAGGATTCATTTTCGTGTCGAAAACCGCTGCCGTGGTTCTGGCATTCCTGAGTTTGACGGTGTTCACGACTACATCGAAGGCTCAACTGATCCCAGCTGGAAACGTATATGTCGGGGTGGCGTACGCCGATTCCGTCGATGTTGTGAACCGTCTTACGTTTCGCGGATGGAATGCCTCGTTTGAGGACCTGCCGTTTCCCCGGCACGCCTACTTTGGGCTGGTGCTGGATGGAAGCGGGAGTTACCGGCAGGGAGTGCAGCAGTACAATCTGGTGCTCGGTCCACGAGTGTCAATGACTCGTGGAAAATGGCGGCCCTTCGCGCACGCCATGGCGGGGATTCAACAGAACACGTCGGACGGCCAGACGTTTCATCCCGTCATCGAAGACATCGGCGGCGGCGTGGATCGCAAGTTTCAGTTTCTCTTCTTCAAGAGGTTTTCCTGGCGGTTGCAGTTTGACTACGTGCATTCCCACCTGTTAAGCGCGTCGCAGAACGACATTAAGGGATCCACCGGCCTCGTCTGGCGTTTCTAGGAGGTCGCGGAGAACTCGCCACGAATCCGGGGAGCGTACCGCAGGCGCTGGAGCGCGGGGTCATTTCGGCGACTTAACGGCACGAATGAATTCGTGCCCTTCCCGACCTGCTCAAATTTGAGTTTCACCGCCAGCTCCCAGGAAGCCTTTCGGCTGAACGGCTGCGTGGATGACTCTGCGCGAAACTTTTCGCCTGTCCGAGGGTTGAGGAGTGGTGGCTTAGCGGAAATTTCGAGAGCGGGGAGATGTGTCTTCGTCCCCAGCAATTAAGCTGCGGTTGACGAAATTTCGGTCGCAGGCATCTAACGTGCGCTCGTATTTCAGTCATTTTGGAAAGGGTGAAGGTTAAGAATGTCATGCGGCAAATCGGATGCGCTTTTTTCGTAATACTTCTGTTCGCCGGTCTGGCGAGCGCCCAGGTTCCGAGCGGCAACGTCTTTTTCGGCTACTCCTTTTACAATACTGACCTCTCTTCGATCGACCGCGCCAACACGAATGGGTGGGAAGCCTCGGTTGAAGGCAAGGTAATTCCCTTTCTGGGGTTCGTGGCCGATTTCGACAGCCACTACGGTTCGCAGAACTTTTCCGTTTCTTGCCCGGTCATCCCGGTCGGCGGGGGCGGGAGTTGCAGCTTCAATGCTGATGTCACCGAGCATAACTTCTTGTTCGGTCCGCGAGTGTCGCTTTCGGTGAAGCGGTTCCGTCCTTTCGCGGAGGCATTGTTCGGCGGCGCACATGTGGACGCCAATAACGGCGCGGGGTCGGATACCTCGTTTGCCACGGCGCTGGGCGGCGGCCTCGACTACAAAATCATCAAGCCGGTGGCCTGGCGATTCCAGGGCGACTACGTGCAGACGCGTTTCTATGGAACGACACAGAACAACATACGGATCTCGACGGGAATTGTGCTGCGGTTTTGAAACGGGCTTGCTGTTAGGGAGAGTAACGAAGACAGGATCCAGCTTTTGGCTGGATCCTGTTGTTTTGTGGCCACGAGAGACTGTCGGCGAAATTCCAAGCTTACGTCTGTGGTGGCTTGCTAAGGAAGCGAGCCAAACGCGCTTGCTCGGAATGACAATCGAACAACGCCACTAATTAGGTCTGCCAGTACTTGTGATCGCGAAGAAAGTAGTTTTCGTTCCAGTAGTTCATCGCGGTTTTGAGGAACAGCCAGCCCGCACCGAGATGCCCCATTTTCTGGAAACGCCGGTTCGTGGTGTAGACCCCGCCGCGGACGATCCCGAAGCGACTGCGCTCCACCTGCTGGCTGAGCAGGTAATCCTCGGCAAACAGAACTTGCTCGTGGAATCCGCGGAGTTTGCGGAATTGTTGCAGATCGAACAGCATGAACATCCCGGTGGCGAAGGGACGATGAAGGCGCGAAAGGTGCTGGAATACGTCGTTGACGGCATAAAACGCTTTGTCGATCCAGTTGCCGTCGCGGCAAAGAATGTTTGTGGTTACACAATGAAGCTGCTTGCGCTGGGCCAATTCGACTGCGCGCCGCAGCACGGAAGGATGGGCCAACTCGATGTCGGCATCGAGAAAGAGAACGTAGGTGCTTTCAGCATGGGCCGCGCCCAGGTTGCGGCCGACGGAGGGCACTCCGCCGCGGATCACGCTGACGTTCAGGCGGTCACGGAAGCCGAGAACGATTTCCGGAGTGCCGTCGGTGGAGTTGGCATCAGCGACCAACACTTTCGTACTCGACATCTTCGAGTAGTCCTGATTCATCAGCGAAGTCAACAGGCGAGGAATCAGCTTCGCCTCGTTTTTGGCTGGAATCACGATCGTCAGCTCGCTCGTCGCATTCGTTATAGTCATGGATGCAAACCCCCTGTTCGTCAATGGTGATGTAGGTCAGCCGGGAATCGACCCAGCCGCCGGCGTTGTAGTAGTGAATTCCATCTTCTTCGACGTGGACCGCTTCGTGAGTGTGGCCGCAGAAGATGCGGTCGACATTGTGCTGGCGGGCATAGTGCAGAGCCCCCGCGGAAACCTTAGACGACATGCGGAGCCAGCGCGTATTCAGCCGGTCGATGAGACGCGCAATCGGCTTGCTTTTAAAATCGAGTTTCTGCAGCTTGAGATAGAGCGCAGTGCCCCACCGGTTGAAGCGCAGGTTGTTGACCTGGAAACCATCGAACTGATGGCCGTGGATCGCAAGATGCTGGAGCCCATTGAATTGCCAGGCATAGTCCTGGTAGACGCGGACGCCGACCAGGTGGGACATGATGTCTGTGAGTCCGTGGTCGTGATTGCCTTCCACCCACACGACTTCGATGTTGCGCTTGGGGTTGGAAAGCTTTCGAATGTAGCCCAGGAACTTCCAGTGCTCTTTGGTGAGGCGGGCGAAGTTGAGATCGGCGAAGATGTCGCCTAACAGGATGAGCCGCTGGAAGTGCGTCTGCTTGAGGACGCGGGTTGCTTCCCGGGCATGACTGGTTTCTGCACCGAGATGCAGGTCGGAAAGGATCAGCGTGTTGTAGCCATGCAGATCCACAATTTAGTTGTAACAACCGAATGTTACGAGGTGATGAAATATGCATCAAAATCGGTGCAATGGAAACCAAGGTAACCGGAGAGTAAACAAAGGGTTTACGCGCCAGCAACGGCGAAATGTTTCAGCAGTGTGAATAGTTGGGGCGTTCACGTAGACTGAATTTCCGGCCGCGGTGGCAGTTTACGAGGGATAAGGAGGCGAGCCAGACGCGC
>Ga0302326_10020102_pt1 | contig 13759 bp, 14 predicted proteins | sample Palsa_T0_3_FD_202264 | JGI IMG/M metagenome (GOLD analysis project Ga0302326, IMG submission 202264) | Peat permafrost microbial communities from Stordalen Mire near Abisko, Sweden - Palsa_T0_3 | ecosystem: Environmental > Terrestrial > Soil > Palsa > Peat permafrost | place: Sweden: Abisko... | reverse complement strand
GGTTCTCTTTCCTGCCGTCGATCATCGACCTCGACCACATTGAGGTGCGCCTCCTCGGGACCGGGGTCGCCCTCCTCACGCTCGCGCTCGCCTTCGGCTCGGTCTACTGGTCGCGCGACATGGCGAGCGTTGGCCACGCCAAGCTCGCCGCGACCGTCGCCGTCTGGGCCGCGGCGCTAGTGGCGTTCGGGCTCCGCGTGATGGGGCGCCTCCTTTCAAGGCGGTTCGCATGGACCTGCCTCGCGCTGTTCGCGGCCGCGCTCCTCTCGCTGGAGGCGGTCGACAGGAGCCGCCACCCGGGGGCCTCGCAGTCCTCCCTCCGCCTCTCGCCATGAGCGAACCCGCCTTCTTCGTCATCGGGGTGACGCACAACCAGGCGCCGCTCGACGTCCGGGAGAGGCTCGCCCCGGCGTCGCCCGAGGCCCTCCGCGCGGACCTGGCGGCGGTGCCCGGCCTCTGCGAGTTCGCGGTCCTGAGCACGTGCAACCGCATCGAGTTCTACGGGGTCGCCACCGACGCCGGGGCCGCCGGCTCCGTGCAGGCCGCCTACTGCGCCAGGCAGAACTTCAGCGCCGCCGAGTTCGAGAGGATCCGGTTCCTTCTGTCGGGCCGCGAGGCCGCGCTCCACCTCTTCGAGGTCGCGAGCGGCGTCGACTCGCAGCTCCTCGGCGAGAACGAGATCTTCGGCCAGGTGAAGGAGGCCTATGCGGCCGCGCAGTCCGGCGGCTCGACGGGCGCCGTCCTGAACCGGGTCTTCCAGAAGGCGTTCCAGGCCGCGAAGCACGTGCGCACGCACACCGGCATCTCGTGCGGCCAGGTGAGCATTGCGAGCGTCGCCGTCGACCTGGCGGGGGACATCTTCGGCGACCTCTCGGGCGCGCGGGTCCTCGTCCTTGGGACGGGGGAGGTCGGGGAGGCGACGGCGAGGGCGTTCCGCAGCCGCGGGGCCGGGGACCTCGCTGTGGCCAGCCGGCACAGGGAGCGCGCGGAGGGCGTGGCCTCGGGGCTCGGCGCGGGCGTCCTGCATTTTGACGAGAGAAACTCCCGCCTCGCGGACTACGACATCGTCGTCTGCTCGACCGCCGCCCCGGACGCCGTGCTCTCCGCGCCCGCGATCTCCGCCGCCATGAGAAAGCGGCCCGCCAGGCCGCTCCTCCTCATCGACCTGGCCCTCCCCCGCGATGTCGAGGCGTCCGCCGCCGACCTGCAGAACGTCTTCCTCTACAACCTGGACGACCTGGCCAGGATCGCGGAGCAGCACCGCTGCGCGCGCGAGGCCGATGTCGCCCGGTGCAAGGCGATCCTCTCGGAGCGGGCCGAGGGCCTCTGGAGGAGCGTGCAGAGGCGTTGCGCGCAGGCCGCGGGCGCCCCCGAGTCCCCGCGCCAGGGCGCGGGCCAGGCGGCCTCGCCCTGAGCGGGCTTCACGGCAGGTTGCGCAGGAGCCAGTCGGCCTCGTTGTCGCCCGGGGGGCGCGCAAGCATGTCCGCCAGGCGCCTTGACTCGACCGCGGTTCGCCCGCGCCGGCGCGGGTCGTTGACGCACGCGTCAAGCTCGCGCGCGAGGGATTCCGGCGTCGCGGCCCCCTGGATGTATTCGGGATACATCGGCTCCCCCATGAGGATGTTGGCGATCCCGAGATAGGGGACCCGGACGAGCCAGCGGGCCATCATGTAGGTGAAGGGATCGGTGCGGTAGGCGATCGCCCCGGGTATCCCTGCCAGTGCGCAGTGCATCGACATGGTCCCGCTGCTCGTCAGCGCGGCGCTCGCGGCGACGGGCGTCCCCGTCTGCTGGAGGCGGACACCCGGCGGGATTGGCACGGTCTCCAGCTGCGCGCGGACTGCCGCGCTCGGATAGAGGACCACGGCGCCGCGCCCGGGCGCCGCCTCCTGGAACCGACGGAATCCCGCGAGGATCGCCGGGAAGATCCGCGCCACCGCCTTCACGCGGCTTCCCGGAAGGAGGAGCACCGGCCCGGAGGGGTCGAGGACCACCGGCGCCCTGTAGTCGGGCGCGGTGAACGGGTGGCCGACGAATTCCGCCGGGAGCCCCGTGTCCCCGTAGCACTCCGCCTCGAACGGGAAGATGACGGCCAAGGCGTCGAGGTCGCGGGCCATCTCGAAGCGGCGCCCCGGCCTCGACGCCCAGACCTGGGGGCTGATGTAGTAGAGCGTGCGCACGCTCCCGCCGCCCTTTGCGCTGATCCCGCGCAGGCGGAGCGCCTCGGCGATGCGCAGGTTGACGCCGGAATTGTCGACGAAGCAGACCGCCGGGGGCCGGTGGGCCGAGATCCAGCGCACGGTCTCCCCGATGAGCGCCCGGAAGAAGGACAGGTTCCTCACCACCTCGCCGAGGCCGACGACCGACATCGTCGTGCGGTCGTGGAGGAGCTGCGCCCCCGCCGCGGCGAGGCGGGGGCCGCCGAGCGCCGCGACCCTAATCCCGGGCCTCAGCCTGCGGAGCCCGGAAACCATCCGGGCCGCGTGCTCGTCGCCCGAGTGCTCCCCGGCAACCACGAGAAGGTCCGGGGTGCCGCCGAGGGGCGGGGGCAGACGCAGGGAGGGGGCGCCCATCATTTCCTTCGGATCTGCTCGGTGATCGCGATCGCGACCTCGAGGGCGCTCTTGCCGAGCGCCGCTCCGACCTTGGGCTGCCTCCTTCGGGCGACGCTCTCGACAAAGTGCGCGAGCTCGAGGGCGAGCGGCTCCCCCTTCTCTATCGGGATCTGGTGCACGGGAATCGAGCTCACGTCGCCCGCCTTCACGAGCCCGATCTTCATCTTGATCCCGAACGCGATGATGTCGCTCTTTCGCACCAGGTGGCCCGACTGGTTCATGAAGTCGAGCGACAGGTAGGCGTTGTCCTGGAAGATCCGGATCTCGCGCGCCTTCTTCAGGCTCATCCGGCTGGCGCTCAGGTTGGCGACGCACCCGTTCTCGAACTGGATGCGGGCGTTGGCGATGTCCTCCGTCTTCGACAGGACGCTGATCCCCACGCTGTCGATCTTGGCGATCGGCGACCTGACGAGCGCCAGCACGATCCCGATGTCGTGGATCATGAGGTCGAGGACGACGCCGACCTCCGTCCCCCTGACCTGGTACGTGCCCAGCCTCTCGGCCGTTATGTACTGGGGCCTGTTGGCCTCCTTCTCGAGGAACGCCATCACCGGGTTGAAGTGCTCGACGTGGCCGACCTGGACGAGGCACCTGCCGGCCTGGGCCGCGGCCAGCACGCGCTCGGCCTCGTCGAGCGAGGCGCAGAGTGGCTTCTCGATCAGGAGGTGGCAGCCGCGGGCGAGGAGCGGGAGGGCGACCCTCTCGTGGAGGTCCGTCGGCACGACGACCGAGACGGCGTCGCAGGCGGCCCCGAGCTCGTCCAGCGAGGCGAACTTCCTGCACCCGAGCTTCCCGCTGATCTCCGTGGCGCGCGCGTCCGAGGTGTCGTAGACGCCCGCGAGCGCGGCCCCGGGCATCGAGGCGTAGATCCGGGCGTGGTGCTGTCCCAGCGATCCCACTCCGGCGACTCCGCAGCGCAGTTTGGGGGCGGCCATGGCGTCAAATCCTAGTCGCGGGGGGTCCCGGTGCGAGCCGCAATGGCCGCGGCCCCTAGCATGCCGAGAGGACGCCGGACTCGAGGACGAGGCGCCTGCCGGCCTTTGCTGCATGGGCCGCGTTGTGGGTGACGAGGACGAGAGCGGCGTTGGCCGACCCGCACAGGCCCATGAGGAGATCGACGACGCCGTTGCCGGTCCTCTCGTCGAGGTTGCCCGTGGGCTCGTCGGCCACGATGAGCCTCGGGCGGTTCATGAGGGCGCGCGCGAGCGCGACCCGCTGGCGCTCGCCCCCCGAGAGCTGGGTCGGCAGGTGGTGCGATCGGCCGGCGAGGCCCACGTCGCCCAGGAGCGCGTGCGCGCGGTCGCGGGCGGCCCGGTCGACGCCCCCCAGGATGCGGCGCGCGAGGAGGACGTTGTTGAACGCGTCCAGCTCGGGCACGAGGTAGAACGACTGGAAGACCATCCCCAGGTAGGCCGCGCGCCGGGAGGCGCCGGTGTCGGCAGATCCCTCCCACGCGACCGATCCGGCGTCCGGCGCGTCGAGCCCGGCGAAGAGGTTCAGGAGCGTCGACTTGCCCGAGCCCGACTCGCCGCGGATGCTCACGCTCTCGCCGGCCGCCACGTCGAGGTCGACGCCGCGCAGGACCTCGAGGAGCGCGTCCCCGCTCGCGTAGTTCTTTCGCAGCCCGCGCGCCGAAAGGACGGTGTCACTCACTGCGGAGCGCCTCCACGGGCTTCAGGCGGGCGGCCCGCCACGCGGGGAGCAGCCCGGCCAGGGTCGAGATGACGATCGTGAGCGTGACGATGAGGGCCACGGTCGGCCCCGAGGTGTGCGACGGGAGCTCGCTGAACTGGTAGAACCGGCGCAGGACCTCCTCGCGCTGGGTCACCCGCGCGATCCAGAGGACGACGTCGTTGCGGACGGCGAGGGCCGAGAAGCCGAGGGCGAGCCCGCAGGCGGTCCCAAGGATCCCGATGAAGAGCCCCTGGGCGCAGAAGCACGCCGCCACCTGCATCGGCCGGGCGCCGAGGGCCCCGAGGAGGCCGATCTCGCGCGTCTTGCGGACGACGGAGATGAGGAGCGAGCTCGTGACGGAGAAAGCGGCGACGATCACGATGAAGAGGAGGAGGAAGAAGATCATGCCCCGCTCGAGGTTGAGCACCCAGAGGAAGTCCGAGAAGCTGTCCTCCCACGAGAAGGCGCGGATGTCGGCGGGCAGGGCGGCGTTTATCAGCGCCGCCCCGTCGTCCTCGTTCACGCCGTCCTTCAGGCGGACGTTGATCCCGTGCACGGTTGAGCCCAGGCCGTAGAGGTCCTGGGCGAGGCGGAGCGTCCCGTAGACCGTGCTGCTGTCGAGCTGCTGGTGGCCGATGTGGAGGATCCCGACGATGCGCACCTGCCTCGGGAGAAAGAGCTCGTCCGCGGAGAGCTTGCTGACGATGAGGGGCGAGTAGACCTCGATCGTGTCCCCGACCGAGGCCCCGAGGGTGTCGGCGATCTGGTCGCTGAGGATGACGGAGTCGTCGTCGAGGTCGTCGAGCGAGCCGACGACGACGTAACGGTCGAGCCGCGTGACACGGGACACGCTCCCGAGCTCCAGGCCGCGCAGCATCGGGTAGGCCGCCTTGTCGCCGAACTTGATGAGCACCGGGTCAAGTGCGTACGGCGTCGCCGCCGCGACGCCCGGGACCGCCTCGACCCGCTTCACGACGGACGGGTAGTCGCCTATGAGGCCGCGGGCCTTCACCTGGACCTCCCCCTCCGTGTCCACGATCATGTGCCGGATCTCGAAGGCGAACCCCGCCATGACGCTCATGACGACGAGGAGGAGCGCGACGCCGAGCGCGACGCCGAGGACCGAGATCATCGTGAAGAAGGGGAACCGCCGCCCCGTCGGAAAGAGCTGCCTCAGGGCCAGGTGGAGGTACCAGGGCACGGGTTCAGGCGCCGCCGGGGGGCCTCGCCTCCGCGGGGCGAAGCTGCGGGAAGAGGATCACGTCCCGGATGCTCTCGGACCCCGCGAGGAGCATGCAGAGCCTGTCGATGCCGACGCCCATGCCGCCCGCGGGCGGCATTCCGTGCTCGAGGGCCGCCAGGAAGTCGTGGTCGATGCTCTGGGGCTCGCCCCCCGCCTGCCTCTCGAACATCTCGCGCTGGACGTCGGGGTCGTTCTGCTCGGAATACGCCGGGGCGATCTCCATGCCCCCGATGCAGAGCTCGAAGACGTCGAGCGTGGACGGGTCCTCGCGGTTGATCTTCGCCAGCGGATTGAGCTCCCTCGGCAGGTTCATGACGAAGGTCGGCTGGACGAGGTTGGGCTCGATCTTCTTCGAGAAGACCTCGTTCGTGACCTCGAAGTCCTCCCAGCCCGGCTCGGTCCGGAGGCCCATCCTCGCGGCGGCGGCCACGTGCTCGGCCTTACCCCTGCTGAACCAGTCCGGGTCGCCGGTCTCGGCGCGGATCAGGTCCTTGTACGTCACCTCCCGCCACGCGCCGCCAAAGTCTATCGTCTGGCCGCTCGCCGGGTGGGCGACCTTGTCGGTGCCGAGCACCTCGGAGCAGAGGGCGCCGATCATGTCCCGGATGAGGACCATCATGCCGCGGTGGCTGCTGTAGGCCTGGTAGACCTCGAGCATGGTGAATTCGGGGTTGTGCTTTCGCGAGATGCCCTCGTTGCGGAAGATCCGCCCGATCTCGTAGACGCGGTCGATGCCGCCCACGAGGAGCCTCTTCAGGTACAATTCGAGCGAGATCCGCAGGAAGAAGTCCGCGCCGAGGGCGTTGTGGCGGGTCGTGAAGGGCTTTGCGGCGGCCCCGCCCGCCACGGACTGGAGGACGGGCGTCTCCACCTCGATGAACTGCCTTGAGTCGAGGAAGCGGCGGATGGAGGCCACGACCTTCGAGCGCATGAGGAGCCGGGCGCGCGACTCGCGGTTGACGGCCAGGTCCAGGTAGCGCTGGCGGTAAACCTGCTCGGGGTCGGCGAGGCCGTGCCACTTCTCGGGGAGCGGCCGAAGCGCCTTCGCGAGGAGCACATAGGAGTCGACCCGCACGGTCACCTCCCCCGCCTTCGTCCTGAAGAGCGTTCCCCTGGCCCCGATGATGTCCCCCAAGTCGAGCTTCTTGAACGCGGCGTAGGGCTCGTCGCCGACCACGTCCTTCTTCAGGTAGAGCTGGATCTCGCCCTCCTGGTCCAGGATCTTGACGAACTGGCTCTTGCCCATGTCCCGGATCGTCACGAGGCGGCCGGCGACCGCCACGGGGACCGTGTTGTCGGCCCCCTCGACGTGGGCCCTCAGGGCCTCGGAGGAGAAATGCGTCGTCGCGAACTCGTTGCGGAAGGGGTCGGTCCCGGCGGCCCGCAGCTCGGCAAGCTTCTGCCTGCGCACGGCGTGCTGGTCATGGGTGATGTCGGCCGGGATCTCGCTCATACAGAGCGGGTCATCGTGCCGGGCCGCGGGGGCCGGGGCAAACGGAAACTTCCGCGGGTTCCTTGCTTGTGATCAGGGGCCCATCGCATCCATTTTAGCGGATCAGCGCGCAACCCAACCCCCCCATGGACACGACACGAAAGCCCGCGTGGCTGAGGGCCAGGCTCCCCTCGGGGCCCGGCTACTCCGCGGTGCAGGGCCTCGTGGACAGGCACAGGCTGCACACGGTCTGCCAGAGCGCCCAGTGCCCGAACCTGGGCGAGTGCTGGTCGCGGGGCACGGCGACCGTCATGATCCTCGGCAACATCTGCACGCGCTCGTGCAACTTCTGCGCGGTCCAGACGGGGCGCCCCACCGAGCTCGACCTGGGCGAGCCGGCGCGCGTCGCGGAGGCGGTGGCCACGATGGGCCTGCGCCACTGCGTCATCACGAGCGTCGCCCGGGACGAGCTCAGGGACGGCGGGGCCTCGGTGTGGGCGGCAACGATCCGGGCCGTGCGGGCGCGCAACCCGGCGACCGCGATCGAGGTCCTCGTCCCCGACTTCAAGGGGCGGACGGCCGACATCGACACGGTGCTCGACGCCGCGCCCGACATCTTCAACCACAACGTGGAGACGGTCGAGCGCCTGCAGAGGCCCGTGCGGGTCCAGGCCCGCTACGACCGCTCCCGCGGGGTCCTGCGCCACGCGAAGGGCCGGGGCTTCACGGTCAAGACCGGCATCATGCTCGGCCTAGGGGAGAGGGAGGACGAGGTCGAGCGCACGCTGCGCGACCTGGCGGGCGACGGGATGGACATCCTCACGATCGGCCAGTACCTCCAGCCGACGAGGCAGCACCTGCCGGTCGACCGGTGGGTGACCCCGGGGGAGTTCGCGCGCTGGAAGGAGTTCGGGCTCTCGATCGGCTTCGGGGTCGTCGAGAGCGGGCCCCTCGTGCGCTCGAGCTACCACGCCGACGAGCAGTCGCTCCGGTTCACGGGCGAGGAGCACCTGAACACCAAGAATGCCCTCGCCGGGGCCTAGAGCCGCCATGTGCGCCCTCACGACCCGCAAGGAAATCGTCGAGAACTGGCTCCCGCGCTACACGGGAGTGCCGCTCGAGGGTTTCGGCGACTACATCCTCCTGACGAACTTCCAGAAGTACGTGGACCTGTTCGCCAAGGCGCACAAGGTGAAGGTCGTCGGCCGCGAGAAGCCGATGCCGACCGCAACGGCCGGCGCGATCACGATCATCAACTTCGGGATGGGCAGCGCGAACGCGGCGACGGTCATGGACCTCCTGAGCGCGGCGAAGCCCAAGGCGGCCCTCTTCCTGGGAAAATGCGGGGGGATCAAGCACCGGGCGGAGGTCGGCGACCTCATCCTTCCGATCGCGGCCGTCCGCGGCGAGGGGACGAGCAACGACTATTTTCCGCCAGAGGTCCCGGCCCTGCCGTCGTTCGCGCTCCAGAAGGCGATATCGACGACGATCCGCGACCACGAGCTCGATTACTGGACCGGCACCGTCTACACGACCAACCGCCGGGTCTGGGAGCACGACGAGGGGTTCAAGAAGTACCTGAAGAGGACCCGCGTGATGGCCGTGGACATGGAGACGGCGACCATCTTCATCGTCGGATTCGCCAACGAGATCCCGACCGGGGCGCTCCTCCTCGTCTCGGACCAGCCGATGGTGCCCGACGGCGTCAAGACGATCGCGAGCGACGAGAAGGTCGACGACACGTTCGTCGGGAGCCACCTGCGGATCGGCATCGATTCCCTGAACCAGCTGATCAACAAGGGCCTCACGGTGAAGCACCTCAAGTTCTGATCTGGCCGTCACTCGACGTCGAACCAGAACGGGGCGAAGGTCTCCCTGCCGGCGAGGCTCACCTGGCTCCAGATGACATAGCGCCCCGGCCGGGGGATCATGAGCCGGAACGTGAAGGCGGGCCTTGTGGCGTCGGGGTCCGCCGCCGCCTCGGCCGGGTTCGGGTGGATGTGCGCGAATCCGCTCCTCTGCGTGTCGAAGGCCACCAGGTGCGCGTAGGCGCCCATGACCGGCTCCAGGGGGACCGGGCCGCCCCCGGCCCTTGTCACCGCGAGCCTCAGGTTGGCCTGCACGCCCGCCCGGACCGGGAGCGCCGCGGGCGTGAGCGCGAAGTGGAATCCCCCCTCGTCCGAGGCCCACGACGGCGCCTGGGTTCCCGCCGCGACGGGATTGGGAGGGCCGCCGACGCTCATCTCCGTCTCCGAGTAGAGGCCGCGGTTCGTCGCCACCGGCGTGAAGTCCGCGAAGATCCGGTAGGCTCCCCCGAAGCGGGGACGGAAGCGGAACGACCACTCGCCCGGCCGGCGCCCCGGCGCCGGGTGCACGTGCTGGTAGTCGTCGAGCGAGGGGTCGACGATGAGCAGGTGGATCCGGCGGGTCTGGACGACCTGCAGGTCCTCCGGGGCGATCGGCTTGCCGCTGAACGTCGTCAAGACGAGCGTCGCGTCCACGTCCGCGCCCGCCCGGGGCGGGGCGGCGGACGCAACGGCGAGGGTCACCGGGGAGCGGACGGCGACGACCGGCAGGAACTGGGGATTCGCGGGATCGCAGAACTCGATCACGTTCGTTCCCGTGACCCGGAAGTCCATGTGGGACAGGTTGGTCCCGGTGGGAAGCTCGCGCACGACGACAAAGAGCGCGGCGGCCGCCGCCGTGATGAGGGCGGCATCGCGCCACTGGCGGGCCCCCAGGCCGAGCAAGTCCGGGCGGGCCGTCATCTGTGCATCCGGTCCACGAACTCCTGCGGCAACCACTGGCTTCCGTCGGCCCTCCAGGCGACCCTCCCCTTCTCGTCAATGAGGAGCGTCGCCAGCGTGTGGTCGAGGATGTTGCCGTTGAACTGGGCGATGACGCCGAACTGCGTCAGGAGGTCGCGGATGGCGGACGCGGGCCCGGTCAGGAACGAGAAGTTGCCGGTGTCGATCCCGCGCTCGTCGGCGTACTGCCTGAGGATGCCCGGGGTGTCGTAGGAGGAGTCGAGCGTGATCGAGACGAACTGGATGTGCGTGACGCCCGCCGCCCTCGCGAGCCTTTGCGCGGCGGCCATCTTCTGCGTCGAAAGCGGGCACATGGTGGCGATCGGGCAGCGCGTGTAGATGAAGTTCAGCATCACCTGCGTCCCGCGGAAACGGGCGCTGTCGACGACGCGCCCGTCCTGGTCAAAGAGGACGAACTGCGGGACCTGGTCGCCCACCTCGCGGTAGGCCGAGCCCCCCTTCGAGAACGTGTCCTGGCGCAGCATGCGCGCGCCCGCGTCGACCGAGTCGAGGGAGACCCTGTCGTCGGGCCAGATCTGCTCCAGGCGGGCGTTGCCGGCCTTGTCCACGATCAACTGGGCTCGGATGAGCTCGCCCGGCCTCGCGACCGCCGCGTCGCCGGCCGAGACCGGGAACTCCATGGTCATGGGGTCCATGTACCCCGGGACCGCGTCGTGGCGGACGACGAGGACCTTCCTCTTCGCGTCGGCGGATAGGACGACGCCGGTCAGGCCAAAGCGCCGCTCGGAGGGCGGCGCCGGCGTGGGCGCAACCGCCGCCGCCGCGGCGCTCCCGGGATCCCTCCCGCAGCCCAAAGCGCCCATGAGTGCGGCGAGCGCCGCGCCTGCGACGATGGGGCGGAAGGCATTGGTTCGCACAGGATACACCAATCCGCCGGAGGAAAAAATTGTCAAAGCGTTTGAGAAGGGCAGGATGGCCCCTTCCCGCATGCAATTCCTCCCCTGATGGCAACGACAGGAGACTCCACGCGCACCCCCGGCCACAAGCCGCTGCTCGCGGCCTTTTCCGCGCTGGCCGCGGGCTGGGTCTTCGTCCTTGTCTCGCTCGGGGCGTTCACGACGACGATCGGCGCCGGGATGGCGTTCCCGGACTGGCCGCTCTCCAACGGCTCGCTCAACCCGGCCGGCTGGATGACCCACCTGGACATGTTCGCGGAGCACTCGCACCGGCTGAGCGCGGGCGTGATGACGATCCTCACCTGCATCCTCGCGCTCTGGATCTGGCGGACCGAGTCGCGGGCCTGGCTGAGGCGCCTCTCGTATTTCGCGGTCGCGCTCGTCGTCGCCCAGGCGGTCCTGGGCGGCCTGCGGGTCCTCCTCGACCGCTACCGGGTGGCGGCCGTGGACACGAGCGTCGGCCAGATTCTCGCCATGCTCCACGCCTGCGCCGCGCAGGCCTTCGCCTGCACGCTGATCGCGGTCGCGGTCTCCTGCTCGAAGGGCTGGATCGCGGGGCCGGTTCCCGTCACGGAACGGACCCGGCGCATCGGGACCGTCTGCTGCGTCCTCTTTTTCCTCCAGCTGGGGATCGCGGCCGTCATGCGGCACAGCTTTGCCGGGCTCGCCATCCCCACCTTTCCCCTGTCGACGCCCGAGGGCGGCCTCCTCCCCGCGGCCTGGGACTTCCGGGTCGGGATCCAGTTCGCGCACCGCGTCATGGCCTGCGTGATAGCGGTCGCCGTGGCGGTGTTCGCCCTCGCGGTCTGGCGCGACAGCGGATCCTCGCTCGCCATGCGCGCCGGGGCATCGGCCCTCGTGAGCCTTGTCGCATTCCAGATCCTCCTCGGCGCCCTCATCATCTTCACCTACCGGGCCGTGGCCGTTACGACCGGCCACGTCCTCGTCGGGGCGCTGACGCTCGCGACGGCCTTCTGGATCACCTGGCTCGCCCACCGCGATGAAATCGAGCGCCCCACCCAGGGATGACGCCGCCCGTCCGGGCGCAAGGTTCGGGGACTACCTCGAGCTCACGAAGCCGCGCCTGAGCATGCTCTCGGTCATGACGGCCCTGGTCGGGTATTTCGCGGCGAGGCCCGCGTTCGACGCCGGCCGCATCGGGCTCCTCGCCCTCGGGACCTCCCTCGCCGCGGGGGGCGTCTCCTCGCTCAACCAGTGGATGGAGAGCGACACCGACGCCCGGATGCGCCGGACGGCCCTGCGGCCCATCCCGGCCGGAAAGATCGCGGGGGGCTCCGCCTTTGTCATCGGGTGGCTCATGTGCATCGCGTCCCTCATGCTCACCTTCGCGCTCGTGGGCAGGCTGGCTGCGCTCTTCACGCTCCTCACGATCGCGGCCTACCTCGGCTGGTACACGCCCGCCAAGCGCTCGAGCCGGTGGAGCACCGAGATAGGCGCGATCGCCGGCGCGTTGCCGCCGCTCATCGGCTGGTCGGCCGCGGAGGGCGGCGTCTCGGCCCTTGGCTGGATACTCTTCGGCGTCCTCTTCTTCTGGCAGATCCCGCATTTCATGGCGATCGCGTGGACCTACCGGCGCGACTACGCGGCGGTCAACTTCCCCATGCTTCCCGTCCGCGACGAGGCGGGCGGAAGGGTCGCCCTCTGGTCCTTCGCGGCGACGCTCGCGCTCGTCGCCGTCAGCGTGCTGCCGGCTTACCTGCGGCTCGACAGCGCGTGGTACGCCGCGGCGGCGCTGGCGGCCGGTGCCCTATTCCTCTTGCGGGCCGCGCAGTTCATGCGGCCGGGCAACAGGGACGCGGCGGCGCGCAGGCTCTTCATGTTCTCCCTTGCCTACCTTCCCCTTTTGCTCGGACTCCTCGTGGCTGACCGACTCTTGGCCCGCCACCCATGACCGTCCACGACCTTCCACCGATCGAGGCGACCCTGAACGGGATCGCCACCGTCCTCATCACGGCGGGCTTCATCTTCATAAAGACGGGCGACCGCGTCAGGCACCGCGCCTGCATGCTCTCGGCCGCGGTCGCCTCGGCGCTGTTCCTGGTGTTCTACGTCACGTACCACGCGCTCATGCGCGGGCTCCACACTCCCTTCGGGGGGACGGGCGCCATCAGGACCGTCTACCTGGTCATCCTCTGGACCCACATCCCGCTTGCGGCACTCATCGCGTTCCTGGTCCCGCGCACCTTCATCTACGCGCTCAAGGGAAACTTCGAGCGGCACCGCGCCTGGGCGCGCGTCACGTTCCCCATCTGGTACTACGTCTCGGTGACGGGAGTCCTCGTCTACTTCTTCCTGTACCAGTGGTGGCCGCAGAGGGCCTAGCCCGCGGGCGGCGCCGCGCGGGCGGGCCTGCGGGTCATCATCTCCTCGCGCGCGAACCCGAATTTCTCATAGAGTCCGTGCGCGTCGCGCGTCGCGAGGATGCACAGCCCCCTGCGCACGACGGGATGACCCGAGACGGTCGCCATGAGGAGCTTTCCGATCCCCTTGCCCCTCTCCCCCTCGTCCACGACGACGTCGCATATCCATGAGAACGTCGCCCGGTCCGCGACGACCCGGGCGAAGGCGACCTGCCTGCCCCCGCGCCGCTCGTAGACACCGAAGCAGAGGGAGCTGCGGACGGACTTCCGGATCACCGCGCGCGGGCGGCTCCCGGCCCAGTAGGACCCCGCGAGCGCGGCGCAGACGAACCCCAGGTCGAGGCGCGCCTGCGAGGTGCTGACGATGTATTTGCCGTTCGAGGAGGGCATGCCCCCCGCAATTTCGAATGCGCCGGCGATTGCGGCGCAATCATTAACGGGCGGCCCCGGGGACCGCCCCTCGGTCACTTGACCGTGAGCGTCCCCTTCATCCCCGTCTGGTAATGGGCCGGGAACGTGCAGAGGAAGGGATAGTCGCCGGGCACGGTGGGAGCGGTGAAATCCGCCTCGCCCGACTTGCGGGGCCCGAGGAGCCCAATTTGCGCGACGACCTCGCCCTTGAGCGAGTCGGGGATGTAGCCCGTGTCCTTCGCCATCAGGGCCGCGGAGTCGTACGCCGCGACGTCGGAG
>Ga0302326_10020101_pt1 | contig 13759 bp, 12 predicted proteins | sample Palsa_T0_3_FD_202264 | JGI IMG/M metagenome (GOLD analysis project Ga0302326, IMG submission 202264) | Peat permafrost microbial communities from Stordalen Mire near Abisko, Sweden - Palsa_T0_3 | ecosystem: Environmental > Terrestrial > Soil > Palsa > Peat permafrost | place: Sweden: Abisko... | reverse complement strand
TGAGCCTGCAGCCCAAGCGAACCGTCTCAGACCTGAAGGAATTGCGCGCGTTGACCAGCGACGACAATGGCGCGCAGCGTGTGGCATGGACGGATACGTGGCTAAAAGCGCGCGAGTGGTTTCAGTCCAAGATCAAAAGCCTTCCGATTCAGCATCGCTACGACGCAGCGGGAAATAGCTGGACCACGCTGCCTGGCGCGTCGGAGAAGGCGCTGGTCATCGGTGGGCATCTCGATTCCGTTCCGAACGGTGGATGGCTGGACGGAAGCCTGGGCGTTACGGCCGGTCTTGAGGTGCTGCGCCGGTTTGCGGAAGAGTTCAATGGACGCCCGCCCGTCACAGTGCGTTTGGTCGAGTGGGCCGACGAAGAAGGCGCACGTTTTGGCCGCAGCCTGCTGGGGTCGTCTGCATTCGCGGGTACTTCGAGCATCGAAGCCGATCGCGGGCGCACGGACAAAGACGGCGTCCGTTTGGAACAAGCGGTGGCGCGTTGCGGTTTTCCGATCGACGGTTTTCCGGAAGCTACGCGCGAACAAGAGAATGCCGCGGCTTACATCGAGCTGCACATCGAACAAGGACCTGTGCTGGAGCGCATGGATCTGCCGCTCGGCGTGGTGCTCGGAACGAAGGGCGTGGAGCGCCACGCCATCACCTTCTTTGGGCAGGAAGCGCATTCGGGATCCACACCGATGGACGCGCGCCACGACGCCTTAGCGGCGGCTGCGAAGCTGGCGCTCGAAATCCGCGCGATTGCCGGAAAACATAAGGACGCGGTTTGCACTATGGGGAGCGTCAAAACATTTCCTGGAATTGTGACTGCAGTGGTCGGACGCTGCGAAACCACGCTCGATCAGCGCGATTTGGATTCGCAAATCCTGGCCGGCATGTATCGCGAGGCGCAGGAAGCGAGCCGGCGTTTCGCTCAGGAAGAGAAGTGCACGGTGGAGTGGTCGCGCATATGGAATATTGAGCCCATTGCGTTCCATCCCGCGCTGCTGGGGTTTTGCGAAGAGGCGGTGCGCGAAGTGGCAGGCGCGGCGCATCGCCTGCCCTCCGGTCCGCTGCACGACGCGGCGGAAGTAGCTCGCGCCGGAATCCCAGCGGTGATGATGTTCGTGCAATCCCTGCGCGGCATCAGCCACAACAAAATTGAAGACAGCAAGGAAGAGCACCTGGAGATGTCGGTGGCGGCGCTCGATCGGTTAGCCGGCAAAGCGGCAAACTGGATTCTCGGCTAGCTGGTTGTGTCGAAACCGGCTTCCTTACGGTCGCGGCTCTGTAACACGCGGAATCTGCTGAGCCGCGCGCGTAAGCAAGCGGTCTTTTCAGACTTTTGGACACAGGCTGCTAGCTGGCTTGGCCTTCTGCGTAGGCCCAATCGAGCCAGGGAAGCAGCGCCTGGATGTCCGAAGTCTCAACCGTCGCGCCACCCCACACGCGCAACCCCACGGGCGCATCGCGATAAGCGCCGATATCATAGGCGGCGCGCTCCTTCTCCAGGCTCGACACAATGGATTTGACGCGAGCGTTTTGATCGTCTGCGGAGAGCGCGGTGAAGGCCGGATCCTTGATCTTTAAGCAAATCGATGTGCTCGACCTGTAGCACTGGTCTTCGGCCAGGAAGGCGGCCCAGGACGATTGGGAAACCCAGTCTTCGATCGCCTGCAGGTTCGCTTTGGACCGCGCGATGAGCCCCGGCAAACCGCCAATGGATTCCGCCCACTTCAAGCCGTCCAAAGCGTCCTCCACGCACAACATCGAAGGCGTGTTAATGGTCTCGCCCTCGAAAATCCCCGCGATCAATTTACCGCCCTTTGTCATCTGAAAAATCTTCGGCAACGGGCGACGCGGAGTGAATTGTTCCAGCCGCGCGACCCCTCTCGGACTGAGCGCGATCATGCCATGCGCGCCTTCCCCGCCCAGCACCTTTTGCCAGGACCAAGTGACCACGTCTAATTTGTCCCACGGAATCTCCATCGCAAAAACCGCCGATGTGGCGTCGCAAATCGAGAGGCCGGAACGATCCGCTGCGATCCAATCCCCGTTCGGAACGCGCACGCCGGATGTGGTTCCGTTCCAGGCGAAAACGACATCGCGAGACCAGTCCGCTTGCCTGAGATCGGGAAGCTTCCCGTAGTCGGCCTTGAATACGCGCAGGTCCTTCAACTGAAGCTGACTCTTGCAGTCGGCAGCCCAGCCGCTGCTGAAGCTCTCCCACGCGAGAACGTCGACGCCGCGTTCACCGAGCATCGACCAGAGCGCCATCTCCACGGCGCCGGTGTCGGACGCGGGAACAATGCCGAGCAGATATGTTTCGGGGATACCGAGCATCTTTTTACTGCGATCGATGACTTCGGCGAGCTTACTTTTGCCTATTTTTGCGCGATGCGAGCGCCCAAGCGCGGCGTCCTTCAATGCGTCGAGGCTCCAGCCCGGCCGCTTGGCGCAAGGCCCGGAGGAGAAACAGGGATTCTTCGGAGTTTGAGATGGTTTCATGTCGGAGATCTATTTGTGCAGTTCGGTGGGCGGCGCAAGAGTGTCCAGCTTCGCGTCGGTCGGCCCGACGGTGGGAGCCGGCCGGCCAATTCCGTCGAGCAACGCCACGTATTGTTTTCCGCCAACCATGTATGTGATCGGCGGACCCATGCCGGCGCTTTCCAGAACCTTGGAATCGACGGCGAGCACAAGCCCACGATGCTTCAATCTACCCATGCACGATCTCCTTCAAACTTCGACTCACGCCTTGACTTTGCGGAAGCGGAACCGGGATATATCCAGGCTATCAAATGCACCGGCGGCAAAGACGTTGTGATGTTATATCCGGAGCGAAGCACTTATCCGTGATTAGTCCGAACCCTTGCGTCCGAAATTCGAATAGTCAATCTCTTGCCCAGTACCTGGGTCGCACGAGTGATGGTGTCCAAAGAAACCGGAACGTTGGTCGGATCGAGCAGCCGGTCAAGCTGGGATCGGCTGGTGTGAAGTTCTCGCGCCATGGCCTGTTTTGTCTTGTGCTGCTTCTGCATCGCCCGCTCAAGCTGCCAAGCCAGCACGCGCTTTACCGCAACGGCCTCCACTTCTCCCCGAATGCGCTCCTCCTCCAGAAAACTATCGAAGCTCGAACCACTGTGATCGAATTCCGGCTTACGCTTCAGTCCCTTCATTGAATGATCCCTCTTCGTCCCATCGTGTCGATTTAGAATCGCACCCGAGCGATGCGGTTCTGCGTCAGATGAGTCCGCGCTTCGAAAATCCCGTCAGGAAGCGGTCGGCACCCAGGCATTCCAATCGGCCAGCCGAATTCGACGGGTTCACCACCGGCTTCCGTGCGGAAGAAGATCGTCGGGACTCGCTTACCCTCTTTCCCTATTGCGGGAGCGCAGACGATAGCTTTTTGCGGGCCGAGGGGATCGGTATCCGGTCCATTTGGAAACTGAGCGGACCTTGCCCGGCCAGTGCTATTCTGAACCTCATACCAGCTTGCGATAGTTGAACAGCGTTCCGTTCGGCATCCACGTCGTAGTTCGCGGGCATACAAAAAACAGTCCATATGGCAACGCCCTCCGCCACCCCACAATCCGCGACATCGGCCCTGGTGCGGGCGCTTGGGACCAGCGACTTGGTCTGGCTATATCTGGTCGCGGTGGTCAATCTCAATGTGGTGCCCGTCATCGCGGTCGCGGGCGTGCAAGTGATGTGGCTGATGGCCGCGGCGGTCGTGCTCTTTTTCGTGCCGCAAGGGATCGGCGTCATCGAACTGGCGGAGCATATGCCCGGCGAAGGCGGCCTCTACCAGTGGACCAAGGAAAGTTACGGCGATTTCCACGGCTTCCTCTGCGGCTGGTGCTATTGGATGACGAACATGTTCTTCGTGCCGTCGCTGCTTTTCTACATCACCGGAGTGACCACGTATGTCGTTGGAGGCGCGCTCGCCACCAAGCTGAACGACAGCCGCTGGTTCTTTTTCTTTCTCACGGTCTCCCTGTTGTGGATAACGGTTTTCGCCAATGTGCGCGGCTTGGGCGTCGGCAAATGGGTGAATAATATCGGAGGCATCGGCGCTTTGATCATCGGCGGCGCGCTCATGCTCATGAGTGTGGTATTGGTAGCGCAGCATCGCGGCATCCTGCACTGGAAAGAGCTTGCCCCGGCCGGTTTTGGGGCTTTGCCGCTCTCCACTTTCGGCGTCATCTGCCTGGCGATGGTGGGAATGGAACTGGGCCCCATCATGGGCGATGAGGTACGCGACCCGCGGCGCACCATTCCAAAGAGCATCGCGTGGGGCGGCGCGTTCTGCGTTGTGATGTACATGGGCAGTACACTCGCGCTGCTGAACGCCGTGCCACAGTCGCAAATGGCCGTGGTGCAGGGCCTGCTGCAGGCCATCGATCAGATGAGCGCGTCCTTCGGCCTGGGTTGGATTTTGCTTCCGCTGGCGCTGCTGATGGCGGCATCCATCGCGGGATCGACATCGGCCTGGGTGAGCGGTTCGGCGCGCATTCTGTTTGTCTGCGGGCTGGATCGTTACCTGCCCAAGGCGCTGGGCAAAGTCCATCCCCGCCACCATTCTCCGTACGTGGCTTTGATCATGTTCGGATTCCTGGCATCCTGCATCATCGCCATGAGTTTCGTGAGCGCAACGGTACAGGAGGCGTATCTGACGCTGCTCGATCTGGCGGTCGCGCTGCAGATGATCTCTTACATGTATCTTTTCCTCTCGCTGCTCAAGCGCGCTTTCTCCAAATCGGCCGAGCCACGCTACTTCCGCCGGCCCGTATTGCAACTGGCTTCCGTCTCGGGCTTCTGCATGGCGGCTCTCGGATTCGCGATGGCCTTTGTCCCATCCCGCCAGATCTCGTCCATTGGATCATTTGAACTGAAAATGTTCTTGACCCTGGGATTGATTCTGGCCCTGGCGAGCGGACTGTTCATCTACTATTCGCGGCTGCGGCCGGAGCCAGAGACGAAGCCCGAACTTTCCACGGTATAAAGGTAGGTTGCTGGGAGGCTTCGTGCGTTGGTACCACCGAAAACTTGCCGATGGTCTCGTGATCGCTCAGGCGCGCCCGGAGCACGCCACGCAACTGGAGGAACTGCAGCGCATTTGTTTCCCCACGCTGGCGGAGGACCAGCGCTTCAAGCGGGCGCATTTCCTGAAGCACATGGAGTTGTTCGATGACGGGCAGTTGGTCGCTTTGGATGGAGACGTGGTGGTTGGAGCGACATCTACCATTCGGCTGGATTTCGACTTCAACCACGTGGACCACACCTTCGCCGAAATCATCCAGGGCGGCTGGCTGACGTCCCATCAGCCGCGGGGCGCATGGCTCTACGGCGCGGACTTGAGCGTGCGCCCGGAGTATCGCGGACGCGGCCTGGGGACGGCGCTTTATGCCGCGCGGCAGGAAGTTGTGTGGAGGCTGAAGCTCCAAGGGCAAGTCACCGCCGGAATGATTCCAGGCTATGGGCCGCTCAAGGATTCGATGACTGCCGAGCGATACTATGAGGATGTTCTGGCGGGCCGCATCCGCGATCCAACCCTTTCCGTGCAGATGAACGTGGGCTTCGAACCGCGCAAACTGCTGGCCGATTACCTGGACGATCCAGTGTGCGATAACTACAGCGTCCTGCTGGTGCTGGACGCCCAGAAGAGCGTGCGAGGGGCACGCAGGGAACACGCTATGTCTTATATCCGAATCAATACAGAAATTCCCGGGCCGCGGGCGAAACAGTTGCTGGCGCGGCGCGCGGCCGCATTGCCTAGCGGCTTGGGGCGCGCCACCGATGTGGTGCTGGAACGCGCGGAAGGCGCGCTGGTTTTCGACGTGGATGGAAACACGCTCATCGATCTGGCGGGCGGCATTGGAATGCTGGCGGTGGGCCACTCGCCCGCGCCGGTGGTCCAGGCGATTCAGAAGCAAGCCGAGAAGTTCATCCACCCTTGTGCTCTGGTGACCACCTTTGAGCCTTACGTTGCATTGGCGGAACTGCTGAACGAAATCACACCCGGCACATTTGCGAAAAAAACTTTGCTCGCAAACAGCGGGGCGGAGGGGGTGGAAAACGCGGTGAAGCTGGCGCGCAAATACACCGGGCGATCCACCGTGATCTGTTTCGAAGGCGGCTATCATGGCCGCACGTTGCTCACTCTGAGCCTCACCAGCAAATACGGCCTCTTCAAGAGCGGCTTTGGTCCGTTCGCTCCCGAAATTGTTCGGCTGCCCATTCCGAACCTCTATCGCACACCCCAAGGCATGACGGAGGACGAGTACGTCGACTTCGGGATCCAACAACTGGAACAGGCGATGGTGACCCAAGTGGAACCCTCTGCAGTGGCGGCGATCCTGATCGAACCCGTGCAGGGCGAAGCTGGCTTTTTGCCGGTGCCTCCGCGCTTCCTGCAACGCATTCGCGAGCTGTGCGATCAACACGGGATCGTGATGATTGCCGACGAAGTGCAGTGCGGATGCGGCAGAACCGGCCGGCTTTTTGCCGTGGAGCACTACGGCATTGTGCCGGACCTGATTGTTTCCGCAAAATCGCTGGGCGCGGGGATGCCGATCGGCGCACTGACCGGCCGAGCGGAAATCATGGACTCCGCGCATCTGGGCGGCGTCGGTAGCACCTATGGCGGGAGTCCAATGGCGTGCGTGGCCGCGCTCGAAGCGCTGAAAATGATTCGTGAACCGGATTTTCTCGCGCACGCCAATCGCTTGGGCGATGTCATGCGGGAGGTGCTGTTCGGCTGGAAACAACAATGGCCGATAATTGGGGATGTGCGCGGCCTTGGCCCCATGATGCTAATCGAACTGGTGTCGGACCGCGGGGCAAAAACTCCTCTTCGCGCGGATGATACGCTCGGAATCATTCGGCAGGCCGTTTCGAAGGGCGTGGTGCTGATCCGGGCCGGTGTCTATAGCAACTGCATTCGCTTCCTGCCGCCGCTCAATATGCCGGAAGACATTCTGCGGGAGGCGTTGAAAGCCGTCGGCGATGCGATCGAGGTAACGCAGGAGAAGCTGCAGGGCGCGGGCGCGCGCGCCGTCTGACTTGTCAGTTTCCGCTATCGAGTTTCAGCTCTTCGCCATTCGCCAGGCGGATCTTAGTGACCCATATCGAGGGCGCGCCGTTCTTGGCGCGATAACCGGTGATGGCCAGTTCGTCGCCGGCCTGCACGGTGGTTTCGGTCCAGCCTTTGGGCGCCAGATGGTTGGCGCTGGTCAGCTCAGCTTTCCAGTTCTGCACCTGCCCTTTGTCGTCCTTCACGTCGAATTCCACCACGCAATGCGGATTGACGAAGTGAAAATCCGTGACGGTTCCTTTCAGCGTGACTTCCGCCGTCGTATCGAACGCCGCATATCCGTGGTGCGCACTAACGGCGCCCGGAATCAAAAACAATCCGGCTAGAATAAACAACAAAAGATTTTTCATTGCGCGGGTCCGTCGTCAATCCATCGATCCAGATCTCGAACATATCTGCGTCCATTGAGCGTGTACATGGGAACGGTCACCACCATGTACGCCTTGCCCACCAGCGGCCGTCCGTTCTTGTCTTTCTCCACCTTGGCTGTCGCAATCACCCAAACGTCGAAATTGTTATTCGGGCTATCCACGGCCGGAGCGAAGAAACCCGTGGGACTCACCGAACCAACGAAAGCCGTGTCGCTGCCCGGCGCCTTGTAAAACACTTCCATCGACCAGGTGAAGTCGTTAGGATCCACGCGGCCGAGTTCCACGTCGTCGGCAGTATGCAGTTTGTTGTCAGCTCCCCTCTGATATGCGATCACCTCAAATTGCCGATAACCCCGGGCGTGCGTCTGGTCGCCAAACGCCGCCAGAGCCGACTCGGGCGTTACTTTGATGTAGTCCACACGATCGTAAATTGCAAGCGCGCCCGGCGCCACGGAGCCACGCAACGCAACGTCGCGCCTTCCGAGAGATGCATCGGGGGCCACGTCCACTTCAGCCATCACCTCGGCTGGAGTGGCGGAAACAATCCGTTTGACGGTCACGCCCGGGCCGAAATTGAAATCGGCCGGCGTCAAATCAACGGGAATGCGATCACCGATCAGGCGAACACGCACATTCTGCGAACCAGTCTTCAACGAACGAGGATCCACCGTAATCAGCGTTGGATCGGCCGATGGCCTTCGCAGCTTCACGTCGAAGCCGAATTCCTGGTACTGTCCCCAAAACCAGCGGCCCTCGGCCGTTGATTGATCGGGCGACACCCACAGCACTTCGCGTGCGATGTTATTCGGATCGTCGGGAGCGGAACCGGCTGCCTGCCCGCCTTGAGAGCGGCCTCGCCAGGCGTAGGCGCCGTAAATGGCGCTACGCCCGAAGCGGACGATCTTGGACCCATCCTGCACCGAAGTGAGGTGCACGTCGGTGTTGAATTCGTCGCCGGCCGAATCCACCCGCAACTCGCCGTAATACATGCCGCGGCCCTGAATGGAAGCAGTCACCAGCCAGCGGCCAGCCAGGTTGGGCGTGCGTTCGCGGGCGCTCCACGCATCCCATTCCGGCGTATGAAGCGGCGCCGCCTTAGCAAGAAACGCGATGGCTTCCTCATTTAGCGGAAGCTTGTATCGCGTGGCGTGCATTTCTGCGAGCTGCTTCCAATCGTCCAGCGAGCGCCGCCAGGAAAGCGCGCGCGCAAAGCTGTGGCATCGGGCGCAGGCGTGTCCCACATTATCGTTCGGAATGCTGGTTTCCTGATAAATCCGGCGCTCCACGTCGTACATCACAGGTTTGGCTTCCTCGGGCGCCAAGCCGTGGGACGTGCTCAGATACTTGACAATCGCCCGCGCCTCTGCAGGAGTCAGCGAGACTCCGTTCACCAGGACCATGCGTTTCAGGGCTTCCTGCCAGCCTTCCGGCGTAGTGCGCTCCCAGGAAATACGCTGCATGTTGCCGTACTGGTCGCTGGCGTGGCAGCTTCCGCATTTTGCCACAACGAGCGGATCGGTAACGGGAATGCCGGCTTCGGGTGCGCTCGACTGGCCCCAGAGGATGCCGGAAAACAGGAGGCAGGTGGAAAGACCAAAACCTTCAGGCAAATTCATCGCTTCTGGATAGCAGTCTAGCAGGCTGTGTCGAAAGCGGCTCCCTCACAGCTCTGTAAAGCGAGGAATCTAGCGAGCCGCGCGCCAGCAGCACACCCGGAGATGACCCGAAGTCATGCACTGGAGAACATCGACTCGAAGAATACCGGAAGGGTGGCGCGTGAGCAAGCGGTCTTTTCGGATTTTATACACGGGCTGCTAAGATAATCGACGAAACGATGAGCAACCAACCAAGTCTGTTGAAGCGCGCCGCGCTTTGCGCTAGCCTGGCATTTCTCTGCGCCTGCCGCACCGCGGCTGCCGCGCCACCGGAGGAAACGATCGGCTCGGTCCAGGACGTTTACAGCGGAACTCTGCTTCCCGACATTCAAGTGAACACCTTCCGCCACATCGATCGATTATTTCCTTCACGCATCGTGCCGCACGGCGCGTCTACGTATCCGCTGCCTATCGGCGACAAGCCGCTGCTAAACGTGAATTTCGTGTCGAAGGGCAGGAAATTCGACATTTTCGATTATCTGTCGCTCAATCGCGTTGGCGGGTTGCTGATTCTCAAGGATGGAAAAATCGCCTTCGAAGATTACGAACTCGGCAACACCAACAAGACGCGCTGGGTCTCCTGGTCCATGGTCAAATCGATCAGCTCAACACTGGTGGGAGCGGCCATAGAGGACGGTTCCATCGCCAGTATCGACAACCCGGTAACAAAATACTTGCCCCAACTTGCCGGAGGCGCGTATGAAGGCGTAAGCATCCGAAACCTGCTGCAAATGGCGTCCGGGGCGAAGTGGGACGAGACTTACACCGACCCAAAATCCGATCGTCGCCATATGTTGAATCTTCAGATCGCGCAGAAACCGGGCGCCATTCTCAAATTCATGGCATTGCTGCCGCGCGCGGGACCGCCCGGCTCCATTTGGAATTACAGCACCGGAGAAACGCACGTGGTGGGCGCGTTGGTCAGCGCCGCGGTGAAGCGCACCGAGTCCCAGTATTTATCGGAGAAGATCTGGTCCAAGTTTGGAATGGAAACAGATGCCACATGGTGGCTGGAATCGCCGGACGGATTGGAAGTTGGCGGGAGCGGCTTCAGCGCGACTCTGCGAGACTATGGACGATTCGGTCTTTTTGCTTCGAATGGCGGAAAAGCCCAAGGAAAAGACGTCGTGCCGTCGGGCTGGTTCTCAGATGCGGGGAGTTCCAAGCAAGTGGGCGGCAAGCCCGTGGACTACGGATACATGTGGTGGACGTACGGTCCAACAGCCAATCCGATTCATCAGGGCGCATTTCAGGCCGAAGGAATATTCGGACAATTCCTCTATATCAATCCCAGGGAGCGCGTGGTCGTGGTGGTTTGGAGCGCTCGGCCTAAACCGACCGGAACCAACTCCATCGACGACGCCGATTTCTTCGCGGGAGTCGTGGAAGCTCTCCGTCGATGAAGCGTTGGCGTGAGCCGGGCGGCTATAGGGACTGCCACAGCCTCAATCTAAATCGAGAACTCCGGCCCGTGTCTACATATTGATCCCGCACCTCGCGGTAAGCATCCGCGACTTCCCGTACTGTCGCGTACCAGGCCTTGAAAGTTCCTGGTGAACTCGATAAGGTCCCGCGGCAATGCCGAGGCAAACCAGATTGAACAGGCCTCTGGATTTGTAAATCTCCCGGAACTCCTCCCGCCAGATCTCCAGCACGTGCGAGTTGGTCATGATGGGCCGCGGGTTCTTCAACGAAAACGGCATATAGGGCGCGCATCGTCCAGGCTCCAATGCCATCCACTCGTGGAGGTAGCCGTGATGGCCTACCTGGTGACCGTCTCAAAGATGGCTTCAATGCGATCCCGATATTTCTCCGCGGTCCAACCCGGCGCGAAAAAGGTGGCCTTCAGTCCATAATCGCGTGAGATCCTGTGCGCCGTCGGGCCAAGGCTAGTCTGCCGCATGACTCGTCGCCGCAGCCAGGGGCCCACGCAGGGGCACTCCTTGAAACAGCGACTGGCAAGGCGGGCCGTCCGTGACGTACAGCGTGCGGGTGTTTAGATCGATGGCGGCCGCGGTAACGGAAATCACCCGCTTCGGCTCCGGCAGCGTCATGTCCGCGTGGCGGCAGATAGAGGCGGGCGCGCTGAAGTGGTCCGAAAGCAGCGTTTGTATGGTATCGATTCCAATCTCCCCGCCGCGCCGCCGCAACAAGCGCTCCAGCCGGTTGGCGCGATACAACGAATGCGGCGCGATGCGCTCGAACTGCGAAGCGATGCGCGTTTCGCGCACCAGATGATTGGCGTGCGTGACCAAACCATCCTGCGGATAAAGGTAGGAGCAATAATCCGGCGTCGCTTCGATATCGATGATCTCCCCGTCGGCGTGCCCGATCAAGAAATTTGTCGAGCAGCAACGGTCCGTTTGCACCACCGGCAGCAGCGCCTTGTCGAAGGTCCAGGCGTCCAGGATTTCGCGGCAACGCACGTGGAAGGGCTTGCGGCAGCCGTTGACGCCGTCGCGATTGGTGACCAGACCGTTGACGCACAACCCGATTCCCGCGGCATTGACGCCTATCTTGCACCCTACGATGCCGGCTTCGGTGAATCCCACAAAGTCCGGCTTGTTCGTACCCGGTTCGGACGAACGCTGGACGCGCATCACAAAGACGTGGCCCTGTACTTTCTGCAGCCAGTCCCAATTCTGGCCGATCAGCGTGTGGCCGCTGGCCGTCATCTCCGGAAGCAGCCCAAACACGGTGCAGCCTTCCTGTTCTTGAACGGCCGGGTTATTCACGGTCTGCGCCTCCGCTCCGAACACGCAATACGTCAGTTCGTAACGCGCATTGAGCATGGCGATCTCCGTCAACGAAAGCTCCGCGCCCGCCGCGACGCCCGCCATTTCTTCGGCGTACTCCGGATTGTCGCGTGCAATGAAGGCCGCCCAGGCATCGCTTTGCTCCAACACGACAGGCAACTTCGCGCCGCCCGCCTCAAAGCGCGCCACGTAGGTCGCATAGTTGTCCCGAATTTCCGGGCGCATGCCGCGCCCATGCACTCGCCCGCGCTCGCGCGGATCGGAACCGAGATCGAGAACCGTCAACTCTGCCATAGAACTCCAGTTTGAGGCATTTTAGTTGGGCCTGTTGCTGCCTCGCGCTTGAGCCTGTCCTGCGTCGTAAGCCTTCCAGGATACCTCGATGACGTAGGCGTGAATCGCGTCCGCTTCTTGCGCGCTCGTTTTTTTTCACTATGGGGAAGCTGGGAGCAAGCGTAGATCCGGAATCGCGCCATCTTCGGTGAACGCGCCCGATGTGCTTCTCGTAAAGAGCCGCGCCTATGCTTAAGGGCCTTGATGTCGCCCGGTTGAGGCTTGAATTCCCAGCGGATCTCTAATTCCCACGATGTTCGGCGACCATAACGAGGTCTAGTGTGGTTGGGTGAATGGGCACGGCGCGCTGCATCACGCTGTAAGGAGCGCGCGTACACATCAAGTCAAGAACGCAATGGATCACATCGTCGCCACCGGTACCGAGAACGTTAGCGCCAAGTATCTCCTTGGAATCTCCGTCTACCGGTACTTTCATGAATCCCTGCGTCTCACCTTTTCGACGGCTCTCCTGACGGGTGTATTGGGGCGTTTCGCCATCAACACACGCCGCCCGGATTGGCGCGCCTGGGTCATAGAATTCCTTCATCTGCCCTCCTCTTTTGAGAGCTCATTCCCCCAATGTCCGACAGTTGCCTTCTCTGCCCCCGCAAGAGACATGGCGCCGATGGCGATCACGTCGTAGTCGTCATTTCGGCAGTTCTTCGCCGGCCTGCTCCCGCACCATGTACTCGGCGTACCAGTCCGGCCAGTTCGGGTCTGCTTGCCCCGTCCGCGCCTCGTGCTGCCCGTGCGCGGTCGCGGCGCGCCGTAGCGCCTGCGACAGGTCGCCCGCCGACGCGTACGTCGTCTGTCCGGCGACACGCCCGGGCAACCGCGTCGTGATCTCCTGCAGCAGCCAGCCGTTGCCGTCGGGATCGCTGAAGGAGACGAACGAGCGGTAGCTGCGATGGTCGGGATCCGGACCGCTAACCCGGAGCCGCCCAAACAGGTAGGGCTGGTCCGGGCCAGCGTACACGCCACCGGCGTCGTGGAACACCTCGGTCGCGTCGACGCCGTGCGCGGCCAGTTCGTGGCGCGCAGCCTGGATATCGGAGACGATCAGGTACAGGCCCTGGGCGGAGCCGGGCGCCGCCGCGGTGACGTTCTTGCCGAAGATGACCGAGCACCCGGAGCCCGTCGGCGTGAACTGGATCACGCGGAAGTCGTCACCGTTGTCGTAGTCGGCGTCGAGCCGCCACCCGAGCCTCCCGTAAAACTCCTTCGCGCGGTCGACATCCGAGACGGGGATGACAACCACCTCGAACTTCATGTCGATTCTCGCCACTGCCGCGTCGTTAGTACGAACTTCGTTGGTGCTCATGGCTGCCTCCTGGGTTGTCCTACATCTTGTGTCAAGTCCTCAAAAGTCTATGATGCATTGAAACAGGGTGAACTGGCGGCTTGGAAGAGCTGTGGATTTCACTTGGCCGTATCATGGCCTTATCCGGCCAATCTCTGCCCGTTATCCTGCCGGGTTGAGTTTGCGGGTTTCGGAAAGAATCTTGGTCAGCCGATTGGAGAGCTGATCGAGGCGATGTCTCGGCGGGCCGTCCGGGAGCGAGC
>Ga0302326_10020099_pt1 | contig 13760 bp, 16 predicted proteins | sample Palsa_T0_3_FD_202264 | JGI IMG/M metagenome (GOLD analysis project Ga0302326, IMG submission 202264) | Peat permafrost microbial communities from Stordalen Mire near Abisko, Sweden - Palsa_T0_3 | ecosystem: Environmental > Terrestrial > Soil > Palsa > Peat permafrost | place: Sweden: Abisko... | reverse complement strand
ACCTAATGCTCGCCGGCGCAGGAGTGTTGGTTCTGGCGCTCGTTGTGTTTGGAATCTACAAAGCGTTCTCGCCCAAGCCGCATCCGCCGGCGGTAGCCCCCGCCGCTCAAAACGCCACCGAGTCGCCAACCGACTCCGGCGGGCAGAATGGGCAGATTCAGATCGATACCGGAACGCCGGTTGCCGCCACCCCCAATTCCCAATCCGCGCCATCCGCGACCGCAAAAACCGCTCCGCTTCGCACGCGACAGCCGAATCAGCAGCAGAACACAACGCCGCCTCCGAGCAACGACGTTGCTCCGCCGGCCCAATCCGTCACCGTCACCATTCCCGCAGGCGCTACCGTAAGCGTCACCATGATCGATGCCATCGATTCCGATAGCAGCTCGCCAGGCCAAAATTTTCACGCGTCGATAGCCGCCCCGGTGATGGTCGGTAACCAGGCCCCGGTTTATCAAGGCGCCGACGCCCGCGTCCGCCTCGAGAAAGTCCAGCTTCCCGGCCACTTCGGTGGACATTCCGAGCTGCAAGTGCACCTGGTGTCGTTCAACGCGCGCGGCACAATCTACACCGTCGCTTCGGATTTGGTGGATCCGAAGGGGTCGTCGAGCGGCAAGAACATCGCCGCAAAGGTCGGTGTGGGCGCTGCCATCGGCGGGATCCTGTCGAAGGGAAAAGGCGCGGCGATGGGTGCCGTCGGCGGTGGGAGCGCAGCCGGCGCCCAACTGCTGACCCACGGCGGCAAAGTCCGCATCCCCTCCGAAACCAGGTTGGACTTCACCCTAACCAAACCGCTCACCGTAACATTCGCCCAATAGCTAGTTTTTCGCTAGGATTCGTTCCAACTCATCATTCATCGGGAGTCAGTTCCGCAAGCTACCGCCGCAGCGGCAAAACGTCGCGCTTGACAATCCATAACTGTATGGTTATGGTTTAGGAATGCAAGTCGTAACGGACCACGTTTTTAAGGCTCTCGCTGACCCAACGCGACGCGCGCTCTTTGAGCGCTTGGCCCGCGACGGGGAACAGACTGTGCACGCCTTGACGCATCGCGCGGGCGTATCGCAGCCGGCAGTCTCCAAGCACTTGGGCGTCCTAAAGCACGCCAGATTGGTGCGCGGCAGGCGCAAGGGACGCGAAACGCACTACAGCGCCCAGCCGCAAGCTCTGGCGCCGATGATTGACTGGATGAGCATCTATGGCGCCTTCTGGCGCGAACGGTTTGACCGCCTCGAATCTTTGTTGAAAAGGATGGATCAATGATGAAACCAGACACCACGCGTTCTCTTGTCATCGAGCGGGAGATGCCGCATTCCCCGGAAAAAATCTGGCGTGCGCTCACGCAAAGCGCCCTGATAGAGGAGTGGCTGATGAAGAATGATTTCCAGCCGGTCGTGAGCCATCGGTTCAACTTCCGCGCCACGCCGGTGCAGAATTGGAACGGGATTATCGACTGTGAAGTCCTGGTGTTCGAACCGAATTCGCGGCTCTCTTATAGCTGGAGTTCCATGGGTTTGATGAGCGTCGTCGCCTGGACGTTGACGCCGACCAAGGACGGCACGCATGTCCGCATGGAGCACTCCGGTTTCCGATCAGAAGAAGATGCCGCCTATAAGGGTGCAAGGTACGGATGGCAGAAGTTCATCGGCAGCCTGGACCGTGTGGTTGGGGGCTTGGACTGACCATGAAAGCAAAAATCATGGCCTATTGGATTACCACCGCACTCGTAGCGTTTTTTATCGGAGGCGGTGGCGTTGCGCAGCTGGCGCAATTTAAGGGCAACCCCCATGGCATAGTGCCCGTTCTCGGCTATCCGATGTACTTCTTTGGCATCCTGGGATTTTGGAAGGTGCTTGGAGCCATTGCCATACTCGTACCGCGTTTTCCGCGGCTCAAGGAATGGGCGTATGCCGGCATCTTCTTCGATCTGACCGGCGCGGCGGCATCCTGCGCTGCGGTCGGCGGTTACGGCGTTTACGCCTTTCACGTCCTCGCCCCGCTCGTCCTTGCTGTTCTGGCGGTGGCTTCGTGGGCCGTTCGACCGCAAAGCCGTGCCATCGGCATCCTCATTCCTGCGAAAAAGGGCAGGGCGGTATAAACACGAGAGTAGACGTATTGCAGCACATCTCTAAGAACCGAAAACGAACTTGGAATCCTGGACCCCGATGGAAGCCAAGTGAACATAACGACCAAGTAGCCGAGGTAGAATTCCCTCAGCGATCTGAGGCTGAGGACGTGTTCAGGGCCACCGCGGCGCGAATAAGATTCTTCAGAGCCTTCTCGTTAACCTTGTCGCCTTCGCGGAAGTCGATGGCACGCCTCACTCTGCCCTCGAGACTAGAGTTGAACAGACCAGCGGGGTCATCCAACGAGGCGCCCTTGGCGAATGTCATCTTTACGACTTTCTTGTAGGTCTCACCGGTGCAGATCAACCCGTCGTGGGACCACACAGGTATACTCCACTTCCACTCCTCGACGACTTTCGGGTCGGCTTGCTGGATCAACGCGCGGAGGCGGGAAAGCATCTCTCCGCGCCAGTCACCTAACTCTTGGATTCTCGCGCCGACCAGTCGAGATGCAGATTCCACTTTCTGGGAACCACTCTTTTTCACGATGAGTTTCCCCCCTTGCGCTTCTCTTTTTGGCCTTCTTGACAATTATTTTCCGGAAATTCTCGCAATGTAAACCGCAAACGGCTCAAGCGAAACCGTCCTTAGCGTTCCGTCCGCCGGTTTCTTCATAGTAGAAACCAGCGTAGTAACACGAGCCTCCGCAATCTCCACCGAACCCAAATCAAACGTAACGTCCTGCGCCGCCGCAGACATATTCAGCGCCACCAAAATCGTCTCCGACGGCGACCGCCGCAGATAAGCCAGCACGTTCGGATCGCCCTCGTTCAACGCCACATACTCCCCCGCGATCAACGCATCCTCGCTGTGCCGAAGCGCCAGCAGCCGCCTGTAAAAATTAAGAATCGAATCCGGATCCTTCGATTCGGTAGCGACGTTATATTTCCCGGCGCTAGCCGGTACCGGCAACCAGGGCGTAGCCGCGGAAAACCCGGCATTCGCCCCGCCGCTCCATTGCATCGGCGTACGCTCGCCATCGCGCCCTTTCTGCACCGGCCATCCCAATTTCCCGATCGGATCCTTCACGTCCTCCTTGCGCACCGGGTCCGTGTTGGTCATTCCGATTTCTTCGCCGTAGTACATGATCGGCGTCCCGCGCAGCGTCAAGTACAGCCCCGCCATTAATTTGGCGATCTGATCGTTATGCACTCCGTCGCCGTAGCGCACGTAGGAACGCACGATGTCGTGGTTGCTGATCACAAACACCGGCCACCCGCCGGCGGAATTCACCGCCGCGATCTGCGCTCGAAATTCGGGCGCGGAAAGCTTGTTCACCGTCGTGAACATCAGGTCCATCGGCATCTGCAATTCGTCGCCGTGCTGCCCGTAATACAGCGCCAATTCGTCCATGTGCTTCGTCCAGGTTTCCCCGATCAGCACCGCGTCGTGTTCATCGGCAACCGTGCGCAATTGCCGGAGCACGTCGTGCACCTCCGGCAATTTATCGTTGTAGAGTTCCTCGGTGTTCGGGTCGCCGAAGGCGTTGGTGCCCGGCAGCGTCGGATTGTCCTTCAAGTCCGGATCCTCAAACAGCGTACTCACCGCGTCCAATCGGAATCCCGCCACGCCGCGCTTGTACCAGAATCGCGTAACGTCAAACATCGCCTGCTTCACCGCGTGATTTCGCCAGTTCAGATCCGGCTGCTCGGGATAGAAAAAGTGGTAGTACCACTGCCCGGTGCTGGGATCGAACTTCCACGCCGATCCCCCAAACGTAGATGTCCAATTATTCGGCGGCTGTCCGGGTCCCTTGCCGTCCCTCCAGATGTACCAATCGCGATGCGCCGACGTTCGCGATGACTTTGAATCCAGAAACCATTTGTGCTGGTCCGACGTGTGATTCATCACGAAATCCAGAATAATGCGGATCCCGCGCTTTTTCGCTTCGCTCGCTAAACGGTCGAAATCCGCCAGCGTCCCGTACATCGGATCGATATTCTCGTAGTCCGAAACGTCGTAACCGAAATCCACCTGCGGAGAAGGGAAGCACGGCGTGATCCAGATCGCGTTAACCCCCAGGCTCTTCAGATAATCGAGTTTTGCCGCGATGCCGTTTAGATCCCCCACCCCGTCGTTGTTGCTGTCCGCAAAACTGCGCGGATAAATTTCGTAAAATACCGCGTGCTTCCACCAGGTGTGTTCCGCGGTGTCGGTTTGTTTCGGATTCACTTGGTCTCCCGTCGCTGCCAGGCCCACACCGCTCAAGCAGAAAAACAGCGCCCACCACGCCCATATCCATGCTCGTCCCATGTGTAAATCCTTTCCTCGGGCGTTGCCGGACATTTCCGTTCAGCCGATGCTACAATCCGTGCTGCCCGTATATTATGCCGGTGGGCGCGGCAGGGACTAGGTAAAAAGCAGTGCGGACGGCAGAAGCGCGATTCGAACTCGCGCCCTACGGTTAGGGGACCACAGTGGCTGCCAGGAAGTTCACCGTCGTCGGCTTGGGAGAAATTCTCTGGGACATCTTTCCGGAGGGTAAGCAACTCGGTGGCGCTCCCGCCAATTTTACCCACATCACCAATCTCCTCGGCGATCACGGCATGTTGGCCAGCCGCATCGGCAACGACGTTCCCGGCAAGCGCGCGGTCGACAAGCTTTCCCGCATCGGTCTGGATATTACCTGCCTCCAGTTCGATTTCTCCCTGCCCACCGGCACCGTGCAGGTGAGTGTGAACAAGGAAGGCGAGCCCAACTACAAAATTGCCGAGCCGGTCGCCTGGGATCATTTCGAGTGGACCCGCGAATGGAAAACGTTGGCCCGCCGTGCCGACGCGGTGTGCTTTGGTTCTCTGGCGCAGCGCGCGTCGCAATCCCGCGCCACTATCCAGCAGTTTTTGAACGCCATGGATAAGGACGCGGCGCGGGTCTTCGACGTCAACCTGCGCCAGGCCTTTTACACGCCGGAAATCATCGCCGAATCACTGAAAATCGCTGACGTCGTCAAACTCAATCAGGAAGAGCTCCGCGTGGTCGCCGAGATGGTGGGCATTCCGCATACCGAAGATCGCGCGTCCGCAGAGCGCCTCCGCGACGATTTTCAGTTGGAACTGGTGTGCGTCACCCGTGGCGCCAATGGCAGTATCTTGTGTTCGAAGAACGAATGCGACGTTCATCCCGGCTTTCACGTCAAGGTCGCCGACATGGTCGGCGCGGGGGACGCCTTCACCGCCGGACTAGTTCGGCACTATCTCCGCAAATCCCCGCTAGCCAAAATGAACGACGCCGCGAATCGCTTGGGAGCCTGGGTAGCCAGCCAAAAGGGCGCCATGCCCACCCCCGGCAAGCGCCAGCTCAAGAAAGTGCACGCCGCCATAGCGTAGTGGCACCATCATGCTTGGTTGTGTTTCTGCTTGTGTGCGATGCCCGAGCCGCCAAAACCATCCCGGCCTATGCTCGCGCTTTCATCGATTTGTGCGGTTTCGATTCGCCGGAGTTCTCTGTGGCGCTCGCCTGCGGTAGCTCCGGATCTTCGCCGTGCGGCGGCGCCGTTTCCTCGACGGTTTCGCTTCTTCGATGGCCGACCCCGTAAAATCTCCGGTTGCAGTCGTGGCAACGGTAGGGCCGCATCCCGACCATCCGCAGCAGCTTGTCCTCGAAAAATCCTCGCCGGGGAGACCGGCGAACCCTGTGCCCGTTGCACCCGGGACAAGTCGTTTTGCCCATGACGCTTCACCAAAGTCCCGCCCGCAGCCTGAACCACGAACGGAGACACCCAAGTGTCGATAACACAGATGTTAGTACGTGGTCGCAGGTTGTGTGTTACTCAAATAGGTGATGGAGTCGATCGGAAGGTCGGAGGAACAAACGTAAAGGCGAAACCGAAAAATTTTGGGGGTCTCGATTCGTTTATGACGTCGTCGTCGGAAAATTATGAGGCCGCATATAAGAGATGAGCGACGACGACGGCCAGGGTGACTTGCCCAAGAAACAAGTCGAATCGAGACCCCAGAACTTATGAGTGCATCAACGCCGCCGAGCATAAGTCAGATGTGCTCAGCCCGCCATCCAGTCAACTCTGTAGGGACGCTAAGGGCTTTCCCGTATATCGTAAAGTACTCATCGTGCAAGGTTTATCGCGAACTCCCGCCAGAATAAAGCGCCCCGGCGGGTCATTTGGCTACGGTGCCGCGGGAACCGTAGGCTGTGCGATTTCCTGGATGTGGATGGTTTTGGTGTCCGGGTCGATGCCCCCCACCACTTTCACTTTCCGCCCGGCGAACGCCGACGCCTTCTCTTGGTCGTCCAGCAGAAACATGGTGTTGGCCTCAGCGTCGTATAGCACGTATTGCCCGCCCATCTTCACGCAGTAGTTCGTACAGGACCTGGGCCCTTTCGTGCCTTCCTTCTTCATCATTGCCGCGTGCGAGCCGGTCTTCCCGCATTGGCTATCCGTAATCACGCCGAAGTAGGCCAAGGGTGCTGGATTCTTTGCCTGCTCCTGCCCCAGCGATGCGCACGAGCCCACAGCCAGAATCAAAACCAAAAAACCGCCCCTGCCGATTGTTGGCGTCAAGGTGCCTCCAGCGGTTCACTAGCCACGGACAGTCTTTCCCGCGCCGCTGAACCTAGGTTGTAGCCCCATTCAGCCAATCCGCCAATACCCACTATCACCTAGCGAGTACCGCAGCTTCCATTTGGGTTCGGCCGAATCGGCCCTTCTATCGCCAAGTTGTGCAAGTGCACATGCCGTACCAGAGACGTCAATGTACAGCAAATACCCGATGTTGGGCGTCCTCCAGGCATGTTCAACTCATAGCGTGCTATCAGATTTCGCGGCCGAAGGGAGGGGGTCGTAGAACGCTGCAAGAAGGCCACGTTTACTAGTTCCCAGCCAAGGGGAGTAGCCCCATGGACAAAATACTAGACGATACCAGACGACGGTTTGTAATCGCGGACGACCAACCGTTCATGCGCAAGGCAGTTCGCAGAATTCTGGAGTCTCATAAGGATTGGGAAGTTTGCGGCGAGGCCGCGGATGGCCAGGAGGCCGTGGAAAAAGTGAAGGTCTTGGCCCCGGACTTCGTGGTGATGGATTTGGTCATGCCCCGGCTTGGCGGAATCGATGCCGCCCGGCAAATTTGCGAAGAATCTCCCGAGGTCAAAGTCCTGATTCTCACGCTGCATAGTCTGCCCGATTTGGTGGAAGCCGCTCGCGACGCCGGCGCCAAGGCATTTATCTTGAAGTCGGACTCTCACCGGCAACTGGTTTCCGCGATCGAGCAATTGGTCGCCTAGCTTCGTCGTGCCCAGCCCTTCACAATTTCGCCGCCCACCGGCGTAGAGCAATTCCGGTGCGTCGCGCGGCTCGCGCCGAAATCCACAGGCCCACAGATCAGGAGAATTCCCTTTGAGCCGTACAGCGTCCTCCGTATGGCACGCGACGCGCAAACCGCCTACAGTGCTTCTCGCACTTGCCTGGTGACAAAGTAGACGCCACTAGGGCAGTCTGAGGAGCGACGGATGGCAACAAGACCCACACCCACTGAAATCGAGCGCGAGACCCCTGCCGCAGGCACGGACGAGCCCGAGGCGCCGAACCCAACTCCACAACCGAACTCTGGCTACAGAGAAGTTCAGGGTTTTCCTCCGCGCCAGGGCGTTGCGAATCCTGATCTGCCCGGCGGCGTCGAAGACATTCCCAAACAGGAGCTATAAAAGATGAGGCGTTTGTCCGTGGCCTTGGCGCTGGTGATTTCCTTCATTGCGGTGCCGGCGGCTCGGGCCCAAAATGGCGGTGAAGCCGGCGTGTTCGCTCATTACTTTGATTTCCGGCAAGCGGACACCCAGCTCGTAGGACTTGGCGGCAGGCTTTCGATTAACACCTCGCCGAGCGTACAGTTCGAAGGTGAAATCGGATACGACTTCACCCGCGCCTTCACCGAAAAATACTCCAACGGAACCAGCTCGTACGATTTCGTGCGCACCGATGCGCGCATGCTCGACGGCTTGATCGGACCGAAGTTCCAAACCACTGGACGGTTGCGTTTGTTTGTGACCGTCAAGGGAGGGTTCACCCACTTCGACTTCAGCAATAGCCCGGCCAGCATCCCTGGATTCAAGAGCGAAATAGAAAATCTTCGCGCCAGCAACATCAATCCGGCGATTTATCCGGGCGCAGGCATCGAGGGTTTCTTCGGCGCCCTCGGCTTGCGCGTCGACGTTGGCGACGAAATTTATTTTGCCAATGGCAGTCACCACAATCTGCGCATTACCGCCGGACCGGTTATCCGGTTCTGAGCGGGCGGTAGAACCGATGGAAGAAAAAGAAGAAAGGAACAAGAGAACACGACCATGACGACGATGAGACGTGCCCTGCAGCCGCGAAAATCAATCTGGCGCCGCTCGATCGCTTCGGGATCCATACTCTTGGGTGGCCTCACCTTCCTGTATATCCAGCCGCAGCCGGCGATTTCCCGCCAGGCTGCCGACAACACCAAACTAAACGAATCCTCCGGCGTCACCGCCGATCAGCAGAAGAACGACACCAGCGACGTCGAAATCACCCGGCGCATCCGCAAGTCGATCATGCAAGACAAAACTCTTTCCGTCGACGCGCATAACGTGAAAGTGATTGCGCGCGATGGCGCGGTCACTCTGAAAGGGCCGGTCCATTCCGAAGCGGAGAAAAGCAACATCGAAGCAAAGGCCGTCGCCGTCGCCGGCCAGGGAAAGGTGAACAACGAAATCCGCGTCATCGCAAAGAAACCGGATTCATAGACGCGCCGCATCACGGAGGCGAAGTCAATGGCGAGCGAGCAAATAGTGGTCCTGGGAATCTATTCACAGCGGCCGAGCGTTGAGGCCGCTCTTGATGAGTTGCGCGACGCCGGCTTTCGCAATGCGGACGTATCGATCTTGCTTCCGCAAAAGCACGCCACTGCAGCTCACGTCCCCGAAGCCACCAAGGCTCCCGAAGGGCTTTCCGTCGGTGCGAGCTCCGGCGCGCTAATCGGCGGCGCGTTCGGTTGGCTCACCGGAGTGGGCGCGCTGGCCATTCCCGGGCTGGGCCCATTTATTGCCGCGGGACCGATCCTTGCCACGCTTGCCGGTGTTGGTGTTGGCGGCGCGGTCGGCGGATTTTCCGGCGGGTTGATCGGACTGGGAATTCCGGAGCACGAAGCGAAGCACTTTGCTGGCCGCATTGAGCAGGGCGAGATTCTGCTCTCGGTCCACTGCGATTCCGCTGGCGGCGTCGGAACAGCCAAAGAGGTCATGCAGCGCACCGGCGCGGAAAAGATCGCATCGACCCTCGAATCGGCGGCCGGCGCGGATAACCAGCCGGGACCAAGAATCGTCAGAGAAGCAGTGCGCTGAGCTTCTCCGAAGTCGATCGCACGATTTTTTAAATCGTAAGCCATGGAGGAAACAGATGTCGTCATTAAAACTACAAATCAAAAAGGTGCCGTCGGCGTTGTTGGCCGCGACGGCGATCGCGGGTCTGCTGTTGCTCCCCGTGGCGCCCCGCAGCTATGCTGACGAACATTCCAAGTGCCAGCACGCCATCGAAAAGGCCGAATCCAATCTGGACCATGCTATCCACAAGCACGGCGAGCACAGTCCGGAAGCCGATTCCCGCCGCCGCGAACTTAACGACGAGCGCCAACACTGCTGGGACACCTACCACGGTTGGTGGGACGGCCACGCTCACGTGTGGCACACCGATCGCGACTGGGACCATCCTTAGACTCTGCTGAACCATTCGGCGCTGAGGCGTCCGGCGATAATGTCCGCCGCCTCAGCGTCATTACTCTGCTATGGGCATTCTTTGTTCCTTCAGTCGATCGGGCATGGTTTCAAGCTATCGCTTCCCCAATTGTTGCTATCCTTAAATTATGAACCTCGTTCAACGCGCATCGCTTGCGGCCTTCTTATTTCTCCCGTGTTTGATTCCGCTTTGTGGCATCGTGGCCGCGCACAGCCAGGAGGCGCGTCCAGCGGGCCCCGCAGCTCCCGGCCAGGTTGCGAATCCTTCCTACATGGTCATTGGGTTTGTCGGCGGCTACGTGAGCAGTACCAACATGGCGCACGCCGAAGTGCAACTGGCGGCGTCGCTGCGCAATTCCTATTCCTCCGACGTCTACGTCGGCGCGTTCGAAAATCATAAGGGCGCCGCGGCCTACGAGGAAATCATTCGGCTGTTGGACGCCGACCACGACGGCACGCTCTCGCCCCAGGAAAAAAAGAAAGCCCACATCATTATGTACGGCCACAGTTGGGGGGCGTCGGAATGCTTACAGATCGCGCGCATGCTCGATAAAATTGATGTCCCAATTTTGCTGAGTATCCAGGTCGATAGCGTCGCCAAACCCCACCAGGACGACGGCTTGGTTCCCGCCAACGTGCTCGAGGCAGCCAATTTTTTCCAGTCCTACGGCCATCTCCACGGCCGAGCTGAAATCCGCGCCGCCGATCCATCGCGCACCAAAATCCTGGGCAATTACGCCCTCGACTACAAGACCAATCCTGTAAAGTGCAAAGGATATCCATGGTGGGATCGAGTGTTTGCCAAATACCACACCGAAATCGAATGCGACACCGCGGTCTGGGACAAGATCGAGTCGTTGATCCGCGCCAAACTCCCGGCAAGCGACCAAGTTGCTCCCGTACCCACTCCGGCGATCCCCCCCGCCGCCGCGCCCAAGCAGTAGCCGCGGGTTACCGCCGAGACTGGCGGCGCTACAGCAAATACACTGGAATCGCCGCGCCGATCCCGTCACAATACGGCGTCGCCGTCCCACGAGCTACGCGCGCCAAACCGTCAGGGAGCAGTTTTTGACTTCCACCGAAATCACCAGTCCGGCCGACATCGTCGAAATCGAGAATCTGACCAAGACGTACGCAGGCCGCGTGCAGGTGGAAGCCGTGCGCGACATCACCCTGTCCGTTCGTCGCGGCGAACTATTCGGCCTGCTTGGCCCCAACGGCGCCGGGAAAAGCACCACCATCGGAGTTTGCACCACGCGCACCTTGCCGACTTCCGGCTCCGTCCGCATCGCCGGGGTGGACGTAGTCGCCGCGCCGGCCCGGGCCCGCCGCCATATGGGAGTGGTGCCGCAATACAACACCCTCGACCGCCAGTGCACCGTCTGGGAGAACCTTTACTTCCACTGCCGCTATTTTGGTTACTCCTCCTCCTCCGCAACGGAGCGCACCGCAAGACTTCTCGACCAGTTTCGCCTCACCGAGCGCGCTCAATCCATGGTCCGCGAACTTTCCGGCGGCCTGGCGCAGCGCGTCCAAATCGCACGCGCCATCGCGCACGAGCCCGAAATTTTATTTCTCGACGAACCCAGCGCCGGCCTCGACCCGCAAAGCCGCTTGGCCCTGTGGGAAAGCGTTCGCCAGCTGCAGACCCACGGAATCACCATCGTGCTCACCACTCACTATATGGAAGAAGCCGAAGCGCTGTGCGAACGCCTGGCCATTATCGACCACGGCAAAATCCTGGTGTGCGACACCCCGCAAAATCTGAAAGGCGGGGTAGGCGCGCAAACGGTGATCCATCTGACGTTGACCGGCGATTCCGATCCGGCTTTGCAGCAGGCCCTGCGCGCGCTTCCCGGTGTGAAAAATTTGGAGTCGGCCAGCGACGGCATCCGCATCTTCGTCGATTCGCTCGACGGCATCCTTCCCAAAATCGTGGAGATTACCGGAGCGCGCCTTCACGACGTTTCGATCAACGAAGCCAGCCTGGAAAATGTTTTCATCCAGCTTACCGGCAGGGACCTCCGTGAGTAAGTCTTCACCGCCGGCCGGGCCGGCCGGTTCGCGGGAAGGGAAGGGAACCACGTGACGAATTCGATGGGCAATTTCACGCTATGGGCCCGATCGTTTTGGGGGCTAATGGTGCGCGACCTGCGAGTGCTCCGCCGCGAAGTGGCTCCCTTCTGCGCGCGCACGCTGATGAATCCGTTCATGTTCGTTTTCGTCTTCACCTATCTCTTCCCCAAGATGGGCCAGGGCTTCCAGAATTCCCGCGGCATAAGTTTCGGCACCCTGATTCTGCCCGGCCTGCTGGCGGTCGCCATTTTCGTGCAGGGCATCATGGCCGTCGCGCTCCCGTTGTCCGTGGAAATCAGCAGCACCCGTGAAATCGAAGACCGCGTGATGTCTCCGCTCCCGGTAACCTGGGTAGCCATCCAAAAAATAATCTTTAGCGCCTTCCAAAGCGTGATCGCCGCCCTGGTGGTTTTCCCGCTGATCTATTTCATCCCCGCCTCACCGGTGCACGTGCACGTGGAAAGCTGGCCGATACTGATCGGCACCGTAATTTTGGCCAGCCTGGCCTCTGGCGCCGTAGGCCTAACCATCGGCACGATTGTGAAGCCACAAAATATAGGCCTGATGTTCGGAATCGTAGTCGTCCCCATAACGTTTTTCGGCTGCGTCTATTACCCCTGGGTATTTCTGGAAAAAGTGAGGTGGATCCAAATCGCGGTGCTGCTCAATCCGCTGGTCTATATGAGCGAAGGGCTGCGCACCGCGCTAACCCCGGAAACCCCACACATGCCCGCATGGACTACAACTCTGGCGTTGCTCCTTTGCGTAGCCATCCTGGGCTACGTCGGTATCCGCGGCTTCATTCGCCGCGTAGTCAGCTAGGCGCCCCACAGCGGCAACTGCGTCTACATCCCCACCGCCTTCCAGGCACTGCGAAGCGGCATTTTCTTGAAATATGAAATGGGAATTCGCCTGGACTGAAAGTTTGTAACCTGATGATTATCAGTGAGATCCATTTTCTAATGCCCACGGATGCATGGATTAGAAATTTGGCTCACCTGGGCCGGTTCTTGAACGCACGGCGCAGGGTCTTAATTTCTAGGATCATCGGGTCGCCCTCCTGTTCGGCTCGAACGTAGCATCGCGGTGCGCGCGGGGTAAGGATGAATTCATGTGGAGAGTGGTACCAGAGCGGGGGCGGAAAACTACTGAGGCAGCCGGCAAGAAGAAGCGGCAGACGGAATCAAGAAGCTATTCGGTTTCGGGATCACGCCAAACACGGTTTGCCGTTTCGGCGACGAGGCGCAACTTGGCCCACTGCTGGTCTTCGGCGAGTAGATTGCCCTCCATGGTCGATGCAAACCCGCACTGCGGGCTGAGGGCGAGATTTTCGAGAGGGAAATACTTTGCGGCTTGGTTGATTCGTTGGATGAGTTCGTCGCCATTTTCGAGCTGCGGCCGCTTGGAGCTAACGAGCCCGAGCACCACCGTTTTTGTCTTGGGGATGAAACGGAGCGGCTCGAAGGTGCCGGAGCGTTCATCGTCATATTCGAGAAGGAAGCGATCGGCAGCCATGGTGGTGAAGAGCTTCTCAGCGATAGCGTCGTAGCCGCCCTGGGCGTACCAGTGGCTGCGATTGTTCCCACGGCAGAGGTGAATCGCGAGGGTGACGCCGGGCCGGCGGGCCGCTTCAAAGCATGCGTTGTCAGCGCGGATAGATTCCTCGAGCAACGCCTCCGGTTCGACCTTCATTTCGGCACGGATCCAGTCGCGCCACTTTGGATCCAGGTAATAGCTGTATCGGGGCGCGTCGATCTGGATGTATTTCACGCCTTCGGCGGAGAGCCTAGCGAGTTCCGCTTTCATGATCGCGACAATGTCCCACAAAAGCGCGGAATGATTTTCGTA
>Ga0302326_10020098_pt1 | contig 13760 bp, 8 predicted proteins | sample Palsa_T0_3_FD_202264 | JGI IMG/M metagenome (GOLD analysis project Ga0302326, IMG submission 202264) | Peat permafrost microbial communities from Stordalen Mire near Abisko, Sweden - Palsa_T0_3 | ecosystem: Environmental > Terrestrial > Soil > Palsa > Peat permafrost | place: Sweden: Abisko... | reverse complement strand
CCCCGCCTCCTTCGTGTCGATGGGTCACGTATCTGTGTATTTCGAGGCCGCGGCAACGATCATTTCGCTGACCCTACTGGGGCAGATCTTTGAGCTGCGCGCCCGATCGAAGACCTCCGCTGCCATCAAGGCGCTGTTGAGGCTCGCGCCGAAGACGGCGCGCCGACTCAAGCCTGAAGGCGGCGAAGAGGACGTCCTGCTGAGCGATGTGCACGTCGGAGATCGACTGCGGGTACGGCCTGGGGAAAAGGTGCCGGTCGATGGTGTAGTGATGGCAGGTAGCAGCGCGGTTGATGAATCCATGCTCACCGGTGAGCCGATGCCCGTGAGCAAAGGTCTCGGCGACAAGCTCATCGGCGCGACGCTCAACACCAATGGCGCGCTCGTCATGCGCGCCGAGAAAGTGGGTTCGCAGACCGTGCTCGCCAGCATCGTAACGATGGTCGTCCAGGCGCAAAGGTCACGTGCGCCGATGCAGCGCATGGCGGACACAGTCGCCCGCTATTTCGTGCTTGCCGTGGTCAGTGCCTCCATTATGACCTTGCTGGGGTGGGGGCTATTCGGGCCCGATCCTAGCTGGGCGCACGGTCTCATCAACGCGGTTGCGGTTCTGATCATTGCCTGCCCCTGTGCCCTCGGACTCGCAACGCCCATGTCCATCATGGTCGCCAGCGGTAGAGCGGCCACCCAGGGCGTCCTATTCCGGGATGCCGCAGCGATCGAGAATCTGCGCCGCGTCGACACCCTGGTGGTCGACAAGACAGGGACTTTGACGGAAGGCAGGCCGGCCTTCGAGCGGGCCGTCGCGCTTCCCGGATTCACCGAGAGCGCCGTCCTGCACTGGGCCGGGAGTGTCGATCAGGGCAGCGAGCATCCGCTGGCCGCGGCGATCGTGCGCGCAGCGCGCGCCCAGGGCGCCCTCGACAACCCGACGGCGTTCGAATCGATTGCGGGCAGCGGTGTGCGTGCCACCGTCGATGGCAAGACCGTAGCCCTCGGCAATACTGCCCTGATGAGTCAGTTATCGGTCTCCGTACAACCCCTTAGCACCCAGGCCGAGATATTGCGGGCACAAGGCGCAAGTGTGATGTTCCTGGCGATTGACGGTACGCCCGCGGGTTTGATCGCGGTATCAGATCCGATCAAGGCCACGACCGCGGAGGCGCTTGCAGAACTGAAGGCCTCCGGCGTGCACGTCATCATGGCGACCGGAGATGGGCTCACCACCGCGAAGGCTGTCGCCGGCAGGCTCGGTATCGACGAAGTGCACGGCGAAGTGAAACCCGCCGATAAACTCGCCCTAGTACAGAAACTTCAGCATGAAGGCCACATCGTTGCAGTCGCAGGGGATGGCGTTAACGATGCCCCCGCGCTCGCGCAAGCCGATGTCGGTGTAGCGATGGGCACGGGAACCGACGTCGCGATGAACAGCGCTCAAGTGACCCTCGTGAAAGGGGATCTGCGCGGGATCGCCGTCGCCCGCCTGATCTCGCAGGAAACGGTCATCAACATGAAGCAGAATCTCGGTTTCGCCTTCCTCTACAACGCGCTCGGTGTGCCACTCGCGGCCGGGGCCCTGTACCCCTTCACTGGCTGGCTGCTCTCTCCGATGATCGCGGCACTCGCGATGAGTCTAAGCTCGTTGTCAGTCGTGTCGAACGCTCTGCGCCTCCGCGCATCGCGTGGCTCCACAAATTCCGGAAAAGGACAGTGGCCGGCACCGCACCCGTGATATCTCCCTTCCGGGGTACCGGGCCAGAGGATCTCAATAGCCGACTCTAGCTCGAGGGTCGGCTGACCCCCGTCAGTCCGCGCTCCGGGAGAATCTCCTGCGCCCTGAGGCCGACATGAGCGCGTATGCAATATTTTCCAGGATTTTCCAATCTTCGTCCTTGAGGAAACTTTACACGTCGCTGTGTTCGGTATAGAACATAGACAGGGGGCGAGAGCGTATGCTGAGCAAGCAGTTTCTCTGCCATCAAGACCCCCACTTCCTATGCCCGGGACATCGAGCCCACAGCAGAACCACATTCTGGATGCGTTGCCGCAGCCCGAGCGCGACCGGCTATTCCCCCATTTAAAGCTCGTAAAGCTGCCGCTCGGTAAAGTTCTCTACGAGTCGGGGGATATGCTGCGTCACATCTATTTTCCGACCAACTCCATCGTCTCGCTGCTCTACGTGCTCAGGGATGGCGAGTCTGCGGAAATCGCGGTGGTAGGGAACGACGGGGCGATTGGCGTCGCGCTGTTTATGGGAGGCGAAACCACCACGAACCGCGCGATCGTGCAAAGCGCAGGCTGCGCCTATCAGTTGACGGGTGCTCGACTTAAAAGGGAGTTCGAGCGTCACGGTCAGATGCTGCACATTCTGTTGCGCTACACGCAGGCGTTGATCACGCAAATGTCCCAGACTGCCGTGTGCAACCGGCATCACTCGGTTGAGCAGCAATTGTGTCGTTGGCTGCTGCTGTCTCTCGACCGACTCCCGTCAACCCAGTTGAACATGACACAGGAGCTCATCGCGAACATGCTCGGTGTACGCCGTGAAGGAGTAACAGCGGCTGCCAGTAAGCTGCAAAAGCTCGGCATAATCGCCTACCACCGCGGGAAAATCACGGTGCTGGATCGGCCGCGGCTAGAGGAGCGATGCTGCGAGTGTTACGCGGTGGTCAAGCAGGAAACTGATCGACTGCTCCCTCTCCACCCGGTGCGCTGACACGCGCCGCAATTACTAGCGGCATTGGGACGTGCGTCTCATGGACGGTTTGGGCTCGGCGATCCGCCGCCCCATCACGCCGTCACGGCTCGTCGGAACCCGTTATGGCGACAAAGCGGGGCGAACCGTCACGCACAATGCGCACCAATAACGGCATCTCCCGGCTCGGCCTGCTTACCGTCGCGAGATCCGCGACGTCGGTCAATTGCTTCGTGCCGGCGTGGGTGATGAGGTCGCCCACTTTAAGTCCTGCCAGGGCTCCGGGGCCGGCCCGTCGTAGCTGCGTCACGATCAGGCCACTATCCTCGCCGTCCGCCTTGATTGCCTTGCGGATTTCAGGTGTCGCATTAGCCAGCCCCAGCGCAAGATTGGCGACCCAAGTGTCCTGGCCGCCGCTCAAAGCTGGATCGGAAGGCGGATCGGGAAGCCGGCCGACCGTTAGCGATAATGGCTGCTGCACACCGCCCCGCACAACGATCATGTCCACCCTGCTGCCCGGCGCAAGCCGCGCCGCGATCTTAGGGAGGGCCGCGAAGGTCACCGGCGTGGAGCCGAGCTTGAGCAATACATCGCCCACCCGGAGGATCCCATCCGCGGGACCCTGCCGGTCGAGCGCCGTAATCAACGCGCCACCCGCGGTCTTTACACCTAGCACTGTCGCGATCGCAGGCGTCAGCGCCTGGGCGGAGGCACCAAGATAGCCCCGAGACACTCGGCCGTGAATCTCAAGCTCACGGATGACGAGAGCCACGGTTTCCGCCGGAATCGCAAAGCCAAGCCCGACAGATCCTCCGTTCGGGGAGAAGATCACTGAGGTGACTCCAAGCACGGTTCCGTCCACGGACAGCAGCGGACCTCCGGAGTTGCCACGATTGATCGCGGCATCCGTTTGCAGGAAATCGATATACGGGTCGTCTTCCAGGGTGCGGCCTCGCGCAGAGACAATCCCGGCCGTGACGGACTGGCCCAGCCCAAAGGGATTGCCGATGGCGATGACGGCATCACCGACCGAAGTCTTCTCAGAAGACCCCAGGCGAAGCGCGGGCAGATTGCCTGCTTTCACTCGGAGCAACGCGATGTCGGTTGCCGCATCGACGCCAATGACCTGTGCGGGAAATTCCCGAGAGTCTGAGAGCCGTACCCGGACCGTGCGAGCGCCCAGGATCACGTGACGGTTCGTGACAATAAGTCCGTCGGCAGTAATGATGAACCCGGAGCCGAGTACTGAGACGCCTTCGTCAGAGTCGGAATTGCCGCCCGGCCCTGAGAGCAGGCGACGCATGATCTCGCGCATCGCGCCATTGGCATCGTAGTCGGCATTGGCGAGCACGCGATTGGCGGCCCGGTGGCCCGCGTCCTCGCCCTGTTCTTCCACGAGAACGGTCACGACACTCGGCCCCACCCGTCGCACAAGCTGTGCGTAGCCCGCTGGTGCAGCACTGGTGGCCGAGTGGACCAGAAGAGTGCCCAATGCGGCAATAATCACTACAGCGAATACCGCGCGCATCCTTGCAACCTCAAGACTGTCAAATCAATTGAATCGGCCTAAGTCACCGCCTTCCGCGGCACTCACTTCAGCTGCTACTGGATCGCCCAGACAACGGCGAGTGCATGCTCGCAGGTCGCGCGCCGCCGTCATCCATCGCTTGGCGTTGTAGGGTTGATTAGCCGTAGCCGGAGCAGCGCACCGCACCACCCCCGTGCAGCGCATACCCTGACATTTGCCGGTCGCCTAGGTATGTACGCCACCGCACAGTAAACGAGTATGGATTCGCAGAAGCTCAATGCTTTGGCCACTCGTTTGACCGCCATCGGGGCCACAATCGGGATTACTGCTGAAACATTGCGATCGCGCTCCCTCATACCGCGACCGAACATTGCCGCGCTGGAGTGCACGAGCGTGCGGTTGCCTCGACTGGGACGCTGAAACGTCTCACTTACTCTGAGTATCAATATCAGCGCAGCCTCGTGAGCGATCCGACCCGTGCAGTCCCCCAAGACACCGTATGCAGGATCCGAACACGCCGCCGAACTCGAGCACAGACGTTAGTCATTTCCCTCGTAGCTCCCAGATCCGTTCGCAAGTGAGGAAACACTGGGTTGTCTCAGCCCTGGTGCTGCTTGGGGTTCTGATTGGCGCATGGCTTCTCATTCGCTGCTGGTTAACACCCGCGCGCAAGCCAACTGCAGCGCCTACGGTCACAGTTTCGGTCGCCAAGGTGTCAACTCAGGACGTTCCGGTTTCCATCACGGCCCTGGGGGCTGCCCAGGCCTGGACGAGCGACATCATCCTTGCCCAAGTCAGTGGCAAGCTCCTCAGCGTCGACTTTGTGGAGGGAACCAACGTCAAGGCAGGACAGCTTTTGGCTCAGGTCGATCCTGCGCCCTATCGCGCCGCGCTGACCCAGGCCCAGGGGGCCCTCGAACGTGATCGGGCGCTGCTGGCATCGGCCCGTATAGACCTGGCTCGCTATCAGACTCTGACAGACCAGGATTCGATTGCCCGTCAAACATTCGACGATCAGGCCGCCCTAGTAAAGCAAGACCAGGGGACCGTCTTGCTCGATGAGGGCGTTGTGGCCACCGCTGAAGTCAATGTTCGCTGGTGCCGCATCATTTCCCCGATCGCCGGACGCACCGGCGTGCGAATGGTTGACCCGGGCAATCTCGTGACCGCGAGCGAGGCACCGACCAGCAGCACGAGTGATGCGACGGCTCCACTTGGCATCGTCGTGGTCAATCAGATCGAGCCCATCGCTGTCACCTTTTCGGTTCCCCAGGGCGATTACCAGCGCCTGTCGGAGGTTTCAGACGGCTTTCGCAAACCCCTGGCGACACAGGCGCTGAGTCAGGAGACGGGCGATTCGCTGGGCGCAGGCGCGCTGAGCATTGCCGATAACCGGGTCGATCCCACGACGGGGACCGTCAAAATGAAGGCGCGTTTCCCCAACGCGAAAGAGCGCCTGCTGCCGGGCCAATTCGTGAACATCCGGCTCACGCTGCAAACGCTATCCCAGGCCACGACGATCCCGGTGGCGGCTGTGAACCAGGGGCCCAACGGCGCGTTCGCGTACGTGATCGGAGCTGATCAGAAAGTGTCGATGCGACCGATTAAGGTCTCCCTGACCCAGGATGCTACGGCGGTCATTGCGACGGGTCTTAAGGCCGGAGAGACCGTGGTGACCGACGGGCAGATGTCGCTGAGCTCGGGCTCAGTGGTCAAGGTCAAGCCGCTCGTGCCCACTGACCAGCCCGCCCCGTGAGTCTCTCTAGCCCGTTCATCCATCGTCCGGTTGCGACTACGCTGATCGCGCTCGCGTTCCTTCTGGTGGGGATCGTGGGCTACATCAGCCTGCCGGTGGCGGCGCTGCCCAATGTGGACTTCCCGACCGTCCAGGTCAGCGCCCTGCTACCCGGGGCGAGTCCCGAGACGATGGCCTCGAGCGTTGCCACCCCGCTCGAGCGCCAGTTTTCGCTCATTGCCGGCATCAGTCAGATGACTTCGGTGAGCTCGCTGGGCTCGACCAGCATTACTTTGCAATTCGAGCTCACGGAGAACATCAACACGGCTTTCGAGCAGATTCAGGCGGCCATCACGGCGGCGAGCGCCCAGTTGCCGAGCAATCTACCCAATGCTCCCACCCTGCGTCAGGTCAATCCGGCGGATGCGCCGGTGATGATTCTCGCACTCACCTCCGATGCCCTGCCGCTCGCCCAAGTCGACGACTATGCCGACGTCATTCTCTCCCAGCAGATCTCGCGGATCGATGGGGTGGGTTTGGTGACCATTGCCGGGCAGCAGAAGCCTGCGGTTCGCATCCGCATCGATCCGCGCAAAGTTGCCGCCCTCGGCCTGCAGATCGATAACGTCCGCGCCCAAATCGTCGCCAGTACGGTCAACGCCCCCAAAGGCGCGATCAATGGTCCGGAGCAGAACCTCACCGTTTACGCCAACGATCAGATCTTGGACGTATTGCCGTGGAATCAACTCGTCGTCGGCTACCGCAACGGCGCCGCGATCCGGGTCACGGATCTGGGCGGGGCCATCCAGGACGTGGAGAACAACCAGCTGGGCGCGTGGGCCTTCCCCGGAAAGGCCAATACCGATCCGACGCTAAAGGGCGGACAGAGCATTCTCCTAGTCATCTATAAGCAGCCCGGGGCCAACGTCATCCAGACCGTGGACCAGATCACGAGGGCGCTGCCGGGCCTCCAGGCCAATATCCCGCCCGCCATCAGCATCCACGTACTGGCGGATCGGACTCAGACCATTCGTGCCTCCGTGAAGGACGTCGAGACGACCCTGCTGATCACGATCGTTCTGGTGGTGGCGGTGATCTTCCTCTTCCTGCGCGACATCCGCGCAACCCTCATCCCGAGCGCGGTGATCCCTCTGGCGCTCCTTGCGACCATGGCGGTCATGCTGCCGCTCAAGTTCAGCCTGGACAATCTCTCGCTGATGGCTCTCACCATCGCCGTGGGTTTTGTGGTCGACGACGCGATCGTTATGGTGGAGGTGATCTGGCGACGCATCGAGGCGGGCGAGGCTCCCTTGGAGGCCGCCCTGGCCGGTTCCGGAGAGATCAGCTTCACCATTCTGACTATCTCGATCTCCCTGATCGTCGTGTTCACACCGCTGATGTTCATGGGAGGTGTGGTCGGTCTGCTCATGCGCGAGTTCGCCATCACCCTCAGCGCGGCCGTCGTCCTTTCGCTCATCCTGTCACTGACCTTGACGCCGATGCTATGTGCGAAGTTCCTCAAAGCCCCCAAACCACCTTCCAACTCGGTCACCCGAGTGCTGGCGAAAGGCTTCAGTAATCTGGAAAGTGGCTACGTGCGGGCGCTGGATGGGGTACTGCGTCACAAACTACTGACACTGGCAGTCTTTCTGACGACGATGGTCGTAGCGGCGTGGCTCTACACCACGGTCTCCACTGGTTTCTTCCCTCAGCAGGATACGGGCTTTCTTAGTGGGGTGATGATCACGTCCCAGGATGCCTCCTTCACGAAGACCAAACAGAAAGTGCAGGATGTCGCGAAGGTTCTGAGCCAGGATCCGGCGGTTGCCAGCGTCGCCCTGTTCATCGGATCCTCCAGCACCAATCAGGCGAATTTGAGCATCGCTCTGAAGCCGAAGGCCAGCGGCCGGAAGGCCACCGCTGACCAAGTGATCACGAGGCTTCGCCCACAGCTCGCGGAACTCGTTGGCGTGCAAACCTATCTTCAGGCGGCGCAGGATATCAATGTCGGTGGTCGCGCAGGTCAGGCGCAGTACCAATACACGCTCGCGGATTCCAACCTGACTGAGTTGAACACTTGGGCGCCGAAGCTTCTCGCCGCCCTAAAACACGTGCCACAGCTCACGGACCTGAGCTCCGATCAGCAATCCCAGGGCGCCGCGGTCAATCTCACCATCGATCGTGACGCCGCCGGGCGCTTCGGCATTTCTCCCACTCAGATCGATACTGCGATCTACGAGCTAATCGGCCAGGCCCAGATCGCCCAGTATTACACTCAACAAAATAGCTACCACGTGATCGTGGAGGCGCCCCCCAAACTGCAGGCCACGTCCGACTTGTTTAACTCCGTGTACCTACTTTCGTCGATCACGGGACAGGTCGTCCCCCTGTCACTCTTCGTGCGAGTGGATCCCACCGCGACCAGCAGCTTGACGGTGAGCCATCAGGGTGAATTTCCCGCCGCGACGCTGTCGTTCAATCTCGCCCCGGGAGTCGCGTTAAGCCAGGCGACCCAGGCCGTGCAATCCGCGCGTGAAAAACTGCAGGCGCCGATTACCCTGACGGGCTCCTTTCAAGGCACGGCACAAGCTTTCCAGCAGTCGCTGGCCGATGAACCGATCTTGATCGGCGCGGCCCTGCTGGCCGTCTACGTCATTCTGGGCATTCTCTATGAGAGCTTCATCCACCCGCTGACGATTCTCTCGACGCTACCCTCAGCGGGCTTGGGCGCCCTGCTGGCCCTGATCGCGGTCGGGCAGAACCTCAATGTGATCGGCATCATCGCCATCATTCTCTTGATTGGCATCGTCAAGAAGAACGGGATCATGATCGTCGACGTCGCGCTGCACCTCGAGCGTGAGAAGGGGCTCACTGGTGAGGAAGCGGTCCGGGAAGCCTCGCACCAACGCCTGCGACCCATTCTGATGACCACGGCGTGCGCGGCCTTGGGCGGGGTTCCCATGATTCTCATGAATGGCACCGGCGCGGAATTTCGACAACCCCTGGGCTATGCCATCGTTGGCGGCCTGATCGTGTCGCAGGCGCTCACCTTGTTCACCACCCCGGTGGTTTACATCTATCTTGATCGACTGCGACGCCACCCGAAACAACCTGCGGCCGGAACCGAGCCCCTGACTGCTGCCTAGACGGGCGCCGGCGCAGATCAACCAAGAGGTGAATAATCATGAGGCGATTAGGTCTATTGTCTGCCACCCTCCTCGCACAGGTGGTCGGTCTTGGCACCGCGTCCGCTGCGGCGCCAGAGCCTTGTGACAAATATCTATCGGTCGAACTCACGCCGGATGTCCCGAATCCTCGCGACCTTGCGTTCTTAAGTTCGCTCATGACGATTCCGGGTTATCAACTCGTCTGGCGCGAGCAGAACGGCACGGTGATCGAGCTCGAACTAACCGGCCCCGGTCCAGACGATCAGTGCAGGGCTGTGATTGCTGCCATGCGCAAGGATGGTCGCGTGCAATCGATTCATGTCCATGAGTGACATGCTGAGCGGTCACGGTGACAACCCAGATCCGCGTTCGCTGACGCCGAGATCGAAACAACTTAACGCCTACAAGAGCGGTTAGCCCAGACGCTCTCGCGCCCCGACGACAACCATCGGCGCCCCAACACGACGCGTGACCAACCTATCCGTTCGATTCACGCGAGAGGCGTTCGACCGAATCCTCACGCGGATTGGCTTCGCAAGATCGCGACGGTTCGGTACCGTGCGACGCTTTACGCTCTGCGCACCAAGAAGACGATTAGGGCAATGACCAGAATCGTTCCGAGTATGCCGCCACCGATGTACATGAGAATCTCCTTGAGCCTTGCATCAGCCCTCACTACATCACTTAAACGGCCCCCGGTCGGCGCGGTACCGTACATACGGTTTTGTGTAGGCGACCCTCAAGTCTGTGAAGAAATGGCTCGCGACCAGGAGAATTCCCTCAGCAGCATCTACGGCAACGGTAAGGTGATCTCGATGTCGCACACGGCTACAACGGGATCGCGGCGTCGACGTCCGTAAGCGCGGAACCGTCAGCGACAGCTCGGCTGAATCCAGCACGTTCGGCGGGTTCCCACGGCGGATCGGCACATCGGTGAGCTCGCGCGCTACAGGGTCCATTACGACACTCTGCAGAGATTCATTCGCAACCCTGTCCTATACGACAGTACGCTGAAGCGTCGACGGGTCTCTATACAACCAAGCGACGATCGTCCCGAGTATCACGCTCAAAATGCCATCGAAGACGACTTGCTTGATGACCACAGTTCCTGGCATCGGCTGGACCACGAAATAGATCATGTAAGTCGGCACAATCGTCAGCAGTGCGACCGCGACCCCAAATCGCACGCCCTGCGCCATCCACGGCTTCGCCTCGACTCCGCGCGCATAGATCCACACGAACGCGCCCGAGAGGATCACGTGCGCGAGAATCATCAGGGGAAAGTACTTCCGCGCAACGTCCTCCGCTCGGAAAAGGTTGGGAAGCTGCATGTAGTCGGAATGGAGCAGCACGCCATGGACAACAAAGCTACCGAGGAACCAGGCGACAAGCAGCACAATCCAGGCGACGACGAATTTCTTGTTCATGGTCTCCTTTGAGGGCAGCGTGCGGCCGGGGACAGGTTACGCCGCTGCCGCAGCCACGCAATACCAGGCCGGTCTCAGCCTTCGAAAGAGGCCCGCTTCGAAGCGCACCTGAGCGGCAGCCGATGTTGCGGTGCACCGTGGACCCTCAGGTCAGACGCCCCATAGCGCCGCTGTCTAAGGGGCCACGGACAAGGGATACGCTGCTTTCCGTCGTAAACTGTTGCAGACGATGGCGCGGTTCCAACGGTGCGACAGCCCTTGCGACGGCGAACCTTGAGGAGCACTACGAGTCGCCGCCCGGGAACCAAGGCACACCGGGCTGCAACATCCGCGTCGCGCTCATTTCGTCACCTGCCGTATTCGCACTTTTCCTGCAAAGCGCCGACTCTCGTCGCAACTGGCTCCGCATCTGCAGCGCATGGCGTTGTTCGATGTGAATACGGGACTGCGGAATCAGGAGCTGTGCAACTTGCGATGGGGCTGGGAGCAACGGGTGCCGGAGCTGGACACGCGCGAGATCAGGCGCAGTGTGTTCGTGCTGCCGGCGACGAGTGTGAAGAACCGGCAGGCGCGAGCGGTCATCCTGAACGACGTCGCCCAATCGGTGCTCGAGGAGGTGCGCGGGGAACCCCCCGTCTACGTCTTCACCTGGGAGAACCGCAAGGGAGAGCGACACCGGGTCGGGCATTTCCGGAACTCAGGATGGATCCAAGCCCGGCGCCGGACGGCCGACCGCTGTCTCCAAGAGCTTGGCAAAGAGGCGCCTGCGGGCTTCAGGAACGTCCGGGTGCACGACCTGCGCCATACGTCGGGCGGCGCCTAAGGGCAGCTGGCTTGTCCTTCGAGGACCGCCAGGACCTTCTGGGCCACCGCTCCACCCGAGTGACGACGGACTACAGTGCGGCGGAACTGCGGAACCTGCTCAACGCGGCCAACCGCCTGAAAAAGTCCCGCAATGACCGTCTTGCGCCTGACGGGATGAGCTTGAGTGCGCTCAAGTGACTGATTTATTTGGTGGGTGCTGACGGGATCGAACCGCCGACATTCGCCTTGTAAGGACGACGCTCTACCAGCTGAGCTAAGCACCCGACGCGGTCCGAAGTACCCACGGTCCGAGGCGAATGGCGGCCCGGAGCTGCGGCAACGCGGCGCTCAACAGATGATTGCGGCCGGAAACAGTGAGCGCCGTCACTCGCATCATAGCACCGCTTTCCTTGGCCTCGCGCGAGGTCGGCCGGCAGGGGATAGCGAGTGCGGGGCAGCAATACCGGGAGACTGCGAGGGCCTGTGGGCCATCGCAGTCTCCGCAGTAGGGCATGAGGAGAGACGCGGTTAGAGGCACCCGAAAGCGACCGTCAGTGAGCCGGTGGCGGCAGCGGCTTGGTGCGTCGCCCGTTGCGGCGTGCGCGCTTGTCGTCGGTCTCGGCACCCGGAGCAACTACCGGGGCGGCCGGCACCTCGGCGAGCTGCCGCGGCATCGGCTGCTCGGTGAGCGCCACGGCCAGTACCTCATCGATCCACTTGACCGGCTTGATCTCAAGGTTGCCCTTGATGTTATCCGGGATCTCGACCAGGTCCTTCTGGTTCTCGTCCGGGATCAGCACCGTCTTGATGCCGCCCCGATGGGCCGCCAGCAACTTCTCCTTGAGCCCGCCAATCGGCAGGACTTCCCCACGCAGGGTGATCTCACCCGTCATGGCGACATCCGAGCGCACCGGAATGCGGGTCAGGGCCGATACCAGCGCCGTGCACATCCCGATGCCGGCACTCGGGCCGTCCTTCGGGGTTGCGCCCTCGGGAATGTGCAAGTGCACGTCGAGCTTCTGGTAGAACTCAGACTCAAGCCCGAGTACCTGCGCGCGGGCGCGCACCACTGTCATGGCGGCCTGGATCGACTCCTGCATCACCTCGCCCAACTGGCCGGTGTGCTGCAGCTTGCCCTTACCCGGCACCACGGCCGCCTCAATGGTCAGGAGCTCGCCCCCGACCTCGGTCCAGGCGAGACCCGTGACCTGGCCGATGCGATTCATGTCCTCGGCCTTGCCGTAGCGGAAGCGGCGCACGCCCAAGAACTTGTCGAGATTGCGCGGCGTCACCGCGACCGACTTCTGCTCCTTCTTGTGCATGAGCATCTGCTTCACGGCCTTGCGGGAGATCTTGGCGATCTCGCGCTCAAGATTGCGCACGCCCGCCTCACGCGTGTAGTAGCGCACGATGTCCATGAGGGCCGCATCGGAAACCTTCAGCTCATCGGGCTTCAGGCCGTTGTTCTTCATCTGCTTCGGCACCAGGTAGCGCCGCCCGATATTCATCTTCTCGTCTTCGGTGTAGCCGGGCAGCCGTATCACTTCCATGCGATCGAGGAGCGGTGCTGGGATGTTGAGCGAGTTCGCCGTGCACACGAACATCACCTCGGAGAGGTCAAGGTCGACCTCGAGGTAGTGATCGTTGAAGGTCGAGTTCTGTTCCGGGTCCAGCACTTCCAAGAGCGCCGAGGAGGGGTCGCCGCGGAAGTCCATCGACATCTTGTCGACCTCATCGAGCAGGAACAGCGGATTGTGGACGCCCGCCTTGGACATGTTCTGCACGATCTTGCCGGGCATGGAGCCGATGTAGGTACGGCGGTGGCCGCGGATCTCGGCCTCATCGCGCACGCCGCCCAAGGACATGCGTACGAACTTGCGGTTGGTGGAGCGCGCGATGCTCTGGCCGAGGGAGGTCTTGCCGACGCCCGGGGGGCCGACGAGGCACAGGATCGGGCCGCGCAGCTTATCGACGCGCTGCTGCACCGCCAGGTACTCGACGATGCGTTCCTTGACCTTCTCCAGGCCAAAGTGATCCTCGTCCAGCACCTTCTGGGCGCGCGCGATGTCCTTGATGATCTTGGTGCGCTTCTTCCACGGCACCTTGACCAGCCAGTCGATGTAATTGCGCACGACGGTCGCTTCCGCGGACATCGGCGACATCATTTTCAGCTTGTTGAGCTCGCCGGTAGCCTTCTCGCGTGCCTCCTTGGGCATGCCGGCCTTGGCGATCTTCTGCTCGAGCTCGTTGATCTCGTTGCCGCCCTCGTCCATCTCCCCGAGCTCTTTCTGAATGGCCTTCATCTGCTCATTCAGGTAGTACTCGCGCTGGCTCTTCTCCATCTGCGCCTTGACGCGGCCGCGGATGCGCTTCTCGATCTGCAGCACGTCCATCTCGCTCTCGA
>Ga0302326_10020093_pt1 | contig 13761 bp, 8 predicted proteins | sample Palsa_T0_3_FD_202264 | JGI IMG/M metagenome (GOLD analysis project Ga0302326, IMG submission 202264) | Peat permafrost microbial communities from Stordalen Mire near Abisko, Sweden - Palsa_T0_3 | ecosystem: Environmental > Terrestrial > Soil > Palsa > Peat permafrost | place: Sweden: Abisko... | reverse complement strand
ACCTCTTCGCCCACTGGCAGCTAGTGCGAACCCGCGACCGGATGGTGGGAGCCGTATGAGCGGAGACGTTCACGTCCGGTTCTGCGAGAGCCGGGGGCTGCAACGCCCCCGGCCACTCACCCCCAAGGCGAAAAAGTCAGCGAAGGGGAGGAAGTAACATGTTTAAGCGATTCACGCCGATCCTCATTGCTGTCTGCGTGCTGGGTATCTTCAGTGCTGCCGCTCAGGCCGAAACCACTGGTCCGGTCTGGAAGGTCCTGTCGGTCTCCGCACCGACGAACTTCAAGCCTGGCGATCAGACCGGCGCCGACGCGATCATGGTGACCGCGACCAACGTCGGCGGCGCCTCGACCGGCTGCACCAAGGAGCTGATTGAAGCGAATCCGTCGGAGTGCCCGGCGGGAAGCCCGGTGGTCTCTCCGATCACGATCGCCGACGTGTTGCCGGCCGGCTTGACGGCGGTCGAAATCCTCGGCAACAACCCGTACCACAACGCAGTGACCGAAGTCGGCGCCGGGGAATCCTTGAGCTGCACGCTCTCGCCGACCGCTCCATCCTGCACGACGTCCGAAAAGATCGATCCGGGAGACACGCTGATCGTCACGATCCGGGTGCACGTCGACTTGACCCTTCCTCCAGCATCCTGTGAAGTGCCGGCCAACGCAGTGAGTTGCCTGACCAACAGTGCGTCGGTGTCGGGTGGTGGCGCCGGCAGCGCGTCCGTCTCAGGGGCGGGTGGGAGTTCAATCACGATCAGCAATACACCGGCCGCATACGGCGTAGCGAAGGGTGGGTTGCTGGCCGCCGCCTCGACCAGCCAGGCCGGTGGGCACCCGAACTTCACCAACGAGTTCTTCCTGAACACCGTCAACCCGAGAGGAGAAGCCAACGGAGAACACTGCACCGCCGGGGGCGGGACTCCCTCGCACTGCACGCTCGAGCCAGAACCGCTCAGCCTGCCCAAGGATATCGGCTTCGATCTTCCGCCCGGTCTCGTCGGCACCACGGTGGGGATGCCGCGCTGCACGATGGCCGACGTCGTCAATGAGTCGCACTGCCCTCAGAACACGATGGTCGGAGCGCAGACCCTCATCGTTGCCGACGGGCCGAACCGCTTGATGTTCACCGTGCCGGTTTTCAACATCGCGCCGGCGCCGGGTGAGCCCGTCGCGTTCGCGTTCAACGCGCTGTTCTTCCCGGTGCGGCTGGACACGAGCGTGCTCTCGAGCGGTGAATACAACGTTCGTGTTACGGCTCCCGACATCACCGCGGGTGCCGAAACCTACTTCAGCTCGCTCACGATTTGGGGGGATCCCGCCGAACACAATGGCCCCGGGGATGACGCGGCCGCTCGAACTCTTCAAGGAGGAGCAGCATGCGTAGGGGGAAGCACAGGATGCCATCCGCAGATCACATTTGGCGGCGCCGGGATCGAAAAATATAACACTGGTGAGTTCCAGGAAGAAGCGGTGTTCGAGAAGCGTGTTCCGTTGTTGACGAACCCGTCGCAGTGCTCGACTCCGCTTACGGGGGTTCTCGAAACAGATCCGTGGAGCGCGGCGGGCGTCTTCGCGGGGCCGGGCACGGCCGAAACCTCGGTAGGCACCGCCACGGGTTGCGGTCAGCTGTCGTTCAAGCCGAAAGTGTCGGTGCTGCCGGATACGCTGGAAGCGGGCGCGCCGGCGGGATATTCGTTCGATCTGAATCTGCCGCAGAACACCGAACCGGAAGGTTTGGCGACGCCGGATGTGAAGAAGACGACGGTGACGTTCCCGGCGGGTACGGTGATCTCGCCTTCGATAGCGGATGGGTTGGGGGTATGCACGAGCGAACAGTTTGGTTTGCATTCGGGTGTAGCTGGGGGTTGTCCGCGCGACTCGCAGATCGGGACTGTGCGCGTCAAGACCCCGGCGCTTGAAGAACAGTTGACGGGACAGGTGTATCTCGGCGCCCCGGAATGTACCGGGGCGGGTGGGGTGTGTACGCCGGCGGATGCGGCGGACAGCAGGATGATCCGTGTGTTCGCGCAGTTCTCAAGCGAAGGCGAAGGCGGGATCGTCGTCAAGCTCGAAGGCACCGGGCAGATCAACCAGCAGACAGGTCAGATCACAGCCACGTTCAACAACACCCCGCAGTTGCCGTTCTCGGAGTTCCAGCTGACGTTGCAGGGTGGTGAGCGCGCGGCGTTCGCCAACCCAAGGACTTGTGGGGAAGTGCATACGACGGCCGATCTGACGGCGTGGAGCACGCCGTTCACGCCGGATGCGACACCCGAATCGAACTTCGACGTCGACGAAAACTGCTTTCCTCAGCAGTTCAACCCGTCGTTCAGCTTTGGTACGACAAGTAACCAGGCGGGTGGGTACTCGCCCTTCTCGGTCTCGTTCGGGCGCGGCGATGATGATGGGTTCCTGAACGGTATCCAGGTCCGCACTCCCCCGGGATTGTTGGGGATGATCTCGCATGTCAAGCTCTGCGAAGAACCGCAGGCGAACGCGGGTACGTGCGGCCCGGAAAGCCAGATCGGCGAAACGACCGTCGAGACCGGTCCCGGCGCGGACCCGTTCCTCGTGAAGGGCGGCAAGGTGTTCATCACCGGCCCGTACAAGGGCGCCCCGTATGGCCTGTCGATCCTCGTTCCCGCGAAGGCGGGCCCCTACACGCTCTCGGGCACGACGGGCCAGGGCACGGTCGTCAATCGCTCTGCTATCAGCGTCAACCCCGAAACGTCCGCGTTGACGATCACCTCCGACCCGTTGCCGACGGAGCTCGATGGCATCCCGTTGCAGCTGCGGCTCGTGAACGTGACGATCAACCGTCCGGAATTCATGTTCAACTCGACGTCTTGTAATAAGATGGCGATCGGCGGCACGCTGACGGACACGCAGGCCGCGAGCGCGGTCGAGTCCTCCTCCTACCAGGTCACGAACTGCCAGGCGCTGAAGTTCCAGCCGAAGTTCACGGTCTCGACGTCCGGTAAGACCTCCAGGGCTGCCGGCGCGAGCCTCGACGCGAAGGTCACCTTCCCCAATACGGGTCAGGGCACGCAGGCGGACATCCACTCGTTCAAGGTCGATCTCCCCAAACAGCTCCCCTCGCGCCTGACGACGCTACAGAAAGCGTGCACGGCCGCCGTGTTCGAAGCCAACCCAGCGAACTGCCCCGCCCCATCCGTGATCGGGACCGTCAGGGTCAACACGCCCGTACTGCCCGTCCAGTTGACGGGTCCGGTGTACTTCGTCTCTCACGGCGGCGAAGCATTCCCGTCGCTTGAGATCGTGCTGCAGGGCGACGGTGTCCGCGTCGACGTCGTCGCCGCGACGTTCATCAGCAAGGCGGGGATCACGAGCTCGACGTTCAAGACAGTCCCCGACGTCCCGTTCGAATCCTTCGAGCTCTACCTCCCCGAGGGCCCCTACTCCGCGCTCACGGCGAACGGGAACCTCTGCACATCGAGCCTCACGATGCCAACGTCGATCGTTGCGCAGAACGGCGCCGAAATCCACGAGTCGACGCCGATCGCGGCCACAGGTTGTCCGAAAGCGAAGAAGGCGGTCAAGAAGAAGAAAGTCAAAAAGAAGGCTAAGAAGTCGAGCAACGCCCGAAAGTCCAGCAACGTACAAGGGGGTCGGTCATGAGGAACACTTCGAAAACGATCATGGCTGCTCTCGCCACCTGTGGGGCGATGGCCGGCGTTTTGCTGTTCTCCGCCGCCCCGGCGCTGGCCACGGAAGGCCTCGGTGTCATCAGCACGTTTGGTGGTCCAGGTTCTGGTGATGGTGAGCTGTCGCTGCAGCCGGTGCGTGGTGAAGGCGGTGGTAGCGGCATCGCTGTCAATAGTGTCGGTTATGTATACGTGGCGGATACACAAAACAACCGCGTCGAGTGGTTCGACTCGGCTGGTAAATATGAAGGTCAGTTCAACGGCAGCGAAATCGATGGGGTGCCGGCAGCGGCCGGAAAGCAAGCACCGACCAAGTTGTCCGCGCCGAAAGGTATAGCTGTCGACAACGATCCGGCGAGCCCCTCCTTTGGTGATGTCTATGTAGAAGACCCTAGTGAGGGCGTCGTCGACAAGTTCAGCGCGACAGGCGAATTTCTCTTTCAATTCGAAGTAGGGGAAACTCGCGGTATTGCGATCGACCCGTCCGGCGATGTGTGGGTTATAAGCTTTGAGAACGCGACCGCAACGGAGTTCAACGATGCCGTCAAAAACGCCCGACTGGCATCTGTGTCAGTGAAAGGATTTGGCGAGGGGCTTGCAGTGGACTCCGAAGACAACTTGTACGTCATGTGGGGAGGTGAAGTGAGTAAGTACAGTAAGGCAGGCGCTCGAATCGGAGGAGGCTACCACGGCACTGGAATAACGATTGATCCAGCCACAGATGACCTGTTCGTCGATTCGGGTACATCGGTAGCCCAGTACGGACCATTTGGAGAACCGTTTGAAGCGCCTATCTACAGTTCGAAGCCGGACGTCCTGGTCAGCGGTGCGGGGATTATTGCGGTTAGCCCAGCGAATCACGAGGTGTACGTAGCCGACGCTGGGAGCAATCATATCGTCGTCTTGGCGCACGGATCGGGGCCGCAAGCGCCGGAAACGCTCCCGGCGACTGAAGAAGAGAGCAAAAGCGTGATCCTGCACGGTAAGCTGAGCCCGCTCTCGACGGAATACTACTTCGAGTACAACACGGGAGAGAGCTGCACAGGCGGCTCGAGGACGCCATTGAAACAAGGAGACGAAGGGGAAGTAGTCTCCGAGGAAGTAACAAAACTCGAGCCCAGCGCGGAATACACATTTTGCCTCGTCTCGGAAGACACTTATGTTGAAAGTGAACCCGGGTCGGCCCTGCCATTCACCACGCACGCCGCGCCACCCGAAGTCGTCGGCGAGAGCGCCTCGATTATCGGGGAAAGGTCGGGGTGGGTGACGCTCGCGGCGGTGATCGACCCAAACAACAGCAAACAGGAAACAACATACTATTTCGAATACGCGAGCGAAGCAAACGGAGAAGAACTAGAGGGAACCATCGGTATAGCCGAAAGCACGGGCACCATTCCCGCCGAAGAATTCGGCGAACGCACGGTTACGAGCGCGGAAGTGGAGGTGGTACCGGTGAAGACGACCGTCTACTATCGCATCGTAGCGACAAACGAAACCGGCACGACCAGAGGAAAAGTCGAATCCTATACAAAATTGCCGATCGTGATCAGCGAGTCGACCTCTGAGCTGACACTGACCGAAGCGACGCTGCAGGCCACACTCAACCCCAACTGGCAGGCGACCAAATATCACTTCGAATACGCCACCAGCGAAACAACACTTCAGGAAAGCAAAGGAGTCCAGGTCCCGGGCGGAGTAACATCTACCGGAGAATTCGTGGAACTGCCAGTCAGCGCCATCGTGTACGGTCTGACACCGCGCACGCACTACTACTACCGCATTGTCGCGGAAAACGAATCTAGCGAGAACATCAAAAACGCCAACAAAGGCAAACCCCTTGGAGGCGCCATCGAACACTTCACGACGGAAAGCCTGCCGGTTGTGGGCACGGGCGAAGCGCAGAACATCACGCGTACGAGCGCGACCCTCTCGGGAACCGTGACCCCGATCGATCGGGAAACGACGTACTACTTCCAGTACATCAGCGAAGCCGGCTACCAGGCCGCGCTCGCCGGCGACACGGAAGAAAAAGGCGATCCCTTTACGGCGAGCGAAACCACGACACCGCTGAGGTTGACCGTGAGCACTGCACCGCAGGCGGTCGGCCCGCTCCCGGCCAGCGGTCTACTGCCAGAAGAAACCTACCACTACCGTCTCGTCGCGACAAACAACTTCGGCGCCGAATACGGCGAACCCCATACGTTCAGGACAGAAGCCAAGGCCCCTCCGGTGGTCGCCACCGGCCCCGTGAGCGGTGTCAGCCAGAACTCTGCGACGCTGTCAGGCACGGTCGCAACGAGCGGTCTGCAGACCGAGTATGGCTTTGAAATCGGCACGTCGCCGGGCAACTACGGTCCGGTGACCGGTCTCGGCAGCATCGGTGGTTCGACGACCGAAGCGGTGAGCCTGACGTTGGGCGAACTGCAGCCCGGCACGACGTACTACTACCGCGTGACGGCGAGTAGCGTCGATGGCACCAGGCAAGGCGAACCCGTGCCGTTCACGACGCCCGGGTTCCCGTCGCTGATCGCGCCTCCGGCGTCCCCGCCGCTCGTCGCTTATACCTCGCCCGGGTTCCCGGCGCAAGAAAAGGGGAGCACGGGTACGACGGTCAAGGCGCTGACGAGCAAGGAAAAGCTCGAGAACGCGCTGAAGGCTTGCAAGCGGGACAAGAGCAAGAACAAGCGGTCGCGTTGCGAAAAGCAAGCGAAGAGCAAGTACGCTGGGGCGAGGAGCAAGAATAGCAAGTAACTTCTGTGTATGAAGGGCGAGGAAGAAGAGTCGAGGGAGAAAGCGAGGCTGAGGTGAAGAGACGGATTGTCGGCGGGGTGGCCGTGGCGATCGCGTTTGCATGTGTGGGGTCGTCCGCGGCGGTCGCGGCGCCCGCGGGCGGGTATGCCGTGTTCGCTCAGTGCCCGACGCAGGCCGCGCAAGCGAATGGGTGTCTCTATGCGCCGGTGGAAGGTGGCTACATCGCGCTTGGCAAGACGGTCGTGCCGATCGCCAAGACGGTGGTTCTGCAGGCCGGGCTGCTCGAAGAAGAGGCGCCGTTCGTCAAACACCTGGCGGGCGCGCTCGACGGCGACACGCTGACGAGGGTGGGGCAGACGCTCCCCGGGGGCCTGTTTGGCCTGCCGCTCGAGGCCGTGACCGAACTGGCCGCGCCGGCGAGCTCGATCGCGTTGTCGTCGAAACCGCTGGGCTTGGTATTGCCGATCAAGGTGCGGCTGGTCAACCCCCTGCTGGGGTCCGAATGCTCCGTCGGATCGAACCTGCACCCGATCGAGCTGAACCTGACGACCGGCACGAGCGGTGGGCTTGCCGGCAACAACGGAACGCAGAGGACTATCGAACAGGGCGGGATTCTGCTCAAGAGCGGTGTCGCGATGGTCAGCGGTGGGTTCGCGGTCCCGAAGGCCACCGGTTGCGGGTCAACCCTGGTCGATGAAGCCCTCGACGCGAAGCTCGGTCTCCCGTCGAGCAACAACAGGATCGTGTTCGACCTGAAAATGGAGATCGCCAACTCGGAATTGGTTGAGGAATCTGAGGGCTGACGTCCGCGACCTACCGGACGGGGCACGAGCAGCGCGGGTCAGTCGAAGATGTCCGCGGCGGTGAGCGCCAGGGTGCCCTTCGGCACGCCGGTCAGGCGCTCACGGGCGCACACCACGTAGCCCGGGGCGGGGGCCACCCGCGGGAGCGCGCCGGTCTTGCGCTGCAGCTCGCGCACGGTACGGGCGGCGTCGAGGCTGCGCGCCCACTTGGCCTCGCCGAGCAGGACCGCCTCCTCGCCGTGCCCCGCCAGCGCGACCGCGTCGATCTCGATCGGGGGGCGCTCCGACCAGAAGGGTCCGATCCGCACGATGTCGGCGGCGAGCGTCCCATCGGCCGCCAGGCGGCGTAAGTGCGACCGGAACGCCTCCTCGAAGCGAGGTCCCATGTGATCGTCGAGGCGTGCCATCAGCGGTGAGAGGATGCTCGGCCCGAGGCCCCGTTCGATCTCGGCCCGGTAGGGCTCGACGATGCTCAGCCAGAAGGCCAGGAAGTTGTCGGCGATGCGATAGCTGCGCCGGCGTGTGCGCGAGCCGGCCTCGGTCACGGGAACGACGCGCTCGACGAGGCGCAGCTCGATCAGCCGCTCCAGCGTCCGCGCCGGCTCCGCGCGCACGGCCTGCTCGATCTCGCCGTGCTTGGTGCGCCCGGCGGCGATCGCGCGGAGCACCAGCGTTCCGAGCCCGCCCGTGTCGCCTTCGGTCGCCAGCACAAGCCGTCCCTCGTCCAGCAGGCGACCGGCCGGACGGCAGACCAGCCGCGCCAGGTTCTCGCGCACCGTGTGCCGCTCCTCCCACCACGTCAGATACAGGGGGATGCCGCCGAGGATGCCCCACACGAGCGCGCGGGTGGGCGCCGGGAGCCCGCTCAGCATCGCCGACGCCTCATGGGGCACGAATGGGTGCAGTGGCAGCGTCAGGTCGATCCGGCCGTAGAGCGGCGCGCGCTCCTCCTGGATCGCCTGCATCGTACGCACCGCCGAGCCGCACAGCAGGATGCGCAGTCGGGTGCGCTCCAGCGCGTGATCGGAGAACGCGCGCAGCACCGCGGGAAGCTCGGGCGCAGCTCCCAGCAACTCGGGGAACTCGTCCAGCACGAGCAGCAGCGGCTCATCGCCGGCGCAGGCCGCAAGGCCTTCGAGCGCGTCGTCCCAGTCCACGAACGGCCGCCTGGACAGGTCGCGCGCGCCTTGGTTGGCGCACGCGGGCTCGGCCGCGTGGCTCAGCGCGCGCAGCTCGTCTCGCGCGGGGCGCCCCGCGCCGGTATGGAACACGGTCCGCCGTCCCTGCGCAAAGGCGCCCAGCAGAGCGGTCTTGCCGACCCGGCGACGTCCCCAGACGAGCGCCATCTGTCCCCCCGGCGGCGCCTCCCACCAGCGGCCCAAAGCCTCCAGCTCCGTGGTCCTGTTCACAAACACACACCCGGTGTAACCGACATCGACTGTCGGTTACGTTGGATGTCAGCACGGGCAGCGCGACGAGGCGGTGTAGCTCCGAAGGAGCTCCTATGGCTCCATGATCTCGTCGAAGTGGCGGATGAACACGATTATGCAGATCGCGAACATGATGAGCACCAATGCCCACAGGGGTGCGCTCACGACAAGGGCACCGACCCACACGGCGGCGAACAGTAGATACATGATGAAGTCGTAGCGATCGAAGGTGCCGAATCCGCTCATGAGACGATCCTAGCGGCGAAGACAAAGAGCGTCAAGGGCCCAAACAGCATTCCCAGGACGAAACCCCATCCCAGTCCCTGGTTGATCCGTCGTGCCAGCGAGGCTGGCCTGCTCGGGACGAACAGTGCCACGGCTGCGGGCAGGCCAGAGAAGAAGACCGTGAAGCCGCCAAGGACCCCCGCCCACGCGAGCAGGCCGTTGACCACGGCTGTCCCCTGCGAGGGGTTGGCCTCGCAGAGGATGCGGATGGTGGCGATCGCGGACATTTCAACGACCGTACGCACCGACGGTGATGGAATGCTCCACCCGGGACCGGATTCCCCGCGTTTCCAAGCCGCGCGGCGCAAAACCTGGCGCGTTTCCGTCCTTGCGCCCCTATTCAGGGAGGGTCTCTGGTGATGATCTCGGCCAGCCGCCGGTCGGCGATTTCGTAAACGCTGGGCTTTCGGAGCCCAGCCGGGTGTCGCCGTCCGTAGGCCAATGTGTAGAGCGCGAAAGGTAGGTTGGGCTTGGCCGGCACGGAAGACGATGCCCCACGGTCCATCGGGCCAGGGGACGCGAGCCTTGACGCAGCCAGCAAGTCGTGTGCCGTCTCGGCCTTCGGGTTCACAGCGCTTCAGGTACGACGCGGGCAGGCCACCGTCGCGGTCGATCTCTCGGCGCAGCTTCCTCACAGCGGCGCCAGCCCCGTCGCCGAGGCGCCGTCCGCGCCTCGGGGGACTGGCTGTGCCGAGATGACAACGGTCCACGGACTGCCGCCGGCCGGTGGTTCCGGGTCTGCTGGATTGCTCGAATCACGTGTGTCCATGGCAAATGGCGCCATCATCCGCGGTCGTGACGGATGACCGCCCCAACCGCGCCGCGGGCACTGCCCCATAGGGGGCTTGACAGCAAGCCGTGGATGTGGTTAGCTTGGGCGGTGCGGCGTGCCACGTGGAGTGAGCGCCGGTGAACATAGGGTCTGGTTGGGTCAAGCCCGTCTGTGGTTGACATTGGAGTGCACTGGCAGATGTTGGGTCAGCGAGAGGGCTGGGCCGCGAACGCATGAGGGAGATGTCTTAGCGTGGTTTCTAGAGGGAGATACGTGCCGGGTATGTGCGCCGCAGAGTTGCGGCGTGAGGCTAGATGCATCAGCAGCCTGATGCATCTCTCTCTCTCTCTCTCTCTCTTCGGCTCTAGGGCCGACCGCTAGCCTCCGGGCTGCGGCGCGTTCGGGTTGTTCGGGTTCCCCCCGCGCGGGGGGTGGGTGTTAGATGCCCGCACGCGCGGGGGAACAGCGCGGGCAGGCGCGTCCCGGGGCTCGCCGGCCGCCACCGCCGGGGCCGGCGGCGGGGGTTCTTACGGGTCGTGGTGTGCCGCGTGCGCAGGTGGTGGAAATTCAGCGCTCGCGGCTGCTTGCCGGGGCGGTGGGGAGCATCGAGGAGCTTGGGTATGCGCGTACGACGGTCGGGAGTATCGCCGGTCGTGCGCGTGTGTCGCGTCGTACTTTCTATGAACTGTTCGCCAACCGCGATGAGTGTCTGGCGGCGGTGCTGGAGGACGTCGTCGGAGCGATCGCCGGGGAGCTGGCCGGCGCGGGTCTGGAGCGGCTGGCGTGGCGTGAGCGGGTCCGCCTCGGACTGTGGACGATCCTGTCGTTTCTGGATCGTGAGCCGGCGCTCGCGCGGGTGTGTGTCGTGCAGGCGTTGCGAGGCGGCCCGGAGGTGCTGGGGCGTCGCGAGGAGATCCTCGCGCGACTGGCCAGGGTCGTGGACGAGGGTCGTTTGGAGGGTACGCGTGGCGCGGAGTGCACGCCGCTGACCGCGGAGGGCTTGGTCGGCGCGGCCTTCACGATCGTCTATGCGCGGCTGTTGCGGGGTGAGCGCAAGCCGCTCACGGATTTGCAGGTGGAGCTGATGGGGATGATCGTGCTGCCCTACCAGGGTGCGGCGGCAGCACGTCGCGAGCAGGCCCGTCCTGCGCCTCCCCCTCGCCGCGAGTCTCCTCGCACGCCTACCGCGGCCACGACCTCGGCCGTCGCCGACCCGCTGGGGGGCGTGTCGATGCGTCTCACCTACCGTACTGCGCGCGTTCTCGAAGGCGTCGCGGATCACGCTGGCGCGAGCAACCGTCAGATCTCTGACTACGCCGGGATCAGGGATCCGGGGCAGGTCTCGAAGCTGCTGCGGCGCCTCGAGACCCTCGAGCTGCTCGCCAACACCAGCGGGGGCCACGCCAAGGGGGAGCCCAACGCGTGGACGCTCACCGCCAAGGGCGAGCAGGTCGCAAGGAGCATCCGCATGCACAGCACCCCCCACGAGCGAGAGGCCGCGTGATGTGTGACCCCGACCGCCGCTGCGACTTGACAACCCGCGACTTGCACCTCGCCGCATGAGCATCGCAACCAACCATGGCAACCACAGGAAAGGCACGACCGTGATCAACACAGAGCACACATCGAAGGCGCCGCACAGCACCGGTATCTTCGCGGCGCTCCGTGCCTTTCTCCATCTCAAAGGGAGTGGTGCGCCCTCATCCACCCCGGTCCTCACAACCCTCGCGACGATCGCCACCACGCTCCTCGCGAGCGCCGGCCTGACCGCGGCCCTCCCCGCCTCCGCCTCCGCCTATGCCACGATCGAACCCCCCCCGGTTTTCTCCTCCGCCCCCGGGCTCCCCGACGGCCGGATCTACGAACAGGTCTCCACGACGAACACCCATGGCAACGAGGCGGGGGCGTCGACGCAGCCGGAGATCGCCGGCGCCTCCCAGCGCTATGGGTACGCGACGGCCGACGGCAACTCAGTGCTGTTTGAAGCAACGGGTCCGCTCGGTGAAAGCCCTTCCGTTGACAGCTTGGAGTTCGTGGCAACGAAGAAGCATGACGAAGCCGGTTGGAGCACCCGGGCGCTCGAGCCGGCGCAGCACCTCGACGGGGCGCCCGTCGAAACGCTGAGTGCGACACCCAGGTTGCTCGATCCTTCGCCGGATCTTTCGCATGCGATGGTTGTGACACAGCAGGGCACGCTCGCGTCCTCTCTGCCCGACGAAAAATGCGACAGTCAGATGTATCTCACCGGCTCCGACCCGTTCGAAGCGGCGACGTGGTTGGAGCATCCGGAGATTGCCGATCCCATCACAAACTGTGCGGTACAGACTTATGGCGCGGGAGCCCCGGTGGGCGGGACGCCGGACTTCAGCACCGTCTACTTCACGTATCCGGGCACGCTGCTTCCCGAAGACGCCGAACGCGCGCCACACGCCGGCAGCGGAGAATCAGGAGTTGAAGCCTGGGGCTTTTATGAAGACCACGAAGGCACGCTGCGCGAGGCGGGCGTCCTGCCGGATGGCAAACTCGACGAATTTGGCGCGGTGCCCGCTGCCTCGGTTCACGGCAATGCGCTCGCCGGCAACCAGGTGTCTTCCGACGGTTCGCGCGCGTTCTTCGTCAGCCCCGACCCGAGTTCCTGCGAACAGGAAGGGGGCCAAAATGACTGCGCGGTGGATCCACCGGAGCTGTACGTGCGTGAAAACGGGGAACGAACGCAGCTCGTCTCGCGCGACACGCTCCTGCCCGAAACGGGCGGGCGTCCCGCTCCCGCGCCCGGCGGAGTGCTGCAAATGCCGAACCCAAACGTTGACGGGGTGAGTGGCAACGATGGCTCTTATGTGTTCGCTTCGCCGGATGGCTCACAGGCGTTCTTTCAGAGCACCGACGACCTGACTGAAGCGGCCCGGCAGGCTTCGCCCGGTACCGAACCGAAGACATATGACTTCGATCTCGATACAGGCGTCCTCACGTTCCTGCCAAACGTGCTCGGACCGCTCGGGCGGATCGTCGCGACCGACACGGAAGGTACTTCGCTCGCATTTATGAAGCCCGAAACCGGGGGCGCGCCGGCCGAACTGGACCTGTGGTCGGCCGGTCCGGGCGGGGGCAGCGTCACCCCGATCGCCCAGCTCTCGCAAATCGGCAAAGCTCCTGGTACGGTGAGCCAAGCGCGCATGTCCACCGACGGGTCGGTCGTCGTGTTCGGGACGGTGTCTACGTTGTCTGCCGCTTTCAACAGTGGCGGCAACGAACAGGACGACGAACAGATCTACCGCTACGACGTTCCGGCCAACACGCTCGGGTGCGTGTCGTGCGCGCCCGCCGGCGTGACGCCGAACGGCAGCGGGACGATCTACCCGGGCCAAGTCGACGACGCCCATGGGATGGTCGACAGTCGCGCGATCTCCGCCGACGGCGACCGTGTCTTCTTCGCCACTGCCACTCCGCTCGTCCCCCAGGACACGAACACCGATGCGCCGGAAGTTATATGCTCCGGGGCAATAAGTCTCTGCCGCCAGGGGGAAGACGTGTACGAGTGGGAGAACGGTGTCGTCTACCTGATCTCCGGCGGCAAGAGCCCGCGCAACTCCGACTACCTGGGCTCGAGCGAAAATGGCGACGACGTCTTCTTCGCGACGACCGAAGCCCTGACCCCCGGGCACACCGACGGCGGCTACGCCGTCTACGACGCGCGGGTTCCCCATCCCGGCGACAACCCGCCGCCGGCGGCGGTGCCGTGCGAAGGCTCGGTCTGCCAGGGCCCCCCCAACGTCCCTTCGCCCCTCACCCCGCCAGCCAGCGCAACCTTCTCGGGCCTCGGTAATCCCGCGCCTGAAGTAGCGGCGACTACGACCGTAACGAAGAAAACCATGACCAAGACCGTCAAGTGCAAAAAGGGGCTTGTAAAGAACAGCAAGGGTAAATGCGTCAAAAAGGTGCGCCATGAACGCAAGAAGAACCGCAGGTCGAAGAAATGACCAGTGTGTTCTCAATGCGGCGCTATGCAGGAGATGGAGGTAGGCCCTCCGTGGTCGCCGTGCAGGCGGAGATCACAAA
>Ga0302326_10020092_pt1 | contig 13762 bp, 13 predicted proteins | sample Palsa_T0_3_FD_202264 | JGI IMG/M metagenome (GOLD analysis project Ga0302326, IMG submission 202264) | Peat permafrost microbial communities from Stordalen Mire near Abisko, Sweden - Palsa_T0_3 | ecosystem: Environmental > Terrestrial > Soil > Palsa > Peat permafrost | place: Sweden: Abisko... | reverse complement strand
ACAAGCACGTCGACGTGGTCGCCGAAGGCGTCAATTCCGCCGTCGCGCTGGCGATCATGAATGTCACCCGCGAGCGCAACAGGCTGTTTCTGATTTCCGGCGCCGGTTCCTCCGACATCACCGGGAAGAATTGTACGCCGACCAGCGTTCACTGGACCTACGACACCTATGCCTCCTCCAATGCGACAGCCAGGGCGGTCGTCAAGCGCGGCGGAAATTCCTGGTACTTCCTCACCGCCGACTACGCCTTCGGCCACGCGCTGGAGCGCGACGCGAGCAAGGCGGTCGTCGCCGCGGGCGGCAAGGTGATCGGCTCGGTGCGTCACCCCTTCGCGACGTCGGATATGTCGTCGTTCCTGCTACAGGCGCAGGCCGCCAAGCCCGACATCCTGGGTTTGGCAAATGCCGGCTCGGATTTTCGCTATGCGGTGGCGCAGGCCGATGAATTCGGCATTCGCGCCGGCGGCACCAAGATCGTCGCGCTCCAGGTGACGCTCACCGACGTTCCGGCGCTCGGCCTTGAGCATGCCCACGACCTGCTGTTCACCGATTCCTTCTATTGGGACCGCACGCCGGAAACGCGCGCCTTCGCCGAGGCCTTCTACAAACGCCACGGCGCCATGCCGACGTCGTATCAGGCCGGCGTCAATTCAGCCTTGCGGCACTATTTCAAGGCGGTCGCCGCGACCAATTCGACCGATACGGCGACGGTCATCGCATGGATGCGCGAGAACCCAGTCGACGATTTCTTCGCGCATGGCGGCAAGCTGCGCGAGGATGGCCGCATGGTGCATGAGATGTATCTCATGCGCATCAAGAAGCCCGAGGAGTCGAAGAGCAAATGGGACCTGTACGAATATCTGGACACGATCCCCGGCGATCAGGCGTTCCGGCCGATGGCCGAAGGCGGCTGCCCCTACGTCAAACAATAATTTTCATCCGGGGCGATCGTGAGAATTGACGAATATCCGCCGCAAGAGCCGTCGTCCGACAACGCTCGCAGCTACAGCGACGAGGTGATGCGCCGCGGCGCCGGCCTCGATCGCATCGAGCGGCTTTACGCGGCCGATCCGTACCAGGGTCTCGCCGTCTTTCGTACAGCCGCGCCGAACGGCACGCTGCTCGCCTTCCTGCACGGCGGCGGCTGGACCAACGGCTACAAGGAATGGATGGCGTTCATGGCGCCGGCGTTCACGGCAGCCGGCGTGACGTTTGCCACCATCGGCTATCGGCTCGCGCCGGGGCACCTCTTCCCGGCCGGTGTGAACGACGTGATCGCGGCTTTAGCCTGGCTGCACGCGCATGCGGCCGACTTTGGTTGCGACCCGGCGCGGATTTTCCTCGGCGGCCATTCTGCCGGCGGGCACTACGCCGCCTTGGTTGCGGTGCGCCGCGATTGGCAGGCCGGCGTGGAGCTGCCTCGCGACGTCATCCGCGGCTGCCTGCCGATTTCGGGCGTGTATGACTTCGGACCGCAGTCCGGCCTCACGGCGCGGCCGCGCTTCCTCGGCGATGCGGGCAACGAGACGGCAGCAAGTCCGATCGACCATATCCAGGATCCGCCGCCGCCCTTTCTGCTCGCGCATGGCGATCGGGATTTCCCGCATCTGATGCGGCAAGCCGAGCGGATGGAGGCGGCGTTACGGACCGCCGGCGGCGACGTCGAGCGGCTGGTTCTGGAAGGCCGCAATCATTTCACCGCGAGCTACGCCGGTGGTGAGGCGGACGGGCCTTGGGTGCCGCGGGCGCTGGCATGGATGACGGGGCGCTGATTGGGTTTGCCGGCACCGCGGTGTTTCCGAAAGTCCCGGGACTCTCACTTTGCGCTGTGCGGGGTTCCAGCAATCCACAGCGCCGAGAGCGGCCATCTCTGGGCCGTCAAGTTGTCACATTTCCATGCCGCCATCCGCAGGTCGGTGGAGCCGCCCCAAAAGGGGCGGACAGGATGTAAGGGGACGCATCATGAGCACTGCCAAGCCGATCGATAAATCGCCCGAAATGGAAGTCGAAGGAAACATCCGTGAATTGGTGCGGCGGGACACCACGGCGTTTCGCCAGACCGAAAGCGACAGTGAAATAAGCGCAAGCAATCTCAATGCGTTGCTGCGCCGCGTGTCGGGAACTTCGGCGCGCGAGATTGACGATCTCATCAGTGAATTGCAGACCCTGCGGGACAAGCTGCAGGCCGACGGCAATCGCGTTCAACGTGACATCGCCGAATACGCCGAACTGAGTCAGTCGGTGATGCAGGTGACAAAGATCATCTCGGAGAGCGTGAAGAAATTGCCGGTCGCTCCGAGCATCAGTCCTTAGGGCTTGGCCCGCAGGATGGATCGAGCGAAGCGGTCCCGGCCCGAAGGGGCCGGTCCGATGACAGGCTTCGCAAGGCCCATCCGCGGTTCCTGCTAGTCGCCGCTGAAAATCGCCTCCGGCAGCAGCGCCGACACGACGTAATTCGGCACGTCGACGACGTTGGAGATGCGAAGATCGACTGCCACGCTGCAGATGACGTAGGCCTGCTCGCGGCTGAACCCGCGCTCCTGCAACAACGTCATCATGTTGAGGACCGCGTTGCGGGCGGCGAGCGTCAGATTTTCGCTCTCGATGTCACCCTTGGCGTTGATCGGCATGCCCATGACGCCGAGGAAATTCTGCGGCACCGCGTATTTTGGATCGGCAAAATAGCCGCCGTGCGAGAACACCGGACCGGCGAAGGTGCGCTTCTTTGCCAGATCCTTATGGACCTTGAAGCGGACCGCAACGGTCGCTCCCATCTCAACGGCCGTGACGCACACCTCGCCGTCGCCTTGAGCAAAATGCCCGTCGCCGGTCGAAAACAGCGCGCCCCTGGTGAATACCGGAAGCAAGAGCTTTGAGCCCTTGGTCAACTGCTTCACGTCGAAATTGCCGCCGTTCTCGCGCGGCGGAAGCGTCCGCAATCCTTCGAGGCCGCAATGTCCGCGCGGCACCGCGCCGGCCTCGTCCGGCATCAGCACAAAGCCGCCGGCATCGAGCGCGCGCTGCTCGCGCTCGGTCCACTCCTTGAGCTTCTGCGCCGACGGCGCCACGCCGGAGATGCCCATGAACGGTGCGCCCGGAATCCGCACGCCCGGAAGTTCGGCCGCGGTCGCCCAACCGTCGCGGATTTTCCACTGCACGACGAAGGGCGTCGTCATGACGTCGCGCAAAAAGCCCAGCCCCGGAACGATGGCGCTGAACGCCGTCGGCTGCGGAATGATGTCGAGGAATTCGACCTCGATCATATCGCCGGGCTCGGCGCCCTTGACGAAAATCGGTCCGGTCAAAGGATGGATGCGGCCGGCATCGAGGTGCGCCAGATCGGCGACGGTCGCGTGCGGGCCGATCTGGCCGTCGACGCCGTCCCGCGTTTCCAGGACCACTTCCTCGCCTTCGGCCACTTCGAGCGCCGGCGCAATGTCGGGGTGATAGCGGTTGTGGCCACCATGCGGCTCGGCGGAGAGGGGCTTGTGCCGGTCGATACGGATGGCGTGCATCGTGTACCTCGTGATCCGGCCTCAACCGGCGGCGGAGCCTACACCGCGGCCGGTTGAGACTTCAACCCGGGACCGGAAAGGAGCCCGCATGAGCATAGCGACATGCGGGAGGCGTGACCGGTAAGACGCATGCGGATGTTGCTTCGCCGATCCGGCCACGCCGGCTCAGAATTTTATCTCGTGGGAATAGTATTCGATCTCGTTGTTGTTCCATGCGGCCGCGTGCCCCGAAAACCCGGCCTTGATGCTGATCGATGCGCTGTTGACCGTTCCGGCCTGAATGACGTCCGGGCCTTCCATAGCAATTTGTTGGGCGCTCTTGTTGCCGGGACGGACGATGGCGATGTGACCGGGCTTGTTGTCGCGACGATTGTGATAGCTGGCGACGACCAGCAGACCGCGGTTGGCGGCGGCCTGCGCCTCCGTCGCGCCGCCGAGCGGACGCCAGCCTTCGGCGCGGCCTTCATCGGCCAACCATTCATTCTGTGCATTCGCGAGCAGCACCTGGCCGTGCTGCGGCGGGCGCAGAATGTACACGCCCAGTTTCTTCGCGGCGGACGCCACGAACGCGCTGCAATGGGTGTGCCGCCCCGGAAGAGTCTCCGCGCGGCCGTCGGGGAGCCCTGTCTCCCAATTGATATGAACGCCAGCGACCCACTTTGTCTCCACGCCCATTCCGTCGAGCTCTTGCGCGAGCAACTGCCCTTGGGGCGTGATGCCGCCGTCCGCGGGATAGGCGGCGCCGGCAAATGTGACGGTGGCCAAAACGCAACCTGCCGCGGCCGCGCGAAATCCAATGTTCATCTCGCCCGCTCCGGCCTTACGGGTTCACGCCGTGACGAGATTGCCGAATTTTTTCAAATTCTCTTTCTGCTTTTCGTTCCGCGGCGGCAGCTTGAACAGGCGGGCGGCGCTGCCGCCGAGGATGTTGTGCTTGGCCTTCTCGGAGAGGAACGGCAGGTCCCAGATCGTCGACGGCAGGTCGAAGTCCCAGTGCGGATAGTCGGATGAGTAGAGCAATTGGGTCTCGGCGTTGATCATGCGGAATGTGCATTCCATCGCATCATGATCCTGAATCTCCATCGGCTGCGACGAGTAGAACATGTCGCGCATGTAATCCGACGGCTTCTTCTTCAGGAGCGGACATTCCGACGGCCGCAGCATGTATTCGTGGTCGAGCCGCTGCATCAGGAACGGAATCCAGGCGAGACCGGACTCCATCCAGATCACCGGCAGCCTGGGAAAGCGCTCGCCGATGCCGTTGACCACCCAGTTGGTGCAGTTGAGCACGTTGTACCAGGTGAAGCCGAGTGCGTGCGCCGAGATGAAGCGGTTGCAGCTCGAAAAGGCCGGTTCGCCCCAATTCACGCCGGAGTGAAACGCGATGGCGAGGCCGCGCTCCTCCATCGCCCGATAGACCTTCATATAGGCGTTGTCGTGCACCCCCATGTTGGAGCGCACCGTGGTCACCATGAAGCCGCCGACATTCTTTCTTTCGCCGAAGGTCTCGACGTGACGCAAAGCCGCGGCGGGATCGCTGAACGGCAGGCAAAGCAGGTAAAAGAAACGCCCGCCCGCCTCCGGCATGACCTTCTCGGTAAGCCAGCGGTTGTAGGCCCAGCACAGCTCGACCTCCATTTCCTTCTGCGGATGCAGGCCGACGTTGAGCATGCCGGTGGGAAACAGGCAGGAATAGTCGACGCCCATCGCGTCCATCCAGCGATGGCCGAGCTGCACGTCGCGGATCGTGCCGTCCTCGGTCTTTTCGGTCTGGCGCAACGGATAGCGCGTCACGCGGCCGCCCATGTCCTGGTAGCCGGTCGGAATCGGCACGATGCCCGGCTGCTGCTTCTTGTTGCGGCCCGACATCGTGAGCTGGCGCAGCACGTCGTTTTCCATGAACGGCAGGAATTCGTCGTAGTGTTCGTTCTCGTAGTGATGCGCGTCGACGTCGACGATCAGAATGTCGTCGAAATTCCGCCGGTGCGCCTGCTTGCGGGCGTGCGCCAGCAGCCGGGAGGTGTTGAGCTCCTCCACCGGCACGCGGCGGCCGCGATCGGATATCAGGTCCATGACGTTGCTCCGGGCATCCTCGCCTCTTGCCTGCCTAACGACCCGTCCAGCCCTGCCACATGCCGAGTTCGAAGACGGCAAGGTCGGCGGCGCGGAGTAATCCGCTGGCGGTGACCATGACGTCGGTGGCGGACAGCGAATTCTTCGCCACCGGCATGGATTGCTCGCCGGCTTCGCGGCGCGCGGTATAGAGCCGGCAGGCGGCGGCGATCACCGTCTGCAACGCGTCTGCGCTGAGCACGTCGAGCCGGCCGTCGGCGATGCCGCGCTCGATCGCGGCGGCGAGGCGCTTGGCTTCCGCCGACGGGTCTTTCGCGGCGGTTGCGTTTGCTTTTGCCGTCGGCTGGGCCGGGCGCGAGCCGCGGGCGGTTTCTGCCGCGCGGCCGAGCGCGTCTTTGGCGGCGCGTCTAGGCGAGGACATAGACCTCGTCTCCCTTTTGCACGACATTATACTGTTTGAGTTTCATGCGCCGGTCGCTGACGCATTCGCCGGTCTTCATATCGTATTCCATGCCGTGCCACGGGCACACGAAATGCATTTCGCTCTCGGAGAAGAACAGTCCCATGGAGGTCTTGTCCGGCCGCAGGCGCTCCTCGACCTTGGCGATGGTCAGCCCTTCGCAGGCCGGGCCGCCCTGATGCAGGCAAAAATTGCTGTAGGCGTAAAACGCGCCGTCGTGCCGGAACACGCCGATCTCGTTGTCGCCGACAAAGACGATGCGGCGCTCTCCGTCCTTGAACTCGCTAAGCCTGGCGACGAATTTCTCCGGCATTTTTTGCTCTAATTCTCCTCGCTCGTCCCCGCGCAAACGGGGCCCCCGCGTTGGACTCCCGTTTGCGCGGCAATGGGCAGGATTGGGCTTAACACGTGCTTGAATTGCACGCGACTTACGCGATCCGGTTGCTGAACTCGCCGATCCCTTCGATCCAGACCTTCACCACATCGCCGGCCTTGAGGAACTCGCCGCTTTCGGCGCCGGTGCCGGCCGGCGTGCCGGTGAGGATCAGATCGCCGGGGTGCAGCGTCATGTTGATCGAGAGTTGCTCGATCTGCTCGGCCAGCGTGAACAGCATCTTGGCGGTGTTGGAATCCTGCTTGAGTGCGCCGTTGACCCAGAGCTTGAGCTCGAGATTCTGCGGATCGACGATGTCGCTTGCCGGCGTGATCCACGGCCCGAGCGGGCAGGAGCCGTCGAAGCTTTTATGCTTGCTCCAGTCCATCTTGAAGAACGAGGTTGGTTCCAGGCCGGGCCGGCGGCCGCGATCGCGCGCCGAGAGGTCGTTCGCGGCCGTATAACCGGCCACATAGGCGAGCGCCTTTTCTTTCGGGACGTCCTTGGCCGGCCGGCCGATAACCGCGGCAAGCTCGATCTCCCAATCCAGCTCTTTGGCGTAGTGCGCCGCTTTAACGCTCGCGCCCGGATCGGTGATCGTGCGCGCCGCCTTGATGAAATGCCAAGGCTTGAGGCCCTGCTCGTGGGGATCGGCCGGTTCCGGCTGGCCGGATTTCCGGGCCATTGCCGCGGCATGGTCGGCGTAGTTCGCGCCTGCGCAAAAGATAGTCGCCGGCAACGGCACTGGCGCCAGGAACTTGGTCTTGCCGACCGGCTGGTGCTTGGTGCGGCTTTTTCCGGCGCCGGCGGCGGCCTTCTTGAGCACGGCTTCGGCTGTCTTCCAATCAGCGAGGATGTTGTGGACCGTGGCGTAGGCCGCCTTGCCGGTAAGCTTGGCGGCGTCGAACACCTCTTCGCCCACGACAATGCCCGCGCGCGGGCCCTCGCTTGTCTTATAAGTCGCGAGCTTGTACCCGGCCCGCTTAGTGGCAGCCATTTGCTTTCTCTCCCTTGGGGAATTCGTGTCGCAGGGCGCGCATTGTACGGCGCGGCGGGCGCGCGACAAGGGCCATGGTCGCTCACACCCGGCCGAGCGCCCTCAGCACGCGCTCCGGCGTGACCGGCATTTCAACCAGCGTCGCCGCGCCGAGCGGGCGGAGCGCGTCGTTGATGGCGTTCATGATGCAGGCCGGCGCGCCGGCGGTGCCGGCTTCGCCCGCGCCCTTGGCGCCCAGCTCCGAATCGGCTGTCGGCGTCACCACGTGGCCGATATCGATGTCCGGCATTTCGCCGGCCATCGGCACCAGATAATCCATCAGGTTGCCGTTGAGGAGCTGACCGCTCTCGTCATAGAGGCAATGCTCGTAGAGCGCGCCGCCGATGCCCTGCACGATGCCGCCGCGGATCTGTTCGTCGACGAGCTGCGGATTGATCACGGTGCCGCAATCTTCGACGCACCAGTGCCGCAACAGCTTCACCGCGCCCGTCGTGGTGTCGACGTCGAGGTAAGACGCCTGCACGCCGTTGGTGAAGGCGAACGGCCACGCGCGCGGCACGTAATGGCGCGTCACGATGAATTCCGGCTGGAAGCCGGGCGGCAGCGTGTCGGGGCGGAAATAGACCACGCGGGCGACTTCATCGAGCGGCATGCGCTCGCGCCCGGTGTCGGCGTCGACCACGACGCCGGCGCGGATATCGAGCGCGTTGGGGTCGGCTTGCAGGATCGACGCCGCGGCCGCGAGCACGTTGGCGCGCAACGCCTTGCCGGCCTGCCAGGCGGCCTCGCCGCCGATGCCGGCCGCGCGCGACGCCCAGGTGCCGCCGCCATAGGGCACATTATCAGTATCGCCGGTGAGGACGCGCACGCGCTCGATCGGCACGCCGAAGGATGACGCCACGCATTGCGCCAGCACCGACTCGGCGCCCTGGCCCTGCTCGGTGACGCCGGAATGGACAAATACGGCGCCGGTGGCGTCGAGCCGCAGCGTGGCGCCGTCCTGCGAAGAGATGCGCGCACCGCCGACGCCGTAGAACGCGGCGGACGGATTGGTTACTTCAATGAACGACGCCAGGCCGATGCCGCGGTAAACGCCGCGCTCGCGCAACTGCGCCTGCTCGGCGCGAAGTTTTTCGTAATCCATCATCGCCAATATCTTTTGGAGCGAGGCGTGATGGGACAGCTTCTCGAACTTGATGCCGGAAGCCCCGGCCGCGGGATAGGCGTCGTCGGCAAACAAATTACGCCGCCGCAGTTCCGCCGGGTCCATGCCGATCTTCGCCGCCCCCAGATCGACCAGGCCCTCAGTGACCGCCGTCGCGATCGGATGGCCGACGGCGCGGTACTGGCACATGACGTTCTTGTTCTGAAACACGACGCGGGCGCGGGCGCGGTAGTTCGGGCAGGTGTAGGGCCCGCCGACCAGATTGACGACCTGGTTCGCCTCGATGCCGCTGGTGCGCGGATAGACCGAATAGGGGCCGATGCCGGTCAGATCGTCGATCTCGAAAGCGGTGATGGTGCCGTTGTGCTTGACGCCGATCTTCGCCTTGACGCGATGATCGCGCGCATGGATGTCGGTGACGAAGCTCTCCAAGCGATCGGCGACGAATTTTACCGGCCGCCGCAAAAGCTTCGACAGCGCCACCGCCGCCATCTCGTCGGCATAGATGTGCACCTTGATGCCGAACGAGCCACCGACGTCCTTGGTGAGCACGCGCACCTGATGCGCCTCGAGATTGAGGTGCTTGGCGAATATGTCCTGCGTCATGTGGGGCGCCTGGGTGCCCTGATAGACCGTGAGGCGCTCATCGCCCGCGTTCCAGTCGGCGACAATGGCGCGCGGCTCATTGGTGACGCCGGTATGGCGGCCGAACACAAATATCGTCTCCACGATCGCGTCGGCTTCGGCGAACGCCTTGTCGGGATCGCCGGCGGTGAGCGAGCGCTCGAAGGTCAGATTGTCGCCAAGCTCCGGATGGATGACCGGCGTCGTCTTGTCGAGCGCGGTTTCCGCGTCGGTGACGGCGGCAAGCGGCTCATACTCGATCTGCACCAGCGCGCAGGCATCCTCCGCCTCGGCGCGCGTGCGGGCAACGACGGCGCAGACCGCTTCGCCCTGCCAGCAGGCGCGATCGATGGCGATGGCGTGCTGCGGCGCCGATTTGATGCCTTTGAGATGCGTGAGTACGCCGACCCACGGCGTGATGACCTTGGCAAGCTCGGCGCCGGTGACGACCGCCGCCACGCCCGGCGCTTTTTTCGCCTCCGCCGTCTCGATATTTTTGATGCGCGCATGGGCGTGCGGCGAGCGCACGAAAGCGGCATGCACCATGCGCGGCAGCACGACATCGCTGACATATTGGCCGCGACCTTGCGTCAGCCGCGCCAGATTGGGCCGCGGCACCGAGCGGCCGATATACGAGTTCGGCCGGTCGAGGGCGGTCAGTCCGGAAGGCTGGTCGTCGGCGATTTTCATCACAAAAATCGCGTCGGCCACATCAGCGTGCGCCACATGTGCGACGACGGCGAGTTGTCGAGGCCGAGACCCTCCTTCGGCTGCCTGAAATTGCGGCCGACGATGTCGACGAAATCGTCGAGATTGACTCTGGCATCCGGATCGAACGAGTAGATGTCGTTCATCGTGATCAGCCGCGACGTCATGTACCACTTGTGGTTCCGGGCGCGTTCGTATTCGGCGACGATGTAGGGTTCCGGCCGATAGTCCGCGCCGAAAAGTTTGATGTACATTTCCGGATATTCGTAGCCGACGGACGGGTCGGGGAAAAAGCGCAGCGCCTGGTGCATGCGCACCGCCCAGCTCACTTCCTCGTCGACATAAGGTTCGATCATCTGCGCGCCCCAATAGCCGTGGTCGCAGCGGATGAAGCTTGCCACGCCGATGTCGTGGAGGAGGCAGGCCAGGACCACCTTCTCGGGCTGGCCGCCCTTGAGTGCGTGCGTGGCGCTTTGCAGCAAATGCGCGGTCGAGGCAAAGCGCGCTTTGAAGAAGTCGATCAGCGTCGGCTTGTCCGGCATCGGCGGCAACCGCGGGTCGGCGCCCATCAAAAAGTGTTTTCCCGGATTGGCAGCCAGCACGGCCATCCCGTTCTCGATCTCGACCTTGCCGTCGGCCATGTTGAACAACGCCGATTTTGCGGCAATGCGTTCGCTCAGCGCATGCGTCATCTGTTCTTCAAGATCGTCTGCGCGCTCCGACAGCGTCAGCGGCTTTGCATGTTCGTTCATGGTCAGCTTGCCTTTCCAGCCCGCATAAGGGCGGTCGATTCGATCGCATCGACGATCGCCTGGTATCCGGTGCAGCGGCAATAATTGCCGGACAAATGCTCGCGAATTGTGTCGCGCGTGGGTACGCCGCCGTGCGACAAAAGTTCCTGCGCGCCGATGAGCATGCCTGGCGTGCAATAGCCGCATTGCAGGGCGTTGCGCTGCGCAAATGCGAGCTGTAAATCGGCGATGGCGCCGGAATCCGACAGGCCTTCGATGGTTTCCACCTGGGCGCCGTCGCACTGCACGGCCAGAACGAGGCACCCGCGCACGACCTCGCCATCGAGCCGCACCGTGCAGGCCCCGCATACGCCGTGCTCGCAGCCGATATGGGTGCCGGTGAGCGAGAGATCGTCGCGCAGGAAGTCGACCAGCGTCTTGCGCGCCTCGATCCGGGCGGAAATATCCTCGCCATTCACGCGTATGCTGATGTCGAGGTGGCGCGCGCTCATTGAAAGCCCCGGCGGCCCGCTTTTCTTGTGCTTTGATAGCATCGCCGGCCAACCGACGCCAATCGCGCAAACCGGCGCCCAAATCCGGCGCGAAAGCCCGGCGTCCCGGTAAAATTAGCAATTGCGCGGGCGCGCGCTTACCGATTTGGTAGGCGCGCCGAAGGCAGCCGGCCGGGCGCTGCCGCAATATGAGGACCGATCGTGCCGGATCAATTGACCGAACTCTTCGAGGAACTGGCGCTGGCCAACCGCATCCTGTCGAATGAAGGCGTCATCGACGCCTTCGGTCACGTCAGCGTGCGCCACCCGACCGATCCGGGCCGCTATTTCCTGTCGCGCTCGCGCTCGCCGCTATTGGTCGAGCCGGACGACATCATCGAATACAAGCTCGATTCCGAGCCGGTGAAGCGCACCACCGCGCGTCCCTATTCAGAGCGCGTCATTCACGGCTGCATCTATCAGGCGCGCAGCGACGTCACGGCGGTTTGTCATCATCATGCCCCCGCCGTGATGCCATTCTGCATCTCCGGCAAGCCGATCGTGCCGGTCTTTCACGTCGGCGCCACGATCGGCGAGCAGACGCCGTTCTGGGACCAGCATGACGAATTCGGCGACACCAATCTCCTGGTCGTGAAGCAGGAAGAAGGGCATTCGCTTGCCCGCGCGCTCGGCAAACATTCGGTGGTGCTGATGCGGCGGCACGGCGCCACCGTCATCGGCGGCACCTTGAAAGAGGTCGTGTCGCGCTCGATTTTTCTTTGCATGAACGCGCAATATCAGATGCAGGCCTACATGCTCGGCGCGCCGTCGCCGTTGCGTCCCGGCGAGGTCAAGCTCGCGGGCATGGTCAACGTGATGCCCACCGTCATCACGAGGACGTGGGAATACTGGACCAGGCGATTGGAAATGAGCGGCGGCTGGCCGCTCAAGCCCTCGGCCAAAGCGGCGGACGACGCGCGGCCGAAGCCGGACGCGGCCGAAGCCGCAGCCGAGAGCAAGAAACGGCGGTGATATGCTGAGCCTGTCGCGGCGCGCCTTTCTGCCCTTGCTCACGGGTCTGCTCGGAGCGCGGCAGGGGTTACGTCCGGGTGCGGCCATGGCCGAAGAACGTACGTTGCCGGCCGACTTCGTCTGGGGCGCGTCGACCTCGAGTTATCAGATCGAGGGCGCCGTCGATGCGGACGGGCGCGGCAAAAGCATCTGGGATGTTTTTTCGCACACGCCGGGACGGGTGAAGGGCGGCGACACCGGCGACGTCGCCTGCGACCACTATCGCCGCTGGCGCGAGGATGTGGAATTGCTCGCGAGTGGCGGCTTTTCCGCCTATCGCTTTTCGACGGCCTGGCCGCGCATTTTTCCGGCGGGCGCCGGCGCGGTCGAGCAACGCGGGCTCGATTTCTACGATCGCCTGGTCGACGGGCTGGTCGCGCGCGGCATTGCGCCCTGGCTTTGCCTCTACCATTGGGATTTGCCGCAGGCGCTCCAGGATCATGGCGGCTGGCTCAACCGCGATATCGCCGACAAATTCGCCGACTACGCGCGCATCGTGGCGCGGCGCCTAGGTGACCGCGTCAAACATTGGGCGATGTTCAACGAGGCCAACATCCACGCGGTGTTCGGCTACGGCATGGGAAACCACGCGCCCGGCCTGACCGGCTTGCCGAACATGCTGGCCGCGGCCCATCACCAGAATTTGGCGCAAGGCCGCGCACTGCAAGCGCTGCGTGCGGAACGCGCCGACCTTCGCCTCGGCACTGTGCTGACTGTGTCGCCGATCCGGCCGTCCTCCGACAGTGGTGCCGATCGCCGCGCCGCCGACCGGTTCGACGCATTCTGGAGCCGCGCCTTTCTCGATCCGCTGTGCAGAGGCTCATATCCGGCGGTTGTTGCCGAACGCCTGGCGCCGCTGATCGCCTCTGGCGATCTGCAAGCCATTCGGCAGCCGATCGATTTCCTGGGGCTCAACTATTACGGGCCAGCCTACGTCGCCGATGCGCCGCAAAGCCTGTTCGGCGCGTGGTTCGGCGCGGTGCCCGCCGGTGCACGCATGACCGCGATCGGCTGGCCGATCGACGCAGGCGGCCTCACCGAAACGTTGCTCCGGCTGCGCGACCACTACGACAATCCGCAGGTATACGTGACCGAGAACGGCGCCTGCTATGACGATCCGGTCGCGGCCGACGGCACCGTTCACGACGACGACCGGGTCGCGTATCTGCGCGAGCACGTTGCGGCGGCGCGCGACGCGCTTGCCGCCGACGTCAAGCTGCGCGGTTACTTTGTCTGGTCGCTGCTCGACAATTTCGAATGGTCGGAAGGCTATAGCCGGCGCTTCGGCATCGTCCACGTCGATTTCGCCAGTCAGAAACGCACGCCGAAGGCGTCGTTCGCGTTTCTTGCCGATACGATTCGGCGCCGCGGTCGATGGTGAGTTATCAATGCCGGTCGCGCGCGGCGGCGCTGATGGCGTTGAGCATCGCGGCGCGGTCTTTCTTGAGCACGCGGCGCACGGATTGCTGCGTGCCGATGTGGCCCATTTCGCGCTGCCGCTCGACCGTGGCCGAGGTCATCAGCGGCTCGACGCCGAGCTCGCGCAAGGTCGCC
>Ga0302326_10020091_pt1 | contig 13762 bp, 13 predicted proteins | sample Palsa_T0_3_FD_202264 | JGI IMG/M metagenome (GOLD analysis project Ga0302326, IMG submission 202264) | Peat permafrost microbial communities from Stordalen Mire near Abisko, Sweden - Palsa_T0_3 | ecosystem: Environmental > Terrestrial > Soil > Palsa > Peat permafrost | place: Sweden: Abisko... | reverse complement strand
AGTCAGTTAGTATATATGACTGACGATGTCAAGCCGATTTCAGCGGAGACCTCCCACATGTCGCTTATCACCAACGGTATAACCCCGGACGTCATCCGCGAGATGATGCCGCCGTATCACCTCAGCACCGATCTGTTGGAGGCGACGCTCGCGGCGTTGCCTCGGCCGCCGCCGGATGCCACCGCGGGGTGGCGGCAGGTGCGCGTAGCGCGGCTGATGCAGGAGTTCGCCACGCTGATGCCGGCGAATGCGGCGCAGGCGCGGACCGTGTCGCAGGTGCTGATCATGCGGGAACTGGCTGATGCGATCGCGGCCCGGGCCCATGCGCCGGACCTGACGGAGGTGCAGATGGCCCGGGTGGGGCGGGCCTCGGCCGAGCTGTCACGCACGGCGATGGGGTTGGTGCGGGCACTGGAGCGGACACAGCAGAAGCCGGCGCCGTTCTTCGGCACCGCGCTGGCGGACGAGGTCGATGTTGTGGCGCTGGCGGCGGGGTGGGGGGCGCCGGGCGTTGGGGCTGGGCCGGTGCAACGGGTTGGCGGCTTGGGGCGGAAGCAGCCGGCAGCCGCGCGGAAAGAGGGTACTGCCATCAACCCCACGCACCTGTCTGCTGCACCGGGCCGCGCCGCCGGCCGGCCTCCTGCTCGGCCAGGTGGTGACGCCACGTGGGATACGTCGCGGGCGGTGCCCTGTGCCATCGCCACGCCCGCCTTCGATGCCGGCAACCGGCGCGACACCGGAGGGCGAGGTGATTGTGACCATTAACCCCCTGCAACTGTCTGCCGTGCAACTGTCTGCCCGGCACTGCGTCGGTAGGTCTTGGGTAGCGGCGTCCGGCCTGGATGGGTTCGTGTGCGCATCGGCGCCATGCAGCAAGTCAAGGAAAGACTCACCACAGAGACACAGAGACACAGAGAAAAGTGCTGGTGCGCTATGCGGGGTGGCCCCCCTGGGGGGACGACGGTTCGAGGCGCCTCGGGTGGCTGCTGCTCTGTGTCTCTGTGTCTCTGTGGTGAACATCCTTGCTTGCGATGACGCGAGCACCCGCGATCCCGAGACCTGTGATCCCGGCGACGGGCGCGAAATTGGAGCTGCCAAATGAGTACGACCATTAACCCCACGCAACTGTCTGGCGCCACGACGCTCGGCCGGCGGCGCGGCGGCAATCCGCTGGGCAATCCCGGGCTCAACCTGACGCCGCGTTGCGGTGCGCGGACGCGTTCGGGGTGTGCGTGCCGTGCGCCGGCGATGGCGAATGGGCGGTGCCGGATGCATGGCGGGCGCAGCACTGGGCCTCGGACGCCGGAGGGGAAGGCCGCCCGGACGGCCGCGCATACGACGCATGGGCACCGCGCGGCGCCGCGGCGGAAGGTGCTGCGGGCGAACCGGACGCTGGTCAGGCGGATGTTGCTGTGCGCTGCCGCAGTGCGGCTGTGGCAGTACATGCCGGCGGAGATGACGGCGCAGTTGGCGCGGTATCCGCTCGCGTTCCTGCCGCCCGAGAAGCCGTTCGAGGTGGTGGTTTCGCCGAATGCGCCACGAACCCCTTACACCTGTCTGCCGCCGCTGCGCCGTGCGTCTCGCGCCCGAACTCGCGAGGGGACTGGCGAGGGGACTGGCCGGGCAGTGGGGTTGGCGTTGACTGGACGGGCGGCCGAGCGGGCGGTGGCGGTGGCCGAGGCGGCGTTGCAGGCGCCGTGGCGGCAGGCCATCGCATTTGCTCGGGCGGTGAAGCGGACGGCGCAGGCGGAGAAGCGTGTGGGGGGCGGTGACGTCGACCGGGTGGCGGCGGGGGGGAAAATGGCGAAACCGGCGCGATGCGTCTGAACCCCTTACAACTGTCTCGCACCCATCAGTGGCAGAATGGTGCGCGTGATGAGGTTCCAATTCTCGTTCACGCGGATCGGCCTCACGCCTGCGGACTATCGCGCGCCGTGGTTCGCCGTCGCAGCCGTCCTGCCGATGCGCTTCCAATAGATCAGGGTCCCGGTCAGCCCGCCATGCGGCTTCAGCGCATAGTCCGGGATCTCGCCGGCAAGCACGAACCCGAGCCTTTCATACAGCGCTGACGCCCCGCCCTCGGTCGCGGTGTCGAGCACCAGCAGCGTGCGCCCGCTTTGCACGGCCAGGCTTTCGGCCGCCCGCATCAAGGCTGCCGCGATGCCGCGGCCGCGGTGGCTCATGCGGGTCATCAGCTTGGCGATCTCGGCCCGGTGCGGCTGGTTGGGCGGAGAATCGAGCAGAAGTGTCACGGTGGCGGCCAGGTTCTCGCCATCCCAGGCGCCCAGCACGATCCGCTCACACCGGCCGGCCGCCGCCAGCGCGCCATCCCAGAATGCGCCCGCCGCTTCCGGCGCCAGCGGATGCATGAAGCTGACCGATCCACCGTTGGCGACCACCTCGATCAGGATCTCGCTCAGCATTGCGCGGATTTCTGGGGCGGCGGCCAGGGGTCTGATGACGAGGGCGTTGGCTCGGGAGGCATCGGCTGCGCGGGTGTCGCCATCCGGGGCGTTGCCAGCCGGGGTGTCAATTGCGTGGCCAGTGGTTTGGGTCTCGGGCATTGTATCTAACCCCGTGCGAGAGCGACGAGATAGAGGCAGGATGCGGTGGCTTCGTTGGCCAATGTCACCGCGGACGGCGGGCCGAACCCCAGGCAGTCGCCGGGGCCCAATGCGTGCCGCTCGCCGCCCTCCACAATGACCAGGGCACCTGTCAGCACCCAGACGACCTGGCGGATATGCGCGTACGACGAGGCCGGGAACGCCACCTGCCGTCCCCCCGGCAGTTCGACCTGGGCGAGTTCCATCGGATGGTCCGGCCGGCTGAACACCTGTTGGCGCAGGTAGCCGGTGTCGGGGTCGCGCCAGACGGGCTGGTCGGCCGCGCGGGACAACCGCGCCCCCTCGCCCTCGGCCCGCAGCAACAGCCCCGCGAGGGTCAGGTCGAAGGCACCCGCCAGTCGCACGAGCAGGACGGCCGTGGGGCTCATTTCCTCACGCTCGATCTTGCTGATGGTTGCCTTGGCGACGCCGGCGCGTTCGGCCAGCTCCGCCAGCGACCAGCCACGTGCATCCCGTTCGAGCCGAAGGCGGCGGGCGATCCGTGCGCCGGTGTCGTCTAGTATAGTAGTCATGTGTCCTGTATAATAGATATTCATCTGCCATGCAACCGCGGGGCGGCGGCTCCCACAGCCGGCGGCGACGTGTTGGCCAGGTTCCAGGTCCGTGATCCGTATGCAGTGTCAGGCGCCGGAGCAGAGCCGCGGGCCGGTGCCGCGCCGTCGCGCCCGTGCAGCCCCGTCGTGGGAGCCTTGCCAGCGCGACAAATGCCCGCCATGGCATGCGCCCCTGGCCACGCCGTTCGCCCGGGAGGTTGCGCCTTGAGTGAAGGACCCGCCTGTGATCGAAGCCGGACGATGATCCGCCCGCTGTCCGTGCTGCTATGCGTCGTGGCGCTGCTGGCCGCACCGCTCGCCGCCGCGCAGGTGCAGGCACCAACCGCCACCACGCCGCCCGTCCCCACCACGCTTGCCGTGCCAGTCGCACCAGCCACGCCTGCGGCGCCAGCCGAACCGGCCACGCCCGCGGCGCCAGCCAAGCCAGCCGCGCCAGCCACGCCAGCACCCGCGATCACGGCCGAGCAGGCCCGCCAGGCCATCGAAGTCCTCAACGACCCCGCCAAGCGCGCCGCGATCACGGCGACGCTGGAGGCTATTGCTCGCGCCCAGCCGCCAACCGGGAGATCGCCCGCGCCAGCGACCCCGGCGTCCACCACAGGCGCGGCAGCACCGGCGGGCACGGCGGCGCCCGGTGCAGGACCAACAACGCCATTGGGCCTTCCCCTCGCACCCGACAGCCTTGGCGCCGCGGTGCTGGTCGGCGGCTCCACCTTCATGAACCGGGTGGCCGACCGTTTCAACCAGACGCTGCACGCGGCGCAGGGTGCCCCGATGCTGTGGTCGTGGGCGGTCACCATGGCCACCGACCCGATCGCGCATATGCTGTTGATCGACCTGTCCTGGCGGCTGGCGGTCACACTGGCGGGCGCTTTTGCCGCGCTGTGGATGGTCAACCTCGCGCTGCGCCGGCCACTGCGCCTGGTCAGGGTCCGCCTGATCCGTCTGCCGCCCACCATCGCGCACGCGGCCGCGCGCACGGCCGCGGACGAAGGCAACGAACCCCAAGGCAGCGGAACGCAATCCAGCGGAACCCAGGGCGTCGGAACCGAAGCCAGCGGAGGCGGCGGCAGCGAATCAGACGACGATCCTGACGACGCAACCGATCCGCGGGACGATACCGCGATGGCGGGCGAGGCTCGGGCGGAGCGTGGCGAGATAGAGCCACCGAAACCGCGCCGCTTCGCCTCGACCCGCCGCTTCGCCGCAAGACACCGCTTTCGCCCAAGACACCGCTTCAACACCGCACGCATGCTGCGCCGAGTACCGCTGGTGTTGGCGCGCCTGGCGCTGGAGTTGGCGCCGGTGCTCGGCTTCGCCATCGCCGGCCACATTATCACCGGCAGCGCCGTGGGCAGCACCCGCCTGGTCCGCCTGGTTCTGCTGGCGGTGATCGACAGCTACGCGCTGTGCGCCGCGGCGCTCCGACTGGCGCACGCGCTGCTGGCGCCGCGGCACCGCGGCCTGCGCCTACTGCCGGTGCCCGACGCGACCGCCGTCTACGCGTTGCGCTGGACCGGGCGCCTCGTGGTGGTCAGCGTGTTCGGCTACGCCATCGCCGAGGTGGCACTGCTGCTCGGCCTGACGGCGGCGGCGCATCTTGCGCTGCAGAAGGCGATCGTGCTCGTGCTGCACGCCCTCGTCGCCGTTATCGTGGTCCAGAAGCGCCGCGTGGTGCGCAGTTGGATCCGGGCACCCGCAGGCGCGCAAGGCGTGGTGGCGAGCGTGCGCAACCGCTTCGCCGCCATCTGGCACTGGATCGCGCTGTTCTACCTGGCCGCGCTTTGGCTGGTCTGGGCGGCGGCGTTGCCCGCCGGCTACGGGCTGCTGTCACGCCTGCTGCTGGCGTTCCTGACAGTGGGGATACTGGCGCGCGTCGCCTCCCGGGCCGGCACCAATGCGCTGGAGCGGCTGATGCTTGCTGGGGCGGGATTGGCGGGCGAATATCCCGGCCTCAACGGCAGATTGTCGTTCTACCAGCCGTTCCTCCATACCTTCGTGCAGATCGGCGTCACGCTGCTCGCGCTATTGTTGTACCTGCAAATACTTGGCCTTGGTGCGGTCCAGTGGCTGACCTCCAGCTCCCTCGGCCAGCACATGATCGGATCACTGGTTTCGCTCGCGATCACTCTTCTGCTGGCGCTTGCGGCGTGGGAGGCGGTGAGCATCGCGATCGAGCGGCATCTCGCCCGCCTGACGCGCCATGCGCAGATCGCCAGGATCGCGCGGCTGCGCACGCTGCTGCCGATGGTGCGGACGACCCTGCTGGTCGCGGTTGTCACGGTCACCGCGCTGGTGGTGCTGAGCGAGATCGGCGTCAATACCGCGCCATTGCTCGCCAGCGCCGGCATCATCGGCGTCGCGATCGGCTTCGGTTCGCAAAAGCTGGTACAGGATCTGATTACCGGCCTGTTCCTGCTGCTGGAAAACACCATGCAGGTTGGCGATGTGGTCAGCCTGGGCGGCCTGTCCGGCGTGGTCGAGGCCCTGTCGGTACGCACCATCCGCCTGCGGGCCGAGGACGGCTCGGTGTTCGTGATCCCGTTCAGCTCCGTCACCACCGTCACCAACATGACGCGCGATTACGGCCGTGCGGTCATCGTCGCGAGTGTCGCCTACCAACAGAACTATGACCAGGCGGTCGAGGCGCTGCAGGGCGTAGCGGTCGAGATGCGCGCCGATCCGCAGTGGCGGGATGTGATCCTTGGCGATCTCGAGGTCCTGGGCCTCGATCAGTTCACCGCGTCGGCGGTGGTCATCAAATGCCGCATCATGTGCACGCCATTCGGCCGATGGTCTGTGCTGCGCGAATTCAACCGGCGGATGAAGGCCCGGTTCGACGCGCTTGGCATCACGATGCCGTCGACGGACCAGCGGCTGATCGTCGATCAACCATTAACGCTCAGCATCGGTCCGTCGCCACCCCGCGCGCTGCCGCCGGTGCGCGGCCCGGTTAGCCCGACACCGGAAGCGGCTGATCCTTGAAAGCCGTGGGACCTGACGTGCTCGACCGCGCCCTATGCCGCCCGGATCGAATCGAGGAAGGCGCCAACCCCGCTACGGAGCACCTTCGCCTGCTCCTCAAGCCGCTCCGCCGAATCCCGCATCGCGGTGGCGGCCTCGCCATTGGCGCCCAGGCCGTCGGTGACCTGGGTCAGATTCTGCGCCACGCGGCTGGTGCGCTCGGCCGCCTGCTGGACATTCGACGACACCTCCTGCATCGCCGCGCCCTGCTGTTCGACCGCCGAGGCAATCGAGGCGGCGATCTGCTCGACCCCGTGCACAGTCTCGGAGATCCCCCCAATGGCCTGCAACGCGCTCTTGGTCTCCGCCTGGATCGCGGCAATCTGCGCGCGGATATCCTCGGTGGCGCGCGCCGTCTGCGTGGCGAGGCTCTTCACCTCGCCCGCCACCACGGCGAAGCCCTTGCCGGCGTCGCCCGCGCGGGCCGCCTCGATCGTGGCGTTCAGCGCCAACAGATTGGTTTGCGCGGCGATGTCCTGGATCAGTTGCACGACGTCGCCTACCTTCTGCGCCGCCGCGGCCAGGCTGGCGACGGAATCGTTGGTGCGGCGCCCCTCGGCGGCGGCGTCGCGGGCCATCGTGGCGGCACGGCTGACCTGGCGGCTGATCTCCGACGCTGTGGCGGTCATTTGCTCCACCGCCGCAGCGACGTCCTGCACGTTTCGCGTCGCCTGCTCGGCCTCGACCAGTGCCGAACCGGCCTGCCCTGTGGCCGTTTCGGCCGTGCCAGTGACCTTGCGCGCGGCTTCACCCATGTCGGTGCCGGCACTGGCCACCACCTCGACCACGCCGCCGACCTGCTGGTCGAACCGATCGGCCAGCGCCAGCAGCGCGGTGCGCCTGTCCTGCATGGCGTGCGCCGCGGCGGCCTTCTGCTCGACCTCCATCGCGGCCATGCGGGCGGCGTTGTCCTTGAACACGCCCAGCGCGCGAGCCATGAAGCCGAATTCGTCGCCGCGTTCGGTATCCGGCACGGCGACCGCCAGATCCCCGGCAGCCAGACGCTCCATCGCGCCGCGCAACCGCTGCGAGGCGCGGGTGACGTCGCGGTTGATCACCCAGGTCGCCGCGATCAGTGCCGCCATCACCAGCGCGCCGATGCCAATCAGGCGGAGCAGCACGCCCTGGAACGCCGTGGCAATGTCATCGGTGTAGGCGCCGGCGAGGAAATACGCGTTCAGGGGTGTGGAGCGCACCACATAAGACATTTTCCCGACCGGGGTGGTCTGACCCGGCTTGGGGAACACGTAGCTCACGATCCCCTGTCCGGTGGTACTGGTCGCCGCCGCTTCCAGATCAGCGAGCGGATGGCCCTGCCCGTCGGAGGCGTCGGATTTCGTGCCCTCTCGCTTGGTGTTCGAGCCGTGCGCGATGATCACCGAGGAATCGGCATTGGTGACAACGACGTACCCGACGCCATCGTCGAACCGCATGCCGTGGATCGCGTCCCGCAGCCGGGCGACGGATTGGTCGGGCGTTATGTGCTGCGCGGCGACCTCGCGCTGCAGGTTGTCGGCGATGCCGACCGCGGTGTGCACGACGGCGCGCAGCTTGTCGGCGCGGTCCGCCATCATCGTGGCGTGCAGCGCGGAGGCGCCGATGGCGATCGCGGTGATCACCGCGAGCATTGCGAGCCCGAGCAGCATGGAAAGCTTGATACGCAGAGACAGGCGACTGAGCATAACGCGCGGTTCCGCTTGCGGTGGGTGTCGACGCACGGCGATCATGCGGGGCAGGTGATTGAGAAGGCCTTAACGCGGCGGCGCGGATATGCGGGATCGCGAAGACGCCTGGTGACCCGGATGCGCGGCCGCATCGGCCCCGCGCGGCAAAATGACGGGAAATTGATTGCTAAAAGCGTATGAAAAGGTCGATCTTCGAGAGCCGGCCGGGCCGGTTGGCGTCGATCGGAGACCGATCATGCTCAGCCTAGTTTATCAACCGGGTGATACCGGCATACTGACCTGTGATGGTGCTGCGCTGCAGGCGTTCCCGGCCGCCGATCTTGACTTCGCGCCGTCACAGCCGGCGCTCACGGCGCGGCTCGCGGCGTGGCAACAGCAGCGTGCGGACCCGGCCGAACCGGTCGTCGTGATGGTGCACGGGTTTTTATACGACCCGCGGCAGCCAGCGACGGCGGGTTCGGACAATCCGCTGGAAACGATCTACGGCACTCCGCCAAGCCCGCCGCAATACAATCTGACATGGCTGCCGCTGGTGGGTGAATGCGGCGACGACGGTACGCCGGAGATGGATCGCGCGGTCGCGTTCACCTATCCGTCGGAGTCCGGAACGACCGAGTTCACCAACGCCGGCTGGGCCAATCTCTACCAATACGCGGTGTTCGACCAGGCACCGCTGGCGGCGCGGTCGCTGGCGGCGATTCTGGATGGGCTGGGCAGCGTGGTCAGCGATGTGCGTGTGCTGGCGCACAGCCTGGGAACGCGCACGACATGCCAAGCGGTGCGGCTGCTGCGCGCGCGCATGCCGGCCGCGCTGACCCGTGTCGTGATGCTGGATGGGGCCGAATTCTGCGTCGACGCGGCGGCGAGTTTCTTTGGGTGCGGCTTCGATGTGCTCAACATCGTCAATCGCACGGACGCCGTGCTGCAGTTGGGCGCCGAGCAAATGTGTCATCCAATTCGGCAGAACGGCAGCCTGCCGGCCTGCGTGATCGGGTTCGAGGGATTGGGCGGCAACGATCGCTGGTTGGACCTGCAGCTCGACAGTGACACGTTGCGATCCTGGTTCGCGGCGGGACTGGCGCCAGACGGCGTGCGATATGCCGTGGACCCGCGGGCCAATGAGGAAAGCCATCCCTTTGCCGGGTTGGACCACTGGGCCTGCTACACCAATGACGGCAACCGCGCGCTGATGCGCGACCTGCTGCTGAATGAGCTGATGACCGTGGACAAGCTGCGTGCCTTGGGCGTGCCGGGCGGCGCAAACAGTCCGGCTTACGGACGGTTCAATGGCGTATCGATCCCGCCGACGCCGGCGACGCGGACGGAACGCCAGCGCGCATTGGCGCAGGCGGCGTTGGGCAACGGCGGACCCAACGGCTGATGCGGGATGTCTGTCGCTGGACGCCCAGGGGACTCGAAGTTTGCAGGTGGCAACATCGAACTTCCGCGCAGGGACGCGGATCAACCGGCACCGGCGACCAGGCGGGTGAATGTCGCGAGTTGATCCATCTCCACGTCGGACACCGCGACATATTCGATACCGCCGTGGCGCCAGGAGATCAGATTGAAGCCCTGCCTTGTGGTCCGCTTGAACGGCGCGTCGGCGGCATCCGGCGCGGCCCAGGCGAACAGGTTGATCACATGCTTGGCGTGGCGATACACCACCGCCGCCGCCGGATGGCCGTCGACGTAGTCCATGCGTCCGCCGACCAGTGGGAACCCTTCGGCGACGAAGTCGCTGACGGAGGGCGAAACATCCAGCCGCGCCGACAGCCAGGGCTTCACCGTGTGCTGATCCGAGGTCAACACATCGGTCAGATGGTCGGCCATCAGCGAACGAATATGACTGTCCAGGACTGCATCGGTTACGTTTATGCCGCCTTGATGCGACGGGCCGCCCAGCACCAACAGGGTCAGCGCCACCCCCGCCAGCGCGCCGGCGAACCCGGTCCCGGCGAGCGGCATCAGGCGCCACCGTACCCGTACCGGCGGCGCAACGCTCTCGTGCGGCAGCATACTGCCGATCCGCTGCGCCAGGCCCGGCGGCGCGCGGTGGCGTATCAGCGTGGTGCGGATCGCCCCTTGCATGGTCCGCAGTTCCTCAAGCCTGGCCGCGCAGGATGGGCAGGTCTTCAAATGACGCGCCATGCGCCAGCGATGGAATGGACCGAGCTCGCCGTCGAGCAGAGCGGACAACTGCGGCGCGTAGCGGTCAGACGCCATTGCGGGTCTCCCCGACATTCGTACTCTTGGGCGCGTTCGTTCCGTTGGCGGCGTTCGCCTCTTTGGCAGCTTCGCCGTGCCACAGCCGGCGCAGCGCATCGCGCGCGCGGGACAGGCGCGACATGACTGTGCCGACCGGGGTGCCGGTGATGCTGGCGATGTCGCGGTACGACAGTTCCTCCACCTCGCGCAGCAGCAGGATTTCGCGATACGCCGACGGCAGGCTCTGCATCAGCCGACCCACCATCGCGTGGTCGATGTCACGCAGCAACAGAGTCTCCGGGTCATCTTGCGGCGTACCCCACAGCAGGCGTTCGTCCTCGGCGCTGTCCGGCTCCGGCAGGTCGGCGACAAAGCCAAGCCGCGGCGAGCGGTTGTCCTTGATCCAGGTGTTGAACGAATTGCGCACGATGGTCAGCAGCCACACACGGATATTGCCATCCCGGAAGGTGTCGAAATAACGATAGGCACGCAGATAGGCCTCCTGCACCACGTCCTCGGCGTCCGCCGCGCTTCCGGTTAGCCAGCGCGCAAGATTGTACGCGGCGTCGAGATGCGGCAGCGCAAGCAGCTCGAAGCGTCGGCGCGGGTCGTCCTTCGGCAAAGCCGGCTCCTGGCTGTCGGTTTACAGGTCGGTAAACCACGGCAGGGGCGAGTTTATTCCATACGATGACCGAAAATTCCATTCGATGGTCGGGAATAAGTCGCACCGAGGTCAGGTCTGTCTGCCTGAGCGGGGCCAAGCGGCGCACCGCACGGCGGAAGGATCAGCAATATGCAAGACGATGACGACATGCAAAGCGGTGGCGGCGACGGCGCCAACACGCTCAACATCGACGATAGACAGAGCGACAGCGGAAACCGGCCGACACAGTCGGGACGCATGAGCCGGCGCGGGGTGCTGGAGTGCATGACCTGGGCGGGCACCGCCATGGTCTGGACGATGGTGGGTGGCGTGCCGCGGGCACGTTTGGTCGGCCGCGCAGAGGCCGCCACAACGAACTACAGCTTCGTGCAGGTCAGCGACAGCCATCTGGGGTTCGACAAGCCGGCGAACCCTGACACACCAGGCACCTTTGGTGCGGCGCTGCAAGCGGTGACACGCGTGCCGGGCCAGCCGCGCTTCCTGATCCACACCGGCGACATCACGCATCTGTCGAAGCCGGGACAGTTTGATCTGGCAGCCCAATTGCTGACCACGACCAAGCTCCACACCTATACCGTGCCCGGCGAGCACGACGTGCTGGAAGACGACGGCAAAAGTTGGATCAACCGCTACGCCAAACAGGAGGGCGCGAAGGGCGACGGCTGGTACAGCTTCAACGATGGCGGCGTACATTTCATTGGCCTGGTCAATGTGATGAACCTGCAGGGCAACGGCCTGGGCGCGCTCGGCAATGACCAGCTCGAATGGCTGGAGAAGGACGTTGCGGGCCTTACCGCCAGCACGCCGGTCGTGCTGTTCGCCCACGTGCCGCTGTGGACGGTCTATGCCGACTGGGGCTGGGGCACCGCGGACGGCGCTCAGGCGCTGACATACCTGAAAAAGTTCGGCTCGGTCACCGTGCTGAACGGACACATCCACCAGGTGATGCAGAAGGTTGAGGGCCACGTTGCCTTCCACACCGCGCGCTCCACGGCGTTTCCGCAACCGGCTCCGGGCACCGCGAAAGGCCCCGGGCCAATGGCGGTGCCGCCCGGCGAATTGCGCACCTACCTCGGCATCGCGAAGGTCAGCCTGGTGTCGTCGAACGCACCGCTCGCCATCGTCGATACACCGCTGGCCGGTTAAGGAGAACCACATGCGGAACGAGTTTGCACCGGGCACCATCGCCCGGCGGGGACTGCTGCGCGCCACGCTGCGGCTGGCGGGCGGCGTAGCATTGTTGGGTGCGGCGATGCGTGTGGCGTCGGCGGCGGATGCGGATGCGGCGGAGATCAAGATCGACAACTTCAAGTTCTCGCCGACGCCGCTGACGGTGCCCAAGGGCACGACGGTGACCTGGGTGAACCAGGACGATATGCCGCACAGCATCGTGTGCCAGGCTTTGCAGTTGCATACGCATCCGATGGACACCGACGGGCGCACCAGCTTTCGGTTCGATCAGCCCGGGCGGTATGACTATGTGTGTGGCCTGCATCCGTTCATGCGCGGCCAGGTGATTGTGCAGGGCTGAAGTCGGCGCTGGATCTGTTCAATGCTGGCTCATCCGGGCGCTGGCGGTCGCAGCACCCGGATGGGAGCCTGCATCACGTCCCAAGACACCTCGCGGGCTGACGCGGTGTTCGATAAACATGATGCGCGGCAGTCGGCCCCGTCCGGCTGCCCTTGCTATGCTATCCCCTGTGGCCGCCCCCCTTGCCGGTGGTGCTAACGGTCCGCATGATCGGCGCATGGAACTGCGCGTTACCAGGATTGCTGAGCGCCGCCACAAGTTGATTTGGCAATCCACAACCATCGACCTGTCCGGCAATCCATGTGGCGAGCGTTCGGCGTGCGTCAACCCAGTCACGCAATGATCCGTTGGCTGGCGCTGGCGACCAGTGTTTGCATGGGCGCCTCGTGCATCAGCGCTGCAAGAGCCGAGACCGTCTTCTTCCGCAGCGCGCCCGTGCCCCTGTCACCCATGGCAGCGCGGCTTGCAGCGCAGCGCGGAACGGCGGTGCAACCCGAACCCGGTGACCCGATCGGCGGCGTGCTCTATCGACCCGAGGGTGCCGGTCAGTTCCCGGCAGTTGTTGCATTGCACGGCTGCACCGGACGGCTCGATCCGGTTAGCGAACAGGACATCACGCACCACTTCACCGAACGCGGCTACGTCGTGCTGTGGGTGGACAGTTTTGGCGCCCGCGGGATCCAGCAGGAATGCGGCTTCGTGCCGCATCCGGTGGATCTGGCGCTGGATGCCTATGGCGCTCTCGACTTCCTTGCAGCGCAGAGCTTCGTCGATCCGACGCGGGTGATCGTGTTGGGCTTCGCGCAGGGCGGCACCACGGCGCTCGGCCTGGCCACGCAGAGCGGCTACGCACAAAACGTCAGCCCGCATCGCTTCGCCGCGTCGATCGCCTATTCGCCGCATTGCTATCCGGGCTTCGCGACGGTGACGGTGCCGACATTGATCCTGATCGGCGAAGTCGATAGCTGGAGCCCCGCCGTCGAGTGCCAGGCGATGATGGCGCAGCGCACGGGCCCGGGCGCGACCGAGCGGCTGATCGTGTTCCCTGGCGCCTACCATGGTTTCAATCTGCTCGGCTTGCGCGATCATCCGACCGAGGTGCTGTGGCACTATATGGAATACAACGAACACGCCGATCACGCCGCCTGGGCTGCCGTGGTAACGTTTCTGGCCGCACTGGAGCATTAGCCCACCCAGCCCGCGATCGTGTGAGACAGGCGATCGCATGAGACAGGCCGGCCGGCATGGCCGCAAGGAGGTTTTGGATGCCACCGAAGCTCGGATATCTGCTGCCGACCCGTGAGCGGATCATGCGGGGTGAGCCGGAAACCGGGCCCATGCTGGACCTCGCCACGCGGGCCGAGGCGCTCGGCTTCGATTCCGTGTGGGTGGGGGACTCGTTGCTGGCCCGGCCTCGGCATGAACCGCTGATCTTGCTGGCGGGCGTCGCTGGGCGGGTGCCACGGGTGTCCATC
>Ga0302326_10020090_pt1 | contig 13763 bp, 11 predicted proteins | sample Palsa_T0_3_FD_202264 | JGI IMG/M metagenome (GOLD analysis project Ga0302326, IMG submission 202264) | Peat permafrost microbial communities from Stordalen Mire near Abisko, Sweden - Palsa_T0_3 | ecosystem: Environmental > Terrestrial > Soil > Palsa > Peat permafrost | place: Sweden: Abisko... | reverse complement strand
ATGCGCGCCGCGGGTGGATGGAAAAGGACCTCGAGCTGAAGCAATGGCTCGATCATCACGAGCGGAATTACCTGGTCGTCGTGACCAAGATGGACAAACTCAACCAGACAGAGCAACGACGGACGCTTGAGCAGATCGCGCAAGTAAGCCCGTCTCCGCTACCTTTCTCGGCCGCGACCGGCCGGGGAGTGAGGGAAATTTGGCAAGCAATACAGAAGACACACCAGTTGTTACCGAGTCTCGGATAATAGAAACCGACTCTGCTGGAGGCAATGGTTCCGGGGGCATCCCGGCCGACGCTTCGGGAACCGAGTCCGCCGGCACCGGTGATCCCGCGGAGGCGAAGGCCGCACCCGCGGAGACAACTCGCACGGAGAAAGCTCCTGAAAAACCGAGCGAGCCGAACGCGCCCCGCCAGACTATTGCAGCCCGGGCTGCGGGAGAGCGCGAGCGGCACGAGAGGCGCGAGCGGCAGCCGCACTCGAATCAGGGCCATCGGCATCCTCAGGACAAGGGCAACGCCAATTCCGCTCCGGTCCAACCCCAGCCGTCTTCAGGTAGCACGAATCCTCCGAATTCGAACCCGGCGAACGCTAACCCCGCTTCCTCTAGCGCTCCTCCTGCAAATCCTCCGGACGCAGCAGTGGGCGAAGGCGCAGGGGCAGGTACCCCGATCGCCATTACGCAGCAAGGCCCCGGCCCGAACCAACATGGCTTGCGCCGCAGCAGAGGCGCGCAGCAGCAGGGTAAGAACGGCTCGCCGACACTGGACCTGGTTGAGCTGAAGGACATGAACATCCAGAAGCTCAATCTGGTTGCGAAAGAACTTCAGGTTCCCGGCGCGGCGGGTTTGCGCAAACAGGAATTGATTTTCAAGATTCTTCAAACCCAGGCGGAAAAGAGCGGCTTGATCTTCTCTGAAGGCGTTCTGGAATGCCTGCCGGATGGGTTTGGATTCCTGCGGGCGCCGGAATATAACTATCTGCCCGGCCCGGACGACGTTTACGTCTCGCCCTCGCAGATACGGCGCTTCGATCTACGGACCGGCGATACCATCAGCGGCCAGATCCGTCCTCCCAAAGAGGGCGAGCGGTACTTCGCTCTCATCAAAGTAGATGCGATTAACTTCGAACCACCGGAGGAATCCCGCAATAAGATCTTCTTCGATAACCTGACGCCGCTTTACCCCAATGTGCGGTTGAAGCTGGAGACTGCCCGCGATAGTTTCTCGGGACGCGTGATGGACCTGCTCACGCCTATCGGGAAAGGGCAGCGCGGGTTGATTGTGGCCCCGCCCCGTACCGGTAAAACCATGCTCCTGCAGAGCATCGCCAATTCGATTACGGTCAATCAGCCCGAGGTCACGTTGATCGTTCTGCTGATCGATGAGCGGCCGGAGGAAGTGACGGATATGCAGCGTTCGGTGCGTGGCGAGGTGATTGCCTCCACGTTCGACGAGCCAGCGACGCGCCACGTGCAGGTAGCGGAGATGGTCATCGAGAAGGCCAAACGCCTGATCGAGCATAAGAAAGATGTAGTAATTCTCCTCGACTCGATTACCCGCCTCGCGCGCGCTTATAACACGATTGTTCCGCCGTCCGGCAAGGTACTTTCAGGCGGCGTGGATTCGAATGCTCTGCAGCGGCCCAAGCGCTTCTTCGGAGCGGCCCGCAACATTGAGGAAGGCGGTTCGCTGACGATTATGGCAACGGCCTTGATCGATACCGGAAGCCGTATGGATGACGTGATCTTTGAAGAGTTCAAAGGTACCGGCAACATGGAAATCCATCTGGACCGCAAGCTGGTGGACAAACGCGTGTTCCCCGCCATCGATATCAATAAGAGCGGCACGCGTAAGGAAGAACTACTCATGCCGCGCGAAGAGCTCAACCGGGTTTGGATTCTGCGCAAGGTCCTGAATCCTTTGTCTCCTGTAGAAAGCATGGAGTTGCTGCTGGACAAACTCGGAAAGACGCGTTCCAACGCGGAATTCCTCACCTCAATGAACGGCTAGCACTTTCTTTGCGAGCTAATGTTGGCGGGCCGAACGTCTCTTCGCCGGAGCGTTGCGGGCCCTGGTCTTCACAACGATAGGCGTCCCTTCGAACCCAAATCGCTTTCTGATCTGATTCGAGATGTAGCGTTCATGCGAGAAATGCAGCGGGGTGCTCTTGTCGGTGAATAGAACGAAGGTGGGCGGCCGGATACTGGCTTGCGTGATATAGAGGATTTTGCGCTCTTCGAACTCCAGGGCCTGCAGGAACCGGTTCAGTTCCCCCGTGCTGACGCGCAGCGAGGCCGATTCGTGGGCCTTGCGGATCAGCCGGAATAGGCTCTTGACGCCGATACCAGTCTTGGCGGAAACGAAGACGACCGGGGCATATTCCAGAAACTTGAGATTATCGCGTAATTCCACTTCGAACTTGCGCTTGATCGCTTCGCCGATCAAATCCCATTTATTCACGACGATGATGAGTCCACGCCCGCCTTCGTGCGCGTAGCCGGCAATGGTCGCGTCCAGGCCCAGTACCCCCTCGGTAGCGTCGAGGATGAGCAACACCACGTGCGCCATGCGTATATGACGGCGCGCCATGACGACGCTCAGCTTCTCCGTCATCTGGTTGGTTTTGCCTTTGCGGCGAATCCCGGCGGTATCCACAAAGGTGTATTCGACACCGTTCAGGACCACGGATTCATCGACGGCATCGCGCGTGGTTCCGGCGATCGGCGAGACAATAGAACGATCCATCCCCGTCAGCGTGTTCAGGAGCGTGGATTTACCCACATTAGGGCGGCCGATAATAGCGACTTTGATCTCAGGCAGCTTCTCAGGCGCCTCAGACTTAGCGAACGTGCGAGTGACGCGGTCGAGCAGGTCTTCAATCCCAATGCCATGTTCCGCCGATACCGGGAAGACATCGCCGATCCCGAGCTCGAAGAATTCATGAGCCAGGGAATCACGCTGAACGGTGTCTGCCTTGTTAACCGCCAGGGTTACGGGCTTACCGAGCCGTAACAGCATCTTGGCCAGATCGCGGTCCGGCGCGGCAATTTCGGAGCGGCCGTCCACCAGAAAGATGATGTGAGCCGCGGCTTCGAGCGCGAATTGCGCCTGTTTGAGAATCTGGCTGGGGATGTACTCGGAATCGTTCACCACGATGCCGCCCGTGTCGATTAATTCGAACCTCCGCCCGCCGTGTTCGGCGATGCCATGGATGCGGTCGCGCGTAATGCCTGGTTCATCGCCGACGATGGAGCGGCGATCGCCTGTGATGCGGTTGAACAAGGTAGATTTGCCCACGTTCGGGCGGCCCACAATCACTACCGCGGGCATGCCCTCGGTGGACGCAGCCACGGGGGGCATTTCGTTCGGCATATAAACACCTTAACAAAACCAAGTAACATCGAAGGTGTGAGTGTTCGCTCCGCGCGCCGGTCAGAAGGGTCAAACTCGGAAGCGCGACGCTTCTTCGGCCGGCACGGCGCATTGGCCAAGTGGCATCCCAATTACGAGTTTCGGCCGGGGCAGGTGGAGATGGCAGAGGCCACGGAATCCGCTTTGCGCGACCGCCGTCATTTGCTGGTGGAGGCAGGAACCGGAACCGGCAAGACGTTAGCCTATCTAGTTCCGGCACTGCTCTCCGGACGCCGTGTGATTGTTTCCACCGGTACTAAGAACCTGCAGGAACAGCTCTTCTATAAAGACGTCCCATTTCTTCAGGAACACTTCGACCGGCCGCTGCAAGTCTGCTTGATGAAAGGCCGAAACAATTACGCCTGCCGGCAGAAAATCTACGATGCCGACAGCCAGTCCGTTCTGAACGGTCTTGAAGAGGTGGCGGATTTTCAGATCATCCAGAACTGGGAGAAGACCACGGTATTCGGCGACCGGTCTGAGATCTCCGCGCTTCCGGAGCAGAGCACAGCGTGGGCCAAGATCGACGCTCGCCGCGATTTGTGTTCCGGCCAGAAGTGCCAGCAATATGAACGCTGCTTTGTGACCGCGATGTACCAGCGCGCCGGCGCGAGCGACGTGGTGATTGTGAACCACCATCTCTTCTTCGCCGATCTCGCTTTGAAAAATGACGATTTCGCGGGCATTCTTCCGGAATACCACGCGGTGATTTTCGACGAGGCGCACGAGATCGAAGATGTTGCAGGCCAGTATTTCGGCGTGCAGGTGAGCAACTACCGGTTTCAGGACCTACGCCGCGATACCACTCAGATGTCCCGTGCGCGGAACTTCGGGTCGCAGGAGTTGGACCGCACGCTGGAGCGCCTGGAGGAACATGCTTTGCATTTCTTCTCACGATTCCCGCTGGCCGAGGGACGCACCACCTTTCATGGACGGAGCGAGTTCGTAGAAGATAACCGCGAGCGCTATGAGGATCTCCTGGCGGCCCTCGAACTGGTGGCGTCGCAGCTGAAGCTGATCAGCGACCCTCCGAGCGAGATCTCTCCGCTGATCCGGCGGACAAACGAACTGCGCGAAGGCCTGCGCTTTCTGCTCGAGAGCGACGACAAAACATACGTCTATTACATCGAGAGGCGCGGGCGCGGATGCTTTCTGCAAGCCATGCCCATCGACGTGTCAACCATCCTAAGCGCGCGCCTGTTCGACACCGTTCCCACCGTCATCCTCACGTCCGCGACACTTGCCGTGGGCGGCACATTCGATTTCGTGGAGAAACGCCTGGGTCTGACGAACTCCCGCTCGCTGATCGTGCAGAGTCATTTCAACTATCAAAAGCAGGCTCTCCTTTATGTGCCGCAGCTCTTGCCCGATCCGCGCAGTGCGGGCTTCGTCAAAATGGCTGCGGAGGAGGTTCTCAAAATCCTGCGGGCTTCGCGCGGGCGGGCGTTCGTGCTGTTCACCAGCTACCAGCAGATGCGGCTGGTGTACGATCGGGTCTCGCTGGTTCTCGAATACACGACCTTACTGCAGGGCACGGGGCCGCGCGGTGCGTTGCTGGACGAGTTCCAGCGCACGCCCAACGCGGTCCTGTTCGCCACCTCGTCATTCTGGCAAGGTGTGGACGTGCCGGGCGAGCAGCTGAGCTGCGTGATCATCGACCGGCTGCCGTTCGGGGTGCCGAGCGATCCGGTTGTGGATGCGCGTGTGAGGGCTGTCCGGGACGCCGGCGGCGAACCCTTTTACGAGTACCAGGTTCCGCAAGCCGCACTGGCGCTGAAGCAGGGCTTCGGGAGATTGATCCGTTCCGTGCGCGACCGCGGAGTTCTGGCTCTACTGGATAATCGAATTACGAAGCAGCGATACGGCCAGGTGTTCTTCGACACGCTTCCGGATTATTCGTTCACCACCAATTTCATCGACGTGGAAAGGTTCTTTGATGTTTGAAGTTTCAGTGGAGCACACCTTCGCGGCGGCCCACTTTTTGCGCAATTATCATGGCAAGTGCGAAAACCTGCACGGGCACAATTACAAGGTGGAAATATGTGTCGCGGGTCCGGAGTTGGACGACGCCGGCATGCTTGTCGATTTCGTGGAATTGAAGCGACTGTTGCGGGGGGCTGCCGAAAAGCTGGATCACCAGTTTCTGAATGAAATAGCTCCATTCGATGTGCTGAATCCTTCGGCGGAGAATATCTCGCGGTACCTCTACGAAGAGATATCAAGCGGGCTAAAGAACGATCGCGGAGCGGGATTGAGCCACGTGAAAGTCTGGGAGACGGATAAACAATATGCCTGCTACCGCCCCCCTGTCTCTGAACCGAAGTGAAAGACTATTCCGTCCAGTAACTGACGAGAACGCCTTCGCCGGCCACGTCGAGATCGATGTAATATTCCAACAGGTTCAACTCGTCGAGTCCGTTCTGGACTTCCAGAAAGAACTGATCGGAAATTCCTCCCGCCTGATTGGGCCATAGGACCCGCCCCACATTGGCGAGGGTCGCCTTCTTCATTCCCGATGTGCCGACATAAGCTTTGCCGGTAAGGCCGGGGATCATCTGTATCAGGATTTTGGCGACGCGCTGGGTCGGATCCACAGAAAGCGGAATCGGAGTTCCAGGCGTCGATTGATTAACGCGTCCCAAGGACGTAAAGGTCATGCAGTGCTCCTCAACTGAAGCGTAAGGGTTGGCGGGTGGTCTGCGGGCTCGGTTTTCACGTAAGTCATAGGGAGAAAGGGGTAATCTTTTTTATTTGAGTAGTCACCCAACCGAAGTTCCTTATATCCCTAAAGCCAGAAGGTAATAAAACGCGTGCGGCGCTTTCTTGTTATGCTCAGCGACATGATAGACGGACTCTCTCAACTGGAATCTTTTATGCACCAGCATGAGACTTTTTTGCAAGCATATGACCAGTTGATCCGTGCGGTGGCGCATCTGCCGGCCAACGGCGAGCCTCAGGACCATGTTTATGTGGAAATCGAAGAGAAGCGCAGACACGCGATCGACGGGTCGGTTTCTGCGACCGCGACTGAGGCGCTAGCCCGAATTCAGAAGGCGCACTCCGGCCTGCCGGGGTAATCGACCTCCTAGCTTTCGACCCGCCGCGGCCGCGCCACCCACGTCATCCCGATGGCGATCAGTGCGCCGATTATCGACGACCGGTCGGATATCACCGTCATCAGTGCCGCTCCGAGCAAAACAACCATCCAGGGTGTGTAGGAGAGCAGGAGCAACGGCAGGCAGAGAACCAGATCGTAAATCATGGAACGTGGGGCGAAAGCCACCGCGACGGCGAGCGTGAAGGCTAAGGAGCGCCGCCATTCGGAGTACCGGGCGCAGAGGTAAACCAGCACCGCCCCGGCGGCGAGAGCTAAATAAACACTCCACCGAGGCGCGCCCGCACGAAGGAAAAGCTCAGCCAGTCCAGGAATGCGAGGCCAGATGGTCCCTTCGTTGGACAATACAGCCTGCGCGTAACCGGCGAGCCAATCGTAGCCCATCACGAGGGCGGAGATCAGGTACATGGCGACTCCACCGGCCAGGAATCCGCTCACAGCCCGATACCGCTTCTGGATCAACAGCAGAAACGGGATCAGCGGGACCAGGTTAGGCTTTGCCACGAAGAGCGCGAGAACCGCACCGCCCAGCACTTCGCGCCGGCGCTCAATCAGGATAGCGCCCAATACTGCGAGAAGTAGAAGCAAGGGTGTGTCCTGACCGAGTCTTAGACATGACCACAGCGGAGGAAAGAATGCGCAGGCCACAAAGGATGATCCCTGGCACCTCCACAAGCCGATGCTCAACAGCATGGCGGCGACGTTCAGAATCTGCCAAACGACAAATGCTGACGGAAAAGGCAGACGCGCCAAGGGCCACAGCGCAAGCGCATAAAACGGCGGACGGATGAAACTCTTGCCATGCACGAGAGGCGAGACGGATTGCTGGAGAGCTTCCACCTTCTGAGGGCTGTAGAGATCCGGGCCCAGCAGGCGGGCACCCGCCCAAAAGGAATAGAAATCGGACTCATGGCGGTCGGGTGCCTGCGCCACAAGGGCAAAAAACGAAAAGACCGCCGCAGCAAGAACGACGGCGAGCGCGAGTGAAACGGTGTCGGGGCGCGAAGGGCCTGGAGGCGCGCTCATGCTTTTCTGCGAATCACCATTGTAAATGCGGCCTTAACAAGCTGGGTCGATCTGCGCAAATCGAGTTCGGATTTCGCGTGTGACGGCCGCCATAAGGTTGCTTCAACTTGGACGAAGGCATACAATAGGAGCATTCTAAAGTTCTCCTTTCACTCGGTTCTCCGGAACCCGAGGGTGATTCCTTGAAACCGACAGACGTACAGGATCCAAACTACTTTCATAAGGTTGTAGACTGCCAGTGGGCCTGCCCAGCCCACACCAATGTTCCGGAATATATCCGGCTGATCGCGCAAGGGCGGTACACCGATTCGTACATGCTGAATCGGGAATCGAACGTGTTCCCGTCCATCCTTGGCCGCACGTGCGACCGGCCCTGCGAACCGGCTTGCCGCCGCGGGCGTCTGGATGGAAAACCGGTCGCGATCTGCCGCCTCAAACGTGTTGCGGCCGATTTGAAGGGCGATATCTCGCACCTGCTGCCGCGCATCCCGGAAACGAAGAATGGAAAGCGCGTGGCATGCATCGGGGCAGGCCCAGCGTCCCTCGCAGTGGCGAACGATCTGATGCCGCTGGGCTACCAGATCACCATGTTCGAGAAGCTGCCGCAAGCGGGCGGCCTGATGCGCACCAACATCCCGGCTTTCCGTTTGCCGGGCAGCATCATCGATGAAGAGACCGGCGTCATCATCGATATGGGCGTCGATATTCGGTACAACAGCTCGATCGATAGTCTGCGCGCGCTCCTCACTGAGGACTTCGACGCGATCTTTGTGGGGACGGGCGCCCCGCGCGGCAAGAATCTGGAAATTCCGGGCCGGTATGACACCGACCGAATCCACATCGGGATCGACTGGCTGGAGAGCGTCGCGTTCAAACACATCGATTCGATCGGAGAGCGCGTTCTGATCATCGGGGTGGGCAACACGGCCATGGATTGCTGCCGCACCTCCGCCCGGCTCGGCGGCAAAGATATCAAAGTCATGGCGCGGCGTCCGCGTACCTTTTTCAAAGCGTCCCCGTGGGAACTGGAAGATGCCGAAGAAGAAGGCGTCGAGATTTTGATCAACCATGCACCCAGCCGTTTCGTGATCGAGAACGGAAAGCTCGTGGGCATGGAGTTCGAGCGTCTGGAGTGGGATGCTCAAGCGCGTAAATCCAAGACCATCGACACGATCTTCCTCCCCGCTGATGATGTTATCCTGGCGATCGGCCAGGAAAATTCCTTCCCGTGGATTGAGCGCGATCTCGGAATTGAATTCGATAAATGGGACATGCCCGTGGTGAACGAAACCACCCTGCAATCTACGCTCCCCAATGTCTTTTTTGGAGGCGATGCAGCCCTGGGCCCCAAGAATATTATCTGGGCCGTGGAGCAGGCGCATCAGGCCGCCATTTCCATCCACAACTTCTGCCATGGCATCCCGGTCACCGAGCGCCCCGCTCCCGGAACGAATCTGATCACCCAGAAGATGGGACTCAGCGAGTGGAGCTATCACAACGATTACAATCCTTCGCAGCGCCAGAAGATGCAGCACGTGGATCTGACGGAGCGCTTCCGCGAGCTCAACGTGGAAGTTGAACTGGGCTTCAGCGCGGAACAGACCGCGCGCGAGGTGCAGCGCTGCCTCAACTGCGACATTGAAACCGTCTTCGTCCCCAAGCGGTGTATCGAGTGCGACGCCTGTATCGATATTTGCCCGGTGGCATGCCTTACCATCACCAGTAACGGCGAGGAAGAAGAACTCCGCACGCGTCTTTCGGCGCCGGCATTCAATATCGAGCAGGCTCTTTATGTGTCCGAGCCATTGCCCCAAACGGGGCGAATTATGGCCAAGGATGAGGATGTCTGCGTCCACTGCGGCCTGTGCGCTGAGCGTTGTCCCACGGCCGCTTGGGATATGCAGAAATTTGAAATCCTCATCTCTCAAGCTTCAGGAACCCCAGAGTGGAACACCACGTTAGTGCCCGCGTAAACGATTTCGCCATCAAGTTGGCGAATGTGAATGGAACCGGATCTGCAAGCGCCAATGGCCTTATCCTTCAAGCCATTTTTCGCATGGGCATTCCGGTCTCCGGGAAGAACCTTTTTCCCTCCAACATTCAGGGATTGCCCACCTGGTATGAAATCCGGGTCAACCGCGACGGCCACACCGCGCGTGCGCTGGATTACGATCTGATGGTCGCGATGAATGCGCAAACCTACGATCGCGATATCCATGAGGTGCGGTCGGGCGGCTACCTGCTCTACGATTCGTCTTGGCCCCTCGACCCCGCGCTGCTGCGCGACGATATTCATCTGATCGGCATTCCGTTCGCCGAGATGTGCAACGAAGCTTTCAATGAGCCGCGCGAACGCACCCTCATGAAGAATATTTCGTACACCGGCGCGATGGCGGTCCTCCTGAACCTCGATCTGACGATTGTCGAAACGCTGCTGGCGGAGAGTTTCTCACGCAAGCCCGCTCTTCGCGATTCGAACATTCGCGCTTTGCGTCTTGGTTCCGAGTACGCTCAGAAGCATTTCGCCTGCCCGTTGCCTTTTTACATGGAGGCCATGAATGCTAATGTGGGCAAGGTCCTGATCGATGGGAACACGGCGACGGCCCTCGGATGCCTTTACGCCGGCGCCACCGTGGCCGCCTGGTATCCCATCACTCCGGCGACGTCCGTAATGGATGCGTTCAAGAACCTTTGCGAGAAGTACCGCAGAGACAAAGAGACCGGCAAGAACAACTACATCATCCTGCAGGCGGAAGATGAACTGGCCGCCATGGGTATGGTGATCGGCGCAATGTGGAACGGGGCGCGAGCGTTTACATCCACAGCGGGTCCCGGTGTTTCGCTGATGAACGAACTGCTCGGCCTGGCCTACTATGCTGAGATCCCGGTGGTGCTGGTGGACGTGCAGCGCGTGGGTCCCTCTACCGGAATGCCGACGCGGACACAGCAGTCGGATCTCCTGGAATGCGCTTATGCGTCGCATGGCGATACGAAGCACATTCTCCTGCTTCCCGCCAACCCCGCTGAGTGTTTCGAGTTCGCGGCAAATTCGTTTGATCTCGCCGAACAGTTCCAGACTCCCGTGATGATCGTCTCCGATCTCGATATCGGCATGAATGACTGGGTGATTCCGGAATTGAAGTGGGACGATACGTACCGTCCGAATCGCGGTCGCGTGCTGAGTCTCGAAGAAATCGAAGCGCTTCCGAAATTCCAGCGCTACATGGTGGAGAACGGCACCCAGGTGGCTCCGCGAACGCTACCGGGCGTCCATCCGAAAGCTGCCTATTTCACGCGCGGCTCCGGTCACAACAAGTTCGGCGCCTACACCGAAACGCCGGCGGAATATCAGGAAGTGCTCGACCGCCTGTTGAAGAAACATCGGGCGGCCGCGGCCTTTGTCCCACCGGCCATTGTCGAAGGACGCGGTTCGGAACTCGGCATCGTCACCCTTGGAGGATGCGATGCGGCGGTGCGCGAAGCGGTCGAAATCATGGGACGCCGCGGCATTCGAATGGACTTCATGCGCGTCCGGGCATTTCCTTTTGGTTCGGAAGTGGAAGCATTTCTGAACGCTCACGAAACGAATTTCATCGTGGAGCAGAACCGCGACGCGCAATTGCGATCGATGATATTGCTGGAGACTTCTGTGTCAAAAGAGAAACTGCGGTCTATCCTGGTGTACGGCGGATTTCCGCTGAGCGCGCGCCACGTGATTGAACAGGTGATGCAACAGATTGACCAGAGCGCCGAGCCGTTGCCGGTGGCCGTGGGCGCGTGGGTGAGAAAGTAAATGCCATCCATTGCCAAGCCGGCCGTCGTTCATCCGAGTGCGCAGCGCAACCACCTCGGTCTAACCCAGCGCGATTATGAAGGGGCCATGTCCACGCTGTGCGCTGGTTGCGGGCATGATTCTATCACCGCCGCCGTGGTTCGGGCCCTATGGGAGATGTCTGTTGAGCCGCACATGCTGGCCAAGATGAGCGGCATCGGGTGCTCCTCGAAGACCACTGCGTACTTCGTCAACGGAGCCCACGGTTTTAACTCCGCGCACGGGCGCATGCCACCCATCGCGACCGGCGCGAATGCTGCCAACCGCGAACTGCTCTACATCGGTGTGTCCGGCGACGGCGATTCGCTGTCCATCGGTCTCGGCCATCTTTGCCACGCCATCCGCCGCAACCTCCGGATGGTCTACCTGATCGAGAACAACGGGGTCTACGGGTTAACAAAGGGCCAGTTCTCCGCGTCGGCGGATGTCGGATCGAAGAGTAAGCGCGGCGAGGCGAACCGGATGGCTCCCATCGATCCCATGCTGCTCGGCCTCAGTTTGGGCGCTACGTTTCTGGCGCGCGGATTCTCCGGGGATAAGGAACATCTCGTCCCCATCCTGAAAGCTGCCATTGCGCATCGCGGATTCGCACTCGTCGATATTATCTCGCCGTGCGTGACCTTCAACGACCATAACGGGTCTACCAAGAGCTATCTCTACACGCGCCAGAACCTGATTCAGGCCACTCAAAGCGATTTCGTCGCGCCCCAGCATGAGCTGCTGGCCGAGATCGGTTTGGCCGGGGAAGTCGCCGTAACGCTGCACGATGGCAGCGTCGTGAGGTTCAAACAGACTCCGGAGGGGTACGATCCGCGGGATCGCGAGGCAGTTTCGAAGTATCTGGAGGAGCATTCCGGCACTGGGAAAATTGTCACCGGATTACTCTACGTGAATGAAGACGTGCCGGAGCTTCACGAGATGAGCAATACACCGGATCACGCGCTCACCAAGCTGCCTTATGAAAAACTGTGTCCCGGTTCGCAAGTTCTTGCGGAGATGCAGCGGGAATGGCGCTAGCGGCGATTGACGTCCAGTCACTCACCAAAACGTATCGCGGTAACGTCAAGGCCCTCGACGGCATCACCTTTTCGGTAGCAGCCGGAACGATCTACGCGCTGCTGGGCCCAATGGCGCCGGGAAATCACAAGATGGCGGGACGACATCATGCAGCTGAGTCGGTATCCGCAGCCCGCTGCGCTTGCCGCCGTGAGTCAAAGGCTCCCTCGACCAGCCCCTGCTACCGCTGCAGCACTTTATAAGCATCGCCCGTGTCGTGTCCAAGAATAGCTGGACAGATGGAAGGCTCCGGTTTACCAGCGATCAGCGCTCATCCTTTTTATCAGCGGCCAATAGTCTTTGGAGACATCGCGCTGGAACAGCACTAAGGCGTTATAGGGCCGCCGATAAATAGGATCAACACGTATATACCGATCTGCCCATCTATTTCCTGATCCCCACTAGCAGCGGCCTTCGCTGAGCTACCGGCTCGTACGAAAATAGAAGGAGTTGCCCCGCAAGCCCGCTCTCCCCGTCGCTCCATTCTTCAAAGCCCGCAATTGGAAACCGTTCCCTTTCCAGAAGGAAGTGTGGGATGCGTACCGCAGTGGCGAATCCGGTCTCATCCACGCCGCCACCGGCACGGGGAAAACGCTCGCCGCCTGGCTAGGACCCGTCATCGAGTGGATGGATGGCGACGGCGAATCGAATCCGCCCTTGCGCGTCCTGTGGATCACACCGCTAAGGGCGCTGGTCCACGACACGGAAAAATCGCTGCAGGCTCCGCTGACGGTGCTGGATATCCCGTGGTCCCTTTCCGCTCGCACCGGCGACACCAAAGCCTCGCTACGCGCCAAACAGAACCGCCGCCTTCCCACCGCTCTGGTGACCACGCCCGAATCGCTGGCTCTGCTGCTGGCCAACGAAAACGCCTGGGTGCGCTTTCGCGATCTCCGCATGGTCGTGGTCGATGAATGGCACGAGCTACTGGGCTCGAAGCGCGGCGTGATGACGGAGCTTCTGCTCGCCCGCCTGCGCCGCATCTCGCCGCAAGTCCGCACGTGGGGCCTTTCCGCCACGCTGGGGAACATCGATGTCGCCATGGAGACGCTGCTGGGAACGGCGCACGGCCGTCTGGTGCGCGGCCTGGTACCCAAATCCATCGTGATCGATTCGCTGATACCGCCCACCATGGAGCGCTTTCCGTGGGCCGGACATCTGGGCGTCAACATGCTTCCCCAGGTGATTGAAGCCATCGAGGAAGGCCGCACAACCCTGGTGTTCACCAACACGCGTTCGCAGACCGAGATCTGGTATCAGGCCATCCTGGACGCGCGTCCCGATTGGGCCGGAGTGGTGGCCCTGCATCATGGTTCGCT
>Ga0302326_10020089_pt1 | contig 13763 bp, 14 predicted proteins | sample Palsa_T0_3_FD_202264 | JGI IMG/M metagenome (GOLD analysis project Ga0302326, IMG submission 202264) | Peat permafrost microbial communities from Stordalen Mire near Abisko, Sweden - Palsa_T0_3 | ecosystem: Environmental > Terrestrial > Soil > Palsa > Peat permafrost | place: Sweden: Abisko... | reverse complement strand
AGGGCCATGCCCGCACCGGTCAGCTTCCAGAGACCTCGCTTTGCGCTGGTCGAGAGGCCAGCGCGTTTGAGCCTGTCGTGCGCCCAGGCGATCCGGTTCTTGTAGACTGGCTGGCGTCCGCTCGGCAGCAGAGTCAGTCGGTCAGCCGGCACCAGACCGATGGCGTTTGCTACCCCCTCGAACGCATCATCGGTGTCGACTCCGTCGGAGCGCTCGGCGAGGTAATGGAGAAGCGGCTCGATGAACTCGTCGAAGGACGGGACCGGCATGGGCCAGAGCGTAACGCATCAGGTGAATTGCCGAGCGCGGCGAACCGTTCACCCTCTGCGCCGGATACGAGGGCCCAGGCGGTGTTCACTGCTGCCGAGAAACGCGCTCGACCGACCTTCCCGTCAGAACATGATGGGCTTGCGTCGCTGATGCTCGCGCAGCAGTACGCATGGTCCTCGCGAACCGGTAAGGGATCGTGGGTTCGCGATCCTTCCAAATTGATGCATGTACGGCGTCCTGAGACGTCGCACCCGAGCCGGGCACGCCTCACTGGATCGCGACCTGCCCGTACTCCCGGAACGCCCGCTCGATGAGCCGGAGGAAGGCGCGCCCGCCCGGCTCCGAAAGTAGCGACAGGGCCGGGTAGCCGTACTCGCACGGCGTGAGCACCGCCCGACCGCGCAACCATGGGTACTCCGCGTTCTCGGGCGACGTGGCGCGGTCGATGGCCGGGGCGAGCTTCTCGATCTCGCGCGCGAAGCGCGCCGAGGAAGAGCAGACCGCCCGATAGCGGGCGAGCAGGCCATGGTACTCCGCGACGAGAGTCGGCGAGCGCAGGAACGCGTTGACGAACTTGGCGAAACCCGTGTGACGCGAGGTCACGTCGTCGACGGTCGCGCCGGTGTCACGCAGGCGGTAAGCTTTTGCGAGCTTTTCGCATGCGGCCTGCAGGTAATGCAACGAGTGACACGAGGGCAGCCCGCTCGTGGCGGCTAGCAGCTGGTAGACGTGCCAGTCGGAACGAGCTTGCGTGAAGAACGCGGCCGCGAAGGCGAGCCGATGCCCCTCGCTCACGCCGCGGGCCGCTCGAAGGTCTCCGCACCCTGAAGCGACCAACCGCCGGGCAGACGGAGTTTGCCCTCCTCCAGCTGCTTGTGTTCCTCCGGCGTGACCTCCGCGATGACGGTCGGGACGGGTACTTCCTTGGTTGGCGCGAAGGTGAAGGTGTCGATGCTGCCGGTGGCCACGGTGTTGGCGTTCACCTCGAGCAGCTTGATGGGTTCGCCGGGCTCGTCCTCCCGCTCCGATCGGATGCGGTAGATGCGGGAGAGGGCCGGCTCGACGCTGAAGTGAACACGGACGAGCTCCTGGGCGACGTCATCCTTCGACCGGATCATGACCCCAGAATGATGCGCGGTCCGGGGCGCCGTGTCGAGCCACCGCGGCGTTCGCAGCCTAGCGCCAGTCGGGCAGGGGCGGGCTCCGCGCGACTCTGCGAGCTTCGAGCTCACGGGCGAGTTGAGAGCACGTCGAATCGACCTGCAACGGCGGCCTTCACCAACGCGACGGCAAGGGCGGTGTGAGGCTCACAAAGCCAAAAGCCGAAACTGACGCCAAAACCCCCGGGGCGTTCCGACGAGTTCGGGCGGGAGCGGTGGGAAGACCGACCCGAAGCCGTCCCTGAGGTTCTCCGCCTCCCAGCCGCGACGTCGCCGCTGCCGCCGGCCCGCTGCCGAGGAAGCCGTTGCCTTGCCATCCCGGAGCATCTTCTAGCGCGATCGAGCGCCCATCGTCTCGTCTTCCGCAACAGCACGCGCCGACGGGCATGCCGTCGAGCGTCGTATACACCGAGCCAACCGTGGGCGCCTCGCAGAGCAACGTCTTCGTCATCGCTAGCTCACGGGCGAAGAGATCCCGTACGTCGCGGTGTTCTCGCCACCATCGGTGGCACGTCGGCCTGCTCCTCCGCCTCCGGCCTGAAAACAAGCTTCATCGACGAGCGAGCAGTTTGCCGATCACCCCTCGAGTCACCCGACCTCGGCGCCGACGCGAGCCTTACACCTGCTCATCCAACGTCACCCCCGCTCATCCGGCCATTGTGGCGGCTCCACTCACTCCGTACCAGGGGAAATTGGCTGCGCCGCCTATAGGACGGCGCTGAAAAAGTCGAAACCCTAAATCAGTGATAGTCGGCGATTCGCACGCCAGTGGCCTGGCCCTTGTCGAACGCGAATAGGAGTCAGTCCCCTCGCCGCTCGGCGACGAAGGGGCCACGTCCTCCTGGGACGGCTACCCGTCGGGGACGTGCGCGCTGGGACGGCGTGTGTCAACCAGGCCTGCGTCTCGCCCGGGGGCTACGTCGCCACGTTCTGCGGGTACGCGGAGGCGCCGGACTCGTCCGCATTCGAGTGCACCGGTGCCTCGGTGCCCACCTGCGTCGAGACGCCCTTCGTGTGGCCACCGCCCTCGGGCGGGTCCGCCCGTGCAGGGAGTCCTCGCTGAACCGGGGGCTGACGGCGGCTCGTACTGTGTCGGGCCCCATGAGAGGATGGCTCGTCGTGCAGCATCCCAAGCTTGCCATCGTCGCTGCGGGCGGGCCAGCGCCCGGGATCAATAGCGTCATCGGAGCTGTGACCATCCACGCTCGACAGTCCGGCGTCGAGGTCCTCGGGGTTCAGCAAGGGTTTCAGTGGCTCATGGCCGGCGACACTTCTCGCGTCGTCCCTCTGACGATCGAGGCCACGAGCCGAATTCATTTCCGGGGCGGGTCGTGCATCGGTGTCTCCCGCGCGAACCCCACGAAGTGTCCAGAGCTTCTTCGCGCCGTGCTGGGCGCGCTCGAAGAGCTCGGGGTCGGGATGCTCGTCACCATCGGCGGCGACGACACCGCGTTCACGGCGCGCAAGCTCGCGCGCACGGCGGGCGGAGCCCTGCGCGTCGTGCACGTGCCGAAGACGATCGACAACGATCTCGACCTCCCACAGGACGTCTGGGCGTTCGGCTACCAGACCGCGAGGGCCGTCGGTGTCGACATCGTCCACAATCTGATGGTCGACGCAGAGACGGCCGGCCGCTGGTACTTCGTCGTGGCCATGGGGCGAAAGGCGGGCCACCTCGCCCTTGGCATCGGCAAGGCCGCGGGAGCGACGCTCACGATCATCCCGGAGGAGTTTCGGGGCCGCCCCGTCCGGCTGAACGCGATCGTGGACATCCTCGTGGGCGCGATCATCAAGCGTCTGGCCGACGGCAGAGCCGATGGCGTCGCCGTGCTCGCCGAGGGTCTTGCGGAGATGGTCCCATCCGACGAACTCGCGGAGCTCGGGACTGCAGAGCGCGACGAGCACGGACACCTCCGCCTGGCCGAAGTCAACTTCGGAGAAGTCTGCAAGGCGCGCGTACGCGAACGGCTCGCTGAATACGGCATCCGGAGCACCATCGTGTCCAAGAACATCGGCTACGAGCTGCGATGCGCGGACCCAATCCCGTTCGACATGGAATACACGCGCGACCTTGGGTACTGCGCCGCCAAGTACGTCATCGAAGGCGGCTCGGATGCGCTCATCTCGATCCAGCAGGGGAGCTTCAAGCCCGTGCCCTTCGACGACATCATGGACCCCCAGACGGGGCGCATGAGGGTCCGCATGGTGGACGTGGACAGCGATCGCTACCGGGTCGCCTCCGCATACATGCTGAAGCTGAAACGGGAGGACTTCGACGATCCGCCGACGCTCGAAAGGCTGGCCGCGGCCGCGAACTCTACGCCCGAGCGGTTCCGCGCACAGCTGGGATACCTGGTCGAACGCGACTCGGTCTAGAACCCCGGCAGCGGCGAAACAGGCCGTCAGCGCCAAAGAGCCGACTGGAGACGATGCCTGGCCTCTCAGAACGGTCAATTCTGCGCCGCCGCGTAACCTACGTGCACTTCCGGCAGGAGCGCCGCTCGCAAGGGATCAACGAGCGATGGGAGCCGAAGGACGACCTATCGCAGCAGGCGGGGTCGTTTCATCTGCTGGTTGATGTGGCTGTCAATGCGTTCGCGGCGCGGACGTCGCCGGCGGCCACGTACGCGAACCTGATGGGGCGAACGGCGCCCGGCGTGCACGCGGGCTTCAAGCTGTTTTTCTACGAGGATACGCAGCACGGTTCGCCTCCATGAGCGCCAGGCAAGTGCTGGCGCTGTCGCCGAAGCCCGAGTACGTGATGTACGAATAGGCGAGAGCGATGCGGACGTCAGGCCGCATCCGGCCGAAACGCGCGAAGGTCGCGGCGGCCCGCGACGCCGAGCTTTCGGTAGATGTTCGCGAGCTGCGTGTCGACCGTCCGCAGCGAAGTACCGCGCGCGCGCGCGATCTCCGCGTTCGAATGACCGCGAAGCGCCAGGGACATCACCGCCCGCTCCGCCTGGGTGAGAGCCCCAGCGGCCCGGTCGGCCGCCGCTCCACCCCCGAGGGGAAAGGCGAGCAGCGCGAACTCGTCGCGCCCAAGAGCGAATCGCTGAACCACGAGTCCCCGCGGCGCGTCGATCGAGCCGGTGGCCTTCACATCTCCGCCGCGAGGACGTTTCATGGCGAGACCTCGAACAAGTTCTGCGTGAGTAGGGACTTGCTACACGGACATTTCGGCCGGAACAAGCTTCAAATTCTTCGGGTCGCTCCGCCTCGCGCGATCCGACACTCTCTTCTTCGTCTTGTTCGTCTTGCCAGCGCGCGGGCTCGATGAGAGAGTCCTCGGCGGTTCTGAAGCGTTGATTTCGAGCTCAAGCACATGGCTCGGGTGCGGCCCCTTTCGCGCTGCCCTCGATCGGGGAGTTCATGAAGGATCCGGTTCGCATTCTCGAGGCCGCTTATTCGCCCGCCGCGGACGAGGCAACCTGGGTGGGCCGCATTGCGGAAGCGGCCGGGGCCGTCATGAACGACGGAGCGCGCGGCGTCATCGCCGTCACTTACGACGCGACGAAGAGCGATTTCGTCGCCATCCGCCAGCTGGCTGCGCCCGGCGTGGACGAAACGTTCCTCGGATCTCTTTTCCAGGTGCCGGAGCTGGGGCCGCCGTGCTCGATGGTTCGCCTGTATCGCGAAGTCCCCTCGGCGTCCGTCCATGATCGGCCGCCGCCGGGCATGGGCGAGTTTTTCGGATACTTCCGAGATGTCGTCGGGCGGGCCGGCCTGGGGGAACTCCAATTCGTGAACGCGACGGACCCGAGCCACGTCGGGTGCATGTTCGTCGCGGCGGGGCCTGTGCGGCGTCGCTGGTCGCCCCGTGAAACCCACCGGTGGAGGTTGATCGCGGCCCACGTGGCCGCCGGGATGCGCATCCATCGCAAGCTCGCCGAGCCCTCCGCAAGCGCGCCGGTCCTCAATCCAGAAGCCGTGCTGCGCCCGGATGGCCGGATCGAACACGCCGAAGCCGCCGCTCAGGGCGCCCTCGTTCGCGCCGCCCTCAGCAGAGCCGCGCTCGGCCTGGAGCGCGCGAGGGGACCGCTCCGACGGGAAGACTCCGACGAGGCCCTCGCCGTCTGGGAGGGTCTCGTCGAAGGCCGGTGGTCCCTCGTCGATCACGTGGACTCCGACGGTCGCCGGTTCATTCTGGCGCACCGCAACGATCCGGACGCGCCCGACATCCGGGGTCTCACGCTGAGAGAGCGGCAAGTTGTGGCTTACGTCGCTCTCGGGCACGCGAACAAGGTGATCGCTTACGAGCTCGGCTTGACGATATCCACCGTCGCCAGCCACCTGGCGCGCGCACGCCTGAAGCTGGGCCTGCGTTCCCTCGAGGCGCTGCGCGGCGCGGTGGACGGCGCAGCGCAAGTCGGTATTTGATCCTTCCCCTCAACCATCGGCTTCAAGAACACGGCGGCGAGCGGGGGCAACGTCACGTTCACCGAGTGGCGCCTGCCGTTTGGCGCCGGACACGTCGGCGGGGCGCGCCAGCGTAGCGCGCCCGCCGCCTGCCCGCTTTTCGACTATCCGCGCGCGCGAACCTCGTGCATCACTCGGGGCCGGCGCTCGTGTTGCACTCATAACCGTCGCCCACGGCGACGCCGCCGCCTGCTTGGGTGCAACTCGCCTCCGCCGCGGACGTGGCGCCACCGGCCGTAAGGATGTCGATCGGAATGTCAGGGATGATCTCGAGGAGGTTCTCCGTGATGCTGAGGGCGCTGGTCGAGAAGTACTCGTTGAAGGTGACGGCGCCATGCGTCGTGGCGTACCAGTTCTGCGCGATCGCGGGGTCGTTGGCCGTCACGGTGAAGGTCGAGGTGGCCGAGCTCCGGAATATGTCGAGCGACCCGTTGACGGTACCGCTGGCCGACAGCGACGGATGGTTGCCGCTGGGGTCCACCGTGCCCATCAAAATGACCGTATCAATGTAGTTGTAGTCGAACGCTCCCGTGTCTTGCGCGTATCCAGTGAGCGTGATGTTCCCGGAGTTGTCGATCGTCACCGTCATCGCTCCCTGAGCGGCGACAGGGTTGCTGGCGTAGATGACCCCGCTTTGAGCCGTGAACGTGAGCTTTCCGTTGCCCGGCCAAATGAGGTTTCCCCACCAATACTGCCCCAAGGGCCAGTCTTCGTACCCGCAGTTGTTCAGAATCACCGGTGTCAGCGGCGTGCCGCTCCCCCCTTGCACGTCGAGGCAGTAGGTGGCCTCGAACTCGCCTGTGTCGAGGGCAGACGCCAGGTGGCCGCCCGCGTAAAGCCATTGCTGCCCTGCCGATCCGTTGCAACCCTCGATGTTCACGGCCGCGCCCACCGACCCGCCGGTCGCGGTGAGGCACGTGCCCGATTCGGACTCCAGTTGCAGGCCCGTGGTGAAGTGAAGCCACTGCGCGTTCGTCGCGTTGCACTGAAAGTCGTCTACCTGGTCGTTGGCGAGCGTCTCGAGGTCCAAAAGGATGTCGAGGCACTGGATGTCGTCGACGTTGCCGGAGAACGACAGCGTCCCTCCGCCCGCAGCCGCCTTGGCCGCCCCTTCCACCGTCTGCGCAACGGAGAGAGCAACCGTCGAATCGGCAACGGCGCTCGGCGGAAGTTCGGGGGGCAGGTACGCCGCGTGGGGACCAAACTCGGTCGAGGATGACACGATCCCGCTCACGAACATCATGTTGAAGTTGATGGGCGTGTACGATTGGAAATCGAGCCCCGCCTCGCAGCTGGCCAGCGACACGGTGGATCCCGCGGTGAAGCCGGTGGCGTTCACGCACTTTCCGGTAGACACCGACTTGAGCAAACTGGTGGCGGGTAGCCACGTCCACTCCTGCGACGGGTTTAGATTGCAGTTGTTGAACTCCGGCGTGCCGCTGGCCGCGTCCAAGCACAGACTGTTCGCGACGATCGGGCCCTGGGCCGTAGGGGTCATCGATCCGTTGTCGCTCGGCGCCAGCGCGAACTGCGTGGCGGAAGCCGAGGAGCAAGCGCCGACCTGGAGCTGAGTGCCCACGACGGGAGTGGCCGCCGGGATCAGGCAAGTCTGGCTTGGCAATTCGAAGCCCCCGGTTCCCGAGTTCGTCGTGGTGGCGGCCGTGGCGGCCGTAGCCGTCAGGACCGCCGCTGTTGCAAACGATAGAGCGATACCTTTGTTGTTCATCGAGGACACTCCCCTTTTTTTTACCGAGTGGCGTGTGGAAACCCGGCGCGGACCGAGCCATCAATCGGTACACGAGGCCGGCGTCTCGTACGCTTGGCGGCGATCCTGTCGACGTTTCGCCCCGGCAGCCATACGTAGTTTGTCGAACGAATGGGTTTATCGCAGTGGGCCTGGGTGTGGCGGTCGCATGCCGCCCGCCTCTTCGCCCCGCACTTGCTCGCGCTGCTCTTTCCGTTGAAGGCGCTGGCCTTCGTCCTGACGGGGCCTCACCGGGCGTGGATGGCCATTCCCTTCCTCGTCCCCGTGTTCGGCTCCGTGTTTATCGACCGTCGCAGCGCGACCTCGTGGCGCAATGGCTCGACGTCCGCGAGATCGTGGTGGCGGGGGCGGCGCGGTTCGCGGTCGAGCGGGCCACGGCCGAGGAGTTCGCGGAGGCCAAGCGGCTGCTGCGCAGGCTCGTCGCGACGGGGACGAGGGACGAGGACTTCGTCGCAACGGGCGATCGGCTGGTCGCGCTCATGCCTTGGCGAGCCGCAATGTGGTCCTGCAGATGGTGACGAACGGGTTGACAGCTGCGGCCCAGCGCCACGGCCAGGCCCGTCACAAGATGCGGCCTTCGCGCAAAGAACTATTGCCGGTCGTCGGCGACATCGAGCGGGCCATGGATCAGCGCGATCCGGTTGGGGCCGAGGAGGGCGTCGTGCGCCTGCTTCGCATGAACAGAGCGATGGTCATCGACCTCGTCGCGCGTCTCGCGACGAGCAACTGAGGGGATGCGCCGAATCGATCCGGGGGTATTTCACAGCTTCCGCTCGCGAGGCGAATCACCCGCGACTGTCGCGAGCTCGTCCTTGCCGCGACGTCGCGGAGGATGCTCGCGTCGCGGCCGGGCCTCGTCATGGTAAAAGTGGATGGTCGCCATGCCTTCGGACCCTTCCGACGAGTCATTCGCCGCGCTCTTCGAGAAGGCCGGAGGCGCCGTGCCGCGGCGGGGAAGCGCTGCCCGCATCGGGGAGACGCTTTCCGTCGTCGTGGTGCAAGTCGGGCGGGACGGAGTGTTCGTGGAGCTCGGGGAGCACCGGCAGGGCTTCATCGCGGCGGGCCATCTGCAGGCGCCGGACGGCTCACTCAAGGCAGCAGTCGGCGACAGGCTCCGAGCGCGCGTCGTCCGCGTCGACGCCGAGAGCGGCATCGAGCTCGTGCCGACGGTCGAAGCCGCCGTCGCGGCGGGGGCCAGCGTGAGTCTCGGCCCGGCCGCGAGCGGCGCCCCGGCGGAGCCCGAGGCCGTGAAGATCGCCCTCGGCCAAGCGATCTCCGGCACCGTCGACCGTGTCGAGACGTACGGACTCTTCGTGCAGATCGACGGGACCCGCGGTCGCACCGGCCGGGGCCTGCTCCCCGCCGCGGAGCTCGGCACCGCACGCGGCGCCGACCTTCGTAAGCTTTTCCCGCTCGGCACCAAGATCAAGGCCAAGGTCATCGAGATCGCCGAAGGCCGATTGCGTCTCTCCGTGCGTGGACTGAAAGACGACGAGGAGCGTGCCCAGTTCGAGGGATTCCGCGAGCAAGAGCAGAAGAAGGCCGACGCCCCCCGGACCTTGGGCACGCTGGGCGACATCCTGAAGAACGCCGTCAGGAAGTGACGTCGCGGCAGCGTCGCGTGCCGTCGATGACGATGGGCGTGACGGCAGCCGGTCGCTTCCGAGGACGGCCGCGCGGTGTCCAAGGCGATCATCGCGTGACGCTGCTTGCCCATAGTCGGCTTCCCGTCTCGCCGCCGATTAGAAGGGCAGACGCTGGAGGGGCGGGGCCGGGCCCTGGTGCCGGCGCGGAGGGATGCGCAATCTCTCAAGGCACCACGTAGTTGACGGCCAGCAAGCCGACCAGGGCGATGCTGTAGACAGCGATGAACAGCCATCCGAGGCGTTCATTCATGATCACGCGGCGGGGGTCTCGCCTTCGCTCCCGACGCACCCAGAGTTGGAGCAGCCAGAGCACCACGTAGACCACCAACAGATCCCGCGCGACCCAGGACTCAACCCTACTCATCGAGACCGATCCCCCCAAGCATAACACGAGCGGAAAGGGGCTCAGCCGAGTGCCCAACGGCAGCATCGGCGTGCTACGAGATCCCTCGTGGTATTCGCCGGTATCGATCACGTCCAGCTTGCCGCGCCGCCGGGGTGCGAGACCGAGGGGCGTCGGTTCTTCGGCGGACTGCTCGGTCTCGAGGAACTGCCCAAGCCGCCGGTGCTCGCCGCAAGGGGCGGGCTATGGTTTCATTGCGGCGCTCAGCAGATCCATGTCGGTGTTGAAAAAGACTTCCGTCCGGCGAAGAAGGCGCACCCTGCGCTGCGCCTGGCTGACGTGGCGTCGTTGGACGCGCTCAAGGCCCGACTACAAGCCGCGGGGATCACGACGACGGACAACAGCGAGATCGAGGCCGAGGCCCGGTTCTTCGCCGACGATCCCTGGGGCAACCGGTTGGAGTTCGTGGCGGCCCGCGGGGCTTCCGCGTTCTAGTTGACCCGAGGAGTTTCCATGCTGCCGCCCGGTCCTCGCACTCCTGCGTTCTGGCAGACGTATCGATTCGTGACGCGGCCGCGCGAGACGACAGAGTGGCAGGTGGCCAAGTACGGAGACGCCATTCGCTTCCGGAGCCTCATTGGCAACGGGATCGCCTTCGCCAGCGCTGAGACCGCGAGACAGGTATTCGCCGCCGATCCGGGCACATTCGACGTGCCAAAGACGATCCCGGCGCTGTTTGGGCCCCAGGCACTGCTCGCCACCGCGGGGGACACCCACAGGAGGCAACGCAAGCTCCTCAATCCGCGATTTCATGGAGCGCGCGTCAAGTCGTACCTGGAGACGATGCGCCGGGTCATCCGGGGGCACTTGGGCGTCCTCGAAGGCGCAGCGGCAAGCGGCACGTCCGTGGTCATTCGTGACCTTTCTCAGACAATGACCATGGACATCATCCTGGAGACCGTCTTCGGGGTGCGGGCCGAGGGCGTCGAGCGGGGCCGCGCGCGCGCGATTCTGGCCGGCCTGATGTCGAGCATGGCCCCCTCATTGGTGAGCGGCACGTTTCTTCACCACCGATGGTTTCCGCCGTGGCGCACGTTTCTCGCTCGACGGGCGGCGTTCGATGCGTGGGTCGACGCGCTGCTCGCCGCGCGTCGTGCGAGCGGCGACCTCGGCAGCGACGTTGTCGGCACTCTGCTGGAGGCGCGCTACGACGACGGAACTTCGATGGGGGATCCGGAGATCCGCGATCAGCTCATGACCCTCTTGCTCGCGGGGTACGAGACGACGGCGACAGCCGTCGCATGGGGCGTCTACTGGCTGCTCCGCGAGCCGGCCACTCTTGCGCGCTTGCAGGAACACATCGACGGACTCGGTCCAAATCCCCCGGTCGACGGGCTGGTTCGATGTCCGTATCTCGAGGCAGTCGTCTCCGAATCGCTGCGGGTGGAGCCGATCGTGACGGACGTGGCCCGCCTGTGCAAGAAGCCGTTCACGGTCGGGCGCTGGACCGTGCCTGCCGGCGAAGTCGCCGTCGTCAACTTGCTGGCGGTTCTTTCGGACCCCCGGCTGTTCCCCGAACCGGAGCGGTTCCGTCCAGAGCGGTTCCTCGACCGTACGTTCAATGCCGCCGAGTTCTTGCCCTTCGGCGGGGGAACGCGGCGCTGCCTGGGGGCCGCCTTCGCGGAGGCGGAGCTGGCGATCGTCCTGGGCACTATCGCTTCGGATTGGAAGCTGGAGCTGGCAAGCAACGAGCCGGAGCGCGCCGTGCGCCGCAACATCACAATGGGTCCCGAACGGGGCGTCGTCGTCCGAGTGCTCGGGCGCCGGGCGGTCGATCACGCAGGGGCGAAGGTGGCCTGAGGCCACTGCCGCATGAACGAGCCGCGGGCTTAGCCGCCGTACATCGACTCGATCTCGTCCGCGAACTTGCTCGCGACCACGCTGCGTTTCAACTTGAGCGTCGGCGTGAGCTCCCCCGTCTCGATGCTGAAGGGCGCGTTGAGGATGCGGAACTTCTTCACTTGTTCGACGTGCGCCAGGTCGCCGTTCACGGCGTCGAGCGCGCGCTGCACCTCGGCGAGGATCGCGGGATGGTCGGGATGCGCCGCGTCGTCGTTCAGGGCACGTTCACCCCGGAAGCGCACCGCTGCCTCGCCGTCCAGCGTGATCAGCACGGTAAGGTACTTGCGTCGGTCCCCGATGACGATCGCCTCGCTGACGAGGGGATGATTCTTCAGCGCGGCCTCGATGTTGGTCGGGGCCACGTTCTTGCCGCCGGCCGTGATGATGATCTCCTTCTTGCGCCCGGTGATCGAGACGAAGCCCTTCGCGTCGAGCGAGCCGAGATCTCCGGTGTGCAGGAATCCGTCGGCCAGGGCCTCCGCAGTGGCCGTGGGGTCCTTGTAGTAACCGAGAAAGACGTTGCGTCCGCGCACGAGGATCTCGCCGTCGCCGGCGATCTTGAGCTCGAAGCCCCGGGCGCACGTCCCGACCGTTCCGATCCGGACGGCGCCCGGATGGTTGAGCGTCCCCGTCCCCGCGGTCTCCGACAACCCGTAGCCCTCGAGGAGCATCACGTCGATTGACCCGAAAAACTCGATCACCTCTTTGGCCAGCGGGGCCGCGCCGGTGACGCAGATGCGTGCGCGGTCCAGTCCGAGCGCCGCCTTCATCTTCGAGAACACGAGCCGGTCAGCAAGCCGGTGCTGCAGCGCGAGACGGCGCGGAACCCGGGCGCTGCGCATGCGAAGGTCGTTGACCCGGCTGCCCACACGGAGGGCCCAATCGGCGATGCGCTTCTTCGTCCCCGTTGCCTCGCCCAGCTTCGCCGTGATTCCGGCGTGGAACTTCTCCCAGATGCGCGGGACGCCGAAGAAGATCGTCGGGCGCACCTCGCGCAGGTTGGCGGGCACCTTGTCGAGCGACTCGGCGTAGTACACGGTAGAACCCGCGGTGATGGGGCCGTGGATCGTGACGATCTGCTCGGCGATGTGCGACAGCGGCAGGTACGACAGATTGCAGTCTCCCGGATGAATGCTGCCGGCCTCGCGCGCCGCGGTCGTTGCCGTCCACGCCAGGTTCTCGTGCGAAAGCATCACGCCCTTGGGGGGCCCCGTGGTCCCCGAGGTGTAGATGAGCGTCGCCATGTTGCCCGGCTCGAGCGCGTGCATCCGCGCGAAGAAGTCTGCGTCGGGGACCGCGGAGCCCTTGGATAGAAACTGCTCCCAGGTGAGCACCATTGGATCGTCGATGGTCGTGCCCTCCATCGTGACCACCCACCGCAGGTGCGGCAGGTTTGCGCGCTCCTTGCGGACCTTTTCCCACTGCGCCGCGTTCTCGACGAGGACGACCGGCGATTCGGCGTGGTGGATGATGTAGCGCGCCTCCGAAGGCGACGACGTCGTGTAAATCCCGGCTGGCGCGCCGCCGATCGCCATGCAGGCGAGGTCGAAGACGACCCACTCGGGCCGGTTGTATCCGAGGATCGAGACCGTGCCCCCCGGCTGACACCCGAGCGCGATGAGCGCCTTGCCAGCCCGCCGGACATGGTCCGCGTACGCTCCGTATCCGGTGGGAACCCATACGCCGCCGCGTTTCGCGCAGTAGGCGGGCGCCGTCGGATGGGACGCTGCGCGATCGAACAGGCGCTTCAGAATCGTATCAGCGGGCATGGTCGTCCTTTTCGCGTCATCTACTCGCAACTCGTCGGCGTCGGCATCGTGCAAACCCCGCCGATGCATTGCGCGGGGGCGAGGCAGCCCGGTCCCTTCGTCGCATCGCAGTTTGCGAAGTCTGCGACCGGGGCGACGCAGGAGGAGCTCGACGCAGGGCACGTCCCGCTCGCCGAGCAGGTTGTCAGCAAGCCGTTGATCAGGCCGCACGGCTGGCCCGCGGCGACGACAGCAATCTGCATGCAGACTCCGTTGGTGGCTTTGGTGCAGTAGCTGCCCAGCAGCTCGTTGCAGCTACCAAAGAAGTCGGTGCCCGTCTGCGTGCACGTGGCGCCTACGACCGCGGGTTGGGCGCAGACGCCAGCGCTGCAAGCGAGTGTTTCGGAGCAACGTTGCGTGTCGTCGCACGTCGCGCCGCTGGCGCCGGGGGAAATGCACGCGCCCTGGACCTCGGGGCTGGCTGTGACGTCCGCCCCGACGCAAACCGTG
>Ga0302326_10020087_pt1 | contig 13763 bp, 10 predicted proteins | sample Palsa_T0_3_FD_202264 | JGI IMG/M metagenome (GOLD analysis project Ga0302326, IMG submission 202264) | Peat permafrost microbial communities from Stordalen Mire near Abisko, Sweden - Palsa_T0_3 | ecosystem: Environmental > Terrestrial > Soil > Palsa > Peat permafrost | place: Sweden: Abisko... | reverse complement strand
TGAGCCAGGCATGCGGCGGCGCCCAGCGTCAGGGCAGCCGCGGCGCCGCTGGTTACAATTCCGGCTTCAGCACCAGTGGCATTCGCGATCGCATCGCTCGCGGCTGTCTGCAATTCGTCCATACGCACGCAGCACTCTCCAGCCTGGCGCATGGCGTCCAGCACCTCCGTGGGAAGCGGACAGCCCCCTGCCTTGGTGCTGAAGCTTCTGCCATTGATCAGGCGGCGGACTCCGAGTCGCTCGTAGACGTGCATTCTAGTTCTGCTCCTCCTGGTCCGCGACGATGTCTAGCATGCGCGCGGGATTCACCACGGTCATCTGATGCGTAGCCTCTTCGGTCAGGCCGTTCTTGTGAAGCAACGGCACGAAATGCCGTGGCACGTGTGCATAGCCTTTCCCACCATAGGCGGCAAGATGAGTCTTCTGACAAATATCCCCACTCAGTACAATTTGCGCTAAGTGACCTTCGCTTGTCAGTAAGCTCACATTCCGTGCGCGAACTTCGTCGCCGGGATATCCCTGCCCAAGATAGCCGATATTATCTACACTCATGAAAACGCCCCTCTGTGCGATCTTCAGCAGATCCCGTGTATCGTGCCGGTCTCCCAGATGGCTGATGACGATCCGCGCGGCCGGCACCCCCTCTTCCTGCAAGAGCGCAATCTGCTCCAAGGCGAGCTCGCCGAAGTGGGTGGTGTGAGTCATGATACAGGCGCCTGTGCGCCGCTGCGCCCGCGCCGCTGCGCGAAATACGCGTTCTTGTGCCGGCGTGATATGCTTCCTTTCAGTCCCGATCTCTCCGATGATGCCTGCCCGGACATCCGTTCCATCGGCGCCCTGAGTCACTTCGCTCACAATCAAATCCGCCAGCGTATTGGTATCCTGTTCGAAGACGATGGCCGGATAGAAGCACTCGCGGTACCAGCCGGCTCCCATGATGATTTGGACGCCGGTGGCTTCCGATATGCGCCGCAGCGCGCCGGGATTACGGCCCAGGCCGCAACTGGTCGCATCGATGAGAGTACCGCCGCCGGCCTCGCGATACTCCGCCAGCTCACGGATGGCGAGAGACTCGTCATCGAGAATACTGTCGTAGCTTCGGGCGAGGTCCCACAAATCGCACAACAGGTGTTCATGCGAAAGCGTGTAGCCGGCTTGCGAGGCTGGTATCGGCCCCTTGACCGTGACAATAGCCATCCCGTCCGTCCTCCCCAACTTGCGTCGAGTTTTCATTTCACCATACAATTGCTCGCGGAATGATGAAACCGGTCTCAGTCGAACTGTTCGCCTATCCGTGGGACATCCTGGACGAAGGCGAAGCGCCTTTTCTGGACCACTGCATCAAGCTGGGCGTCAACCGTGTACATGTCGCCGCCAGCTATCACAGCGGGAAGTTCCTGCTGCCACGGAATACACGCACGCGGGTGTATTTCCCGGAGCCGGGCGCTTTGTACTTCAGGGCCCCAGGGGCCTCCTGGGATGGCGGCCTCGAACAGCCGGTAAGCGATCTCGCCGCCACGGGTTGGCTCGAGAACTTAGCCGCCGGTGCATCGGAGCGCGGAATCGAACTGTCGGCGTGGACTGTTTTCTTCCACAACTCCGCGCTGGGCGCCCGGTATCCTGAATTGACAGTCCAGAACGCTTTCGGCGATCGATACCCGTTCGCGCTGTGCCCCACCCAACCGGCGGTCCAGGGCCATGGCGCGGCCCTCTGCCGGTCCTTGGCTGCCCTTGGATTCTTCACGCGTGTTGATCTGGAGACCATCGGATACCTCGGCTATCTCCACGGCTACCATCACGAGGTAACGGCGATACCTCTTGGGACCATGGAAAAATTCCTGCTTTCACTTTGCTTCTGCCCTGCATGCCGCGCGGGCGGAAAAGCCGCCGGCATTGAAATGGAGCCTCTGGCCGCGGAGGTTCGCCGCATTTTGATGTGCAGGATGCGATCCGACGACGCCACGGGCAGTCACATGGATAACGCGGAAGCCCTGGTAACATTGCTGGTAATGCAGCCCTCCTTGCAACGGTTGGTCCAGTTCCGCATGGATACGGTCACGGCCTTGGTGCAGCGGCTGTCGTTGGAGAGCGCCCCGATGCGACTGGCAGGCTTTACGTCAAGCTTTGTCGGCTCGCCCTCGAACATCTGGATGGAGGGGATTTCGCCCGCCGGCCTGAAACATATGGTGGAGTGTTTTCATCTGCTCGCTTATGCTCCGGATGCCGCCGACGTCAACGCGGACCTGATTTTCTTTCTCGCCATGGTAGGAGATCCCGATCTGCTGAACCTGACACTTAACCTCGGATTGCCCATCACCACCACCTTCGCTCAGGCGGCCGCCAAAGTTGAATTTGCGCGCCGGCAAGGCGTCCGCCGTTTCTCGTTTTTCAATTATGGCTTCCTCGGGGAAGGCCGGCTCAGGTGGATTCAGGACCTCGCAAAATTAGTTCGGGAGGCGAGCGAATGATTCCGCTGCGGGTGGGAGTCATCGGGTACGGCTATACCGGGAAGATCCACGTGCAGGCTTATCTTGCGCAAGCCGGTGTGCGGTTGATGGCTGTGGCTGACTTGCAGAGCACCAGGCTCAACGACCTCCCCCCGGGCGTGCGAGCCTATGCTCACTACGGGGACCTGATCGAAAGCGATATCGACGCGGTAAGCATCTGCCTGCCCACGTACCTGCATTGCAAAATCGCAATCGAAGCGCTGGAGCACGGTAAACACGTGCTGGTCGAAAAGCCTATCGCGATGAATCTGGAGGAGGCGCACTGCATGCTTCGCGCCGCTAAGGCCGCCGGCCGCACCCTGTATGTGGGCATGACGCACCGCTTTTACCCCGAACTGCGGGAAGCCAGGAAACTGATCGAGGATGGACACATCGGAAGCATTGTGGCCTGCAATGATTGTGCGCTTGAAACTCTCGGATTCCTGAATCTGCCCCCCTGGTACCTGGAGAGAAGATACGCGGGAGGGGGTGCGGCGCTCACCTCCGGCATTCATCTCATCGATCGGCTGCGCTGGTTCACGGGCGACGAAGTGAACACTGTCGCGGGGGCTGCCGGCAACCCATATTTCGGCGCCGATGTGGAAGATGCCGTACAAATGTTCCTTCGCTTCCGCGGCGGCATTTCCGCACAGGTTACGCTGGCCTTCATGCGTGAGACGCATCCGCTGGTCTGCGATCTGCAGGTGATCGGCACTCGCGGTAGCATCACGGTGCACACCTGGCGCGGATACGAAGTGTGGAATGAATCCGGCTGGCGCGAAAAGGTGATCTATACGGGCGAAGCACATCGCGACAAAGTGCAGGTCGGCATCGCCGGCGAGATCGGCGAGTTCTGCGCCAGCATTGCCGAGGGTCGTGCGCCGTGGCCTTCGGCTGAGGAAAGCACGCGTGCGCTGGAGGTGATCATGGCGTATTACCGGGCCGTTTCGAGCGGCCATACCGTTGAACTTGGAGAAGCAAATGCCCTTTGACCTGCTACTCAAAGGTGGACGCGTGGTCGATCCGTCGCAATCTCTAAATGCGGTCATGGACGTGGGCGCGCGGGACGGACGCATCGCGCAGATCGCCGCGAACCTCGATGCGACAGACTGCCCGGATGTTCGCGACATTAGCGGCAAATATGTCTGCCCTGGCCTGATCGATCTTCATGGCCACTGGTATGAAGGGAGTCTCTACGGCATTAATCCGCTGATTTGCATCAATCACGGCGTCACCACCGCTGTCGACGCAGGCAGCACGGGATATGCGAACTTTCCTGAATTCAAACGAACGGTGCTGGATCGGTCACTTACCGATGTCTTCGCTTTCGTCCATATATCGTTCATGGGTCTCCATGCGCCGTATGCCGAGGAACTCGTGGATCTCCGGTATGCCCGGCCGCTCGAAACCGCCGCGGTAATCGACAGGCACCGGGACCGCGCCGTGGGCGTAAAAATACGGATCGGAACGATGACTGGGAATCATGGACTCGCAGCGCTGGACATAGCGCTAACAGCTGCCAGGGACGCGAAGGTGCCGCTGATGGTGCATATCAGCCGCGGCGCCGAGGAAGCGGAGATCCTCCGCCGCCTGCGCCCCGGGGACATTCTGACCCACTGTTTCCACGGACGGAGCAACGGCATGATCGCCGAGACGGTGATTCCGGAAGCGCGCGATGCAAGAGATCGCGGGGTCTTCTTCGATGTGGGCCACGGCGCCGGTAGTTTTTCGTGGGACACCGCCCGAAAGGCTTTCGAGCTGCACTTCTATCCCGACACTCTCAGCACGGATCTCCACAGGTACTCGGCGTCCGAGCCGCTTTCCATTACGCTGCCCCAGGTAATGTCGAAGATGCTCTGCATCGGAATGAGCCTGGAGGATGTCATTTCAAAAACGACGGCTGTCCCCGCCAGGGCACTCGGCCGGGAGCAGGAGACCGGCAACCTCAGGCCTGGGTCGATAGCGGACATCCTGATTTTCGATCTCGAGACCGGCGATTTCCCATTCACCGATACGCATCTCGCGGTGTGCAGGGGCTCCAGAAAGATCGTTCCGCACCTGGTGGTCAAGAATGGTCGAGTGCATCTGCCCGGCTCCTTTTCGGTCGATCTCCGCGAATTGTACGAATCCGATATGGATGTGATTCGCGCAATAGGATGAGTAAATACGATTCCAGTCTCTTCGGAAGCGGGCCTCAAAACCACGCGGGTATAGGTTCTCTCTTGATTTTGAGGATAGCTTCCTGGGCCGTATACGTTACGCGATACATAGTTCCCACTCGCAGTAACGCCGGGAGCGCACTGGCCGCGTCCGGACCGATGTTGCCCAGTGCCGCGGCGGCACTGCGTAACACGTAGGTCTGTTCAGCAGTCACTGACAGGTGCTCGCCCAGGGCTGCCACCGCGGCTTTCGCGGGCGGCCCGATACTTCCAAGGGCATCGGCGGCGGGCGCCCGCACGTAGGCAGCGGGATCGTTCAGAGCCTGAATCAGCTCGGGAACCGCGTCCACAGCCTTCGGCCCGATCGACCGCAGAGCCACCGCGGACAAACTGCGCACTCTCGGATCCGGATCCGCCAGAGATTTCTTCAGGCCGGACACGGCGCCCACTCCGGCCGATTCCATTTGTGACAACGCCCACGCGCTCGCGATGCGTACGTTCGGATCGGGATCGCTGAGCGCCTTCCCCAACTCGGCGATCGCGGATGCGGCACCGGGTCCAAATGCGCCGATCGCCCGCAAAACGTCCGCGCGCCGGTCTGGGGTGGCATGCTTCCATTCCAGAAGATAAGCCGCCAGCGGAAGGTCGCGATATAACTCTCCGCCTGCGACGTGGGTTGCAGGGTTGTGCGCGGGCTGCGATCTGCGGACAGCGGATAGGGAGGCGGGCTCCGGTATGCGTTCCAGTATGACGTCGTTGAGACCGAAGTTATAGCCCGATGAGCGGCTATCCTTCCCCACGCAGATGAAACTGAGAGTATGTTGTCCCTTGTTCAAAGACAGCCAACCCAATGGCCGCTCTATCGCAACATACACTTCAGGCAGATAGCCATGAAACACTTCGGGACCTTCCGACGGTATCTCGGACGTCGCGGCCTGCCGGGTATCTATATTGGTCGTCTTACCATCCAGCAGAGCGATGTAATCGCCGTAGTCGGGGGCTTGCGCGATACGGGCGACGATCTCATAGCGGCCTGGGTCTGAAACGTCGAGCGGAACGTTGATTCGCGATCCAGCGCCTTCCGCCTGCAAGAAGAGCAGGTCTCTGCCCCAGTCCACTTCTCTCTGCACCGAGGCCTTTCCCTTCTCCGTGGTTACATCCGCGACGGAATCCTCCACGGCGATTTGCAAGGCATTGCCGAGGGGCAGCCGCGCCTCCCCATAGGGCGGCTCGGGAAGCTCTTCATTGACGTCTTTCTGGTACCAGAATGCCGTGCTCGAGAAGTAGTCCGGGCGCTCCTCGAAGCCGGAGCGTACCGTGCCATCATCGTTGTAAGTCCAACCGGCGTGCTCGATGCCGGCCCACAGCGATTTGGTAAACGGGATGGGATCGGGAATGTGCCAGCGATAGCCTGTGAGCCGCGCCCCAACACGCTCGCCTTCTGCAACCGGCGTTCCGGCCCAGGGACCACAGGCGACCCGCAAGCCCCACGCCTCGTTGAAATAGTCCTCCGTGCCGGTGCCATAGATCTGGGGATTTTTGGCGCCGTCCACATAGAACAGGTCGTCGCCCTCGCCGAACCATCCGACTTGGGATTGGATCACGTTGAGGACTGTCCCGACGTAATGACCGGCGCCTCTTACGCTGAGAAACTCATACCGCTGCCCCGGGATGGCGGGCCGTTCCTGGCGGTAATAAGCATGGAAGTAGGCGGTGTCGGACGGCAAAGAGGCGTGCCGCTGCCAGTCGACGTGGTAGTAAAACATGGTCACCGGGCGGTTGCCTTCGTCGGTCACCGTGATTTTGCAGGCTACCCGGAACGGCATGGGCCAGTAGCTGTTGCGAGCCCGCCCGAAGGAACTGTCACGAACGGGCAGGGAATCGAGATTTCTATCGTATCCATGTCCTACACCGAAGAAATCGCCGAGGGGCACGTCTACGCTGGGAGTCTTTTTGTTGTCATAGTAGACTCTCAAACGCACCAGGCGGGGCCATGCATACTCATTGTCGGCCACAGTGATCCAGATGTGGCTCACCACTCCCGGCCCTTGGAGATTCGCCATAACCAACGTCTCGCCTGGCATGATGCGCTTGCTATCGTCGTTGCTGTGCTGAAAACGGTTATCGCTGGATACACGATGCGCGGAGAAGTTTTTTATGCGGGGCAGATCCAGAAGGCTGGACGGCCCCGGAGTCTGTCCGACGGCGTATCCTGCAAAGATAAGCATCGGCAGCAGCGCTGTGATCACGTTTGACGCTGCTCCCGGTTGGCGGATTTCGCGGAATTCGATCAGCAAGCTTGGGGCCTCCTTATGCCGGCCAACGCCTTCCGCGCGGGCCGAGCGCCAGCTTATCACAAGTGCCGGTGAGGCGATTGTGGCCGAAGGCGAAGAAGGGGCGTTTCTGAGTGGAGCGCAGGGGATCGTGGTGCATGCCGGCGCCCCAGATGTGACGCCCGGATTTACGGGCCGGAAGAACAGAGGTAGAATAGCCGCACGATGCCTTCGCTGACGCAGTTCAAAACGATTCTGCTCGCTTCCACCGTGATTTTGATGACGCTCTCGATTGCGTCGGCGGATTCACTCACCGTCGCCAATCCGAATTTCTCCGCTGTCGCTGTGCAGTGCAGTGGCGGCGCTGCGTATCAGTCGGATGGGGGGAATTGCGACGTCAACGACTTCAAGCAACAACCCTTTAACACCTCCGTCGGTATTGGAGGCAGTTCGCCGCCGTTCCGTACGATGGTGGCGGCGACGGACTGACCGAGCCCAATAGCTTTTTCGAACCACCTCCTTTCACCGGGTTTCCGTTCAGCCAGGCTGCTTACCTCCAAGGGCCTAATGCTGAAATTTCGCAAACACTGGCCGGCTTCGTTCCAGGTGGGCAATACACGCTGAGCTTTTACCTCGGTTCGCGCTACGCCAGCGGCGGCTACGATGGCAACCAGACGGTGGAGGCAATGGTTGACGGTCAAGTCATTGGCACGTGGGCTCTCGTCAGCGATATGCCGTTCACCCTCCAGACGACGCCCTTCACGGTCGGCTATGGCGGACTCCACACAGTGAAGTTTGCAGGCACGGTCAGCGGCGACCACACCGCATTCTTCTCGGGCGTCAGTATTAATGCCGCCAGCACGCTGACGGTCAGCCCAGCCTCTGGTGTTCCAGATATTAGTGCCGCTGTGTCGGCAGGCGGCTTTGCTCCGTTCGAAGGCATCACCCTGTGCGGGTACGGATATGGCAGCACGCCCGCGGCGATCGGTGCGGCGACAGCCGGCGCAAGCGGCAACGCGGTGGTCTTCGGTAGAATATTGCAAACGCCGTTTGGCGCTTACGGACTTCAGGCCGTAGGAAGCATCAGCGGCGCAGTTGCCTCTGGGATTATGTCCATCAGCCCGGAACTTGTTGTTAGTCCGAAGACTGGAACAAATGGGGGGAATGTCACGGCGATAGGGTTGGGCTTCGCGGCTGGAGAAGTAGTAAGTCTAACGTGGCTTAGTCCTTCTACCCTATTGGGAAGTTCCAAGGCCTACGATAACGGCACTTTTCCGGCGCTAACCGTCGCAATCCCAGCCGGAGCTCCGGTGGGCACCAATACGGTGATTGCTACGGGACGGACGAGCGGTGCATCTACCGCAGCGCAGATTACTGTTCAATAAGGAAAGGAAAACGGGTTTGGCGTACTGCCAGTGAGCTCAGCCTTTTTACGGCTTACCCAACCCTCAATCCTGTGAGGCAACTCCATACCTGGGATTGTAACCGTCCTACAATGAAGAAATGTCCGAAATGCTGACTATTGCCGGGCGCGAGTTCCGTTCCCGGCTGATCGTGGGTACTGGAAAATATCGCAGTTTCCAGGAGATGGCCCGCTGCCACGAGGCTACCAGGGCCGACATGGTTACCGTGGCCGTGCGGCGGGTGAACCTCACCGACCGCTCCAAGGAATCGCTGCTCGACTATATCGACCGGTCGAAGATCTTTATCCTTCCAAACACCGCCGGGTGCTATACCGCGGACGATGCCATCCGCACCGCCCGGCTGGCGTGCGAGGTGGGTCTCTCCAACTGGATCAAGCTGGAAGTGATCGGCGACGAGAAGACTCTCTTCCCCGACAACGAAGGGCTGCTGGAAGCTACCCGCGTGCTGGTGAAAGAGGGGTTCGTGGTGCTGCCCTATACCAATGACGACGTGGTAAACGCGCGCAAGCTGGTGGATGCGGGCGCCGCCGCGGTGATGCCGTTGGCCGCACCGATCGGGTCCGGCATGGGGGTGCAGAACAGCGCCAACCTGCGCATCATGCGGGAGATGATTACGGCCGTGCCGCTGATTGTGGATGCGGGCGTGGGAACGGCATCGGACGCGGCCGTGGCCATGGAGTTGGGCGCGGATGGCGTGCTGATGAACACCGCGATCGCCGCCGCCGAGGATGCAGTCAGCATGGCTAGGGCTATGAAACTGGCGGTCGAGGCCGGGCGGCTGGCCTATCTGGCCGGTCGTATGCCGAAGAAGCTGTACGCCAGCGCCAGCAGTCCGCTGGTCGGGGTGGTCGGGACGTAGGCTAATGCCCGAAGACGCTTTAGCTTCCGAGCCGCCGTCGGCGAATAACCCCATTCTGGACGAGGTCGCGCACCGGCTGGTCGAGACGTGCCATCCCGACAGGATCTACCTGTTCGGCTCGGCGGCGCGCGGCGAGGCCGGAGCGGACAGCGATTATGACTTCCTGCTGGTGGTACCGGATGACACTCCCAAGGACGTGCTGAGCGGCCGGCGAGCGGCTGCATCTGGTTTCTTCGATGCCCGCCACGGTCGTGCGCGAAGGGCGGCTGCTGTACCACAGCGGAGAGGATGGTTGGAACGTGGAACCAGTGGACAAGACCGTAGATACGGCGCAATGGATGGGGAAGGCCAGGAGCGATCTGCGGAGCGCTGAAGTCCTCCTTACTGTGGATCCGCCCTTGGTGGGGAACGCTTTATATCATTGCCAACAGGCCGCGGAGAAAGCTAGGAAAGCCTTGCTGTACTGGCAGGATGTGCCATTTCACAAAACCCGTAAGCTGGAACAGCTGGGCGTAGCGGATGATCCTGAGCTGGAGCAAGGGAGGGTCGCCCTGGCGCTGGCCCGCGAGGTGTACGACGCCGTCGCCCAGCGCTTGCCTCCCGACGCGATCGGACTTTAGGGTCGCCCGCTCGCCCCCTCGCCCGCTCTCCCCCTCGCCCTTCGCCCGCTGTGTTACTATTCCGTTTGCAAACTGGAGTCGTACAGTGAAAACCTACGAAGGCAAGGACATACGGAACGTCGGTGTGGTGGGCCACGGCGATTCCGGCAAGACCACGCTCACCGCCGGGTTGCTCTTCACTACCGGAGCCACGAACAGGCTGCTTCGGGTGGATGAAGGCAACACCATTACGGACTTCGACGAGGAAGAGGTCCAGCGGAAAGTTTCCATCTCGACGGCCATCGCCGTGGCGGAGTGGAAGAAGTTCAAAATCAATATCCTGGATACACCCGGCTATAACATTTTTATTAACGACACGCGGGCCGCGCTGGTGGCCGCCGACGGGGTGCTGGTGGTGGTGGATGGCGTGGCCGGCGTAGAGGTCCAAACCGAGAAAGTCTGGAATTTCTCGAGCGACTACAACCTGCCGCGGGCGTTCGTGATCAACAAACTAGACCGGGAGCGCTCGTCGTTCGAACGGGGCCTCGGAAGCATCCAGGAAGCCTTCGGACGCACGGCTATTCCGATCCAGATTCCGATCGGCGCGGAACGCGAGTTCAAAGGGGTGGTCGACCTGGTGCGCATGAAGGCCTATACCTACACACCGGATGGGGACGGCAAGGGCAAAGAAGGCGAGATTCCGGCAGACCTGGCGGATGCGGCGCAGACGGCTCACGAGGCGCTGATCGAGATGGTCGCCGAAGGCAACGACGCGCTGCTCGAAGAGTTCTTCGACAAGGGCACGCTGCCGCCGGAGCATATCATGGAAGGCTTGCAGTCGGCGGTCAAGGAGATGCGGCTTTTTCCGGTGCTGTGCTGCTCGGCGCTGCACAATATCGGCGCGGACCTGATCCTGAACTTCGTGGTCGAGAATTTGCCGGCGCCCACCGAGCGGGAGGTTACCGCGAAATCCAACGGCACGGAGGTCAGCCGCAAGATCTCCGATGCGGGACCGTGCTCCGCGTTCGTCTTCAAAACCAGCGCCGATCCCTTCGCTGGCCGTATCAGCTATTTTAAGGTGTACTCCGGCGTACTTAAAAACGACGTGAACATGCAGAACCTGCATAAAGGGACGGCGGAGCGGCTTGCCCATATCGGAGCGCCGGTGGGAAGGACGATCACGCCGATGACGGAGCTGCACGCGGGAGATGTCGGCGCGGTCGCGAAGCTAAAGGATACTCTGACGGGCGATACCCTGGCGGAAAAAGGTTTCACCTTGGAGTATCCTCCAGTGCACCTGTCGGAGCCGTCCATTGCGTTCGCCATCGAGGCGAAATCCCGACAGGATGAGGATCGTATGGGCAACGCGGTCCACAGAATACTCGAAGAGGACCAGTCGCTGCGGTTCTATCGCGACCCTCAGACCAAAGAGTTTCTGCTGGGCGGCAGCGGACAGCAGCACGTGGAAGTTGTCGTCAGCCGTTTGAAGAAGCGCTACGGGGTGGATGTGGCGCTCAAGGCTCCCAAGATTCCATACCGGGAGACGATACGCGGACACGCCGACGTGCAGGGGCGGCACAAGAAGCAGACCGGCGGGCACGGCCAGTTCGGCGATTGCTGGATCCGTATGGAGCCGCTGCCGCGCGGCGCCAAGTTCGAATTCGTCAATGAGGTATTCGGCGGCTCCATCCCCAAGAACTACATTCCGGCGGTGGAGAAGGGCATCCTGGAGGCCGCCGAGAACGGTTTTCTGGCCGGGTACCCCATGGTGGACTTCCGCGTGGTGCTGTATGACGGCTCCTATCATGACGTGGATTCTTCCGAGCTTTCCTTCAAACTGGCGGCGCGCAAGGCCTTCAAGAACGCCATGCAGGAGGCCAAGCCGACGCTGCTCGAGCCCATCATGAATGTCGAAATCCAGGCACCGGTGGAATACGCGGGCGACCTGATGGGGGATTTGAACGGACGCCGCGGCCGGATTGCGGGCATGGACACCAAGGGAAATACGCAGTTTATTCGCGCGCATGCGCCCATGGCGGAAATGCTGAACTACCAAAACGACTTGACGTCCATGACGCAAGGGCGCGGTTCATTCACCATGGAGTTCGATCATTACGACTACCTACCGGCGCTGCAGGCTGAGAAAGTCATCGCCGCAGCCAAGGCCGCCAAGACGGGGGAGGAGGAAGAGGAGGAGTAGGAAGGAGACCGCTCCCTGACGGTCACGGCTCGGCAGCGTTCGCGGCTCGGCAACGCGGCTCGGCTCGATAGAATGCTAAACTGGTTCAGACGCATAGGGGTTTCCCTTATGCCCCGGTTGACCTCGATTTGACAATGAGGTAGATTCTCGGATGTAGTTCTAAGGACTATTGGATGATCAGTCGAAGAAAACGTTTTCTGTGTTTTTTCGGTGCCTCCACGATTTTAGTTATATCCGGCTGCGGATATACGGAGCAATCCAAGTTCCAGTCTTTCCTGCCATCCACGCCTCACCCTTCGACCGAAGCAGAAAGCGCCCAGCCGCCGGTAGTGCAACCTGACTTATACCTGCATGAGGCGCCGGCCTTTCTGGTCCAGGCCCAAAAGGAACTTGTCCGACACGCATCCCAGGCAGACCTGCTCATGCAGCGCGCCGATCAGGCGTACCAGCGCGGCAGGAAGTTCTACCAAAATCATGACGAACTGCAGGCCCGCACGGAATTCGACGCAGCCATTGATCTGATGCTGGAGGCTTCCGGGAGCAATCCGCCGGACCGGCCGACGTTTGAGGCGCGGCTGGACGAAATGGTGGACGCCATCCATCGGTACGACCTGGCCGGATTGGGTGCGGGCGTGGATGTGGAAGAAGCCCGCTTCGACAAGGCGCCCCTGGAGGATATCCTTCAGATGACCTTTCCGGTAGACCCCAAGTTGAAAGACAAAGTGAAAGAGCAAGTCGAGGCTACGGTTTCCCAGCTTCCACTCTCGGTGAACGACGCCGTGCTCGGCTACATCAACTATTTTTCGGGGCGCGGGCACAAGACGCTGATTGCGGGTCTGGAACGTGCCGGCCGCTATCGTCCGATGATTCAGCGCGTGCTGCAGGAGGAAGGCATTCCACAGGAATTGATCCACCTGGCACAGGCCGAGTCGGGGTTCCTGCCGCGCGCCGTTTCGATCAAGGCCGCCGCCGGCATGTGGCAGTTCGTGGCGTGGCGCGGCAACCAGTACGGACTGAGGCAGACACGCTATACCGACGACCGGCTGGATCCGGAGAAGGCTACCAGGGCTTCGGCGAGGCACCTGCACGACTTGTATAACATGTACGGCGACTGGTATCTGGCGATTGCGGCTTACAATTGTGGACCGGGCGTGGTAGACAAGGCGGTCGAGCGCACCGGATATGCGGACTTCTGGGAGTTGCGGAAGCGCAATGTGCTGCCGGCGGAAACGACCAACTACGTACCCATCATCCTGGCCATGACGATCATGGCGAAGAATGCTCCGGAATACGGGCTCGAAGGCGTGGTGCCGAATGGTCCGGTGGAGTACGACACCATCGAAGTGACGTCGCCCACGCATCTCGCGCTCGTAGCGGATTTGACCGACGCTCCGCTATCGGAGCTGTTGGAGCTGAATCCGGCGCTGTTACGCGGCCTGGCTCCGGGCGGATACGTACTGCACGTTCCCAGAGGGACCGGCGGCGCGCTCTCCGCTTCGCTTGAATCGATTCCGGCGGAGCACCGGGCTTCGTGGCGCATGCATAAAGTGGCAAGCGGCGAGACGCTGGCCTCCATAAGCAAGCGCTATGGCATGAGTCCCCGCAGTATCGCCGCAGCGAATGGGCTCACCGCGGTATTGCCCAGTTCGTCGCCGACCGGCAAGCTCCTGGTGATTCCGGCGGCCTACCGGGAAGACCGCGCGGCGGCGGCTCGCCGCACGGTTGCAAAGCCGGCTGCGGCCACTGCGCCGGTTGCGGCCGCT